>Ga0207693_10000089_pt1 | contig 81143 bp, 68 predicted proteins | sample LARL81metaG_FD_184347 | JGI IMG/M metagenome (GOLD analysis project Ga0207693, IMG submission 184347) | Corn, switchgrass and miscanthus rhizosphere microbial communities from Kellogg Biological Station, Michigan, USA - LAR L8-1 metaG... | ecosystem: Host-associated > Plants > Roots >...
GAAGAAACGGGATTGCCGGTCTCGATCGCCGACGACCCGCTGTGCAGCGTGGTGCTTGGCACCGGCAAAATGCTGAGCGACTTCAAACTCTTGCGCAAGATATCGATCGAGTAGCAAAACCAGTGGTCAGTGGCCAGTGATCAGAGGCCAGTAAAATACTACTGACCACTGACAACTGATCACTGACCACTGATGTTATGGAATCCTTCCTCGGCCGCTACCGTAACCTGACGATCCTGGTATTCGTGTTGTTTCTCCAGGTGCTCGGGCTTGCCGTGCAGGTCAAAACCGGAGCTGGAGAAAAAGCGGAAACGCGTCTGATCCGCATGTGGGCCGCCACCGCGATCACTCCTTTCGAGCGGGCCGTCGTGTGGGTGCAGACCTCGACCGGCAATCTCTGGCACAACTACTTCTATCTGCGCGGGGTGCGCGCGGAAAACCGCCAACTCAAAGAGCAGATCGAGCAGATGCGGCTGGAGCAGGTTCGCCTGACCGAAGACGCCGCACAGGCGCGCCGCTTGCAGACCCTGCTCTCCTTCAAGGAACAATTCGTATCCAAGACCGTGGCGGCCCAAGTCATCGGCACCGCAGGCAGCGATCTTTCGCGAATGGTGTACATCGATAAAGGCGAAAATTCCGGAATCGGTCCCGACATGGCCGTGATCACCTCAGACGGGATCGTCGGCAAAGTTCTGCTGGTCGGGCCCAACGAGTCGCGCGTCTTGTTGATCAGCGATCAGACTAGCGGCGTGGGTGCGATCCTTGAGAAGTCGCGCTTGCAAGGAGTGCTGCGCGGAACCGCCAACGGCGAAGTGATGCTCGAGCGCGTCATGAGCGACGAGCAGGTTCAGGCCGGCGAGACGGTGCTGACCAGCGGTGGGGACCAGATCTTTCCCAAAGGATTGCCCGTCGGCACGGTCACGAGAGTTGGCAACGGCAAGGACCTGTTCCTGACTATCAGGATCAAGCCGGCGGCCAATCTCGCCAAACTCGAAGAGGTTCTGGTGCTGACCGAGAAACAGGAGCGGCAGGCCGTGGCAGAAGGTCCGGGGCGGGTTCGCGCCGCGGATATCCTGGCGCAGAGGTTGCCGTCGGTGCCCGATAAACCGGCGGAAACTCCTGCAGGAACACCCGGCTCGTCTTCCGGTCCTGCGAATGCCACGCCCAAGCCAAACTTGCCCGTTGCCGGGATTACTGCGGGAGCCGTGAAGAGTGCGTCTGGCAATTCGGCTGCGAAGCCTGCCGGTATTACCGCACCACCGCCGAAGACTACATCCCAGGCCTCCGGTGTCCAGAAACCGAAGCCGATAAATCCTGTTTCCAGCGAGCAGAAGCCGGAGTCGGCTCAGAAACCATTAAACGTGGAACAAAAGCCGACTCCCGACGCGCCTACGGCTGACACTCCGCAGCCCCCACAGGACAACAGCCTTCAATAGCGTGCCCATTACTTACACATCCGGGGAGCAGATTGAGGTCTACCGGTTCAGTATTCCGGTTACCATCGGCGTTCCATTGATGGCGCTTGTAGTCCAGGCGTATGTCCCCAAGTACTTTCCCGGCTTCGCCGCCTATGTCGATCTGCCGCTGCTGGTCACGATCTTCTTTGCCATGGCCCGGCGCAGCCCGATCGCAGGATTGTTCACCGGGGCAATCATCGGTCTGTTTCAGGATTTGCTCGGTCACAACCCCATTGGTATCTATGGGATCGCGAAAACGGTCGTCGGCTATGGAGCTTCTTCACTAGGCGTGAAACTCGATCTGGAGAATGCCGGAGCCCGCCTGCTGGTAACCCTTGGCTTTTACCTGGTGCATTCGTTGGTCTATTTCACGGTCGCCCGAGGGCTGGTCAATTCGACCCAGCACTGGAGCCTGCCGCAGGGGATATTGGCCGGCATCGTCAACGGTGTGATTGGAGTTCTGCTGTATTTCATGCTCGACAGGTTCAAACAACGAACTTAGGCAGTGGTCAGTTGTCAATCGCTGGTGAGCATTAAAACCGTGCCGATCCGTGACTTCCGTTACCCCTCCCATTCCCAGACCATCGGAGCTAGGCAGTAGAATATGAGTTATCCGATTTCATTCCAGCGAGGAATAGTGACACGTTGCGGCCTGAAGGCTTTCATCGGCTCTACTGGCAACTGGCAACTGGCCACTGACCACTGATGTTTGGTCGCGACGAAAAAGTTCCTGCGATGCGCCTCACGGCGTCGCAGTACATCATTCTCGGAATCTTCCTGATCCTCGCTTACGGATTGTGGCGGCTGCAGGTGATGCAGAGCGACTACTACTCGCTCGCCGCCGAGAAGAATCGCATCCGCAATGTCCCCGTGCTCGCGCCGCGCGGGAAGATTCTCGACCGGGAGGGGCGCGTCATCGTCGACAACTATCCGTCATTTTCGGCGCTGCTGTTGCGCGATTCTTCGCGCGATTTGAATGCTGATGCCGACCTGATTGCGATGGGATTGCACCTCAATCCTGACGAGGTTCGCGCGCGCATTAAACGGTTTGCGTTGATGCCGCAATACCAGCCGATCTTCCTCAAAGAAGACATCACTCCCGACGAGTTGCAATTCATCGAAGCGCATCGCAACGAGCTTCCGGAACTCGATACCATCATGGCGCACCGTCGCCTGTATCCGCGCAATGGATTCATGGCGCACATCATCGGATACGTGGGCGAAGTCAGCGATGACATGCTGAACCAGCCCGCGTTTGAGCTGTATAACCCGGGCGATGTCGTCGGCATCTCCGGAGTCGAACGCCAGTACAACACGCTGCTGATGGGCAAGAATGGGTCGCGTCAGGCGCTGGTCGACAGCAAGGGGCGTGAAGTCGGCCGCTTGGGAGAAACCGAAGCAATTCCCGGAAAACAATTGAAGTTGACGATCGATCTTGATCTGCAGATTGCCGCCGAGGAGCAATTGCAGGGCAAGAACGGCGCAGTCGTGGCCATGGATCCGCATACCGGCGAGATTCTCGCGATGGCCAGCGGGCCGACGTTTGATCCCAATGATTTTGCGGTGCGCGTCTCTCGTGATGAATGGACCAAGCTGGTGAATGATCCCGACAAGCCGCTGCTGAACAAGGCAATTCAGGCTCAACTCGCACCGGGATCGACATTCAAAATCATCATGTCGGTGGCTGGCTGGCAGGATCACATCGCGCAGGATCTGCACGTGAACTGCGCCGGAGGCGCGGAATTTTACGGCCGCCGTTTCGGTTGCTGGGTGAAGGGTGGGCACGGCGCCGTCGATCTGGAAAAGGCAATTTATCAGTCGTGCGACGTCTTCTTCTACACGCTTGCCAACAAAATGGGCATCGATCGCATTGCGAAGTACGCCACCGATTTCGGGCTGGGACAGAAAACCGGGATCGATCTGCCCAACGAAGTCAGCGGCGTGATGCCCTCGGAAGAGTGGAAGATCCGGAACTTCAAGCAAAAATGGTTCGCGGGCGAGACGATTTCGGTGGGCATCGGGCAAGGCGCGATCGCGATTACGCCCGTTCAATTACTGCGCGCCATCAGCACGATTTCGATGGGCGGGCGGATGGTTGTGCCCCACGTGATCAATCCTGTGGATATGCCTCCAGGCTACGTTGAGGCGGCGCGCTACACCGAGGTCAAGCAGGTTCCCATCGATCCCAACGGCTGGAATTTCATCACCGATGCGATGTCGCGCGTGTTGTTGCCCGAAGGCACTGCGCCTTCGGCCCACGTTCCCGGCATTGATATCGCGGGCAAGACGGGCTCGGCACAGGTCGTCTCCCTGGCCCTGCGCGCGAAAGCCAAGAACCAGGATGATTTTGCGCAGAATGGCTGGTTTGTCGGATTCACGCCGCGGCGGAATCCAGACATCGTAGTCTGCGTCTTGTTCCAGGGCGGCGAGCACGGCAGGCTGGCGGCCCGGCTGGCGACGCAAGTGATCAAGGCCTACGTCGACAAGCAGCATCGGACCCCGCAGAAGATGGTTCAGCAGCCGAAGAACGGCACGGTGGATATAGGCGGTCTGTGGACCGCGCCTGGTTCGGATGGCGATACCGACGACCTGAAAGCGGCGAGGTTCGCAGTCGATCTGCCGAAGAAAAAAATGGTGCTGGCAACAGCCGCACCGGGAATGAATTAAGAACTCGCAAGTGATGACAAGAGCTTTAACTGAGAACTGAGAGCCGAAAACTGACAACTGATTTCTAATGTCCCGTTACGTTTCATACCGCGATTTTGACTGGCTGCTCATGGGCTTTGTGCTCCTGATCTGCGGGCTGGGGGTCATGGAGATCCACAGCGCCACTATGCACACCAAGTTTGCCGGGGCGCATATTAAGCAGATTTACTGGGTCGTCGCCGGCGTCGGCGTGATGTTCCTCATGAGCCTGATCAACTACCAGGCGCTGCTCGACCAGATTCACTGGTTCTACATTGCATCGGTTGCCTCTCTTGTGGCAGTCCTTCTGTTTGGGACCAAAGCCTTGGGCGCCAAGCGCTGGATCAAAATGCCGGGCGGAAACCACTTCCAGCCTTCCGAGTGGGTCAAGTTGATCCTCATCCTCGCCATGGCGAAGTTCTTTGCTGATATGCGCCAGCGGGAACTTTCCTGGAGCGACTTCTTCAAGGCGGGTGCCATCATCGGCGTTCCCATGCTTCTGGTCTTGAAGCAGCCGGATTTGGGTACGGCCCTAACCTATATCCCTATCGCTGCTATGGGTATGTTCCTTGGAGGGTTGCAGTGGAGGCAGGGACTGGCAATCTTTCTGGTGGCGGCAGTCGGGATCGGCGTGGTCTTATATGTTCCCGCCATCAGCCATCACGTCTTGAAGGGCTACCAGAAGCAGCGGTTGACCAGCTATCAGGATCCGGATTCCGATCCCCAGGGTGCCGGGTATCAAGTTAAGCAATCCATGATTGCGGTCGGGTCGGGAGGCATTTGGGGCGGTAAAGGCTCGCAAACACATGGTGCTTTTCTGCCTATCCCTCAGACAGACTTCATTTTTGCGGCTTTTTCCGAGGAACACGGGTTCGTAGGCGCTCTCGGGGTTCTGCTGTTATACTTCATTGTGCTGATGCGTTTGACCCAGAACGCGCAAACAGCGCCCGACCGCGCTGGCACGTTCGTGGTGATGGGTGTGGTAGCTGTGCTTAGCTTCCATGTCCTGGTCAATGTCGGCATGGTGGTTGGCTTTATGCCGGTCACTGGAATACCTCTGCCGCTGATGAGTTATGGCGGTTCTTCCGTGTTGTTTATGTTCCTGGCGCTGGGGATGGTGATGAACGTCCGTATGCGTCGCTTCGTGAATTAAATCGCAGGACTGGGTGAGCCAGTTCTGGCAAATCGCTGGGAACAGACGAGTTTTAGACAGGGAAGACGGCAGGAAGCAGTTTGCTGTGCCGGTTCGGAATTTCCGACGGTGCGGCCCAAAAATATCGATCGCCCTCGCGTAAAGAGGGCAAATCACCGGCTCTTGGAGCAAGAAGGCCGGGCAGGATTGAGCAGTCAGCCGGGGAGGAACGGCCCCCCGACCCCAACGGGTCTGAGAGTGCGGTCACAACTCCGGCGGAATATAAGCGATAGTGCAAACGATCTCTCAGCATTTGCAGCGGACTCAGCCAGGAGAAAGTCTCTCCCGCCTAAGCCGTCCCCTATCCGGGGCAGCCTCGCCATTCTCAATCTTCCCGCGCACTTTCTGACTCCACCCGGTGAAACCGTCCGGACTCCTTGAAGAATCCGGCGGAACCGGAGTGTTGCATGAATAAAGAACTATTTGTCTCGTCCACGCCCCACGAAACCAAGGTTGGGCTGGTCGAGGATGACCTTCTCGCCGAAATTTACATGGAGCGAGAAAACGAGTACACCTTAGCGGGATCCATCTACAAAGGAAAAGTTACACGCGTGCTGCCAGGCATGCAGTCGGCGTTTGTCGACATCGGCCTGGAGCGCGATGCCTTCCTTTATGTTTCGGATTTCATGGATTTGGAAGAGCACGATGACGATCTGACCGACGTAGTTCCGGCAAATCGAGCAGTGCAGGATATGCGCCCCCAGGCGGCGAGGCCCGAAGGCGCGGCGTCGGATGAATCTTCTGAGACAGCGGCCTTTGAGAGCGCGGAAGCAAAAGAGGCATCCAGCGGAAGTGAAGCCGAGGGCGAACCACAGGCTGCCGTCGCTGACGGGGAAGCCACCGATTCGGGGAACGGCAGTGAATCAGGGCGCGACCGCGGACGATGGCGCGGACGTCGTCGCCGTGGAGGCCGCCGGGATCGTGGATCTGACCGCGGTGGAGATCGTGGCGCAGACAGAGGAGATCGAGGCGACCGCAGCGACCGTGGTTCGGAGCAGCGATATTCGCGCCCAGCTGAAAGTTCGACTGCCCGGCCCTCAGGACCGCCCGCCGGATACACACCGATCCTGTTGCCCGGCGAATCGATTTCGAAATATTCTCGCTATTCGCAGGCCCCGGCTCAAGTTGCGGTCTCGAGCGAACCCGCCGACAGCGCTGCTGAGCCCTCTGCGAAAGTCTCCGCGCCGCTCGCCGCTACATTTCCTGAAGATGAACCAATTTTTGCTGCGGGCGAGGCTAGTGCCGAGCCCTTGCACGAGCAGCACGATGATTCGCATGCGGTAACCGAGGAAGCTGTTGACTCGGCCTCCACTTCAGCGAATTGGAACCACGAGTTCCGCCGTGCCGAGGAAGTCGCCGCCCCGGTTGCAGAGTGGCAGTCCCCTGAACCGGTCGCGGTTGAATCCGAGCCAGTTGTGGCAACCCACGAAACCGAAGAGAAGCGGGAAGAAGTTAGCTTCGAAGAGGAGACCGAGATCGCACCTGAGGTCGTCTCCTCAGAAGAGCATCGTCACGAATCTCACGAAGAACCTGCTCCGATGTTCGCGGCTCCCGGAACGGTGGAAGAAGAAACCATCGATGAGGAAGAAGCGGACACGATTCACTACGAGTCTTCTTCCGACGAGGGTTATGACGAGTTCGAAGAAGAGACGCAGGCGGCCGACCACCTGAACGGCGACGCGCGCGAAGCTGTGAGCGAGATTCACTTGGATTCGCTGGCCGCGGAAGGCGTAGCTCCGGCCCCCGAAGCAACGCAGGCAGAAACCGAAGAAGACAGCGAAGAACTGGAATTGGAAGAAGCGCAGGCTGAGGCTGAGGCGCTTCTCGATGCCGAAGCACGCGGAAACGGCACCGTCGACGCGCGGGCCGAAGTTCGTGCTCCCGCGGCTACGGCGGGGTACACACAGAGGACGTCTCGTCCGCGCTTTGAACGCCCGGGATATGAGCGCCGCGGCGGCGACCGTGGCCGGCGCGGAAGTGGTGGACGTCGCTTCCGCCGTCGTGAGTCGGCTCCAGTTCCACTGATCAGCGACCTCCTTAAGGAAGGACAGGAGATCATGGTTCAGATCGCAAAAGAACCCATCGGCAAGAAGGGCGCTCGCATCACCAGTCACATCGCGCTGCCCGGACGCTTCCTCGTTTACATGCCCACCGTGAATCACACCGGCGTGTCACGAAAGATTTCCTCCGAAGAAGAACGGCAGCGGCTGAAGAGAATCATCCTGAGTGAGCGAGAGAACGGCCACGGAGGCTTCATCGTCCGCACCGCCGCACAGAGCGCTTCGGAAGACGAACTGCGCGCCGACATCCGCTTCCTGAAAGGCTTGTGGCAGGACATCAAGAACCGCGCTGAGGCCTCGAAACCACCGGCGCTGATCTATCACGACCTCAACGTTGTTGAACGCGTGCTGCGCGATCAGGTCACGGCAGACTTCAACGTGATTTGGGTCGACAGCGAGCAGGAGTACGAGCGCATTCTCCGCTTCTTCAATCGCTTCCAGCCTGCAATGGTGAAGCGGGTGAAGCTCTATACCAAAGAGATACCTCTGTTCGAGCAATTCGGCCTGCAGGAAGAAATGAACAAGGCGCTCAAGTCAAAAGTGTGGCTGAAGAGCGGCGGATACATCGTCATCAACCAGACCGAGGCGCTGGTCGCGATCGACATCAACACCGGCAAGTACGTCGGCAAGACGCAACGGCTGGAAGACACGATCGTCAAGACCAACGTCGACGCGATCAAAGAGATCGTCCGCCAGATCCGGCTGCGCGATCTGGGCGGCATCATCATCATCGACTTCATCGATATGGATGAGCGCCGCAACCGCCAGCGCGTGATGCAGGCACTGGAAGAGGAACTGCGTAACGATCGCGCTCCTTCAAAGACGCTGCAGTTCAACGATTTCGGCCTGGTTGCAATCACCCGCAAGCGCGTGAAGCAATCGCTCGAACGCACGATCGGCGCGCCGTGTCCGTATTGCCAGTCAACGGGATACGTGAAGTCGGTGAACACGATATGCAACGAGATCTACGTCGAGATGCGCAAGATTGCGAAGCACCTGGAGCATGAAGACGTCATGCTGCGCGTGCATCCGGATGTCGCCAAAGAACTCAAAGCCAACAATGCTCGCCTGCTGAACGAAATGGAAGAGATGACCAAGCGGACGATCATCGTGAAGAGCGATCCGGCGGTGCATCAGGAGCAGTTCGATATCAACTGAGCTGCGAGCTTTGAGCTTCGAGCTACGAGATAAAGACGGGCGAAATCGCCCGTCTTTTTCCTTTCCTGAAGAAATATAGCTAAATGCAGATGGTTTCGCCCACTACGCCGACACAACACCTACGCGTACCAGAAAGTTCGGTAAAACACTGCCAAAAAGAACCATGCAGCTATCACCTGCAGTCGGGGAACGCCCTTCAAAGCGAGCGCAAGCGGTAGAGCTGGATATGCATAGAACGCGGGCAGAAGCGTCTCGACTTCGATCCAACTTGGACTCAGAAAGCCGGTAAATTCGCCGCGAGCCTCGATCGCAGCCCAGCGTGCTGTTTCGATCAACCAAAGAGCGAACACAATGAACATGGCTGTCAGACCCACACCATCCCGCCAATTCGGCAGTTCAAGCCGGACTGCTCTTCTCCGTTGAATGTAAGCGAGGATCATCAGTGTGGGGGTGACGGCGCAGGTCGTGGCTCCGAGTATCAGGCGCGTAGTGAACTCCTGGTGAAAATCATTAGTCGTTTCATATGGAGAACGAATCAGGCGACCGTCCTTGCAGACCTCGATGTCGGAAATAGGGCGGCAGGCCCACACCCTCGGCCGCATTCCTGATCTGCAGCGATGCCGTCACAATATTTCTTCCAATCCTCTTACAAAGCGCTGACAAAGGCATGACAAGCCTTCGATCGATCCCTTGTAGTTTTACAACCACATGGGGGCGTGAACATCCAGGATAGTCAAGTCGCACTAGAGCAGTGACAGAGTCGTCGAGACCTCGTTTCTTCGAAAGTGAAGACTTGTCGCATTCCTGGTCTTTTTCCTCCGAGTAACAACTTCCCTAATACTGCAAGACCCTGGGCCCTCTCGTTTTTCAGCAGTAAAACATGTTCGCTTGAAAGATCAAACTTACGATAGGAGATAGTCTTGTGAAAATACTTGTGCGTGCAATTGTCGCGCTATCGCTTTGCTCAATTGGTTTTGCCCAACTTCCAGAGGCAGGGGGCCTCCGGGGCACTGCGGAGCAGACTACCGCGTTGAGTAAGAAAAACAGCATTGATGCAGCGCCACGCAGTCCACAGGCCGACCCGGGATGTTCGTTTCTCTTCACCTCCGGCGCCAACAATACTTTTCTTAGTTATTGCCTCACCACCAACGGCAACGTTACGCAACTGATCACGCCTGCAGGTCACTTCCAGATTGCGAACCCTGTCGAAGGATATGGTTTCTGTGATGGTTTTACCGGCACGGAGTACTTTGACTATGCCTTTGAGGACAGTTTGAACTGGGGGCCGACTACATCTTCGAGTCCGTCGGCCACCTCAAAGAAGTTTGTCCGCACAACCAGCGATGGACTGTGGACTCTCACCCAGACCATCACTCAACAGGCCGCCACTTCTTCAGTGAAGGTGGTTATGACTCTCAAGAACAATACGTCCGACAACCGCCCCGTGCTGTTGGTGCGCTATGCAGATGTGGATGTCGACGGCGTACTCGCGAACAACTTCGACGGCACGCTGAATAGTGCCATGGCTTGGAATAATTTCTTCTCGGGGGCCCATCCATTTGGCCTCGTGCTGCAGAACGTGGGGACACCTCCATTTCCAGACTTCAACGGATTTGCCCAGACCATTCCGGGCGTCGTCCACCCCTGTAACCCATTTGCGAATGTGTCCCGGACTGTCGAAGTTGGAGTCGATGGTTCACTCGTCATGAACTACCAGGGCATGATTCCCAAAAAGGCGTCCAAATCGTTCACGATCAGTTACAAGGGACTCTAAAGCAGTATCCCTGCATTTGTGGCTCCTGTCGACGTCATCCAGAAGGTGGGCTATGAGCCGCGACGGCGAGTGGCCCACGTGGTTTTGCGCGGTTACCACGACTCAGTTTCCAGAGTCATCCTAAACTTAAGAATTGGCATTCCGACTCCGAGCGAAGTCGAAGGGGAGGAATCCCTACCCACCACCGCGTTGTGGGGGTAGGTATGCTCGACTCCGAACGAGTTTTCCGTGCGACCTCATTCTCCGCCCAGCGTGACTCGGCGCTTTTCGCCACGCCGCCCAGCAGCCTCTTTAGTCATCTTCGCCGCGTCGAGCAAGAACACCACAATGTCGCACGGGACAAATGGGAGGGAACTACGGTACTTCCCCGATTGACCCCTTAGCGGTCACCTCCTAGCGTACTTGCCTGAACGCTGTCCTCCGAAGCTCCTGGTTTATCGAGAAATCTGGGCCCGCATATCCATATCGAGGTGAGGTGCGACAGCGTGTGTCTGGGAGGAAAAAATGCAACGACTCCAATCACACGCGTCTTGCCTCACCTGCATCGCTGCCGTCATCGCAATTCTTTCGATGTTGTTCCTGCCGCCGTCGCTCGCCGCAGAGGATGACACTATCGGACGCAACGCCGTTCTCTACAGCATCGCTGCGGACACCTGGAAGTTCTACGCCGCCGACATCGATCCCAATACCAACCTCCCCATGGACAACCTCACCTGGGCAGGCGGAGGTCCGCTGAGCGGCAAAGGTCAGTACACGTCTGCGTCCAACATCGGTGTGTATCTTTGGGCGGTCGTCGCTGCCAAAGACCTGAACCTGATCACGCGCTCTACCGCCGATTCCCTCATCAGTGCGACACTGAGCGAGGTTGCTACGCTCGATCGCTACCAGGGCATGCTCTATCAGTGGTACGACACAAGTAATGGGCACAAAATCCGCAACCCCGGCGACATTGACTGCGCGAACGATCCGCTGCCGCACACCGACAACTGTGACTTTCTTTCTGCGGTCGACAATGGCTGGTATGCGTCCGGGCTCATCGTCGTGCGGCAAGCCTTACCGGAGTTGCGACCACAAGTCGATGCTCTTCTGAAGCCGATGAACTTCGGCCTCTTTTACGACGGCGGATATCAGACGCCCGGGTGCAACGTCAATGCACCGACTGACCCCGACCCGAATCAACCAACCGGACAGATGTTTGGTGGCTATTTTGCGAACCAGGGACCCGCTGGATATCACAATGGCGCTTTGTACAGCGACCCGCGAATCGCCATTTACATCGGGATGGGCCGTCACCAGATGCCCGGCGATGTGTGGTGGCGTTCATGGCGTGTATTACCTCCGAAACAGTGCGCCACAGATCCTGATTTCTCCTGGATCGGTCAGTGGCCAGCGCAAGGCTATTGGCACACTTACAAGGACCCTCAGTCTGGCAAGCCGTTCAACGTATGGGAAGGCCACTACCAATATGAAGGTACGTCCCCAAACTTCGTTCCCACCTGGGCTGGCGGGATGTTTGAAGGTTTGATGGCGAACATGGTGATGCCGGAAACAATCTTTGGTCAGCGCAGTTTCGGCCTCAACGATCTTCGTTGGGCGCAAGTGCAGGTCGAATACACTACTCAAGCCCTGCATTATCCCGTCTGGGGCATGTCTCCTTCGAGTACGGCAGACGATACCGGCAACTATGGCGGCTTCGGTGTCGAGGGCTTGCTTTTTCCGTACTTCGGAGGCGGAGCGGACGCGAGCCACCCGAACTTAGGATTGTCGCAATGTTGGGCCTGCGCCGGTGAGGATACCGTAACCCCGCATGCCTCGTTCCTTGCGCTCTCGGTTCTGCCGCAGCAAGCCTATACGAATATCGTCAACTTGCGAACTCTATTCCCCGACGTCTACAGCTCCGACGGAGGGTTTTATGACGCCGTCAGCCCAATCAGTGGCTCCGTAGGTCATCGCCGGCTGGTGCTCGATCAATCGATGGTCATGGCCGCGCTCGACAACGCGATCAATCACGGGGCGATGCAGCGCCATTTTGCCAGCGACCCGATTGCTCGGATTGGATTGCTGTATCTCGCCTACGAAAAGATGTCGATTCATTAGCGAACCTCAGCAGAGTATTTGTCATTCCGACCCTGAGCGGGGTCGAAGAGGCGGAATCCCATGCAGTGTAGGGATGCTTCGACTCCGAACGAGTTCGCTATCGCGACCTCGTTCTACGCTCGCATGACATTTTGTTGATGATTCGCGTTAGCTAACGTTGGCGAGCGTCTTCACGGCGATATCGGACTGGTTGCGCAGCTTCTTCACTGAGTCATGGATGGAACGCGCGGCTGCGCCCGAGCCGTTCTGCTCGGCATTCTTGGCGACGCTGCCTGCGTCTTCAGTAGTGCTGTTGGCCATATCGAGCAGGACTACTACGGCGTCGGCATGGAGCTTCCACAACGACGACATTTTCTGGCTCCGCTTCAGTTCTTCGAGTTCGGTACTGATGCGGGCCGAGACCGAAACCAGCCGGATCAGCGTGCGCGCCACATCCGCCCGCAGACTCTTTTCTTCCAGGAACGCCGCGCTATAAGCATCCGCTTCGGGCGCAGTAAGCGTCAGGTTGAAGAAGCGCATGGGAACAACCTGTCGATACTTGGGATCGGCCACGCGCACGAACACGCGGATGGATTCTTCCACACGTCGCAGTTTGCCTTCTTCCGCTGAAAGTTGCTGCTGGGTAATTGCCGGCGGCTGGAAAACTGCAGGTGCTTTGGCCGCAGCTTTGGCGCCTGCCGCTGCTTTCGCTGCCTTGGGAGCTGCACCCGTGCTGCCAGCCGCTCGTGTCGTCTGAGACGTAGGAGTGAGCAGGGAACGCCGGATCGGTGGCCGCCGATCGAGTTCTTTCTTCAACTTCGACACACGGCGGAATTTCTCGAACGTGCTGCCGTAGTCAGCCTCGAGCATCTGCTTTTCCTGGATGGCCGCGACATGTTCGACGGTGACTTCCACGCCGTCGACGGTGGTCAGAATCGTGCCACCCATATCTTCGAGGGCCTGGCCGAAGTTCTTGATTTCACCGAGCGCCTTGGTAAACAGATCGTCAAATTTATTCCCGAATGCTGTGTTGTATGCCGAGACCGTCGCCAGTACGCCCGGATGATAGAAAGACGAATCCAGCCACTGCTTGAGTTCGCGCACGCGTCCGATCATCCCGGAATCAATCAACGAATTGAAATCACGGAAGCGGTTGACCTCTTCGATGAATGGATCGAACCGCCGCAACAATTGCACATGTTCTTCAGGCAGCGACGGCACATCGGTATCCGCCAGAATTTCAATGAGTGCGATTTCAAACGGCGACAGCGGAAGCGCACCGTCGAGTCCATATCCGCTCTGCTCCCACTGGCCGGGAACGCGCGGATGGCGGTAGAGAAAAGTCGCGACCAGATCGGTCTTGTCGCGGTTGATGTCGGTTGCCTCTCGCCGCCGCACAAAATAGCGCAGCAGGGCCTCCGCCACTTCGGAATCCGTATCGGGAGTAAGCGCTTGCCGGAGCATCGCGGGCGTGATCGCCATATCAAGCAGATGCAGCCAGCGATACATGCGCGAGAGTGTGTTGGGCAACTCGCGTTCGGTATGGCGCAGCGCATCCTCGTCCAGGCCGTTCGGAATGGGTACTTCGCCTCCGAGCGTGTCCTTCAGTAGCCTCTGATAGAAGCCCTGGACAGTCGCCAAAATGGCTAATTCAAACCGGAGATCTTCGGCCAAAAACCCGCTCCCACCCGCAAGAATTCCCCTAAAAATTTACTCAGGTTCAAGTAAAAACGAAAGGTTACCAGCGGTGCAAGTTACCATCGGTAGCGGGATTTGGAGGGATTGTAGCGGCAGAAACCCGGAAGTACATGGACTTCTGCGAAGGTCACAGCTTCGAGCTTCGAGTCACGAGCTACGAGAAACGATACGGGTTTAGCTCGCGGCTCGGGCCTCGTAGCTCTTAGCTGGCTAAAACACCACGGTCTTATTGCCGTACACTAACACCCGATTCTCTACATGCGATCGCACCGCGCGCGAGAGGACAACTTTTTCCAGGTCGCGTCCTTTCCGGATGAGATCCTCAACCGTGTCACGGTGAGAAACGCGTACAACATCCTGCTCGATAATCGGCCCATCATCGAGCACCTCAGTGACGTAGTGGCTGGTAGCTCCAATCAGCTTCACTCCGCGTTCGAACGCCTGGTGATACGGGCGCGCACCCACGAATGCCGGGAGAAACGAGTGATGGATATTGATGATGCGCTGCGGATATCGGCCCACGAATTCATTCGACAGGATCTGCATGTAGCGGGCGAGAACCATGAAGTCAGGCTTATACTCGGCGATCAGTCTGTGAATCTGATCCTCCGCCTGGGCCTTGTTCTCCTTCGTGACGTTCACGATCCGGTAGGGAATCTTGTAGAAGTCGGCAATCGCCTGGTTATCCGGATGATTGGAGATAATCAGCGGGATCTCGCAGGCCAGTTCGCCGCTCTGATGCCTATATAGCAGATCGACCAGGCAATGATCATACTTCGAGACAAAGATGATCATCCGCTGCCGATGTGACGACTGCGCCAGCCTCCACTTCATAGCGAAGGCATCGGCAACCGGGGAAAAGTGCTTGGCGAAATCGGCGAGCGGGATATCAAAGTCCTTGGGATCGAACTCCACCCGCATCAGAAAGAGGCCCGACTCTTCATCTCCGTGCTCATCGGCGTGAAGAATATTGCCGCCGTGACGATAGACGAAGTCGGCGATGGTCGCGACTTCACCTTTGCGGTCAGGGCATGAGATCAGGAGTATGGCGGAATCTCTCATAGTAGCGCCGCCATCTTGGCGGCTGTCGCGGCGGCGTCTCGCCGCCGCTACTTTTTAAGCACTTTCACGATCTCCCGCGCGGCGTTCGCCCCCGACCCTCCTGTCAATCCAGCGCCCGGATGCGTTCCACTTCCGCACAAATACAGATTCTCAATCGGCGTGCGATAGCGCGCCCAATCCAGCAGCGGACGCATGGTGAAGAATTGATCGAGCGACAGTTCGCCGTGGAAGATCTGTCCGCCCGTCAGTCCGTATTTGTCTTCGAGGTCATGCGGCGTAATGATCTGGTGCGTCAAAATCAGTTCAGGCAAGTTCGGTGCATATTGTGCGAGAGTCTGCACGACGGTCTGGCCGAGCGCTTTGCGCTGCTGTTCCCAATCCCCCTTCAGTTTGTAAGGAGCGTATTGCATATAGACCGACATCACATGCTTGCCCTCAGGGGCGAGAGAGGGATCAGTGAGCGACGGAATTGTCGCGTCAAGATACGGCTGGCGCGAGAAGCTGCCGTACTTCGATTCATCGAAAGCTCGTTCGATGTAATCGATCTCGTTGCCAATGTGGATGCGTCCGCGCAGCGCATTGGAATCGCCGTTACTCAGAGCCGTGAACTTAGGCAATCCCGAAAGTGCAAGATTTACCTTCGCTACGGTGCCATTCCCGCGATAGTGCTGCAGTTTCTGCACGAAGTCTGGCGAGAGATGCATGGGATCAGTTAGCTTCAGCAGCGTGCGCTTTGGATCGGCGTTCGAGATGACCGCGCGAGCCAGGATTTCTTCGCCGGTCGAAAGCAGTACACCAGTAGCAGCGCCATTCTTCACGTGAATTTCAATGACTTCCGCCCCGGTGCGAATCTCCGCTCCTGCCGCCGCTGCAGCCGCCGCCATCGCCTGCGTGATCGCTCCCATGCCTCCGATAGCCATGTGCGCGGAGCCGGCAGGGAAGTAATCGCCCGCCGCGCGAATCAACAGAACCAGCGCGCTTCCCGCTGACCATGGGCCGAGGAACGTGCCGAACACTCCCCGAGCCGCAATCACCGCGCGCAGAAGCTCCGTCTCGAAATACTCGGCAGCGAGATCGGCCACTGCCATGGGTCCCCAGCGCAGCAGCCGGAACATGTCTTTCTTCCCCAACTTGCGGATCGCGCGGCCGGTCTTGAGCATGCTCCACAGATCACCGCTGCTCGGATCATCGATGTTCGGCGGCACGGTGGCGAGCGCGTCCGCGATGACTTTGCTGATCTTTCCCAGAGACTGTGCGAATTGCGGGTACTTCGCTGCGTCCTTTTCTGAAAACGCGGCGATCTCCTTAGCGGAACGATCGGCATCCTGATACAGCGAAAGAGAGCGGCCATCCGGCGACAACGCGGTCACGCAGACGTCGGGCGTAATCATGTGCAGCCCGTGCTTTTCCAGTTCCATGTCGGAGACAACGTCAGGCCTGATTGGCCCAGCCGTATGCGCAAGAGTGGAACAGCGGAATCCAGGATGGAATTCGTCGGTGATGGCTGCTCCACCGACCTGGGCACGGCGTTCTAGCACGAGCGGTTTGAACCCGGCCCTGGCCAGATAGAACGCGGTGACCAGCCCATTGTGTCCGCCGCCAATAATTACGACATCTTTAGTGTCTGCCATAGTGATGGTGGTCTCTGACGATGCGATGATCCGACGACGAACCTACAGGTGCATTTCTCTGCGTTCTCTGCCGCATTTCTCTGCTCCCTCTGCTGTCTAAGGTTTATTCGCGCTAGTAACTCATGCCGCTCCCTTGACGTCTTTCAAAATCTCAAGTGCTGCCAGCCGCCCGTTCGCTCCCATAATGCCGCCACCCGGGTGCGTGGCCGAGCCGCACATATAAAGATTCTTGATCGGCGTGCGGTACTGCGCCCATCCCGGCACCGGACGCAGGAAGAACAATTGTTCGAGCGACAGTTCACCCTGGAAGATGTTGCCCTCGCTCAATCCCCATTCGCGCTCCAGGTCGAGCGGCGTAACCACCATCTTGTCGATGATGATGTCCTTCAGGTTCGGCGCGTATTCGGAAATCGTGTCGATGACCGTATTGCCAAACTTCTCTTTCTCAGTGTCCCAGTGGAGTCCGGGTGCCAGCTTGTAAGGCGCATACTGCACGAAACACGACATGACATGCTTCCCTGGAGGCGCAACCGAGGGATCAGTCAAAGACGGGATCACCATGTCAATGTACGGTCGCGGCGAGAAGTGCCCGTACTTCGCTGCGTCATACGCACGCTCCATGTACTCAACGCTCGGCGAAATCGAGATCGCGCCACGCAGATGGGCTCCTGGTCCGGGCATGCACTTGAAATTCGGCAGGGCGTCGAGCGCGAGGTTCACCTTGCCTGACGATCCACGGTATTTGTACCGGTTGACTTCTTCCAGGAAGTCGCCGGGAAGATGGTGCGCTTCGATGAATCGGGTGAATGTCAGCCGCGGATCGACGCTCGAAGAAATCACGCCAGCATAAATCTCATCGCCGTTGGAGAGCACAACCCCCTTGGCCTTGCCGTCCTTCACGATGATCTGTGCTATGGCAGCCTGCGTACGAATTTCGACTCCAGCTTCCCGTGCCGCATCTGCAATGGCATTTGAAATCGCGCCAGTCCCGCCACGTGCGAACCCCCACGCTCGGAACGCGCCGTCGATCTCGCCCATATAGTGATGAAGAAGTACGTAGGCTGTCCCCGGCGAGCGCACACCGAGAAATGTTCCGATAATTCCCGACGCCGACATTGTCGCCTTCAGCACGTCCGTTTCGAACCATTGATCCAGAAAATCAATGGCCGACATCGTCATCAGTTGGACCTGGTTGTACTTGTCGTAGCTCGACATGCCCTGGAACCGCCGTCCGATAAACAGCAACTTCATCAGTTCCCGAGGATTCAGCGTAGTCGGATCCGGCGGGACCATGCTCAAGATCGGCTTCACAAAGCGGCACATCGCCTGCATTGCCTTGCCGAATTCGTCGTAGGCCTCGGCATCAACGCGGGAGTGGCGGGCGATTTCGCGATGCGTCTTGCCATGATCGTTGACGCGCCAGAGATAGTCGCCGCTCGGCATGGGCGTGAACGTGCCGTCAAGCGGAAGAATCTCGAGGCCGTGTCGCGGGAGGTCCAGGTCGCGAATGATTTCCGGCCGCAGCAGCGACACCACGTACGAGCACACCGAGAACTTGAACCCCGGGACAATCTCTTCGGTGCACGCGGCCCCGCCAAGCACGTGCCGCCGCTCGAGTACCAGAACTTTCTTGCCTGCGCGCTGCAGATAAGCGGCGTTGACCAGTCCGTTGTGCCCGCCGCCGATGACGATGACATCGTATTGAGAACCAGCCATTCGCTGTCAACTCCTAGCTGCTAGCAACTAGCCGCTAGCTTCAAACCTTGAATCGTGGGAAACGCAATGATACTCGTGCAAAGGCAGGGCGGAAAGAAGATCAGAGCCCGCTGGGGAGAACGGTCCAGCTGCGAAGCAGACTGCACGAGATGGAGAAAACGGCGTGCATCAAAGAAGTCGTATTGTATCCGATTTGTGTTTGAAGACGAACCTATTTTGACCGCGAACGCTTCTCACAGGAGTTCTCTCGCTCCGCCTGAAAGGCGGCTCCGCTCGGGATAGTATGAGGCGATGCAACGCGCGCCTATTCCGAACGCGGAATGTCAACGACTTCGCCAGCGGGCGTCATCCCGAAGGCCCGCGCTTTTACCAGCGGGCCGAGGGATCTCCCCCTTATCGGTATCATAAGACTGAGACATCCCACCTCCAGGCGCGCCTCGCTGTACAGAAAACCCTATGCGATATAATCCCGCTGCAACCACTTCTGAACAGGACATCACTTTGCCCATCGGAACCGCATTTCACGAGCGCACTCTACCCCTTTGCCACAGCCTGAATTACCGCGAATGGTCGGGATACTACACGGTCAGCGTCTACGAAGTGCATCACGAGCACGAGTACAACGCGATCCGCAATGCGTGCGCGCTCATCGATATTTCTCCTCTCTACAAGTACCTCATCAACGGCAAAGACGCCACACGGCTCGTCAATCGCGTGATCACGCGCGACATCAATAAGGTCAAAGTGGGCCAGGTGATTTACTGCTGCTGGTGCGATGAAGAGGGCAAAGTCATCGATGACGGTACGATCTCTCGCCTCGAAGAAAACGTCTATCGCTGGACCGCCGCTGATCCCAGCCTGCGCTGGTTCCGTCAGAACGGCCTGAACATGGACGTGCAGATCGAAGACATTTCCGAGAAGACGGCAGCTCTCGCCCTTCAAGGGCCAACTTCAGCAAAACTGCTGAAGGCCGTTGCCGAGGCCGATATCGCGAATCTCAAATATTTCCGCGTGACTCGCGGGAAAATTGCCGGGGTGCCAGTCGACATCTCACGCACCGGATACACAGGCGATCTCGGATATGAAATTTGGGTTCCGTGGAAAGACGGACTCAAAGTCTGGGACGCGCTCGCCGAAAAAGGCAAGCAGTTCGATCTGCACGCCGCCGGCATGCTCGCGCTGGATGTGGCTCGTGTCGAAGCGGGACTGTTGCTTATCGAAGTCGACTACACCAGTTCGAAAAAGGCCCTGATCCCTTCACAGAAGTACTCTCCCTACGAACTCGGCTTCGCAAAGATGGTTCACCTCGAGAAAGAAAACTTCATCGGCAAGCGCGCGCTCGAGCACGATGCAAAGAAGGGCGTGCCGCGTCAACTGGTGGGACTGGTTGTCGACTGGACCGATGTCGAACAACTCTACGAGCGCTATGGCCTGACTCCGGCAGCCCCCGCGCAAGCGTCGCGTGTCGCGGTTCCGGTTTATTCAGGTGACAAGCAGGTGGGTAAGGCTACGACCACAACCTGGTCGCCCACATTGAAGAAGATGATTTCGCTGGCGAGCTTGGAAACCGAATATGCGAAGCCCGGAACGCCCCTGCAAATGGAGATCACGATCGAAGCCATCCGCCTAAAGGCAAACGTGACAGTGGCGACTCTGCCATTCTTCAATCCACCAAGGAAGACGGCAACGCCAGTCTAGGTTTGTGTAGGGGCGGACGCCTTCGTCCGCCCCGAGTCGCAGAGCGACGAATGAAGTCCGCGTCTACCTAGCGCGGTACTATCTGGAATTCCGGCGCTTTGACTCACAGGCTCCTCCTAAGAGCAGAACATAAACAGCCCGTGGTACAGCAAATGATTTCTGCAAGCCGCGTGCGTGTTAATCCCGCCCGGATAAATCGGCGAAAAGCCGTTCCCCCAGCGTCCTCCCACATACCACACATTGCCTGCCGGATTGTTGTTCCCGGGCGGTTTCTGGTTGCGGTAGATCACTCCATTCCCCGGCACCCAGTGTGAGCCTCCCGCGGCTCCATCCAGATCGAAAATGTAGTCCGTCATGTTCGCCGCTCCCACCGCCTGCCCGTTGAAATTCTGATGTGCGACGTACCCATTGCTGAAGCTCGACGACACGATGCGGTCAAAACTGAAGTCCGTACGCAGCATCATAGGGTCATACGAGATCAGGGCCGCAGTGATCACCTGGCTGACCACTTCTTGCCAATTCAGCAGAAAATCTCCCAGACTCTTGAATTGAGAGTTCTTGTAGAAGGGAATGACCAGAATCTGATTCGCGCCGGATGCCGCTACCTGACCACCGATCGTCCACGTGTAGTCCTTCCAAAGTTGTCCCCAGGAATCGAACGAATCGTATCCAGGATCGTAGTAATGCCCCTGGTTCGGTGTCGGAGTGAAGTTGATGTGCGGCATCGCCCCTTGCCCCTGGCAGGAATTCGGGATCACCACTCCATACCAATTGATCGAGCAATTTTCCACGCGCACCAGTTTGCGGAAAAGGTGCGTGCTTACGTTCATCGGTTCGATGGGGCGCAGCCCGGCCATCAGGTTGACGTCGGCCACAGCCAACCCGGAGTCAATTTCTTCCTTATCCGGTGCGGGCATGACGGTCGCAGTAATCGAGCCCGGAGGAGGATCCGCGGCGAGTTGATTCATCAGTTTCAAAGTTCCGCCGCCGGGATCGACTACGCCGTCGACGACTGGACGGGCATTCGTCGTTTGAAACGTGACAATCTGGGCCGTGACTTCGCTGATAAGTAGGTTACGGTCGGTGGCCCATACTCCACCGATTTCCGCCGACCCCCCTTTCGCGACCGGGATCCGGTCAAAAATATCCGTGACGGTGTTCAAGTCTTTCGGCAGGTTCGGCATCGTAGCTTGTCCATTTCGAACACCGACCGGAGACGTAATGCTGCGGAATACGAGTGCCACGAAGGCCTCCTAGAAAAGAATGTCAGCAGAGTTCAGACAGTGAAGGGGGGAGTACAGCCAATCAGGCTGCCAAGCTTACCACAGCAATTTCCCTCCGGGAACCGGCCGGCCATCAAGAAACCGGGTGCCCCACTTCTGGCCGGTGTTGCCAGAAGTGGGGATTTCGCCGGAGCAGACTCACTATCCGCCACGACTGGCTAGTGTAGGGGCGGATGCATACATCCCCCCCGCGACTCCGAGCAAAGCGAGGAGAAGCGTGTCGCATTGCTCGTTTGCGCGCCATCCGGACGAATGCGTCCGGGGGCTACACGATCCTTGCCGCTCGCCGTTTACCTCCCACATACAACCAAACCCCTACCAGCAGCAGTGCCCCGCATCCCCCCACGACCTTGAACAGCGCCAGGGGCTTGTTCGGCTCATCCGGTTGGGGGATCAGCGACAGCGCAATCGTCAGCGTGGTCGTCAGAAGTCCCACTGTCGCCACGAGCGTCGCCATCACCTTACCTCCGGGGACTCGAATCACATCCGGCCCGGCAGGTTCACCCTGCAGCTTGATCATCGCCGCAAACAAGTACAGATATGGAATGAAATACGTGATCACGCCCATGCTAACCAGCACGTCATAGGCACCCTTCACACTAGTCCCGGCTTGTCCCAGAAAAATAAACACCACCCCTAGTGCAAACTGCGTGAGAAGCGCGACCCACGGTGTTTTCCATCTTGGGTGCAGGGAGCCGAACGCGGGCGGCAGGAACCGGTCGAGCCCCGCGACGAAGGGCAGCCTTGCCACTGCCGCAAGGTATGCACCGGCAGCGCCGATATTGCTGAGTGCAATCAGAAAGGCTGCCAGCGGCAAGACACCAGGAAACCCGATCCTCGCCGCAGTCGCGGACACTGCCTGAACGAGGCCTTGCAAGCTGTTCACCTGCGTCGAGGGCAATGCCAGCAGAACGCAGACTGTGCCCAGGATGTAGCAGATCGTCACGGTTACGCCTGCGAGCAGAAGAGCGAGCGGGATCGTGCGGCGGGCATTTTTGATCTCTTCTCCCATGAACGATGCCGTCTCGCATCCACCGAATGCGAACGTTAACACCGACCAGAAGATGATGTCGTTCAGGTGAGTGCTGGGAGTCATAGAGTGCATGGTGAATGAAGTAGCGGATCCGAAGCGGTGCCATGCGACCAGCCCCATCACAATCACGATGCAGACGGGAACCCACATCGCCAGCGCACCGACGTTGTGCAGCCACTTGCCTACATCGAGTCCCACGATGTTAAGCAACGTCGCCGCGCTCAAAGTCAGCAACGCGAAGACGATGTAGAACGTCGCATTGCCCGAGAGATGCTGCCAGTTCGCTTCCCGCATGAACAGCACGTTGCTGGCGGCGAAGTACAACACGGCAGGGAAGTAAGGAAGATTGCTGGTCCAGTAGGTCCACGCCGACATGAATCCCGAGAAATCGCCGAATGCGCGTTTGCTCCAGACGTAGAGTCCGCCTTCGTTCGGATAGCGCGACGAAAGCTCCAGCACCGATAGCGCCAGCGGCGTGTAGAAACAGAACCACGCGCCGACCCAGATGACGATCGAACTCGGTCCCGCCGCGGCCGCACTCGCGATCCACCGCAAGCTTATTCCCGTGATCACATAGAAGAGGACAAGGTCGCGGAACCCCATCACCTGGCGGGGACGATTGGTGTTTTCAACGTCTGCGATCGAGACACCGGGTGAGAGCAGGCTCGCCATCTCTGATTTTGGCTGCGAGTTCGGTTCGGCCAATGATGTGTCCCAAGTCAGATAGTGACAAACGCGAATCCCTGCGCCTGGTGAAATCAGCTACCAAGGGCACTACCTGAAGAAGAAGAGGAATAACACTCCCGCGCGCGGGCGGCAAGGGAAAGTTAGGTGATGACCGAATACAACGACGAAAAGAAGCCTCCCCAACAATGGTCGCAGTTGGCTTAGCGCGCGAAGAAAATGACCCGCCGCGCTTCCTCCGTATAACGCTCAAACATCCGCCTACTCCGCAACTCCAGCTCCACGGCTGCTGTGCTTCCAATAAAGATAAAAGGGTATGCCGACAAGAACAAGCGATGTTCCCATGAACGCCTCATACTGGCGGGTGAAAATAGTATTCAGTGTCCACGCGGTTCCAATGAGCACGTAAAGCGCCGGGAGCCATGGATAGCCCGTGCAGCGATAGGGCCGCGGAATGTCCGGCCGTTTCCAGCGTAGCCAGAACATCGCGATCACCGTCAGCGTGTAAGAGAGAACCATTCCGTAGATGACGTATGTATAGAGCTGGTCGTAGCGCCCGCTTAAAGTAAGCAGCGCCGCCCAGATACCTTGGCCGATCAAACTGAATGCCGGCGTCCTCCACTTGGGATGGATCTGCGCCATGCTCTTGAAGAAGGCACCGTCTTGCGCCATCGCCATATACACGCGTGCTCCCGAGAGCGTACACGTCGCTGCTCCACTGAAACACGAAACGGCAATCATCAGCGAGAGCCATCCCGCAGCCCGGGGTGAGAAAAGCGCCGCAGCCGCAGCATGTGCAATCGTTTCATGTGCCGCGATTTGCTTCATGGGCAGCGCGTAGATGTACGTCACATTCATTGCTATGTAGATCGCGCCCACCGCCAGAACGCCGAGCACCATCGCCCGTGGAACATTGCGCTTGGGATCCTTTACCTCACCAGCCACCCACGTGATGTAGACCCATCCGTCATAGGCCCAGAACACCGCAATCAATCCGACGCCCAGAGCCGAGATCAGCGCGGTTGGACCGAGTCCCATGCTCAGCGGTCCAGTTGCGTGGAAATTTGACCAGTCTCCCTTGCCAATGGCGAAGCCCAACACGACAAACGCCGCCATCGCGGTGAATTTTGTCCATGTGGAAAGATTCTGCAGAAGCGCGCCCCAGCGCAGTCCTACGACGTTGACGAACGTAAGAACCGCGATCAGCGCCAGTCCAAACAAGTGGGCGCGCGTGAATGCCATTCCGAAGATCGTAAAAAGCACATGGGCCTGGGAAACAAAAGGCACAACTTGTCCCACATAAGCGGCCGCCGCCACCGACAAAGCCGCGATCGTACCGCCATTGGCAACGGCAAACAGCATCCATCCGTACAGAAACGCGACCAGGTCGCCGTACGCTTCTCGAAGATAAATGTATTGCCCGCCTGAGTCGGGATACATTGACCCCAATTCGGCGAAGGCGAAGCAGGCGCAGAGCGATATCAGAGCGCCAAGCACCCATACCAGCAGGAACAGCACCGGGTGCGGCAGAGGGGCCGCAATGTCTTTCGCCGTCAGGAAAATCGACGAACCGATGATGCCGCTGACCAGCAGCAAGACGGAATCGAGCAGACCGAGTCCGCGGACAAGTGTCGGTTTGCCTCCACCCGATTGCTGTTCTGTTTCAGAAGAGGTCAAGACCGGGGAGGGTTCCATCATCCAATTCCGAGTTCGTCCGGGGACTCCAACGGCGTGCCGCAACGGCGGCAGATCACGGCCGAGCAATCACCGCACGTCAGGGGATCGGTGACTTCCTCAGCGCAGTTCGGACAGTAGAGAAGGCCCGGCTCGGGAGTGGGAGGTTGCGGGTTAGTGGCCATGCGGAAAGAAACTGTAGCATAGTATGGGGATCGACGTCGTTGACCGCTTCGGATCGAACGGTCAGGCTGTCTCACCGACATGAAAACCAGCGGACGCAAGCGTTGGACCAAAGCCTCGCAAACGAATCGATTCACCGTCGCGGTGGTACAGGCGGCACCGATCATCTTCGACCGTGAGCGGACGCTCAACAAAGTCGACGGCCTCGCCGCCGAGGCGGCGGACAAAGGTGCTCGGCTGGTCTTGTTTCCTGAGGCCTTCGTCTCAGCGTACCCGCGAGGCCTGAACTTCGGCGCTGTCATAGGCTCGCGAACTGAGGAGGGCCGGGAACAATTTCGCCGCTACTGGGAAAGCAGCGTGGACGTCCCGGGACCGGCGGTTGAAGCGCTCGGGCGCACCGCCAGGAAGTACAAAATCACTCTCGTGGTTGGTGTCATTGAACGTGACGGCGGCACCCTTTACTGCACGGTATTGTTCTTTGCTGCGGACGGCACATACCTCGGGAAGCATCGCAAGATCATGCCAACGGCTTCGGAGCGGCTGGTTTGGGGATTCGGAGACGGTTCGACGATGCCGGTGTTCGATACTCCGCTTGGCAAGATTGGCGCTGTCATCTGCTGGGAGAACTATCTCCCTCTGATGCGTGCGGCAATGTACGGGAAGGGAATCGAGTTGTATTGTGCGCCCACGGCCGATCCGCGCGATTCCTGGATAGCGTCGATGCGCCACATTGCCGTCGAGGGACGTTGCTTCGTTCTTTCTTGCAACCAGTTCAATCGGCGCTCTGATTTTCCAGCCGATTACGGTGCAGATCTCGGTGATGATCCACAGAGCGTAGTGACCCGCGGAGGAAGTTGCATCGTCGATCCCTTCGGGAACTTTTTGGCCGGCCCTGACGTGGAAGGGGAGGTCTTACTGACCGCAGAGATCGACCGCGACCAGATCGTCCGCGGAAAGTTCGACCTCGACGTTGTCGGCCACTACGCCCGCCCTGACATCTTTCAGTTGCAGGTCGACGAGCGGCCGAAGAGGCCCGTCAGCGTCCAGAAGAATCCATCCGAGGAGCGTCATGCCAGATAAACCTCAAACTCCCGACGAAAAACTGCAACAGGAATTCAACCGCTGGGCCACGGCCGGCGAAGGCCCGAAGATGGAACAGCACCATCTGGATATCACCGAAAAGACCATCCGCCTGATGAATCTCCGACCGGGAGAGCGCGTGCTCGATCTCGGCTGCGGCTCCGGCTGGGCAACCCGTCTGTTGGCTCGGTTGGTGGGCGACGGGCCCGAGGGTTTTGGTCAGGTCGTCGGCCTCGACGTCTCTGATGAAATGGTTCGTCAGGCCCGTGAGGCGTCGAAGGATTTCGAGAACATTCTCTACGTCTGGGGATCGGCGCAGCAGGTCCCGTGGGAGGAGAACTTCTTCGACAAGGTTCTCTCCGTGGAATCGTTCTACTACTATCCCGATCAGGATCGTGCCCTGAAGGAATTATTCCGGGTGATTGCCCCGAAAGGCCGCCTGTTCATCCTGATCAATCTCTACAAAGACAATCAATACTCTCTGCAGTGGGTCGACAAGCTCAAAGTTCCCGTGCACGTACGCTCGGCCGCGGAATACATGGAACTCCTGAAGAAACATGCGTTCGAGAATGTCGAAGCCCGTCGCATTCCGGACGACACACCCACACCCGACGATTACAAGACGAAATCCTTCAACAGTATCGAGGATCTACGAGCATTCAAGCGCGAGGGCGCCTTGTTGCTGATGGCCTCAAAGCCCGACCTGCGGACGCCAGCGCCTGGCTATGCGATTTACTAATTCCCTCTAAATACAAAGCGGGGGCGAATGCCCCCGCAAGCTCGGCCAAACGCTGCTGGAGCCAGCCTAGATTTCGCTGTCGTCGTCCTTGTCGTGATTGCTGCGATCTTTCACCGGGCTGACAGCGCGTCCGTCTTGCGCGTGTCGAATCTCAATCCGCCCGTTCACATCCGACAGCCGGATGCGGGTGCCTCCCTTGCCGATCTCTCCCCGCAGATCATGACCGACAAAGCGGTGATTGTTTACCGGCAGTCCAAAGTCGTTATGGATTCCGCCCGAGACCGTGCTGGCCTCAACTTCCGCGTTTGAATCCGAGGGGATCGTCAACTCCAGCGATCCGTTGACCGAGTTCAATTCAACGTCCTGCCCGGAAAGCTGCGCAAAGTTCGCATCCAGCCGGCCGTTGATCGTCGACAGCTTCGCGCGCCCGGCCAGGTCGTGCGCTTCCAGCTTTCCATTAATGCATGAAGCGCGCACTTCGCCAGAGACTCCGGTGATGTCGAGTGCCCCATTGATCAACTTGATTTCGTCGAGCCTCACGTTGCGGGGAACTCTCAGCGTGTATTCCACGGTCGCCGGATTGTCGTGCGATCCCCAATTCCAATTATTGTCATGGCCAGGATACTTGGTACGGATCGATACATAGTCCTTGCCGGAATCAATTTCGATCTTGGCCTCTTCCAGACGCTCTTTTATGTCGGCATACTTGATCGCGTCGACCTTCACTTCGTTTCGTTCCCAGCTGGAGATATGCACCGGCCCGTTGATGTTGTCGAGTTCAATCCTGCCGTCTGCCGTAATGGCGTAGGTCTGGTGGAACTCTTCGGTCATGGAGCCGCGATGGTCGGAGGCATGAGCTCCAACGGCGAGGGTCAATAGCGCGCAAAGGGTGCCGAGTGCGGCTCCCAACCAGGTGGCTGCTTGGGGATGGCGTTTCATAGCTCCTCCGTTTCAACATGTTAGACGTGTCTAGTGCGAAATGGTAAGACACCCTCGCCGGAAAAGAAGCGCCTCGCACAGGCCCGCTTGAAGCACAGCACATTACCTCAGTGACGTTCCCTCCGGTGTGACGGTGAACGACAATCGGTTCATCAAAACTGTGGGGTTTTGTCGTGTTGTTCCTTTTTATAGTCACTGTGTCCGCGCGCCGGGCCACGACAGCTCTCTGCGCCCTGGCGTTCTTATCCGTACTGTTCGCCCCATCCTCTGCATCGGGTCAAGCTGAAGACAAGCCCATTCCCATCCTGACCGGAAACTTCGGGGCCTTCAGTTTCGTCAATGGTGGACAAAACGTAATCAATACCCAGATAAATCCAGTTTTGCTCGTTCCGTTGGGCGACCGCTGGCTGATCGAATCGCGCGCCGAGTTCGAAGGAGAATTCCAGCGTCCGCCGGGCGGTGGCCCATACGCCGGTCCAGTGGATAAGCACGTGGACTACGCGCAGGTGGACTACATCGCGAGTCCTTATGTGACCATCACCGCGGGGCGGTTCCTCACGCCATTCGGAATCTTCAACGAGCGCCTTTATCCGGTGTGGATACGCTTTCTCCAACCGGATCCCCTGATCCTCCCCATCCGCACGGAGTCGAGCGATGGCGCGATGTTCCGCGGAGGATTCCCGGTCAATGCCAAGGTCAACATGAACTACGCCGCTTATGTTTCCGCCACAAGCATCGGCATTGAGAGCATGGACTCAGAACGGCACGTCGGCGGCCGCATGGGTTTCTTCCTTCCCGGCCCGCGTCTCGAGATCGGCGGCTCATGGCAGAAGACGCTCCAGGGTCATCGCAAAAACGCTTTCGGATTTCACATGGGATGGCAGCCCGCGAAACTGCCGCTAAGTATCCGCTCGGAATACGCGCACTCCTTTGAGGGCAGCGGTTATTGGGTGGAAGGCGCCTACCGGCTGCGCCAGGTGCGCTTCTGGCAAAAAGCGATGCGTCGCGCGGAGTTTGTCGGGCGAGCGCAGCAGTTCTTCGTAGGTTCCATCGGTCCCAACGCCGAAGCCAACTGGGACCTCCCCGGCGCGAACACACGGGAAGCCGATTTCGGAGTCAACTACTTCCTGCGCGATGGAATGAAGGGCATCTTCAGCTACGGCCGACAGTTGAGTTCTGCCGGTAATTTCAATCAGTGGAGCTTCGGCCTCGCCTACCGCTTCCTGATACCGCTCGGGCCCACCGGTACGCCAAAGGAGGCCCAATGAATCCACGTACGCACATGATCGTGTTGGCAGCCCTCTTCATGCTGATGTTGGCCGCATCGATGTTCGCAAGTCCTTCTGCGGCAAAAAAGGATGCGTCCACGGGCGTTCCGGTGGTTCACTCATCGGATGCGGACTCGATGCGGATCGAAGGCGAAAAAAGATTCCATTCCAACTGTGGGCGATGCCACGCCGCGCCGCAGAAATTCCCACCTCGCATGATGGCGACCGTCCTGAGGCACATGCGGGTTCGCGCCACCATCACCGACGAAGACCGCCGGTTGATTCTCTTTTACATGACCCAGTAACCGCGCGGATAACCGAACGCTAACTTATGACAAATCGATCCAAAACTCCTTGTATCTTTGTGGAAATCGTGCTGGCTGGGGTTCTGTCGTTTAGTGCGACGTTGGTGCATGCACAAGCGCGTGTCATCGAACTGACCGCCGACAGTGATAGCCGCTACAAGATCGCAGGCATGCGCACGCCGGAGATTACGGTTAAGCCAGGAGAACAGATTCTTCTGCGGGTGACGGCGCACAAAGGCAAGTCGTGGAACCGGGACGGTTCCATTCACGGGTTCACGCTTCTTCGCGCGAAGGATCGTACAAAAGTAGAAGGTTGGGATCTTTTATTCAAGCCCGGCAAGCAGGAATTCCTCATGACGGCGCCTTCCGATCCTGGGGAATATGTCGTGGTTTGTACGGTTATATGCAGTGAAGAGCACGAAGGCATGCACATGAAGTTTACGGTGCTGCCCTGAGGAACAGCTATGAATCGATTCATCATGTCATGGGCCTTGGGACTGCTGGCGGTTGCCACAGCCGCCGGCGGCGAGAACACGCAGACGTTTCACGGAGAAGTCTCCGACAGCCAGTGCGCGTTGAACGTCCATTCACTGACAAGATCGCACCAGGAGATGCTGAAGTCGAAGTCGATGGGTGGGACGGCTAATACCTGCGCTGTCTACTGCATCGAGCACCTAGGCGGATATCTTGTATTGTCAGCGGGAAAAAATGTGTATCGGCTCGACCGCGCTGACTTGGTGCACGGATTCGAAGGCCGTAAGGTCGTAGTAACCGGAGTTCTTGACGGCAAGCTCAACCAGATTCACGTTCTCAAGATCGACCTGGAGGAGAAACCATAGATTTTCGTCCTGCCTCGGTCAGAAGAAACACACACAAGATTGCAATCTCCGGTTCGATCGCGTGCCGATACCGCGGGATTGCATAAACGAAGTAGTAGATCGCCGGATATAGCAAGACCAGCCAGAACAATAGCCACGCGCCGGGCCTACGCTGCTGCATGGCGCGTCCCAATCCCCAAAACATCAGCACAGACGTAGCCAGAAACAGGGAGTCCTTCACCATCCCGATCCACGCCGGGTCGGTGACTCTGGGCGGGCCCTCCCAGAAACACAGAAAACGCTTGAACGAGAGGCTGGCGAACCGCGCATAGTCGGCCTTAATGTAGGCGACCGCTTGCTGCTTTCGCATCGCAATGTAATTCAATTCGCCCATGGTCTGGAACTGACGCATGGCATAAGAATCGTGCGGCGGATCCAGATACAGCATCAGCGTGCCATCGGCGCCGTTCCCATTACCTAGGCGAAGCTCCGCCCCGAAGTTGTCGCGGATGAAAATGAATTTCCCAAATGTCGAATAGTTCCGCACTAGCCAGGGAGTAATGCACGCAAAGAACACAACCGACGCCAGCGCGACGCCCGCGAAAGATTTCTTTCCGGCCTTCGCCCGTCGATACCACGCATAAAGTCCTGCCGCGGGAAGAAACGACAACAGGGAAGTGCCGTTGAGCGCAATGATTCCCCATAGGACACCGAACTCGGCCCACGGCAGCCAGCCATCCCGATCTTCCAGCACCAACGCCAGCCAAATTACAGTTGCGAGAAGCAGCGCAGAGAGGCTCGTCTCCCAGATCGCTCGCGTGCACCAGAACATCACATTCGGCAGCAATGCCCACACCCAGGCCGCTCCCACTGCGACCTTCTCAGATAACATCCGCTTCGCGATCCAAAAGATCGGAACACAAGTCAAAGCCGAGCACATGCTGTTGATAGTCAGCAACACGAACGCAGAGGCTCGTGAGTAGATCCCAAAGATGTGAAACACGCCGGCGATCAGATACGGATAAAACGGAGGCTCCCACGCCGTTGGTCCGGTCGGAACACCGAACTGGTCGCTGAAGCCGTGTCCGGATGCCAGAGACGCAGCGATACTTCCCATCTCCCACCCGAAACTGAAGTTGTTGCCAGTAGTCTTGAACTTGTACGTGTGCCCGACAATAATCCAGCCAATGCGTAGGACAAGCGCGACAAGAACAATCCAGAAAGGCGAGTTGCGGATTAGCGCCCATATCCGGGAAAGCGCGCCAGCAGCCTGCGTGCCGTTCGCCGATGCGTTTTCCATGAGTGCCTCTATTTGTAACCGACCGCTAGCTCTGTAGCAACCGCAGATAGCTGCATGCAGCGTCCTCAAAAGGCGTCATCCCGAAGCCCCGAGCTTTTACGAGCTGGGCGAGGGATCTCCCATGCAACGGAGCCGTCGTCGCGAGAGATCCTTCGCTCCGCCTGAACTGCGACTACGCTAAGGATGACGCCACTCTTCCTTTCGAGACTATCCGCAGCCCGATGCGCACCTTCATGTCATAGTTTCCTTGCAGGAGTACAATGCTCCAACCACATGGGAGGCGCGTCATGATTCTGGGGATGTCCACCGCAACGTTCACCGCTCTGCACGTTCTGATCAGCCTGGTGGGAATTGGCTCTGGACTCGTCGTGATGTACGGATTCTTCAACGCAAACCGCATGGACCGCTGGACGCAACTGTTTCTCGCGACCACCGCTCTAACCAGCCTTACGGGATTCCTCTTCCCCAATGAACACATCACTCCCGGAATCGTGATCGGCATCTTGTCGATGATCATCCTGGCTGTGGCCGCGGGCACCCGCTATGGACTCCGCATGAGAGGCGTGTGGCGTCCAGCTTATGTGATCTCTGCGTCAATTGCCCTTTACTTCAACGTATTCGTCTTCGTGGTGCAGTCGTTCGAGAAAGTGCCCGCGCTCCGCGCACTCGCTCCTACGCAAAAGGAACCGCCATTCGCCATCACGCAACTGCTTGTCCTAATTCTGTTTGTGGTAGTAACCGTCTTCGCCGTAAAGCGCTTCCGTCCGGATATGGCCGCGGCAGCCTCCGATTTAGCGAACGAGAAGCGCGCAGCCTGAATTTGCCTAACGCACAAATCTATTCCCGTTCTTTCGTGCCCTCCAAAATCTCATAAAATGCGGGTAACTGGGTTTTATCGCCTCCAAAACTGGCGCTGAATGGCCCGGCGCCGTCGCATCTCGCGAAGATCGTTGAGGAATATTCAGCAATGTTCCAGCGCCGCAGATACCCGGAAGCGTATTCCAAACACTCGACCCTCTCGCGGCCGATCAGGAGCTGTCGCCGGTTCGTGATCTCTTCGTACTTAGGAGGCCGAATGAGGACCGTTTTGCTTGGGTCGGTGGAGATATGAATCCGAAACCCCCACTCCGATAGCCGCAGACCTTTGCCGGGATAGAAAAGACTGACGAGCGGCGACCCACGCCCGCTCAGGAAGCTTGCCCACGCATCGCCGGCTATCGGATCCCGATCGCTGTACAGTACGACCGACGTTAGTGGAACTGGAACCTGGAAGCGGCCAAAGTTGCCGATCTTCGGTCGAATCGCATGGGAAAGAACACCCCAGATCGGCAGCAAGAACGTGCCGACCAGAAGCACAGTCAATGAGGGAATCCAAAGAGCCAAGCGAATTCCCTGGCTGCGTCGCTTGCGGTCGATTGGTTTGAGCTGTCGACCTTCCAGCCACCTTGCTGCCTCGATTGGAACACTTCGGCGGTTCATCCTGCCGGCGATCCAGATCATTCCCAAAATGAAGCCACCACCGAGCACCACAAAGAAAACAACCGCCAGGATTACATTGACGGAAGCGGCCCATGCAATCGCAGCTCCCACCGAACCGACCACCGTCAGTAACAAAGGCAGGCCCAGCGCTCCTGCCAGCGCTGTTTTGATACACCTCTTCTTCCAGCCTTGAGCCCCATACATCAACCGCGAAAACAGGGCTGCAAGACCGGGAATCACCAGAAGTTGGCTCCGGCCGACGAATGCTTGATACATGTCGTACCGGAAGCCGAAGAGGTAGGGAGTAAGAATACTAAGGAGAAAAACCGTTTCCAGACTCGAATACAACGCCACAACCAAGACGATAGCCAGCGCTTTCCTCACGGTCCTCCAGTCAGCCTATCTATTTTAGAAACCGCACCACCTTGCTGAGTTCCAGCAGTGCCGTCAGTAGCCGGTGAAAATCCTCTCTTCTAAGTATAGGAGAGTTAAAGACTATTTAACGTGTATTATCAATGTCTTAGACGGTACTCAAGAAAAACTTGTTGACAGTAATGAACGTCGAGCAGTAACTTAACGATGTCAACTAAACACTGTTAACTAAGGAACCGCCGTTATGGGAGTCAAAGAACGCCGCGAACGAGAGAAGTCCGAGACCCGCGACAAGATCCTCGACGCGGCTCGCGAGCTGTTCGTCACTGAGGGCTTCGAGGGCGTCTCCATGCGCAAGGTGGCGGAGAAGATCGAGTACTCGCCCACAGCCATCTACGTTTACTTCGCCGACAAGCAGGAACTCTTCCGCGAGCTCTGCCATCAGGACTACGCGCGACTCGCCGAAGTCTTCCAGAGTTCCGTAATGTCGACCGATCCAATGGAGCGCCTGAAGCAGATCGGCGCGATCTACATCGATTTCGGAACGCGCTATCCCAATCATTACAAGTTCATGTTCATGACGCCGCATCCCCCACACGAGCCGGACGAGGTTGACCGCGAAATGATGGGCAATCCCGAAAAGGATGCTTACGCATTCCTGAAGTGGGCAGTTCAGCAAGCGTTGGATGCGAAGTGCTTCCGCCAGGAACTCACCGACGCCGAGCTGCTCTCACAAACCTTATGGGCTTCGGTGCACGGAGTCATCTCGCTGCAAATCGCGAAGGGCTGTGATCCGTGGGTGGATTGGCGTCCGATACGCGATCGCGCAGAACTGATGCTGGATGTCACTCTCCGCGGATTGATGCGCCCCACGCGAGAGAAAGAAGGGAACTAGGTATGCCGCCGTTAGCGCAAAGAAATCTCTTTCACGACAAAGTTCGCTTGACCGTGACGCTGACCGGCATCGTGTTCTCAGTCGTCCTGATCGTAGTACAGCTGGGACTGTTTCTCGGATTCACAACAGCGACTTCAAACCTCATCGACCACTCCGGCGCCGACTTGTGGATCACTTCGAAGAATGTGCCCTACGTCGAGCAGGGCGTGGCCTTCAGCGAGCGCAAGCTCAACCAGGTGCGTGCGGTTCCGGGCGTAGAAGACGCGCAGAAACTCATCACCCGCTGGACCCAATGGAAGCGCCACGACGGTGGCCAGGATTCCGTGCAGATCGTCGGCATCAACGTCGACGCCACGATGGAGCGCCCGTGGAACCTGGTCGAGGGCAGAGTCGAAGACCTGAAATCTCCCGACGCCGTAATTCTTGACGAACTCTACAAGCAGAAACTGGGCGTATCGCATGTCGGAGAAGTATTCGAAATCGGTGGTTACCGCGCGCGTGTCGTCGGTTTCACGCGCGGCATCAGATCCTTCACCACGTCGCCGTATGTATTCACCAGCTTCAAAAACGCGCAGGATTTCGCCAATCTCCGCGAAGACCAGACGATGTTCATCCTGGTCAAAGTTGCTCCCGGAGCGAGCCTTGAGCAGGTGCGCCGCGATCTGCTGGATCACGTGAAGGACGTCGAAGTCTTCACAACATCAGAGTTCAGCCGCATGACGACCTTCTACTGGATGTTCACCACTGGGGCCGGAGTCGCAGTCCTGATCGCCGCCGTGCTCGGCTTGGTTGTCGGATTCGTGGTTGTCGCGCAGACGATCTATGCCACGACCGTCGATCACATCCGCGAGTTCGGAACACTGAAGGCAATGGGCGCGCCGAATAGCTATGTCTACAAAGTGATCATGAAACAGGCGGCGATCGCGGCAGTCCTCGGATACGCGTTGGGAATGATCCTTAGTGTGTTCGTAGTTCACGGCAGCCAGAAAGGTGGCGCCGCGATCCTGATGCCGCCGCAAATGGCAGTCGGCATGTTCTTCCTGACGCTGCTGATGTGCGTGGGCGCGGCGCTGGTTTCAATCAACAAAGTAACAAGAATTGATCCAGCAATGGTGTTCAAGGGCTAGAGGGTTTCCCTGTGTAACTCTGTGACCTCTGTGGTGAAGATTGTTTCCAACCACGGGGATCACAGAGAACACCGAGGAAGGATGGGGGGAAAAATGCAGTCGGCGATCACAGTTAGAGATCTAACCAAGAAGTATGACGAGGGAGCCAACGGTACGCTAGCCCTGCGCGGCCTGGATTTGGATGTCCACGCCGGAGAGTTGCTGATGCTGATGGGCCCCTCGGGCAGCGGCAAAACAACGTTGCTCTCAATCATGGGATGCATCCTCACCGCGAGTTCCGGCAGCGTCCGCATCGCCGGCAGGGAAGTCGTTGGCCTCAGCGAAAAACAGCTTCCCGCCTTGCGTCTCGAGCACATCGGCTTCGTATTTCAGGGATTCAATCTCTTCCCCACATTAACTGCCGGCGAAAACGTCGAGTTGATGCTCGATCTCAAAGGAGTCTCGGCCAGCAAGGCGAAGAGGCGAGCACAGGAATTGCTCGAGCAGGTCGGGCTCGCAGAGAAATACAGCGCGTTTCCTTCCGATCTGAGCGGAGGCCAGAAGCAGCGCGTAGCCATCGCCCGTGCCCTCGCCGGAGATCCTGGAATCATTCTCGCCGACGAGCCCACCGCAGCCCTCGATTCTCACACCGGCCGTAATGTGATGGAGATGATGAGCGATCTGGCGCACAAGCGCGGACGGGCGGTCGTCATCGTAACCCACGATTCGCGAGTCCTCAATTTCGCCGACCGCATCATCAGAATCGAAGACGGCGCCATCGCCCGCAACACCGAGGCCGAGATGGTGCCGCCCGGTCTGTTGTCCCAGCATTTTCCCCAGCCCGGATTGGGGTTGGCCTAGTTCAACGGAAGTTCAACGCAACAGGAAGTGGAGAAATCTTATGTCGCAGCTTTCAATTTCGACTCTCAAGAACCGGACGACTCTATTCGTAGGCCTAGGCGTTTTTCTCCTTACGGCAACGCTGCTGCTCGCTTCGCGCCGGGGCCACGAATCCGTCGCGGCACACAAGTCCACAACCAATTCAGTATCGTTGCCGATCGCCGGACCAGGCCGCGTAGAGCCCGCCTCCGAAGACATCAAGATCGGCTCCGAGTTAAGCGGGCGGCTGAAAGTCGTGAACGTCGAAGAAGGCGACGCCATCCACCACGGCGAAGTCCTCGCCGAACTCGAGAACGCGGACTATCGCGCACAAGTCGCATCCGCCCGCGCCAATGTGATCGCCAAGCAAGCCGTCCTGCGCAAAGTGATCAACGGTGCCCGTCACCAGGAACGAGCTGAGGCCTGGTCTTCCGTGAACGAAGCGAAAGCTGTAATGGAGAACGCCAAATCCGAATTACATCGCCGCCAGGAGCTCTTCTCGGCCCGTGTGGTTTCGCGCGAAGAGCTCGATCGCTATGCCCGCGAAGCCGATGTCGCCCAGGCAAAATACGAGGCCGCGGTGCAGCAGCATGCGCTGGTCGACGATCGCGCCCGCGAAGAGGACCAATCCTTCGCCGAAGCCGACCTGAAACTCGCGCAGGCTCAGCTTGAAGAAGCGCAAGCCCGCTACGACAAGACCTTTATCCGCTCTCCTATTGGCGGAACTGTGCTCCGGAAACACCATCGCAGCGGCGAGAGCGTTTCAAACTCCTCCACCGTTCCCGATCCCGTGTTAACCATCGGCGATCGTAAGACGCTCCGCGTGCGGGTCGACGTTGACGAGACCGACGTAAGCAAAGTCACTGTCGGCCAGAGAGCCTACGTGACCGCCGACGCATTCGGAAAGCAGAAGTTCTGGGGACACGTCGTGCGCGTGGGCCAGCAACTCGGCCCGAAAAATGTCCGCACCGACGAGCCCACCGAGAAAGTCGACACCAAAATCCTCGAAACTCTAGTCGAACTCGATGCCGGCCAGCACCTGCCGGACGGTCTGCGCGTCGACGCCTTCATAGTGCCCGAAACCGGAGAAGTCGCCAAAAACCGCTAGAGGTTGTGTAGCCCCGGACGCCTTCGTCCGGGGCGCCCCAAGCGCAAGTCTTTGGCGCGGGGCGTTGGCTCATCGCGAAGCCGTCAATCAGTGCGGCAAACGTGCGTTCCGGTAGAATAGTTGTTCTTCCGCGGAACGCTCGTTTGATGACAGATATCATCCTGACTGGCCGCCTCATGGCCCTTGCCGCGCCCAAGGGCGTTATTCCATACATCCGGCAGCATTTCCTCGACACCACCTTCCGCGGCCTCTACCACGCGAATGCATTCGATATCGCACTGCTAGTGCCGTACTTCATCGTCTTGATCCTGCTCGCCGGATACGGCGCGCACCGCTACGTTCTCGTCTACCTGTACTACAAGCATCAGAGAATGCGCACGACCGAGCCACCCACTCGTTTTGACGAGCTGCCACGCATCACCGTGCAATTACCGATCTTCAACGAGCAATACGTGGTCGAGCGACTTCTCGAAGCCATCTGCAAGCTGGACTATCCGCGTGAGAAATTGGATATCCAGGTGCTCGACGACTCCACCGACGAAACCATCGAGGTAGCCCGCGGCCTTGTCGACCGCTTCGCCGCGCTAGGCAATCCCATCAGCTATCACCACCGCACCAATCGCCATGGATTCAAAGCCGGCGCTTTGGCGGAGGGCATGCTGTCCGCCAGCGGCGAATTCATCGCGATCTTCGACGCCGACTTTACCCCGCCCGAAGACTTCCTGAAGCGCTGCATCGACCACTTCACCGATCCCAAGATCGGCATGGTGCAAACGCGCTGGACCCACATCAACCGCAATTATTCATTTTTGACGGAAGTCGAGGCCATCCTCCTCGACGGCCACTTCGTGCTCGAGCACTCTGGACGAGCTCGCACCGGACTCTTCTTCAATTTCAATGGCACTGCCGGAATGTGGCGACGCGCAACGATTGAAGAAGCTGGCGGCTGGCAGCACGACACACTCACTGAAGATACCGACCTCTCCTACCGCGCGCAGCTTAAGGGATGGAAGTTTATCTATCTGCAGGATGTCGAATGTCCGGCGGAACTTCCCATCGAAATGACTGCCTTCAAAACACAACAGGCACGCTGGGCCAAAGGTCTCATTCAAACGGGAAAGAAGATTCTCCCTCGTGTTCTGAAGAGCGACGCGCCCCTGCACACCAAGATCGAAGCCTGGTACCACCTCACCGCAAATATCAGCTATCCGCTGATGATCATGCTGTCCGTGCTGCTTCTCCCGGCGATGATCATCCGCTTCTATCAGGGCTGGTTCCAGATGCTTTACATCGACCTGCCGCTCTTCATGGCATCCACGTTCTCGATCTCCAGCTTCTACCTCGTCTCGCAACGTGAGCTTTTTCCCCGAAGCTGGCCTCGCGCCTTGCTGTACCTCCCATTCCTGATGGCCCTCGGTATCGGCCTCACGATCACCAACACCAAAGCCGTGATCGAAGCGTTGATTGGCAAGCAGAGCGCCTTCGCCCGTACGCCCAAATATCGAGTTGAAACTAAGAAGGACAAAATCGGCGCTACTAAATACCGCAAGCGCCTGGGATGGGTCCCGTGGGTCGAACTCCTGATCGGCGGCTACTTCGCTTTGACGGTTTATTACGCAGTCGAGAACGAAAACTACATCACCGTGCCCTTTCTCCTGCTTTTTGTTGTCGGTTACTGGTACACAGGCCTGATGTCGCTCCTACAGGGCCGCTTCGCCGGAACCTCAACCCGTACCACCACTCACACCAAACCATTCCCAGTAGGCGTGTAGTATTGCAGTGACTCTGGCGTTCGGAGTCCCCAATGGCGTCATCCTGAGCGGAGCCGCAGTTCAGGCGGAGCGAAGGATCTTCCACTTCAAAGCTCCAGACATCACCCGAAGCTAGCCTTCCCTCCAAAATCGTTCTACAATCCAGTCTCCGAAAATAGTCACTTCCTTCGATCTCGAAGTTTCCGAGGAGGATGCGATGCTCCGCTCTCATAGGCCGCTCCAATCCGCTCTGGTCACCGCGCTCGCGTTCGTTCTTCTTAGTTGTGGCAGCGAGCACAGTTCCGACGAATATTACGTGTTCGTCTCCACGAACCTGCAAATTCCTTACTGGAAATCCGCGGCCAGCGGTCTTTCGAATGCGGCATCGCAGTTGAAGGGCGTACGCTCCGATTTTATTGGTCCGCAGACGTTTGATCCCAAGGCCGAGCGTGATGCCTTGGACGAAGCCGTACAGAAAAAGGCGACTGGCATCCTCATCTCCGTCGCCGACGAAAACCTCCTCAACGACAGCATCAACAAAGCCGTAGCTGCCGGAATTCCCGTCATTACCGTCGACTCCGACGCTCCCAAGAGCAAGCGCCTCTTCTTCATCGGCACCAACAATTACGGCGCCGGATTCACGGGCGGCATGCGCCTCGCTCAGGAACTCAAAGGCAAGGGCAACGTCGTAGTCTTCACCATGCCCGATCAGCACAACCTGCAAGACCGGCTGCGAGGATACAAAGATGCCCTCGCCAAGACTCCCGAAATCAAAATCACTCGCGTCGTCGATATTCAGGGAGATCCGCGCATCGCCTTTGACACGGCCACGCAGATCGTCGGCAAGGAGCGCGATAAAGTCGACGCCTTCGTGTGCCTCGAAGCGCAATCAGGAAAAGAGGTAGCAGGAGTTCTAAACAGCTATCACGTCAGCGGCAAGACTGTGATAGCGATGGACACCGACCAGGAAACACTAGACTGGATTCAGAAAGGCGTAATCGCCGCCACCATTTCCCAGAAACCCTACACGATGGCCTTCGTCGGCTTGCAGATGCTAGATAATCTCAATCACCGCAAACCGCCGTCACTCGATAAAGACTGGTCCATCGACAATTACTCTCCGATCCCAGCCTTCGTCGACACCGGTTCAGATTTGATCGACAAGAACAACGTGCAATCCTTCATCCAGGCAGGGAAGAATCTCTCGTCACCAAAATAAAGGGGAACTCAGAACTGCTTTTTTCGGATTCGCGCCTCCACGTCTTGCTCAACTGAGAAGGCAGAACTGGGATTTCGAATGAACCTGTCCTCAAGTTCGTAGGCCTGTTTTTCGAGCGGGATCTCCTCATAGGACCCGCCACTTAGGAAGCCGCGAACGTAGTATTCGGCAAATCCATCCAACCCGAGATGTTTGTACTGAACAGTATGAACCAGTTCGTGAAACAGCAAAGCCGGGGTGAGGGGATCGACGTGGACGACCACATCCTGAAAAGTAATTCCCGCCATGTCCGAAAACTGTGGCGGATTCCGGATTCCCAGTGCCTTCAACCGGGAATAGAAGCTCGGTTCAGGAGCGCGTCCGCGCACAACCCGAACGCGCTCAATAATGTCCTCAGGGAAGAATGCCTGAACGGTTCTTACAAAGTCGGGCTGAATTCGCTTCGCTGATTTCAAGAAGTCCGCACGCTGATCTCCGATATACGTGGCAATCCATTCGATCAGTTGGTCGATTTGCTGAGATGACAAGCGGAGGGCTGGCATCGGTCGTCAGGAAATGTACTCTCGAATGTACTCGTCCTTAGTATTCGCCAGCTGCCGGATATCGCCGTCGAAAACCACCTTCCCGTCGCGCAGAATCAGGAAACTCATCGGCAGATCGCAGTATTGGCCGCGGGGCAAGGCTTTCAGAGTGTTCGTCTTTGGATCGAATTGATGCGTGGCCATCGTAAAAGCGTCCTGCAGTCGATGCGTCACCAGTAGGGCGCTGGTCCGATTAACGTCCCGCTGCTTCATGATCAATTCGATGATCGTGTTCGAAGTGACGGGATCCAGCCCTCCCGTCGGCGAGTCGTAGAGCAGCAGTTCGGGATGTGTGATGATCGCGCGCGCAATTGCCACCCTGCGCCGCATGCCTCCCGAAAGCTCCGACGGAAACAGATCCAGCGTATGTTCCAGCTCAACGAATCGCAGCGACTCACGCACGCGCCCGTCAATCTCATCGTCGTAGATGCCGTGCTCCTCTGTAAGCCGGTACGCGACGTTCTCCCGCACCGTCAGCGAATCGAACAGTGCGCTTTCTTGAAAAACCATGCCCAGATGCGATCGCATTGGGAACAGCTGTTTCTCCGGCAAATCGGTGACTTCATTTCCCAGAACAGTGATTCGCCCGGAGTCAGGTGAAAGCAATCCCAGTGCCAGCTTCAGGATTGTGCTCTTGCCCGACCCTGCCACGCCAAACAAAGCTTTGGTCTCTCCGAACGGAAGCTGGAAAGAAACCCCCTGCAGCACGTGATTGTCGCCAAACCACACATGCACGTCCTCAAAAATCACCGCCGCCCCAGAGGGCACTGATCCCGAGTCGGGCACGCGGTCGATGGTTGGCGACGACATATCAGTGAAACGACAACACAGAGATCAGCAGTTTGGTGACGAAGAAATCCGTCACCAGAATCAAAACTGACGCGGCCACCACCGCTTGAGTAGTCGCGCGGCCCACACCTTGCGTTCCTCCACGCGCTGACATTCCGTAATAGCAACCAATGGTGGCTATGATGAAGCCAAACATCACGGGCTTCAGAAGTCCCATAAATACGTCCTGCAATACGAGTACCTGCCACGCGTTGTTCCAGTACTGGCGCGCATCCAGGCTGAGAAAAAGTTTGGCCACCATCAGCCCGCCGGCCAGTCCGACCAGGTCCGAAATAATGCTCAGGAAAAACAACATGAACACTGTAGCCGTCACCCGCGGTGTCACCAGTTTCTTCATCGGATCGGTGCCGAGCGCGCGCATGGCATCGATCTGTTCGGTCACGACCATCGAGCCCAGCTCACTGGCCATTCCTGAGGAGTTTCGCCCCGCCACCATCAGACCCGTGAGTACCGGCCCGAGTTCGCGGACCATCGAGGTTGAAACCAACTGCCCGATCAGCGTGATTGAGCCGAACCGCTGTAGCGTGTTTGCTGTTTGCAGGGCAAGAACACCGCCCGTGAAAAATCCGGTGAGGACAACAATCGGAAGCGATCCCACTCCGATCAGATCCGCCTGCTGAATCATGTCCGCCAGGTAGAGTGGCTTACGCAGGAGATTGGTCACGGACTGAACTGCAAGCAGCGTGTAATCCTGAACTGCCGATACCTTCTGCTTGGCGAATTCGGAGGGAGCAATCAGTTCCATGCGGATCGAGTCCTGCGCTTGCAAGCGAGTGCAGGGCTTGAACGCAATATAACAGAGAAAGCTGTCAGCGATCAGCCGTCAGCTTTCAGCTCAAAACCTACTTAGTACATGCAGAGAAGAATCGTGTCGACAGACAGCGTGAGTCAGTCAGGCAGTTCGGAACCAGGTTCTGCCGATAGCTGACAGCTGAGAGCTGATAGCTATCCACGTCCCTTCTTTCTAATCTCAATATTCAGCCGTCGAATCTTTTGATTCAAAGTCGAGAGCGGCACATGGAAGCGCTCAGCGGCCTCAGTCTGATTCCAGTTGCAGCGCTCGAGCATGTCGGTGATCACGCGGCGCTCTACGTCTTCAACGATTTCGAACAGCGAGGCATCCGAAGGGGGATCATGTAGCGTCAGCGACGAGCCGCGTCCGATCAGTGAATCCGGCAGCAGTTCCACGCTGATCTCCGGGCCCGACGACAGCACGACGGCCCTCTCGATCACGTTTTCCAGTTCCCGTACATTCCCCGGCCAGGAATAGGCCATCAACGGACGCAGCGCTTCCGGTGTGACCCGCGGCACCGTCCGTCCGTTTTCGTCTGCATATTTCTTCAGGAAAAACTCGACCAGCAGCGGAATGTCTTCCTTGCGCTGCCGCAGCGGAGGCAGTTCAACCGTGATCACATTTAGCCGGTAGAACAAGTCCTCGCGGAAGCGGCCCTCCCGCACCATTTGCCGCAGATCAATATTCGTGGCGGCAATGATCCGAACGTCAACCTGAATCTCCTGAATGCCGCCCAGATGCATAAATCGCCGGTCCTGCAAAACGCGCAAAATCTTCGCCTGTGTTTCCAGGCCCATGGTTGCAATTTCATCCAGGAACAGCGTTCCCTTATCGGCGACTTCGAACAATCCTTTCTTCGATGCGATCGCGCTGGTGAATGCGCCCTTCACGTGGCCGAAGAGAGTGGACTCAAGCAGGTCGGTGGGCATCGAGCCTGTGTTGACCGGAACAAACGGCTTATCCCGCCGTGGCGAATTTAAGTGAATCGCTTTGGCGATTACTTCCTTGCCCGTCCCGCTCTCGCCTTGTAACAGCACCGTGGAGCGGCTGTTTGCGACCTGCGCCACCAGATCAAAAATCTTCAGCATGGGCTCGCTCTTGCCCACAATGTTTTCGAAGTTGTAGCGCTGCTTCAGAGCGCGCTTCAGTTGAACGTTCTCTTCTTCCGCGCGACGCCATCCCACGGCAGCTCGAACATCGGCCAGCAGCTTCTCGTTGTCCCAAGGCTTCTGGACAAAATTCGCCGCGCCCGACTGCATCGCCCGCACCGCGTTCTCCACCGTGCCATACGCCGTGATCATAATGACTGGCAAATGTGGATCGTGCGTGCGGATGTCGGAGAGAATCTCCATTCCATTGCGCCCCGGCAATGTGAGATCGAGCAGAACCAGGTCGAATGGACGGTCCGCCATCTGGGCCAGTCCATCCTCGCCCGACGCCGCCGTGTCCACCTCAAAACCCTCCATCTCCAGCAGCGTCTGAAGGGATTCCCGGATCTCTGCTTCGTCATCAACGATCAACACCGATCCGCCGATCGGCGATCCGTTGACTGCTCCACGAGTTATGACGGCTGCTTCAGACATGAACTGCCTTCCTGCTCAGGGGGAAATCCAGAGCGAACGTTGTGCCGGCCCCCGGATTGCTTTCCACGCGAATCTTTCCTGCATGCTCCTGGATAATGCCGTAGGTGACTGATAGACCCAGACCCGTACCGCGATTTTGACCTTCCTTGGGAGCAGTCTTGGTCGTAAAAAATGGATCGTAAATGCGCTGAATGTGCTCTGGCGCGATACCCGATCCGGTATCGCTTACCCGTACGCTCACCATGTCGCCGTTCGTGGTCGCGATCGTGAGCTGGCCGCCGCCCACCATCGCGTCTTTCGCATTCAGAAACAGGTTCAGGAAGACTTGCTGCAAGCGTCCGGGATTCCCCTGGATCGGGGAAATGGTCGGCGTCAACTCCGATTGCACCTGGATCTTTGCGACCTTGAATTGATGTTCGAGCAACGCCAGCGTGTCCGTGATTACCTTGTTGATGTCGACATTTGCGAATTCCGTGCCGCTGGTGCGTGAGAAATTGAGCAGGTTATTGACGATCTCCGAAGCGCGGAAAGTCTGCCGAGTAATCTTTTCCAGCAGCCCGGACTTTTGCGAATCGCCCTGCAACTGCTTGGCAAGCATCTGCGTGTAAGACGAAATTACGGCCAGCGGTGTATTTACTTCGTGCGCCACACCCGCGGCCAGCAACCCGATGGAACTCATCTTGTCGGCTTGGGACAGCTGGCTCTCGAGTTCAACGCGCTCGGTGATGTCGTCCATGATCACCAGCCGGCCAATCACCTGGAACTTCCGCGTGACCAGCGGCGCGATCGCAACATTTACCGTGCGAGTCTCTCCCGCTGGAGTCGACAGCCGGAACTTATACAGATTGTTGATGCCCGCGTTCTGGCGCACCCGGTAGAACTCCTCCACGAACTCGGCCGGGAAAATCGATCGCAGAGGCTGAGTCAGCGCTTGCCACCGCGGCAGGGCATACATCACTTCCATCTGCGCATTCCAGCTCTCGATGCGGTCTTCCATATCGAGCGCCATCACGCCGACGTTGATCGACTCCACGATGTTCTCGTTGAAGTCCTTCAGCCGCTCGTACTCGGCCACTTTCTGTTGCAACGATGCGTACAACCGTCCATTCTGAATCGCAATCCCTAAATACCCGCCCAGCGTCTCAAGCAGCTCCACATCCTCGCTGGAGAGGTAATCACCCTTCTCTGTCTTTCCCAAGCCAAGCACGGCGACCGTCTTCTGTTGGGCACGGCATGGGATGTAGTAGTTCAGATCGAGCCGCAAGATTGCGTCTTGCGAATTCGCCGTCTCGCGCGGCACCTGGTGCGTGTTTTCGAAGAAAAGATGTCCCGCAGCTTCCGGACGCACCACACTCAGGAACGACAGATCCAGCTTCGACATCAGGCTCATGCCGATCGACTTCGTCAGTACAAACTTCTCCGACTCCTCGCCCTCGCGCAGGAAAATCGCAATCCGGTCAACTGCCAGCGTGCGCGAGAGTCGGTCCACCACCGACGAGAGCAGCGCGTTCAGATCCGTTTCCGTACTCAGTTCGCGCCCGAACTCAATCAGCGTCCGCCGGTAGTCATAAACCGTCCGATAGAAGAGATGATCGACGCGCTCCTGAATCCACTTCCGCACCGGATCAAACAGCAGCGCCGTTACCACAACCGCAAGAATCAGCCCGACAGGGCCAGTGCTCGGCTGACGGCTATGAACCAGCGTGGCGACTCCGGCCACCAGCCCGAAGTACAGTCCCACAACGGTAGCGGCCGCAAGCGTGTAAACCACGCCACGCTTGAAGATGAGATCCACATCCATCAACCGGTAGCGGAAGATGGCATACCCAAACGTGAGCGGCAGCATACCGAGCGACAGAACCGAAAGATCGCTCAACGCCTGCGGCACCCAACTGAATACATGCGGGAAATCGTAGGGTAGCACGTACAGCAGCGTGTATGGCACGATGGCCAGAATCGTGCCCCGCGTGACCCATTTGAGTTGCTGACGCAGGATCGTACTGTTTGCTTTGGCATAGCTATGCCAGAGCAAACATGCCGCCATCACGAAGAACAGGGCCCCGTAGGTTAGGTCGAGACGATTAAACGCGCGGTTCAATGCACCGCTAGCCTCCAGCAGTCGCATGGCGGCCAAACGAATCCCCAGCAAAATGACTCCGGGCAAGTAAATCAACACCGGCAGCCATGGATACTTTTTGATCATCCCGCGCTTATCCGGGAAGATCAGCACGAAATGCACGAACAGTGCCGGCAGGAGCACCCACGCAACAACGTTGCTGTAGTAGATCTCCCAGTCAAAGGCGTCTAGCTTTCCGGTGAAATGGAAGGAGTACGCGATGAATGAGACCAGGCAAAAGATGTAGAAGTGAGTTGATGCGGGTGCCGTCCAGCGACGCAACAGCACGTAGACGCCGATTCCAAAATAGATTAGCGCTATACAGCGCAGATAGTTCTTCAGCTGGCTGGCATGCTCCGCAGGCTCCAAAATTACGTTGGAATCGATGGCAACAGATTGTCGCTCCAGGGAGTATGTCGCCTTATGCCAGATACCAGTCTGATAGAGTTGCCGTTGAACCGCGGGGTCACTCTTGACGGGTTGACCGTTCACCGCGGTGAGCTGATCGCCGGGCTTGATTCCGGCTTTGTCTGCCGCGCTTCCGCTCTGTACCTCGTCGGCAATTAATTTGCCCTCGCGCTCAACCCAGGTCACTCCGTCCGTTGGAGCTGTGTTCCTCCGCCCAGCTTGAAAATTGAAGCCAGCAAAAATCACCGCCGTCAGAGTCAGAAGGAACAAGACGATCGCGACAGTTCGAGCTTGGCTCACCCGGTTCATGGATTTCGGCATTTGCCCCGAACCCTTGGAGGGTTGGCGAGGTGGGAGCTGGAGATCCCTTACGTTCCTACTCTGCAACTTCATTTCCACGCCGTCAGTGCTCCCCGTGCGGCTAAGTTCCATGCCGAAAACAACTTCCAAAATTATAGATGCAGTTTTTCACATAAACTATGCCTTTTGGGAGGTTTCTGTGGGATTCCGTATCCAATATCCTCCGCAATCCGTAGCCGTTATCCGCCTTAACGGACACATCCCCTCCACGAAATTCGAATTACGGAAGCGAGATTTATCCCCATACCGGGTGCCCCACTTCTGGCCGGTTTTGCCAGAAGCGGGGATTTGACAGGACCAACTGGAATCGGGGCAGGATGGCTGCTTACTGCACACCCAAACGGATATCGCTCGGAAGCTTTGCCGTACTCAGCTTCCCAACATATTTCACCAGCCGCGTGCCATTCTCCCTCTCAATGGTCAGGACCAGTTCACTCTGCAACGGAACATCTTGCGAGTCGATGGTCAACTCATACTCCCAATTGTCCGTGCAATTGTTCTCGCACCAGGGCAGGGGCGACGACTGCTCTGTGACAGCGAACGTTCCCTTGGCAGGCGCAGCCTGCGAATCCCGCTGCCACTCCACACGAAACTGAACTCTAGCCGGGTCGAATTTCGGCAACATAACGCACGACCCTAATTCCGGTAAACCCCGCCACAACTCCACTTTGACAGTGATTGACTCGGGATAGCTCACAACGACGTCCTGCCCCCTGCGATATTGCATCGTGGACTTACTCTTCACCAGTTTCAAATCCTTGAAGAATGTGTCCCGGTCATGCCAAACGCGGAAGGGTTGAGACAGGCAGTGCTCCTTGGCTGGCGGCGACAACTCAAAGTCCAAGCCACTCACGGGCTTTGCACCCGCCAGTGCTTGGATGGCGGAAAAGCTGCAACAAGCCAAAAGCAAATACCACTTCATAGCCATGGTTTGTACCGCTGCCAAATCCCACATACCGGGTGCCCCACTTCTGGCCGGTTTTGCCAGAAGTGGGGATTTGCCACAATCATCAGACCAAATCCGCTGGCGTCAAACCAAATTTTTTCCGAATATTGCTGTGTTGTCGACTCCATACTTCCAAGCGCCAGAACTGTAATCTCTAGCAGGTCCAATTCTGCCAATCGTTGGCTACGTTTCGTATGCTTCCTTCGGTGCGGTCCGAGGGTTTTTATGCAGTTTTCGTTGCGAGCGACGTGGATAGTGTTGGGTAGTGTCGCGGTTGCCACCCTCCTGACGTTCCCTATCTCCCGAATCGAGATCCACTGTCGCGACGTGCTGTTTATCGCCGCGGTCATCGTCTCGTCAAGATATGCGGGGGCGATGGCGGGAGTGTCGGCGGCGCTGCTCTCGGTTCTTGTTTTTGATTGGTTTTTTGATCTCACTCCCCATATTTTGGACTTTACCCTTGCGAGCGTTGTGCAGGCGGTGGTTTTCGGCTCGGTATCATTGCTCGTTGCAACTCTCGAGAAACAGCGGCGTCAGGCAATTGGGTCTCTTGAGGAGGCGAACCGAAAATTGATCGTCTCCGTGAATGAGATCAAAATCCTCCGTGGCATTTTGCCAATCTGTTCCTACTGCAAGCGGATCAGAACGGATGAAGATTCGTGGGAACAAATGGAAACGTACATCCATGAACACAGCGAGGCTGACTTTTCTCACACCGTGTGTCCTGATTGCCTGGGAAGGTTTTTTCCTGACATCTACCGCCGCAAGTATGGGCCGGTGGAGCAGAAGTGACGCAAGCGCGGTCCGGGTTCTTTTGAACAATTAACAATGGCTTTGTTGCGTTGATCGCGGTATGGGGGCCTACGTCGTGACGAAGGAAGTTACTTTCTCGAGTCGAACCGATATCCCAGTCCTTTGATGGTGACGATCATTTCTGGTGAGATCGGGTCCTTTTCCAGCTTTCGCCTCAGACTGGCGATATGAACGTCCACCGTGCGCGTGGAACTCTGTGCAGCATATCCCCAGACAGCCTTCAACAGCTCACTTCGGGAGACCGCAATACCGGGCCTTTCGATCAGGTAACGCAGTAATTGGAACTCGCGAGCAGCAAGGCACACCGGTTCACCGGTAAGCGTCACTTCCATGCGCCGCATATCAATGCGCAATTCGCCGAACTCATGAATGCCGCCGGCAGTGTGTGTCGTCTGTGGAGCGAGGCCTAGTGCGCTTTCAGCCATTTCCCGGTGCGCTTGCGTGTACCACGATGGCCCGTATTGCTCCAGAAGCTGATAGAGGCTCGTCAGCGCTTGCACAACTGCGCTTCGGTTTCGCCGCATACTCCTATACTCCGCGACGAACAAAACTAGTCTTTGCAGGACTCAACGACGGGGAAGGGAGGATGAGAGGTTTCCCTGCAGGGACACAATCTTTATGCTCGATCAGTGACAGTAAGTCAAGCAAAAAGCCTCCAATATTCTGCAACGTTTGATGAGCGCAACGCTTGTGGCGATCGTCAGGAAACTTACAGCCTTTAGTGCCCGACGGGTTTGAGCTTAATCGAGACTTATCGCCAGCTGATAGATAAGCTGTTGACAAGCCTTGGTTCTTGAACGATTTTGTTCTTATGGACTCAATGGTGCTTCTCTCCCGCGATCCGACGGTACAGGTGGTAATCGCGATAGCGGGACTTGTTTGCGGCATCATTGTCGCTAGGAAGTTTTTGCGACCAAGGAAAGTACACGATCCGACATCATCATCAGGGGCGCCGCCCAACACTTCTAAATGAGTGTAACGGGGATTTGCGTCAATGGCGGTATCGGGGTTGAGCTATGTTTTTTGCCTACTGTTGGCGATTAGAGGTGGAACAGTTGCCGCGCGTTGCCACAGGCAATTTTGAGCCGATCAGGTTCGCTGATGGGCGCGTTGTCGAACCACTCAGCCGCCTCACCCATATCCTCATACGGGTAGTCCACCGAGTAAAGAACGCGGTCGGCACCGACTTCCGCTATCGTGTCGATCAAAGCAGGTGTGCGAAAGGCGCCGCTCGTAGTGATGTAAAAATTCTCTCGCAGATAGTGCGCAATCGGTAACTTCGCTTTCGGCCGAACACTTGTCCTCGCTATGCGATGATCGACGCGCCAAATGCCGAATGGCAGTCCTTCCCCGAGGTGGCCGAGAATCACTTTGAGCTTGGGATATTCATCGAACAGGCCGCTGCCCATCAACCGCAGCGCATGAATCGAGGTCTCGACGGCGAACCCCCAGGCCGAACCGGCAATCCACGCGTGTCCTTCATAAGCCTGCTGCCGCGTGGCCAAGGGGAAGCGAGGATGAAGATAGAACGGCACGTCAAGCTCCTGAACCGTTGCCCAGAAAGGCCGATATTGTGGCAAGTCATAAAAGACTGCCGAGTTCGCTTCGCCGAGCTGTGTGAATCCATTGACCAACGCGCCGCAGAAGCCAAGTTCTTTCACGCAACGTGTCAGTTCCTGAGCGGCAGCCTGAGGATCCTGCATCGGTAACGCAGCGAACCCCTTCAGACGCTTAGGATATTTTGCGAGGTGCTCCGCGAGATAATCGTTCGATCGGCGCGACCTTTCGATCGCCTCCGACGTCTTGAGAACGGTCTGGATGCTGGCGGGTCCGGACTCCGAGAGGATACAGAGCTCCAGACCAGTTCGATCCATTTCCGCAATGCGACCGCTGCCCAAGTCTTGGATCTGGAGTCGGGATTCGGGCGTCGGTAGCGACGTGTAACTGTCGGGGATGGTTCCAGGGAGTGCGAAGTGTTCTTCGAGCCCGATTTTCCCGCACTTTGGCGTCGGATCGGGTGTTGCCGGATTCAACTTCCCGCCCGGGTCAGTCCCTGCTTCAGTTGCACCGAGACCACCAGCGAGTATTCCTGCAGTGGCGAGAGCTCCAGCACCGCGTTCGAAGAACCCTCGTCGCGTGATCTCACCCTTAGGATGGCTTTTCGTCATGCGGTTATTCCTTTGCGAGCGCCGAAACCTTGGGGAACTCTACACGAACTTGCCAGTGGGGATACAGATGAGTTGCTACTAGCCCAGATTTTAACTTCCGGGATTTCGCGATCTTAGGCGAATCATCCATTAACTTTCCTTGCCGACTACGTCACCTAAGCCGCCTGGGGTTTGCGAGCGAATGCTCCGATCATCGCCGGAGCAATCATAACGCCCCTTTTCGCTAGCGCCTCCTCGCGCATACGCTGAGCCAAGGTTTCGCAGTTAACCGTTTCGGCATTGGTGATTCCAAGAGCTTCGATACGGGGAAGCAAGCTACGCACAGTTTCTGCCAGCCACTCGTATACAGGACTATAGGGTCCTCCATCCATAACACATTCCAGCCGACATTCCGGTGGCGGCAATCCGGCTTCCTGCATCAACCAGAAGAGTTGTGTGCCGATGTTAGGCCGAGGCACTGCGCGGCGGAAGAACTCAACAAGAATCTCTTCTACCCAGAAAATAAGCGGCATTTCCGGGTAGCCTCTTGGATAAAACGAGAGATCGTATTCCTGGAACGCAATCAACCCGCCCACATGCACTTTATCGACAGCTTTTTTCAGCACAGCAGCAGCGTCTGGAGTGTGAATCAGAATATGCCGGCCAATCACCGCATCGTAGAGTTGAACGGGTGCGTGTGTGGCCACATCAACCTTTTCGAAAACGACATGGTCATGACCCGCCGAACGGCAGCGCCCGCGTGCGATCTCTAGCGCGTCGCCATCAATATCGATGCAATGCACGTGTCCGTGAGGTCCGACCAACCGGGCGGCCATTAACGAAACCTCGCCGATGCCACAGCCCAACTCCAGAACGCGCATACCCGCAGATATGCCTGCCCGGCGAAGAAAACTATCGGTCAGGGGATTAAGTATGGAAGCCTGGAGCGCTAGTCGGCGTCTTTCATGGTCACTGTGCCCCAATACATACTTAGTGTCCGTAGTCGCTAGGATTTCATCCATGCAGTTCCTGTTGGGTACAGCTGCTGGTCTTTCGAACTCCTCTGTGTTCCCTGTGTCCCCTGTAGTGAAAGGTTTTACGATCCCCCTCCATCGTCCCGGAACTACTTCCCCGACCCCTTAGCCTTCGTCATCTCCCCCGGCTCATCATCCCAATCAAACGACAGCGACCGTGCCGTAGTCTCGATCGGCTCCATCTCCGGAATCTCCTCCGCCACCGATGCTCCTAACTCCGCAAACTTCCGCGCCGACACGAGCACCCGATTCTCCAGCGATCCCACCGCCTGGTTGTACGCTTCCACCGCCCGGTCCAGATTCGTTCCTACGCCTGTAATATGCGAAGCCAGCTTCCGCAGTCGTTCGTGCAATTCTTTCCCCAGCGCGCTGATCTCCTGCGCATTGCGCGCCAGCTTCTCCTGATTCCATCCGTAATTAATAGCTTTGAGCAGCGCGATCAGCGTCGTCGGCGATGCCGGAATCACACGGCTGAGCACTCCATGCTCGATCAATCCGGTATCCTGCTCCAGCGCCGCACTGAAGAATGTCTCCCCGGGCAAAAACATCACCACAAATTCCGGAGTCGAATCAAACTGCTCCCAATACTTCTTGCTGCTCAAAGTGTTGATATGCTCGCGCACTTGCCGCGCATGATTCGCCAGGCACGTACGCCGAACTTCTTCGTCTGCCGTTTCGAATGCGTCCAGAAAGGCCTGCAACGGAGTCTTTGCATCGACTACTACATGCTTTCCCCCGGGCAACTTCACGATCAGGTCCGGACGCAGCCGCCCGCTCTCGCCGAAAATAGTCTCCTGCTCCGCGAAGTCGCAATACGAAAGCATCCCGGCGATTTCCACCACGCGCCGCAACTGGATCTCCCCCCACCGCCCGCGCACGTTCGGAGTGCGCAGCGCGCGCACCAGATTTCCCGTCTCCGATTGCAGTTCTTTCTGCGTCGTGATCAGCGATTGCACCTGCGCTTTCAAATCGCCGTAAGCTTCGCCGCGCGCGACTTCCATCTGCTGAATCTGGGCGTCTACTTTGCTCAGCGACTCGCGCACCGGCGCCACCAGGTCGGCAACTGCCTTGTGCCGCGCATCCAGATCCCCTTTCGCCTCGCTCTGAAATCTCTTCAGGCTTTCCTGCGCAATTTGCAGAAAAGAAAGGTTGTTGCTTTTCAAAGCATCAGCCGCCAGCGCCTTGAACGCATTCTGTAAGTCCTCGCCGGCCTTGGTCAGCAATTCGATCTTTTCGTTGCTGGTCTTTCGTTCCAGTTCCAGCGCCGACTCCAGCCGTCCCCGACCCTCCAGCAGCTTCCTCTGATCCTCCAAAAGCCGCGCCAGATCGGCCTTCCCAGCCGCTAATTCCTTTTCCATCAACGACAAACGCGCCTGCAATCCCGCCGTCCGCGAACGCATCGCGAGCCATGCAAGCACAGCTCCAAACAACAGGCCAATGACCCCACTGATCCCTAGTCCCATAGACACAGGTAACTTCTTTCCGCCCGCCTCCAACCACTAGCCTAGCACTAGCAACAAAGTTTGAGCCTGAACGAACCTCATGCGGAAAGGCATGAGGGCACGATCCCTCCCAGGATCCAGTGGGCGGCAAACTGGATGTCGACGCATTCACGACCGTCGTTTGCGGTTGTCCTTGGAGCCGGGCTCCTGTGCCTGCTGGCCAGCATTCGGCCCGCCGCGCACAGCCAGACGGCGCATCAGGCGACCCTGAAGCCAGCCGCGGCTACCGCTCCCGACATCCCTTTTCACGAATACGAATTCCAGACCGAGCAGGACTTGCTTCAAATGGCGAACCAGGCGCGCCAGCAAGTCGGTGCGCCAAATCTCAAGCTTGATTCCGGATTGACGGCTGCCGCGCGCACTCACGCTCAGGCGATGCTCGAGGCGCGCCAACTCTCGCACCAGTTCGCCGGAGAACCGGCTCTTATTCGACGCCTCGCCGCCACCAGCACCTTGCAACTCGATCAGGCCGGTGAAAACGTTGCGCTCGACTATAGCGCTGCCGGCGGACACGAACATCTCATGCTTTCACCCCCGCATCGCGCCAACCTGCTCAACCCGACCTACAACGTAGTCGGGTTGGGTGTGGTCCGCAGTGGAAACCGTCTTTACATTGTTCAGGACTTTGGCCACGCCCTCCCCGCCTACTCCGACGAACAAGTGAAAGATCGGGTTGCGGCGGCCGTCAATCAAATGCGACACGATGCCGGCCGCCCGAAGCTGTCGCGTCATGACCTAATGAATGCCGATGTCTCCGCCTGTTCCATGGCCAAGGCCGACAAACTGGGAACCTCGAGCGTCCGCAAGCTGGCTAAGAATTCCACCGTTCTGACCTACACCAGCTTGCATCCCGAATCGCTCCCCGCCGAAGCCTCGCACGCGATCCGCAGCCCCAACCTGCACACCTTCTCCGTAGGCGCCTGCTACTCGCGCACCGAAACCTATCCCACAGGCGTCCACTGGATCGTTCTGATCCTGGACTAACTTCCCGCAATATATGAAGTGTCTCCCTGGACATTAGTGCGTCCCGTAGGGACGACGGAAAGTAGCCCGCCAGTTCACTGGCGGGTCCATGCGATAGAGAGAAGCCCGTGCCGTAGGCACGGCTGATCACGACGACTACACAGACTGCATTGCTCGAACCGTGGAAGGGGCACGAGCTCACTCGTGCCAATAGGTAGGTGAGTAATTGCGCTTTCGCGCCTGAGCTGAGCTTTCCCTTACTGCGCCAGCTCCGCAGCTTCCCGAACCAGATACCCCATCTTCGGATGACTCGGTTCCATGTGAGCGCGCAGCCCATACTCCGCCAGCCCTTCTGACGTCACCGGTCCTATGGAGGCGATTTTGATTTCCTTCAGCGCTGCGATCACCGCATCTCTCGATTTCATCGAATCCGCCACCTGAATCAAATGATGGATCTGCACCGCCGCAGTAAATAAGACAATATCGACTCGCCCCTCGAGCACCGCTTGAATCGCATTTTTCAGAGGCGCGACATCCTCCGGCAAAGCCCAGTCGTAAACATGAATCGGCATCACGTCCGCGCCGCGCTGCTTCAATCCCTCCAGCAACTCACGGCTCGGCACTCCATACTCCTGCACAGCCACGCAGCGTCCACGCAACGGAACTCCAGCTCCATCAAGCACCGCCAATATTTCACGCCACGTATTTGGTTCGGGAGCATTCCACGCGATCGGAATATTAAGTTCCTTCAACACCGCGACGGGCTTCGGTCCGCGCGCCAGCACCTGAACCTGCGATAGCGCCGCCAGAAACTTTTCCTTCGGACAGCACGCCTCGACGGCCCGCACCAGCGCCCGCGTCCCCACGCCCGTCAGAAAAATCACAAGATGAACTCTGCCCTCAAGCAGCGCAGCAACAAACCGCGGCACGTCCTCACTTTGGCTCGCCACGACTTCCCGCGTAGCCGGCGCCACGATCGCCTGCCCGCCGTAAGTCGCGATCAAAGTCGCAATCTCGTTCGCACGCCGGCTCTCGAACGACAACACCCTGCGCCCGCCAAAATCAGCCCGCACTTTTCCCGCCGCTGCAACATTGCTATCCATCAAAACAATGTAGCACTTCAGCGGAGCGATGGACCTCCTCCTAATCCATCACACACTGAGTTGCAGGCTCTTCTGACCGGAGAGATTTCACGATCGGCGAATACCGATTCCTAGTCAGCCGCGAAGCGGCGAAAGAATGCAGCCCACGGCGCAAGCCGTGGGTCAATAAGCGGGAAGAAGGCAAGCCCCGAAGGGGCGAAAGAACAAGCTCTTAGATTGACTCTCTGCGGATGAACCCGACTCTGTGATACACGGGAAGGGAAATCTCGTCTTTGGAAGGTTGAATCAACCTGCTCGCTTACTTCTTTGGCACCGAATAATGCGCCGCCACCAGCCGCCACTTCCCGGATTTCTTCATCCAGATATCGGTGAACCGGTCGCGATAGTCATACTCTTTCTGCGCGTCCACGCCTTTTTCGTGATAAACGCCGGTCACGACCGCGGTCTCGCCATGCATGCGAACCTTCATCTCCCCGATCTCCGCTAGTTCCACATGCGTCGACGAACTCGCGCTGTAACTCAGATATCCGGTCTTGCTGTACGTGCTTCCATCCTCAAACGTGATCACAAAGTCGTCGTCCAGCACCGCGGCAAACACATCCACCTGCCGTAGCTTGTAGCAATCCAGCATCTTCAATTCCAGGGCGCGAATCGCCGCTTCCCCAGATTCCTGCGCCCGCGCAGACACAGTAGCAACAACCGCCAGGCACAGCACCGCCATGAGACCTCTTTTACGCATATCCCACCGATTCTTCACATTCGGTTACCTGCCCACAAGGTTCCTTTGGTCACCACGATCCTGTGCTACGCTTGCCCGTGGATAGCTGTGCCATGGAAACATTCGATTCAAACCCCCCTCCCGATGCGGCATTCGCGGCGCCCTCGTCCCTCCGCATCGGCACCGCCGGATGGTCCTACAAAGACTGGGAGGGCATCTTCTACCCGCCCGGCATGCGCCAGCGCCGCGTCCATCCTCTCGAATACCTGGCCCGCTTCTTCGACACGGCAGAGATCAACACCTCTTTCTACGGACCTCTGAAGCCCGAGCTGGCCAAGCTCTGGTGCCGGCGCGTGGCTGCCGTCAATCCCCGATTCCTTTTCACCGCCAAGCTCTACCGCGCCTTCACGCATTCTCCGGTGGCGGTCGTCGGTCCGACTTCAGCCGCCACAATCCGCCCCACCGACGAGGACGAGATCAAGACTCGCGAAGGCCTCGACGCCCTCGCCTCCGAGGGCAAGCTCGGAGCCCTTCTCATCCAGTTCCCAATCTCTTTCAAGAACACGTCGCTCAACCGCGAATATCTCGAACGCCTCCTGCGCCAGTTCATCGAATATCCCCGCGTGGTCGAGGTCCGCGACTCCAGCTGGAATAATCCCGCAACGCTCGACGAGTTCGCCCGCCACAACGTCGCCTTCTGCAATATCGACCAGCCTGTCCTGGGGAAGTCTCTCGCGCCCACCGATCACGTGACCGCGCCCATCGCCTACGTCCGCCTCCACGGACGCAACTACGACCAGTGGTTCGACTCCGACAATCGCGACGACCGCTACAACTACCTATATAAGGAGAGTGAACTGGCAGACTGGAAGGACCGCATCGAGCGCGTAGCCCATCGCGCCGAGATGACGTACGTGATCACCAATAACCACTTCGAGAGCAAAGCCGCGGTAAACGCGATCGAGCTGAAGTCGATGCTCTCAGGCAAGCGCGTAAGCGCTCCGCCAACGCTGCTCCAAACCTATTCGGATCTCCGCCGCTACGCCGATCCCGCCGACGACACCGACAATCCCGATGCAAGCGGTCAGCTGTCGCTCTTGGCGTAATCGTTTAGCCGCGGACGCATTCGTCCGCGCATCCTTCAGACATGTAGGGACGGGCGCCTCGCCCGTCCCGAGTCGCAAAGCGACGAGTGCAATATCGTCAATCGTGGACGCACTCGCCACACCGCACACACCCGCATTGTGCGCTGCGCGCACAACCCCGGACGAGGCGTCCGGGGCTACACAACCCTACTTCTCCGCGTACTCAAACGAACGCACCACAACTTCCTGCTCCTTCTCGGGAGTCGCCTTAAAGCACCACAGATTTATTCCAACCGGCATCGTCACCTGCGGAATGTCGGCGTCTCCTGTGAACGATGCCGGCGGATACGTCTCCGTCTTGATCACATCCGACGTCTCCCCGATCGCCTTCGCCCCATTCATCAGCGTGAACACAATCCGCTCCCGCGACCACTCGATGCGCGCCGTAGTCAGCGTTCCGCCATCAACATAGAAGTTGTCTTCCCACGCCGACTTACCCTCAGGCCTGCGCTTTCCGGTTGCCGGATACACCGTGAAATCGGCATCGCATCCATGACACGTCTTGTTCCACTGCGAGAACTCGATATCGATCTCGTTCTCCGCGTCCGCTCCTTTCTTATGCACCGGCCCATAAGGAAACAGTCCCAGCACCGTAGTCGGATCCGTGCGGTACACATCGCCCTCGACAATCCACTGATAGGTCCCAAATCCCATCTCCTCGACGGTGAACACTTCAGCGGAGGTCCACTGCCCATCGCGTTTCGCAATGCGGAGATGCAGATATCCTTTCCCATCGATCGTGACATTCGCCGGATCTCCCTTCGCTACTCCAGCCATCCCGCCGCGCGTGACCTTCCACTCGCGTCCCGACCAGCGAATCGTCTGACCCTGCATGATTTGAGAAATCGAGAACAGAAGAGAGCAGAGAAGTACGCGAACGATTTGTGATTTCGCCATGATTGAGGTGAATTGTATTTCAGAAAACGGGACACTCAAAATTTCTAATTAGGCAAAAAGAAATCAGCACTGATAGGATGTCACGCCGGCTCGGGTTCCAACGGCTATGGGATTTGTCGAGCTTCTCCCGAGGAAAGACTCTGGCAGAATCCACCCACTCACACAGGAGAACAAGATGGCTTCGAAGTCCGTCTCAGGAGTTCTGATTCTCGCACTCAGTTTCGCTCTCTGCATACCCGTGCAAGCGCAGAGCTCCGGCAAGATTGTCAGCAACGGCACCATCGCAGGAGTCATAGTGGGCGTGGCCGCGGGAGTGGCTGTCATTGTCATCGTGGCCGTCCACTATTCAAAGAAGCGAACGGTGACGGGATGTATCAACTCCGCAGCCGACCGGATGACCGTCTCTGACGAAAAAGATAGGCAGGTCTACGAGCTGTCAGGCGACACGACCGGCATCAAGCCAGGTGATCGAATGACTCTGCAAGGCAAAAAGGCGAAATCGACCGGCTCCACCAAGCCTCCAACCTGGGAGGTTAAGAAGGTATCCGAAGACTTCGGTGTCTGCCGGCCCTAGCTGCCCAAGACGCTGGTCCACTCAAGCCAAAACACGGCTTGAATGGGCTACCCGGCGTGTCGCAGTGTTCCTGGAGGAACACAATGTCATGACGAGAAAGGCAATACGATTATGTCATGACAATTAAGCGCAAGAAAACAAGGATGCAAAAGGGAGGGCAGAGGTTCCTCAACCATTGAATGGCGGTTTACCGGTTAGATTCCGGTGATGCGTTGAGTTCTAACCTTCAAAATTGAGTTTGATGGTGTGGAACTCGCGGCCCGATTTTGAAGGGGATCAGGTGTCCCTACGGGACACCGTCCGGCGTCGGGGCGTCGTCCCGCCAGTAAACTGGCGGGCTACTCAACGGTCCCTCCAGGACCGGAAGTGGTGATTCTGCGCCCCTACCGTGGCTGGCCCCGTCGCAGACTCCACAGTCCGCGCGCCGAGAGGAGGAAGGTGAGACCCCCGAGGCCGCCCAGCGCCCAGAGTGTCCAGACGAAGAAGAAGCCGCCGGGGGACTTGGCGATCTCGGGGTAGTGCGCCCCCCGCATGTGCATGACGGGCATGGCTGCCGCGAACAACCCGACGAGCAGCATGATGACGTGCCCCAATCGCCGTTCGGAGAGCACCAGCGTCCCGTACAGCAACAACACGAGAACGGCCAACGCAGTGTTTGAGGACTCGGCCTTCGATATCCCACGGACGATGTCGTCCGTGACGTGAAGCGTCAGCAAGAGGATCGAGAGCAGAGACGCGATGGTTAACACCACGTTTTGTTTCATTGAATATTCTCCTGGCTAGATTTGTGTGTGCCTCTCCGTGAGGCACATGCCGCACTGGCGGTGTTCGCGAGGGAAGGCGGGCGGGTGGCCCACCCCTCTCAGTTTTCCTCTTCCTGAACTTAGAACGCAGGATGCAGAGTGCCCCGTCCTTGCAATTTTTGCAAGAGCCTGCCCGGAGCTTGTCGGAGGGGAGGGTATTCGTGCTGACGGTGGTGTGGGATTTTCTTGCCCTATGGAAGCGGTCGGTTGGAGTAACGACTTCGCTTTTGGCAGTTGAAGTGCCCGCCCTTCGCAAAGTGCGCGAAGAACGGGGCACCCACGATAGTGACGTTGGCGGCGAAGCAAGAAAGGCCGGGCCACCCGCGCCGCATGGAATCTACTCCAATTTAATGCCTCACCTCACACTTGGAGCAACGAAGCGCTCTACCTCGCCGGCAAGGGAAATTCCCGGATCGACGTTAACGTAATGTAGCTTGTTTCCTGACTGCGCCACTAAAAACTGTGCGTGGATATCCGCTTGACCAGGGAACGAGATCGTCTCGGTCCCCGTGCAATCCGGGTTCACGGTACTAGCTACCAGACCCTGTGCGCCAGCCTGTGGGCACGTTCCCGTTCACGCCGGACGAATCGAGGACGGTGAGATTTCCGAAGCCGTCATAGGTCGTTTTGGTGACGCCAGTGAGAACCAGGCTAGTGCCATCAGGAAGGAAAATTCGGCCCTGCAGGGATTGGACCCAGGCGCCTTTAATCGTCCGGTTAGTGCAGCCGCTGGCATGGGCCGCCAAGGTTGACGATGCAGCCAGCGCGAGAATGAGCAGTAATAGCGAGGTGCGGGACTTCATTGATGCCTCCAGAGAATTTGTGTTGTTGAGTTCAAGCCTTGAACTCTCTCGACTGGAGGTTTGATCCCCCGTGGGGCTGCACAATCGCATGGGTCGCAGATCCGCACAATGGACGGCGGGTGAATCGAGGTGAATTGAAGGTGAACTGTCACAACTCTCATGGAATGCGATAGTTGGCGATGCATAAAATCTTTGAATGGCACTGTTTCGGCGGAAAATAAGTACACTTTCAACACTTAGTAGGGGGCGAGTTGGCTACACACGGGTCTCTTCGGTGGTCGGCTGTTCGCTTTGACTTGTTCCCTGTAGATCTCAGCAGCGGTGAACTGTTCCGCTCTGGCGTGCGTGTGCCAATTCAGGACCAGCCACTCCAGTTGCTGCGGCTGCTTTTGGAGGCGGAAGGAAGAGTTGTCACCCGCGAGCAATTACGCGTTGCCCTCTGGGCGCAAGACACATTTGTGGACTTTGAGCATGCGGTTAACACTGCGGTGAAAAAACTGCGGCAGGCACTCCAAGACTCCGCCGAACATCCCAAGTTTGTGGAAACTCTCCCCAGGGTTGGCTACCGCTTTATCACCACCGTGGAATGGGTATCCAACGTCCGGGATAACAATCCGCTACCACGCATTGTGGCAATCGCGCCGCCGGGACCTGTGGCGGTCACGCAAAAACTTCCGCCAAGAAAAGAGACGCTTAGCGGCGACATAGAGCAAGCTGACACCCTGCTACCGCACGATGCGGTAGCTCCGGAAACGCAGCGTAAACCGTCGCATTCGCCGCCGGGTGCTGCGTTACTCAATCGTGCTGGCTGGCATACTGCTGCTAGCCGGCCTGGTGTTCAGGGCAGTTATCCGAACTCCGGGTGCGCCCAGGGTCGTGCGTTTCACGCAGCTGACAAATGACGGGCAGGAAAAAAGCGGCGCACTGACTACCGACGGTTCGCGAATCTATTTCAATGAGACCCTGAGCGACCAACGCCCCATCATCGTTCAAGTTCCGGTCACAGGTGGAGAGACCGTTCCCCTTTCGGTGCCGCTCAAGCAGCCTCGAACGCTCGATCTGTCGAGAGATGGAACCGAGCTTCTGATTGCGAATGACGATGGATTCGAGACTTCCTCGCTTTGGGTCGAGTCGGTTGTGGGAGGATCGCCCCGCCGCATCGGCACGGTCACCATCGCGGATGCGAAGTTCGGCGCGGACGGAAAGACCATAATCTACGGCAGCGAACATGACGTGTTCTCGGTGAATCGGGACGGTTCCTCTGGCCGGAAACTCCTTACCGCCAACAGTGTTCCCTTCGACTTTCGATTTTCCCCTGATGGACGGAGCTTCCGATTCAGCGAGTTTGATTACCGTTCCGACTCTATGACAATCATGGAGGCCTCCGCGGATGGGACAGGACTCCACAAGGTCCTGGACGCATGTTGCGGCAGCTGGACCCCAGACGGACGGTTCTTCATTTTCCAGAACAGAATCGATAGCAGGCTCGATTTTTGGGCGTTGCGCGAATCTAGACCCTTCCCTTGGCGGAAGGCCGGAGATAAGCCAATCCAGTTGACCGCCGTCCGCTGAACTTTCAGAATCCTTTACTGAGCCCAGATGGCAAGAAAATCTTCGGCATCGGTGGTTCCCGTCGTGCCGAAGTAATCCGCTACGACTTGCGCACCGGACAGTTCGTATCGTATTTTTCCGGAATTTCCGCTGAGGGGCTAGCATTCTCACGAGACGGGCAATGGGTTACCTACACTTCCTACCCCGATGGCACGTTATGGCGAAGCAAGGTGGATGGAAGTGAGCGGCTTCAGCTCACGTTTCCTCCCTTGAAGGTTCTTTTGCCGCGCTGGTCGCCCGACGGCAAGCAGATCGCGTTCAATGCCGTTCGTCCCGGTGAAGGCTGGCACATCTACTTAATTTGGAGCGAAGGTGACACTCCGCAGCCAGTACTCGCAAGTGAGCAGAGTCAGATGGATGTGAACTGGTCACCAGATGGAAACTCGCTGGTTTCTGGCACCAGTGATGTCAGGAACAAAGAACCGATTCAAACCATTGACCTCAGATCCAAGCGCGTCTCCGTCTTGCCTGGATCCAGCGGACTCTTTTCGCCGCGCTGGTCGCCGGATGGAAAGTTCATTGCGGCTATGGCGAAGGAAACTGCTTTCAAGTTGATGCTCTTTGACTTCTCCACCAAGAAGTGGACGGAGGTCTTCGGCTCTCAAATGACCTATCCGACCTGGTCACACGATGGAAAGTACATTTACTTTCAGAACTGGCACGATCCGGTGAAGCACGTTGGCGAGCGCATCGTTAGACTGCGGTTGAGCGACCGCAAGGTGGAAAACATCGTTGATGTGAAAGACGTGGGACGCCCGACCACCGGGACGATCATAGATTGGTTTGGACTTGCGCCCGACGACTCTCCTTTGTTCGCCCGCGATATCAGCACTTCGGAAATCTTTGCGCTCGATGTCGAATGGCCGTAGGATTTTGGGTCAGGATGGATATTCTCAGCATTACCTGTGTTATCTAGTGGAAAACCCGGAGACAGACGGGACGTTCCCAATTTTCCTGCTTTCGTGATTGCTGCCGACACCTTACCAACACAGCAAACGATCCAATCACGCAGCGCGCTTCGTCGCAGAGCGTAGGCAGGCCGAGACCTCGCGCAGAACCTGCTCGTAGTCCGCGGCGACCGCCCGCTCTACATGAATCCGGGCACCCTTCGCTCCCGATTCCTGCGCCAACCGCTTGAAATCAGTCTGCAGAAAACCTTCCAGTTGCTTCGGCGTCATGACGGCAATTTGAATCGTCGCCGAGTGGCCGCTCCCGGTTTCGATCTTCACGCAGTATGGGGATTCGAATTGTTGCGTATCCAGTGTCAAGCGATTCCTCCCTTTGGTAGCGAACGAACGTGGTTGGCAAGAGTGGAAGCATTCTAGCTCCTCTGCCGCTCACCGCGAGATTCGAAGGTGCAGGTCCACCCCAGGCGGCTTCCTGAACGGAGCCGTTCTTCCGGCGTAGGGAGGGAACTGCCGTACCGGTCACTGTGCGGGGAGATCCTTCACTCCGCCTGAACCCCGGCTCCGTTCAGGATGACGCCGAGAAGGGGGCAAAGCGAACGTGGCAGCGCTGGCCGGAGCACACTTTCATTGGCGTCATCCCGAGCGTAGCCGTTTTTCCGGCGAAGAGAGGGATCTCCCGATATCCACAGCCGTGATGTTCATGCGTCACAGACAGATGACGCTGGAATGCAGTACGAAGATGAATGCGCGAGCCAAGACGATTCTTCGTATACATCATGACGAACAGCCCTAAGTCCGCAGTCCTCTAGGTCGGGATCACCGGTGACCTCCGTCGGCGCGTTTGGCAGCATAAGAACAAGCGCGTGCCGGGATTCACTAGCCGGTACAACTGGACTCGCCTCGTGTTTTTCGAGGAGTTCGTCTATCCGGATGCGGCCATTGCGCGCGAAAAGGAAATCAAGGGATGGCGGCGGAGCAAGAAGATTGCACTGGTTGAATCAACGAATCCTCGTTGGGATGACTTGGCGAAGGACTGGCAAAACGTGTACAAACCGTCCGCGACCGTGGGCCAGAAGATCCCTCGGCCCGCTGGTGAAAGCGCGGGCCTTCGGGATGACGCCGTCGTTGCGCAACGAAGCTGATCGTTCAAAAGACCCCATCCGGGTCGAGGCCGACCCGAGAGCGGAGGCACACCCTTACGGGCGTCGTCCCGAGCGGGGCCGTTCTTCAGGGGGAGGGAGGGATCTTCCGTGCCGGTCACTGTGCGTGGGAGATCACTTCACTCCGCCTGAACCCCGGCTCCGTTCAGGATGACGCCGAGAAGGGGGTAAAGCGGACGGAGCATTGCTGGCTGAAGCACAGCTCACGGGCGTCATGCCGAGCGTAGCCGTTTTTCCGGCGGAGACAGGGATCTCCCAAGCCCGTTCACACTGCGGTGCATCCGCGCTGCATCGTGTCGTACGGTCCCTCGAAGGGCTATCGCCCTTCTCAGGATGACAAGAGATGATGGGATGTGTGCAGCCTGGGAGCTGCGCACGAGAACTTGAAATTGAAACTAAGAACAGAAAACTGCCAACTGCTTCTACGCTCCTACCGCCGCGTGATCGGCCAGCCGGCGTTTGTTGTAGCGCAGAGCGACGTTCATGAAGACGTTGCCCAGGGAGGTCTCGAAGCAGATCATGAGCGCTTCGGTGTCTTCACTGGTTTTGTCGCCCTGCTCGGCGGTGAGGAGCAGCGGCGGATGCACGCGGAAATGGAATCCCTGGTCGTTGAGCGCGGAGATGGCGTTGCCGACGACCTGGTTCGCGAGTTCGAAGATGGTTTCCTTGATGAGCGCGTCGGATTCTGGGAGGTCCGTGCCAGCGTAATGACTGGCGACACGCACGGCGGTCTGCGGCTCGAGATCGAGGACAATCCGTCCCTCAATATCGCCCGTCAAGGCAATCATGCCCGCCACGCCTTTTCGGCGATAGGCTTCCTCTTCCATGGTGAGATTTCCCACCTTGGTCGATCCCTGCAGGCCTTGCGACAACACGGCGTCAGCCGCATTGATGAAAGGCTGGATCAGTTCCATCTTCATCGAATTAGGCTCCCGCTCCTGCGGCGTTCGAGACTGCGCCATCTTCACCGAGCACGTACTTGATGACTTCGTAGAGCACTTCCGGCTTCACCGGCTTTTGCACGAAATGCCGCGCTCCGCGTTGCAGCGCCGCCACGATGTTCTCCTGGTATCCGACCGAGGAGACCATGACGATGCGTGCTTCCGGATGCGCCTGGACGATTCGTTCGGCCGCCTCGATGCCTTCCATCTGCGGCATGGTGATGTCCATGAGCACGATGTCAGGATGCGTACGGTCAAACTCGCTGATGGCAGTGAGGCCGTCGCCGGCTTCGGCTGCCACCTGCCCGCCGAACGTTTCGATCATGCGGGCTAAGTTCTTACGGGCGAAGACGGAGTCGTCGACTATTAAATAGCGGACTGGCTGGCCGTCTTTGCTGCGTTTTACGGGTGCGAACTGCTCCATACAGACCTCCCCTTTCTACTGCTTATCATGGGCCGTCGGCCATGACCAGATGACTCTGGTCATTAGCTTTTTGTGCCCCAATCTTTTGTACTCAACCGCGCTTTCCTCAGGGGCTAAGGCCCCGCGTCGGTTGTGGCTTCTGGCGGCACGGCTAAAGCCGTGCCCCTTCCCAAAGCCAATCAGTTGCCGGCGCGGACTGCACGTCCTGCGGCGCCGTAGTCTCCACGGCCGACAATGGCCTGGAGAGTTGAACCCATGATGTCGAGGCCCACGACGCGGATCGCATATCCGCGTTCGATGGCTGCCTTGGGCATGCCATAGACCACGCAGGATTCCTCGCTCTGCGCGATGGTCATACCGCCTTCCTTCTTAATGGCGCCTAATCCTTCGGCGCCGTCATCGCCCATGCCAGTCATCAGGACTCCGACGGCATTCTGGCGGAACTCTTCGGCCACGCTCCGGAGGAGGACATCGACGCTGGGACGATGTCCGTTGACGCGGGGTTCATCGCTCAGGACGACGATGTCGCCCAACGGCAGGCGCTTGACCTTCATGTGGCGGCTTCCGGGACAGATCAGTACGCGACCAGGAAGAAGAAGATCGCCGGATTGAGCTTCTTTCACGCGCAACGGGCAGACTTCGTCGAGGCGGCGCGCGAACATGTCGGTGAAACCGTCAGGCATATGCTGCACGACGGTGATGGCGCCAGGGAAGTCTCCGGGAAGTTGGGACAGAACGAACTCGAGGGCTTGCGGGCCTCCGGTGGAGACACCGATGCCGACGACTTTTGCGGGCGCTCCTGTCGGAGCCGGAGCTTTTTCCGGTTTGGGCTGAGCGCCGGGCAGAACGCGCGGTTTCAGCTTGCAGTCAGCGGCTGCTTTTACTTTGGCGATCAGTTCGCGGGCGGTTTCCGCCATGTGGGCGGAAGCGTCCTTGGGCTTGGTGACGAAATCGAATGCTCCGAGGCCCAGAGCTTTCATCGTGACCGTGGCGCCTTCGGTGCTGTGAGAGCTGAAGACAATGACCGGCACCGGCTTGTGGCGCATGATTTCTTTCAGCGTATCGATACCGTTCATGCCGGGCATTTCAAGGTCGAGCGTGACCACGTTGGGCTTGAGCTCTTCGATCTTTTTGAGGCAGAAGGAGCCATCCATCGCGGTGCCCACAACGTCGATGGACTCGTCGACCGCAAGCATCTGCGGGATCAGCTTCCGCATGAGGGCGGAGTCGTCAACTACGAGGACGCGGACCTGCTTCATGCGCGGCCTCCGATATCGGGAGTCATCGCCAGGCGCATGCGGTCGGTGTGCGTCAGGAGCAAGCCGGAATTGGTCTGGCCGGTCTGTTCCGGCCGCGCCTTGGCGACGTGCTCGACGACCGCGGCCAGGTTGAGGATCAGCACCACGCGGCCATCGCCGAGGATGGACGCGCCAGAGACGAGGTCAGTGGAGAAGGTCTGATCATCGAGTGCTTTGATCACCAGTTCTTCTTCGCCTTCGAGAGAATCGACGATGAGTCCGTATTTCTTTTCGGCTACGGTGATGACGAGGACAAAGAGTTTGGTCTTGCGGTCACGCTCTGGCGCGGGACGTCCCAAGCGGAGCAGCGGAAGCACCTGGTTGCGCAGTTGCAGGACCTCGTAATTATCAACCTGGTGGACTTCGGCTTCGAAGGTGCGGGCGATTTCGAGGACGGCGTTCAGCGGAATCGCATACAGGCGCTGTTCGACCCAGAAGAGCAGGGCTTTGATGATGGCCAGTGTGAGTGGCAGTTTCAGGCGGAAGGTGGTGCCCTGACCCGCGCGGGTTTCGACGCTGACAGACGCCTTCAGGCGATGAAGAACGCTTTGCACAACGTCCATGCCGACGCCGCGTCCGGAGACTTCGGTGACCTGTTCGGCCGTGCTGAAGCCGGGGCGGAATATGAAGTTCAGGGTCTCCTGCTCGCTCAGCAGGGCGGCTTCTTCCGGCGTGGTCAGGCCCATCTCAATGGCCTTGGCGCGAATTCTTTGGGTATCGATGCCGCGGCCGTCGTCGTTGACTTCGACGATAACCTGGTTGCCCTGGTGATAGGCGTTGAGCCGGACGGTGCCTTGCGGGTTCTTGGCCACCTTGCGGCGCTCTTCGGGAGACTCGATGCCGTGACTAATGGCGTTGCGCACCAGGTGCGTTAGAGGTTCGGCAATGGCGTCGAGGATTCCTTTGTCGAGATCGGTGTCCTGTCCGCTGACGACCAGTTCGACGTCGCGTCCGCACTGGCGGGCGACATCGCGCGCCATGCGCGGAAAGCGCCGGAAAAGTTGATCGACCGGCACCATGCGGATCTTCATCACCGAGCGCTGCAGGTCGTTGAGAACGCGTGCCTGAAAGGCCATGGCGTCGGCGAACTTACCGCGCAGCAATTCTTTGGGATAGCGCTTAGAGAATTCATTCAGCGCCTGCTGCAGCATTGACTTGCCGATGATCAGCTCACCCACCAGGTTCAAAACGTTGTCGATGCGTCCGGCTTCCACGCGCAGCACATTTTCCTGCGTGGCGGGTGCGGGGCTGGCAGCGGCGGAGTGCGGGGCGGGCGGCTCGGAAGGCGCGCTCTCCGGCTCAGCGGCTGCGATTTCGGCTGGAGTTGGATCGGCCTCTGCCAGGGACGCGGTGGGCTGCTGCGTCGCGCTCGCCTGCATCATCAGCTCAACTGTTACCTCTTCGACAATCGTGGGAATCTTGCACTTGGCAGAGATCTGCTCCGGAGTCTGCGTGCTAGCCAGAACAAACTCAATGAACTTGGTCGCCGCCGGAGACTTGGGATCGGGTCGGACGGCGATCACCGGGCCCATGGTTCCAACCGCATTCTGTACCAGCTGGCGTCCGGCGATCGGCATGGCGCAGTGCGGATCGATTTTCACCGTGACGTGCAGGATATCCTGACCCTCGGCCTGCGCCTTGTTCATGGCGAGAGTTTCATATTCGGTCCACAGCGACACATTCTTGTGGGAGCCCTTGCCGGCGGAGGTTTTGCCGGAAACGGCTTTGCCCCTGGAGGACGCAGTTTTTGCGGCCTTGGCGCCTCGAGTCTTCGATGTCTTGGGCGCCGCTGTCAGTTCCTGAATTTTCTTGCTGAGAGCTTTGGTCGCTGGCAGTCTGGTGCCCTTGCGGTACGCCACAATCATTTCGGTGAAGATGTCGGCGGTCGCAAAGGCGATCTCAGCGACGGCCGTGTGCGAGGCCGAACTTTCGAGGGAAAGGGCATCTTCGAACTGATGAGCCAGTTCGCTCAACTCGCGCAGCCCGCAGGCGGCGGAGTCTCCTTTCAAGGTATGAACGGTGCGCCGGATGGAGCGCACAATTTCTTCGTCACCGGGATGCTTTTCGAGCTGCAGCGCTTCTTCGTTGAGGGCCTGGACGAGCTCCTGCGAAGTCTCATAGAAGAGCTCCCGCAGTTCCAAGCCGCGCTCGTCGGGAGAATTCGTCATGCCTACTCCCTTACCTCGATCCGCTGATAAGCGGTGCCGCTGTCCTTGTGCACCATCTGGAATTTTTTAGTCAGGCCGAGCAGGCTTTCGGCGTGACCGACAAAGAGATAGCCGCCAGCGTTCAAGCAGCGGTAGAACTTTTCGATGAGCCGCTTTTGTTCGGCTTCGTCGAAGTACATCATCACGTTGCGGCAAAAGATGACGTCATTGCGCTGGGGCAGATACTCCGTTTTCAGGTTGTGAAAGTCGAAGTGCACCAGCTCTTTTAGAGATTTCTTGATGGCATATCGGTCGGACACCTTGTCGAAGTAGCGCAGGCGGTATCCGTAGTCGACCATAGACATCTGATGCTCGCTGTAGGCGCCTTCCTGTCCATGCCGCAGAACGGAGTAGCTGATATCGCTGGCCAGAATCTCGACGCGCCACGGCGGAGGTACGAGCGGCTTGGGCATCGGAGTTTCGATCGGCAATGGATTACGAAGGTAGTAATAGGCGAGCGCATCGGTGACGAGCATCGCGAGCGTGTAGGGTTCCTGTCCGGTGGAGCAGCCCGCGCTCCAGATACGGATGGAGTATTCGCGGCGAGCGCTTTTGTACTTGAGAAGTTCCTCGAAGACGGTTTTCTGGAAAAGATCGAGTTGCGCCTTGTGGCGGAAGAAACTGGTCTCATTGACCGTGAGATTTTCCAGCAGCTTTGCCAGTTCGTCCTTGCCTTGCTGGCTGATGAGCAGGCGGTAATAGGCGTAGAACGAGTCGGCGCGGCATTCCTTCAGGCGGCGCAGGAGCCGGTCCTGGAGGAAGTGGGTGCGGCGCTCGTCGAAGTGCATGCCGCACTCCTGGTAGATGAGTGCCTGCAGCAGCTTCAGTTCCGCTTCGGTGAGTATGGGAGCGGGTGCCGCCCCGGATGTGCTCATAAGTAAAGTTTCAAAGCTTCAAAGTTGAACATCCGACCCCAGGGGCTAAAGCCCCGTTCTTTTAGGAGCTTAAACGGCACGGCTAAAGCCGTGCCCTTCCCACAACCCGCTACCTTCCTGCGGACTTGGCTGCTGCTATCTTCTCGCCTGCGTCGCTTTTGGCCTCCAGGCTTGCGGGGGCCAACAGCTTGTTCATGTCGAGCAGCACGATCAGCCGCCCAGCAACTTTTCCCAGTCCGGTGACGCAATTCAGTCCGCCTTCCTGGAATACGGCGGGCGGGGCTTCCACGGAATCGGCGGGAATCTTGAGGACTTCCGAGGCCGAATCGACGATCAGTCCGGCCAAGCGCCCGGCGTGCTCGACGACCAGGATCCGGTTGTTCTTCTTGACCATGGCCTGCTTGTCTCCGAAGCGCTTGCGCAGGTCCATGACGGAAACGATTTTGCCGCGCAAGTTGATGACGCCCTCGAGGTAGTCGGGTGCATCGGGCACGGCGGTAATTTCCGGCACGCGCACGATCTCGTGCAGGGAGGTGATGGGCACGCCGTAGGTCTCACGGCCCACCTGAAAACCGACAATATGCAATTCGCGGCTCATGATCTGACTCCCGGCTTAGAATTGCGCTCCTGCAGCGGCACGTTTGGCGCTGTGGCCGATGCCATTGGCTACCTTTTCCTTACCAGCCTCAGCGAGCGAGAAGCGGTCGATGAAGTCGAGCAGGCTGCGCGACATCTTCGACATCTGCTCGGACGACGCGGCCAATTCTGTCGAGCTCGAGGTCGACTGCTGCACCAGTTCGCGCATCCGCTCCATGGCCTTGACCACGGCTTGCGCGCCCGATGCCTGCTCTTCGACGGCCGAGTTGATTTCGTGCGTGATCTCGTTCAGGCGGGTGGTGGCGCGAGCGATCTGCGAAGAGCCGTGCGACTGCTCGTTGGTGGCAGCGCCGATTTCCTGGGCGAATTTGTAGACTTCCGTGACAACGTTCGAGATCTTCTTTAAGGCGGAATTCAGGTCGGAGCCCAACGCCAGTCCTTCGTTGACGATGGAGGTGGAGCGGTCCATATTTTCGACGGCCTTGCGGGCTTCTTTCTGAATGCTCTGAATGAGTTCCGAGATTTCCTTCGTGGACTGCGCAGACTTCTCAGCGAGTTTGCGGACTTCGTCTGCGACGACGGCGAACCCGAGTCCGTGCTCTCCGGCGCGCGCGGCTTCGATGGCGGCGTTGAGAGCCAGAAGGTTGGTCTGTTCGGCTAGGTCGTCGATGACTTCGATGATCTTGCCGATATCGTCAGCCCGCTGGCCGAGAGCACCGATGATCTCGCCGGATGAGGTAATCGTGACGTTGATGCGGTTCAAGCCGTCGGTGGCCTTCTCCATGGTGCCGATGCCACTGTGGACTTCTTCGCGGGAACGGTTCGAGATGTCGAGCAGCACTTTTGCGGTGTCGGCCACGCGCTGGATGGAAGCGACCATCTGATCGATGGAGGCGGAAGTTTCGCTAACGCTGGAGGCCTGCACCTGCGTGCTCTTCACCATGTTCTGCACGTTGACGCTCATCTCGTGCATGGTGCTGGTCACTTCGTCGATGGCGGAAGAAGCCTGAAGGCCGATCTTGGCGGAGTCGTCGGAAGCGCCAGCGACCTGGTTAGAGGCGCTGGCAACTTGAGACGACGCGTCGCGCACGCTGCGCACCAGACCAGCAAGTCCTTCGACCATCCGGGCGAAGGCATTGCCCAGGGTGTCGTGCGAGGAGCGCGGTTTCACTTCGGTGGTCAGGTCACCGCCGGCGATGGCTTCGGAAACGCCAGCCATCTCCTTGAGGTAGGTGACCATTTTGTGGAAGGTGCGGGCTAATTCTCCGATTTCGTCGTCGCGTGTCAGATCGATGTTGTGCTCGAGATCGCCGGTGTTGCCGATGGCGCGAGCCACGTTCATAAGGTTAGTGAGGGGCTGAGTGATCGACTTGGCAGTGCGGTAGGCGATGACGATACCAATGGAGAGGGCAAACAGAGTGCTGATCAGCGAGATGACGACGGTTGCCGTGGCCGCGGTTTCGTCGGACTTGCGGCTTTCGCCGTCAGCGATATCCAGGGAGTCGGTGGAATTCTTCACCCACGCGGAAGCGTCCTTCTGGAGGTAAAAGATCTGCAGTTCAGCCACGGTGGCGTTGCCCGAGTCGACGTCTTTGCGCTTCTCGATGAGCGGCAATGCGAATTCCTTGCCCCACGCCTGCTCCAGTTGCTCCACTTTTGCCAGTGAGGACTTCACCTGATCGGAGGCGGCCAGGTTCGTGCCATGCTCGAGCTTCTCGTTCAGGGCGCGCAAGCCCTCGTTCATCCGATCAACTTCGCGGGTATCGCCGCTCAGCAAGTAATTGCTCAGATAGAGGCGGTTTTGCATCATCTGGAAGCGGACGGCGTTTGTGGTATCGGCGAGTTCTTTCGCCCTGTGCTCGCGCTGTACCCCGTACCAGTTCACCAGAAACAACACCACGACGGTGGTGAGGATGATGCCGAAATTGACGTATAACTTCTTGCCGATTGTCATGCCCTGTCTCCTCCGCGGGACTCCGACTTACCGCGGCTCAAACTTGAACTCGATGACGCCAGAACTCTCTCCTGAGCCGGGCTCAAAGCGCCACTTCTTGGCCGCATCCAGAGCCGCCGTTGCCAATACCGGGTGTCCGCCAACGATTCTTGCTTCCTTGACAGTTCCATTAGGGGCGACCGTAACCTCAATCTTGACCGTGCCGGTGATGTTCATCTTCCGGGCGAGCTCCGGGTAAAAGGGCTGGACCTTAGTCTTGGCCCGGCGAATGATCTCATCAGTGCTCTGTGTGTTCTGTGCTTTCAACCGAGGTAAAGCCAGAACTCCTACGACGGTTACGACCGCAAGCAGTGCAGCCGCGAATCTTCGAGACACAGATCCTCCTTCGCACAAATAGCTGGCAGTCCGAAGAGTGCAACACGTCGGCCATCGGAACCTTCTTGCGAAAACCAAAGTAATGGGATCTAAGCGACTGGAATGGTGGGAGTTAGATCGTCTCACGAGTAGGGGAAATCGCACGTCGCGAATTAGCGCTGTCTCATTCGGGAGAATCGGGTTAACGTTTCTCAGGGTGAGACGAAATCTCACTCCGAGTCGTGGGATTTCATACAAAGGCACCTGGTAGCCCATTTCCCTTGACTCAAAATGAGATGGCAATTAGTTTCCCATTAGATTCAAGCACTTGTGAATCGCGAAAACTATTCCCCGAGCGGCGGCGCAGATGTTCGAGCTTCGGTTGGCACTCCGATCGTTCCTCCGGTAAACGGCATGGCCTCCGGGACGGATGAGGGCTTTCAGAAGCTGTTGTTGCGGATTGCCTCGAAGCCCGGGCAACGACCCACCACCAGCGAGTTAATCCAGTTTTTCTGTACGGCCACCCGCGAATTCTTTGATGTGTCAGGAGTCTATTTCTGGCGCTGCAGCGCTGGGGACGAACTCGTCGGCGAACAGGCGGACGGGAAGATGGCGCAACGTTTTGTGGGGTTGCGACTGCGTCCGCTGGAGAGCACGGTGACGGCGGAGGCGGTGCGTCAGCGGCGGACGATTTTCGCGAACCATGTTCATTCGGCCGCATTTCCGGCGGCGCGGGAGTTTGAAGCTCGGTCGTTGCTGGCGGCGCCTCTTCTGGTATTCAACGAAGTGATTGGGGCAGTGACGTTCCTGCACGACTCCAACGACGAATTCTTCAACCAGGACTTTGCGGCGAAGGCGACGATCCTGGCAGGGCAGTTGGGGAGTCTTCTGGAAGCAGCACGGTTGGGAGAAGTCTCGCGGGAAGAGCACCGGCGAGCGGAGATCCTGGCAGATGTGGCGCATGCGTTGCATGGGAGTCCTGATGTCGGGGCGGTGATTGATGCCCTGGCGGATCGACTGCGACTGCTCTTGCGGGCGCGGCTGGTATGTGTGCTTTTGCGACGGGAGGGGCCATTTGAGTTGAAGGCGGTGTCGGCGGAGACGCCGCAACTGGCGACTTCGGCGCGCGTGCGGCATGACCGGCAGACTCTGCGCTTTGCCGCGGACCTGGCGCAGAGGGCGGTACAGGCAGGGGAGCCTCTGACACTATCCATTGGAGCGGAAGTGCATTCGCTGGGGAACCTGGTTTCTCCGGGGATGCTGATTGCGGCGCCGTTTCGCACGGCGCGGACACAGGGAGCCATCCTTATATATCCGCGGCCGGATGGAATTTATACGGCGGAAGAGCGCGCGCTGGTGGCAGCGATTGCCGGATTCGGAGCAGTCGCGGTGGCGCATGCGGAACTACATGCGACAGCACACTCGCAGACGCAGGAACTTCATCAACTCCTTGAGATTTCTCTGGAACTCGGAGCCAGCGGCGACCTTGACCGGTTCCTGCAGGCGTTTGTGATTCGGGCTTCGGGCTTCTTGGGATATGGGCGATGTTTCATCGCGCTGCTGGAAAGCGATCAGTTCCATGTGCGCTATGGGGTGGAGAAGGGCGAGCCGCGACGGGTGGATACGATTTTCCCGGAGGGAGTTGCGACTAAAGCGCTGCGGTCGAAAGAAGTTTTTTGGACAGACGAGGCCAGCCGCACTCCGGGCGCGAATCTTGAAGTAGTCACGAAATATAAGGTGCACCAGTTCCTGGCGGTGCCTTTGCTGGGCACACACGGACAGCTGCTCGGGATGTTCGGGTTACTGGACCGGGCGGATGGTACGGGGATCTCGCAGGAGGACATTCGGCGGGCGCGGGCGCTTTCGAACCAGGCGGCCGTGATGCTGGAGGTCGCGAGCAGTCTGCATCTTTCAGAGCAGCATCGGCGGCGTGCCGAGGCGCTGATCGAACTGGCGCGCGATATTGATGGGACACTTCGGCTGTCGGAGTTTGCGCCGCGATTCGTCGCGCGAACGGTGGAACTGACAGGTTCGCGCGAAGGATTGCTGGCGGTGCAGCAGGAAGGCCGATGGCAGGTGATGGCGCTGCATCAGCCGAGGCCGGCGTTGCCGGCGGCGGTATCGAATCCATTGGCGATCGCGCTTGTCGGACTGCAGAATCTGGCGGAGGAAGGCGGGGAGCGTGCTGCGGCATCTGAGGCGCCGGCGGCACAGAATTCTGTGCTCGATCGCGAGAGCGAACGGTTGTTGGGCAATATGCTGGGGGAGTTCGTGGCGCGTCATACGGAACAGGTGATCTCGGGAAGCGCTCACGAGATGCTGGGGCCGGAGCCGGCGGAGAAATTGCGGTGGGTCGATTGCACAATGGTCAGGCTGCCGGGGAGCAAGGGAGAACTGGCAGGGATTCTGTGTCTCGCGGGGCGTTCGGGTGCCTGGTCCCAGGAAGACCGCCTCTTTTTGGAGACGATGGCGGGACATGCGGCCATGGCGCTGGAGAACGCGCGGCTGTTCACCAAGATTGAGCAGGCGAACCGGCACTGGGTTGAGATCTTCGATGCGATTTCTGACTTCATCGTGGTGCACGACCAGAACGACAGGGTGCTGAGGGTGAATCGGTCGCTGGCCACCATGATCGGGGTGTCGCCGGCGGAGTTGGTTGGGGTAAATATCCGGGCGTTGATGGCGCTGACCAGCGATTCGGCTTCGTATTCGTGTCCGTTCTGCCGTTCCGTGGGGGATGAGTCCGGGGAATTTGCGCATCCAGTATTCGATCGGACTTATCTGGTCTCTACGTCGCGGGTGCATGGGGCGTCAGGAGAAGGCCTGCAAACGATCCATGTGCTGAAAGATATTTCGGACCGGAGCGAGGCGGAGCGGCGGTATCGGGAGCTGTTCGACAACATTCAGGAAGGATTGTTTTTCAGCACCCCGGGCGGACGTTTCGTGGAAGTGAACGACGCGATGGTGCGGATGTTGGGGTATTCCAGTCGGGAAGAGCTACTGCAGATCGACATACCGACGCAACTATATCTGTCGCCGGAGCAGCGCCAGCGACATGCGCGTGTTATGGAGGAGCAGGGGCATCTGCGGAATTTCGAAGCGACGTTGCGGCGCAAGGATGGCTCGCCGATCCATGTGCTGATTAATGCGTTCGGCATGTACGACCATGCGGAACGGTTGTTGCAGATTCGCGGCCTGATGCTCGATGTGACGGGCCTGCGCACCTATCAGTCGGAGTTGCACCGCGAGCGAGATTTTTCCGGAAAAATCCTGAGCAACACGCAGAGTCTTATTCTGGTTGCGGATACAGCGGGATTAATCAGCTACGCCAACCGCCGCTGGTACGACGCCGGCTTTGAACAGCGCGAACTGCTGGGACGTCCGCTGGTGGAGTTGGCAGCTCACGACTTTGCGCGCTCTCTCGCCGATGCTGTGCAGAGCACGCTGAACGGGCAGCAGGTCGATAACCTGGAGCTCGAGATCGAGCGTCGTAGCGGCGGAGTAGGGAAGTTCTCCGCGAATCTGAGCCCGATGCGCGACGAGCAGGGGACGGTGACCAGCATCGTGCTGGTGCTCACCGATATTACGGATTCGGCTGTGTTGCGCGACAAGCTGGTGCATGCAGAGAAGATGGCGGCGGTCGGACAGTTGGTATCGGGTGTGGCCCACGAGGTGAATAATCCGCTGACTGCCATTCTTGGGTTTGCCGATTTACTGATGGACAATCCCGACGTGCCGGAAAACGCGCGGAAAGACCTTCGAGTCATTCTGCAGGAGGCGCAGCGGACCAAACAGATCGTGCAGAACCTGCTCAGCTTTGCGCGCCAGATGCCTCCACAGCGCAATCCGGTACAACTCAACACGATTTTGCGCCGCACGATTCAGCTGCGCTCCTACGACTTCAACAGTCACGGGGTGGATGTCATCGAGCACCTGGACGAAGGGTTACCCGATGTGATCGGGGACGCGCACCAATTGCAGCAAGTCTTTCTGAATATCCTGAACAATGCCTATGACGCGGTGCGGGAGGTGGGACGTCCGGCACGCATCGAGATCATGTCAACGAAGTCGGGCGATTCCGTCGAAGTTTCATTCGCGGATAACGGCAACGGGATCTCTCATCCCGACAAGATTTTCGACCCATTCTTCACGACCAAAGATGTTGGCAAAGGGACCGGCCTGGGGTTGAGCATTTGCTATGGAATCGTGAAGGAGCATGGGGGAGATATTCTTTGCCACAACAATATCGGGGGCAATGGCGCGACATTTATTGTGCGCCTGCCCGTAACCTCCCACAGTGCTTCCGTGGGGATGGCCGCAGGAGGGACGCAATGAGCCTGCCAGCTTTGAAACCTCAAATTCTTCCTGTTCTGCTTATTGAAGATGAGCCCGCGGTGATGGCCTGTGTGCAAGCCGCGCTCGAACGCAGCGGTTATCCGGTGGTGTGTTGCGAAACGGGGGTAGATGCCCTGCGGTTGCTCGAGAACGGATCGTTTTTGGGCGTTGTTTCTGATATGAGCATGCCGGGCGGAGTCGATGGCGGCCAGGTGCATGCATGGATCACCAAGAATCGTCCGGATCTGGCGAATCGTCTGGTCTTCATTACTGGCGACATCGCCAATGAAGAGACTATAGCCACACTGCGCGAGACCGGAGCGCCGTGTGTGGAAAAACCATTTCGTGTCCAGCAATTTATCGATGTGATTTCAAGAACGTTTGGGAAGGCAGAGTAGTGAATAACGCAAGCAAGGAAGATCTTCGGATTCGTCTGCTGATCGTCGATGATGAGCAAACGATTCGCAAACTGTGCTCCACCGTGGGCGAGGCGCTGGGATTCGTGTGCCTGGAAGCGGAGAGCGGGGAGTCAGCGCTGGCGCTGCTCGAAGAGCAATCGGTCCATATGATCCTGACCGACATGGTGATGCCGCACATGTCGGGGCTGGAGTTCCTCGAGAAAGTGAAGAAGCTGCTGCCGCGCACCGAAGTGGCGCTGATGACGGGGCATGGATCGATTGAGACCGCGGTTCAGGCAATGAAGCTGGGGGCGTACGACTACATTACGAAACCGTTTTCGCCGTTGGAGGAGTTGCGGTTGTTTTTGCGGCGGATGGCGGAGAAAGTCCGCCTGGTGGAAGAGAACGAGTTCCTGCGGCAGCGCACCGATTCGGAAACCGCTGTTCACGGGATTGTGGGCTCTTCGAACCGCATTCAGGAAGTGCTGCGCATGGTGGCCCGCCTGAAAGACACGAGGACACCAGTTCTCATCTATGGCGAGAGTGGCACAGGCAAGGAGTTGGTGGCGCGCGCCATGCATTTCCGAGGCGCGTTTTCGGGACGGCCATTTGTAGCTGTGGATTGCGGATCGCTGGTGCCGACGCTGATCGAAAGTGAACTCTTCGGTTACGAGAAAGGCGCATTCACGGGTGCACTCAAGTCGAAGCAAGGATTATTCCAGGCGGCCGATGGTGGGACCATTTTCCTGGATGAAGTGGGCGAACTGCCTTTGGAGTTGCAGGCGAAGCTCTTGCGCGTGCTGCAGGAGAAAGAGGTTCGTCCGGTGGGCAGCAACCAGCGGGTGAAGGTCGATGTTCGCGTGATTGCTGCCACCAATCGCGATCTGGAGACGGCATACAAGAATGGCACCTTCCGCAAGGATCTTTATTTCCGGCTGAACGTGGTTACGCTCTATGTGCCAGCGCTTCGCGAACGGCGCAGTGACATTCCACTGCTGGTGCATTGGTTCCTGGAGCGCTATGCTGCCGGACAAGAATTGCACGTGGCTAGCGGAGCGATGAAGGCTCTGATGCAGTACGAGTGGCCGGGTAATGTCAGAGAATTGGAGAACTGCGTGGAGCGCGCGGTGGCGCTGGGAAATGGACAAGTGATCGAGTTGGGGGATTTGCCGCCGTCAATCGCTTCGGGTGCTGGGACCGTTTCGATGCCTGTGGTTCATGCCACGACAAAGTCAGCGGTGCTGGATCCGGATCTCGCGGTAGATGCAGTGTTGCCGGAGTTGCCGCGAGCGCCAATGTCAACCACCGATCTGGAAGACATCGAACGCGCTACGATCCAACGCGTGTTCGAGCAGGTGAAGGGCGACAAGGCGCTGGCCGGGCGCATGCTCGGGATTAGCCGGGCTACGCTGTACCGCAAATTGAAGAGGTACAACATCGGGATGGGAGTGGTTCGGGAGTCGAGTCATACGCTGCAGTAGAGTCCGGTGATAGCTGCGACAAACGCTCGGAAGGTGAACGTATTCGAAAGCAATTGAAATATGAGTGTAATTGATTGCATGACAATGTCGGCTCCAGTGCCCGAGTAAAGTTGGTGGTGCGAAGCCAACCAACAGGCTCGGAGAAAGGAGCCGACACTGTTATGGAATCATTTCACTCAGAACCCCTCGATGGGCGCTATCGTCTGTTAGCGTCTTTGAAATCAACCTCCCGTTTGCTGCGAAATACGAAGGGGTCCATCTCGGGTGCACTCGTCCTCAACAGGAGTTGGGTATGACCTCAACCAAAAAGACGCGGATCGCAGGCGTGCTGTACCTCGTGAACGGGGTGACGGGGTTCTTCAGCATCATCAATGTTCCCAGCAGGCTGTTCGGATCTGGAGACACGACTGCGACGGCCCACAACATCCTCGCTTCCGAAAGGCTTTTCCGTCTCGGCATCGCTTCCGAGGTGATTTGCGCGGTTGAATATCTATCTGCTTTGGGTGCTGTACCGATTGCTCAGCGGGGTGAGCAAAATGCACGCTTCGCTGATGGTGATCTTCGGTGTGGCCTTCGTTCCCATTATGTGGCTTCTGATTCGCGGAGCAGAGCACCAGCCTTTGGAAGTTGTAGCGTAACCTGAGGCGAACTCCTTGAACGAAACCGTCTGATTAACACAGTTGACTCTCCTCACGTAAAATCCGCTAGTGATCGAGACAATTTCCCTTTAAGAGGAAGACGATTTTGAAACGAACTCAAAGTTCGCTCGTCCGCCGACGCAGAGCAGAATTCTTGAAGTCGATTCCACGCAGTTCGCAAGCAATCGCAATCGTCGGCGTTTTTTCGATATTCGCTTCCATGGGCTTAATTTCGATGATGATGTCTCCGGTGCACCAGACGCTCGCGTCCACGCTGGTGTCGGTAGCAATCTACGGCGGCTTCGCAGTCGGCTATGCTGCGTTATGGATCGCGCGCAAGTTCTGGCTCATTCCCGTTTGGGCGCTGTTGCAGGGGGCAGTGATCAATCTAAGCGCAAAAATATTTCGCGCTGGAATCATCGAGGGCCGCAAGGAGCTCGAGCAACAGTTGGTCACTCTCGGGGTCTGTGCGATTGTTGCCACTGTCCTCGCATACATCGCCTTCATCAACTTCGTTCGACTCGAGGGAAGCCGATATTTTCGAATCCAAACAGAAGTTGAGCTTGCCCACGAGATACATCGTTCCCTGGTTCCAACTTTCGAGAGAAAGCTCGCCGGATACGAGATCTTCGGAGCTTCGATTCCGAGCGGAGAAGTGGGCGGAGATTTGGTGGATATCGCTGAAAGTTCCAACGGGCGGATCGTCTATATCGCCGATATTTCCGGGCACGGCGTCGCTTCCGGTGTGCTGATGGCGATGTTCAAGGCATCGTTTCGGAGCGGTCTGGGAGCTAACAGCTCGCCGGGTGGATTGCTTGAGGGAGTGAATCGCACGCTTTATCCCCTGAAGATGCCGAACATGTTTGCTACCGCCGGTGTTCTGCAACTCTGCCCGGGGAGCAAGTCTGTGACCTATTCACTCGCCGGGCATCCGGCACTCATTCGTTATTGCAGTCAGCAGCACGCGATCGTCGAATACGCATCTCAAAATCTGCCCTTGGGCATACTGCCCGAGCAGCAGTTCGCAACCGATCGGCTGGAATGTGACCCTGGCGATGTTCTCCTTCTGCTAACCGATGGGTTCAGTGAAGTGTTCGATGTTAACGCTGCCGAATTAGGTATGGAACCTATCAAGAGCGCGTTTCTGAAAGTTGCGTCCCGGCCGCTCTCAGAGATCTTCGAGCACCTGCGAAACGTCTCGTTGAGTTTCGGTAAGCAGGACGATGACCAAACGATACTTCTGGTCCGGTGCACGTAGAAGACAGATCCACGAGCGTCGTTGCAACCACGACTAAAACTTATTGAAAGAGTTCGTGCCGGTGGAGAGGCCGTCCCTGCCGTGAGGATTTCTCTTCTGTTACTTTTGGACCTAATTCCGTAGTTGTCGATCATCGCCATTCCACTCAAATAATGAGTTCCATCAGACCTGCCGGGGTAAGGGCGACGGCAAACATGCAAAGTTGACCAGGAGCAACACGGGAAGCCCCAGCGGTGATCGTAAT
>Ga0207693_10000090_pt1 | contig 81069 bp, 75 predicted proteins | sample LARL81metaG_FD_184347 | JGI IMG/M metagenome (GOLD analysis project Ga0207693, IMG submission 184347) | Corn, switchgrass and miscanthus rhizosphere microbial communities from Kellogg Biological Station, Michigan, USA - LAR L8-1 metaG... | ecosystem: Host-associated > Plants > Roots >...
CAATACTTCGGCCAGCGTCATCATTTCCGCGAGCGTTCCTACAACGAACTGGCTCCGCTGCTGGAAATTACCACCGCGCTCGATCCACACCTTTATCCTGCCTACCAGTTCGGTGCGACGTTCCTGGCGCCAGCGCCTCCGAACGGAGCAGGACAACCCGAGCGGGCGATCCGTTTGATGGAATACGGCATTCAGCACGATCCTGACAATTGGAAGCTTTACTACGACCTGGGCTTTGTTTACTACACGGAACTCAAGGACTACAAACACGCGGGTGAGGTCTTCGCCCGCGGCTCACAGGTTCCGGCAGCACACCCATTCATGAAAGTTCTAGCCGCCCAGATGGCCCAGCACGCTCAGGAGTTCGCTACTGCACGCATGCTCTGGAGCGCCGCATACCAGTCCACAAACGAGACCAACATCAAAGAGAACGCACTGGAACACCTTCGTGCGCTCCAGGTCGATGAAGACATTACGAACCTGCAGAACGCCGTAACCCGGTTTGTTGAGGCCAACGGGCGCATTCCCACGAGCCTGTGGGAAATTGCCGCTGCCGAGCACTTGCAGGGCATCCCCGTGGATCCTGACGGCAGTCCGTACGAACTCTCCACTGACGGCGAAGTTCGGGTCGCGAACCCTGATGATTTTCCTTTCATCACGAAAGGAATGCCTCCGGGCTACAAGCCCGGCCCGCCCAAGTTCCATACAAAACTCCAGTAAACTTCGTGCGGTTTTGGCCAAGTGATGATCATGCTTTCTTTTCTGCCAAAATGGGAGGGATGGTCCGCACCGGAGCTCAGGCTTCAAGAATCATTCCCGCAGCCAGTTCCTACTGGCGTGATTGCGTAGGACGCGCCGGAATTTTGCGTGGCTCCATAGAATTCCTGTCTACATGCTTGGGGTTCGTCCGGGATTCTACGCCGTCGAGGCTACGTTCGCGTTTCGGAGACGCCGATTACGACTGGGATTACCGCGTCAATACCACCAGCGGCGCGGTGGGCTGGCGCGACCGCCTGCTAGGAGTCTTCAACTCACCTTATCAACCGACCGAGGCGGCACTCTTTCACGAGATGATCGACGAACTGGCAAAGCGTACGAGCATCAATTTTGCGGAATTCACCTTCATCGATCTCGGTTCGGGAAAAGGGCGGGCGCTGCTGATGGCTTCCGACTATCCGTTCCGCAAGATCGTGGGAGTGGAATTGCTACCCGCGTTGCATCAGATTGCGGAGAAAAATATTTCGCAATATCGAAGTGATTCTCAGAAGTGCTTTGCTTTGGTATCGCTCTGCGCCGACGCGACCGCGTTAGCGTTCCCCGAAGGCCCGTTGGTGCTTTATCTTTTCAACCCTTTTCCGGAATCAGGCTTGCGCCGGGCGATCACAAGCCTTCAACAAGACCTACAACAGAAACCGCGAACGCTGTACTTGCTCTATCACAACCCCCAACTGGAGCCTGTTGTGACGGAGAACGGTTTCTTCGCCAAACTTGGCGGCACTCACCAGTACTCGATTTTCGCCGCCGTGACCTAGTTCGGCTCAGAAGGCGAAGCCTACGCTACCGGAGATCAGATTGCTCTTCCAGTTGTAAAGACCATTCGGATTTTGGGGGTCGGCGTTGAATTTAAAGTAGCGAGTCTCGTAGTTTACCTTCGCATACCAGATTCCGAATTTGTAGCCCACGCCTCCTCGTATGAAATATCCGTGGTCAAAGTTCGGATGCGCCAGGAAGATCGATGACGAGGATTTCTTGTAATGAGGAGTGTATTCCGGCGCGCCCTGCAATTCGATGAATGCACGTTTGTCAGTCCCGAAGTGATATCTCAAAACTATAGGCGTTTCAAGCACATTCAGGGTGTAGCGGCTGAAAAACTGATTGTCGACATTCGCCGTCGGAAGAATAATCTTGTGGGCCTGAACGTTAAATCCGATAGACAGGTCGCGCCATTGAAAACGCGGTCCACCGAATACAGCGTATTCCTTAGCATGATTGGCCGTATCGTCCGGCAGTCGAATCTCTCCGCCAGCCACCAGGCTCGGACGCCCTGACTTTTGATTTGCTTTGAGAACGGTGAGTTCACCGTCAATACCCACCAGCACCCCGCTGACACTCGATAGGGAGCCAAACTTGTCGGAACTGTCACCGACATTGATTCCAAAACTACCGCGTTGTGAATAGGCCGGAACCGCAAGCAATAACAACAGGCACACGCGCACCAGGTGCGTCTTGCAGCGCTTCATCCCTGAGTTTCCTCCCCTATGGGAAAAGTGAACACTTCCGCGGATATCGGACAGAGAGCGGTCAGGTTCCTCAAAAATCCAATTCTATCTGTGAAGCTTGATTGTAATCTGTGGGATGCAGAAGACGGGAAAATCGTTTTGTGAATGCCTCTGACTGCCACAACGCCCTTGGAGACGAGGCGGGCCAGACATTGGAACCACTTTGATATTTGCGAACGGGCAGGCGCTAAGAATGTCTCAAAATCGATGCGACCTGCCCTCGACGGACTTACGAACCCTGTTTTTCGAGAATAATCTCAGCCTTCTTAGCGGCCAGCTTTTCTTTGCGGTTGGCGCGAGCAATATCGCCCAAAGGAACCGGCTCCGAAACAGGTCCGAACTCCCACAGCGGGCGTTCTCCCTGAGCGTAGGTGTAGTTGTCGGAAGCTCCACCGACGAGTGGATGTTCACAAGCCATCGCGGTCAGAGAGGCATGCTGTGGGTGATCGGGAAACTGAATCGCCTGAGCCTGGCCCGAAATCGACCCGGCTTGTCCAAATGCGGCGCTCGCACTGAGAAATACGATGGCAAACAGTAAGTTCTTCATATGTTTTCGTCCTAGCTACATGTAAAACAGCAACTCTCATGCCAACATAAACTAAACATTTTCATGGGATTAAACGAAACAGATGAAGCAGGACGCAATACTTTGCACACGCATTGGGATCCGATTTCTCCACGGCTTGCTTGCCGCACTATCTCCGGTGTAAGGTTCACGCTGGAATAAGCAATGAGCACTCCTTTCAATTGTTACGCGCGCATGGTTCGTTGTAGTGCCCTCATCATTTTGGCAGTGGGCGGTGTCTTAACACTCGCCTCAGCTCAGACTGACTGCGCCGAGGGCAACGGAGTCCTCGACAACACTCCTCCCAAGGGGATTGGGGTGCAGGACATCATTCAGAAGTTCGGCGCGGAGGAAACCAAAGTCCGAGACGCCAGAACCCGCTACACCTACACGCAAGACGTGCTGGTGCAGACTCTCAATGGCAACAAAGTCGACGGGCAGTTCCACGAAATCACCAACGTCTCCTATGACATTAAAGGCAAGAGAATCGAGAATGTCAGTTTTTCAGAAGTGCCCACGCTGCGCAGCGTCCAGATCACCGCGCAGGACATGGACGATATTCGCGTATTCATGCCTTGGATCATGACCACCGACCAACTACCGGATTACAAGATCAACTATCTGGGACAACAGCACGTCGATGATCTCGACACTTATGTTTTTCGCGTGGAACCAGCGAAGCAGGAGAAGGACAAGCGTTACTTCCAGGGACGCATATGGATCGACAACCGGGACTTCCAAATGGTCAAACTCTGCGGCAAAACTGTTCCCGAAATGATCCGCCCCAAAAAGCATCAGGAGGTTGAGGTTCGGCCAACATTCGTAGGGTACCGTCAGCTTGTGGATGGCTACTGGTTCCCTGCCTATGCCAGAGTGGATGACACCTTGCACCTGCGGGTGGAATCGGTACACTTGCGCGAAATCGTAAAGTTCAAGGACTACAAGCGGCAGGCATCAACCAAAGCGGAATCAAAACCATAAAGCCAGTCGGGCTCCCGAAATCACGTCGGGACTTGAAGCAAGGTTTCATGTATGCTGTACTGCACCTATGGCTGAAGAGAAAGAAAAAAACCGCGCGAAAGATATCATTCTTTGGATTATCACGGCGCTTTTGGTGGCCGTCGCGTTTTTCTGGTACAAGAAACCGAGATAGTTCCAGGCGCAAGACACCCCGGGGAGTGTTCTGGCTTCGCCGACTTTTCCCGTCGCAGCACACACCCAACGACGCGCTCCTCTGATCCTCACTCGATGATGCCTATATTGTTGATTCTTCTCTAAGTTCTCGCCATTCACGGACCGATTGCCATCTTTGGGCCTCCTGATCTCGGGTTTACAAAAACAGGACAAAACAGAGATTTAAAACTTTTGCACATTGACCAGCGCTTTACTCGGGGTTAGAAAGTCTGAACCGAACCCCCCGGGAAACTGGACCCTCTGCCGGTCCAGATGGGTTCTCGCGCCTTCGGGGTTCGTCTGCTTCAGTCGGAAGGAAATCCAAGGAGAAAAAACGTAACCATGACTAGAAGACACTCCCCTGGTTTGATTGTGGTATTGTGCCTGGCTTGCCTGGGTCTCATCGCAACCGCGCTTGCCCAAAACGCACCTGTGGTGGAACCACCACGCGCGAGATATGCAGTTCTGCCCGCGCACCTGCATCCCGCCGTAGCCCCACCGCCAGCAGCGCTGCAAAGCTGGAATGGCTCCTTCACCTATAGCGGAAAAACCTATTCCTATAACATGGTCGGAGCGGCTCCGTCGTCAAACACAAGCGTCACCATCACCACCTACATCATCCCCATCAAAATTACGATCACGAATCGCAACGGGACGAAGACATCATTCGATCCGGCGCACGTGCTTTCGAACGGGAACACGGTGACCCAGAACACGCTGACCTCGCCGCTATTCGATTCGTCGACCACGTACACCCTTGCGGGAACGAATGTGGGAAAGACCCAATATATCGACGCCTATCAGCGCGCGAATTTCTGGGGCACCGTTTCCACGCACACCAACTCGCACTTGCTGCTGAGCCCCACAGTTCTGGCCGAACAGACACTAAGCCCTTCTCGCACCTATGGGAAGACAGGGAGTCCATTCGGTTTCACCGCCGCCTTGGTCGACATCAACTGGTTCGACTCGCAGGTTCCGGCCTTGATCAGCAAATTCGGAATTCAGCCTAATCAGTTCCCGATTTTCCTGCTCTACGATACGTACTTAACGCAGGGCGGCGGATGCTGCATCGGCGGTTACCATAGCTCGGAAGGCAGCATCAGCAATCCCCAGTCCTACTCCGAGGCCACATATGTGGATCATGTCGGAGCCTTCTCGCAGGACGTTTCAGCGCTCTCGCACGAAATTGGTGAATGGGCCGACGATCCGTTGACTGTGAACTACAACGGAAATAACACTCCCTGCGGCATCCTGGAGAATGGCGACCCGCTCGAGGGCGAGCCTAACTATGGGGGATTCCCATACGTTCTCCACAATTTCACTTACAATCTGCAGGACCTTGTGTTCTTGCCCTACTTCGGAGCGCCCACCAGCACTTCGGTACACGGCTGGTTAAGCTTCCAACACAACTCATCGCTTTCGGTCTGTTCTAACGGATCATAGGTCTTCGCCGGCTGCTCCCCCGTCGCAGCGCCCGCCTCGCAAGAGGCGGGCTTTTTGCTGCTGAGTAGTGATCCGCAGGCTAGGGTTTTCCGCAGTTCATCGGGTAAGATACTTCGGCTGCACATTGCAGGCGTTGCCTGCGACTTCCCACTACCAGACCTGATGAATCGCGAATATCACAAGGGTTACAGCCAGGAACTGCACCGCGACATGGAAGCGCTCGTTTTCGGCCATGCCGGAACTCCACTTCTCGTGTTCCCCACATCGATGGGGAAATTTTTCGAGTACGAGGATCGCGGGATGATCGGTGCCCTCGCTCCAAAACTCGAACGCGGCGAACTGCAAGTGTTCTGCCCCGATGCCGTGGACACGGAGAGTTGGTACAACAAAGGGGTGCATCCCCGCGTTAGAGTGATTCGTCACCTGCAATACGAACGATACATCCTTCACGAGTTCATGCCATTTATTCGGTGGAAGAATCAGGCTGGGCAACTTGCAGTTACGGGTTGCAGCTTTGGCGGTTATCACTGCATGAATTTCGCGCTCAAACATCCCGATGTCGTGACCCATTGTGTGAGCATGAGTGGTGCTTACGACATCAAGCAGTTTCTGGACGGCTACTACGACGACGACTGCTATTTCAACAATCCTCCGGACTTTATTCCGAACATGTCCGATGACTGGTTCCTGAGCCGGTACCGGCAGATGAAAATAGTATTGGGTTCGGCCGACTGGGACATTTGTCTCGACGCCAATATCAAGTTCTCAGCGATCCTAAACGGCAAGGCGATTCCACACTGGCTCGATGTGTGGAATGACAACTCAAAACATGATTGGCCGCTCTGGTTGAGGATGGCGGGGAAATACTTCTAAACCCGTCGTCGGTCGTTAGTCGTTGGTCGTTGGCCAAGCAAACGAGGAATTTCTTGGAGATAAAAGTCGTGAAGAAGATCGGCATCCTGTTTGGCATGGAAAACACCTTCCCGCCCGCCGTGGTGGAGAAGATCAATTCGATGAAGGTTGAAGGCGTCACCGCAGAATTCGTAAAGATCGGTGGCATCCGCATGGATGAACCGAGGAGGTATGACGTCATCATCGATCGCATCTCGCAGGACATTCAGTTTTATCGAGCCTTCCTGAAGCAAGCTGTCATGCAGGGCACAATCGTCGTGAACAATCCGTTCTGGTGGACAGCAGACGACAAGTTCTTCAACTATTCATTAGCCCACAAGATCGGTGTGGCAATTCCACCCACGGTGATCCTTCCGCACAACAAGCATCCCGAAGGCACGACCGAGCAGTCGATGCGAAATCTGATCTATCCGCTGAACTGGCAGGAAATCTTCGACTACATCGGATTCCCAGCTTTCCTCAAGCCATATTCGGGCGGCGGATGGAAGCACGTCTACAAGGCGCATTCACCCGAAGAATTCTTCCACCACTACAACCAGACCGGTGATCTCTGTATGACGCTGCAGCACGGAGTGGAATTTGAGGAGTACTACCGTTGCTACGTGGTGGGGCAGGAAAAAGTCCACATCATGAAGTACGATCCCAAATTGCCGCACCATGAGCGATATGTGAAGGGGAACCCGCCGCCTTCTTCTAAAGCATTGCAAGATCGCATCGAGAAAGATGCGCTGACCTTATGCCGAGTACTTGGCTACGATCTGAACACGGTGGAATTCGCGGTCGAAAAGGGCATTCCCTATGCGATCGACTTTCTGAATCCCGCACCGGATGCCGAGGTGACCTCTGTCGGCCAGGAGAATTTTGACTGGATCGTAAATGCGGTTGCCGAGATGGCGACTAAGCTGGCACAGAGCGGCGCGAGTCCAGCAAGAGAGATGCGTTGGGCAGAGTTCCTTAAGGGAACCGACGCTCCGAAAGCAAAGTCCAGGTAGTGGACGGCTTTAGCGCTTTGCTACAAACGTGCATATCGATTTGACGGGGCACGTCTCGCACTTCGGATTCGTGCGCTTGCACGTTTCCTGGCCATGCTTCTTGATCAACAGGTACGCACGCGTGCGGGCATCAAACTTCTCCGGCAGTTCCGTCCCAAGGGCGCGCTGAGCTTCCCGATAAGCCGCGGAGTAATTCTTGTTTTCACTCGGATGAAAAATTCGATCAAGTACGTGCACGCAATTGGACGGAACGGCCGCAACAGGTGAGATTTCGCCGAAAAGCAGAATGCGATCCGCCCCTGGGTCGGCAATGGATGGAAAGCTCTTCAGTTTCTTGCGGGCCTGTGGGATTGGTCCCACCAGCGCCGCTCGCAAGTCACCTCCGAATTCATCCTGAATGCGCATGGCAACTTCTTTGAGACGCTCGGCCCGGAGTTCAGGAACCATCCCGCCAGCCTTGAGCGCAGCGGCCAACTTCGCAGGCTTTGCCTTCAGCAGTTCTTCCGGCTCGATGCCGACCTCACGGGTCAGACTCGCCCATCCCTTGGAACAGGCTGCATCGCTCGCGGGATAGCCGCAGCACCACCACACCAGAAACTCATAGGGCTCGGTAGGAAAGGAGGGTTCTTGTCGTCCATAGAACTTCTCCAACCGATCCAACACATCAGGAATGGAAACGCGGGATTGAGCCACAGCGGACGAGATGTTACTGTGGGGCCGCATGGAGCGCAACCCTCATAGCGGGAGCTCCCATCGAAGGAAGGTCGCATGAAGTCAGGCAAGGCCGCAAAGACGGTTGACGAATACCTGGCCGGAACGCCGGAACCTGCGCGGAGCACTCTCCAGCATATCCGCAAGGTCATCAAGTCCGTCGTGCCCAAGGAAACGACCGAAGTGATCAGCTATCGCATCCCCATGTTCAAGTTCAACGGGATGCTCGTGGGCTACGCCGCCTTCGCCAAGCACTGCAGCCTGTTTCCAACGGGCTCGGGCGTCATCGAGAAATTCGCAAAAGAACTCAAGGGCTATTCCACGTCCAGAGGCACGATTCAGTTCCCTCCTGACAAGCCTCTGCCGGACCCTCTCCTCAAGAAGATTGTGAAGGAGAGAGTCAAAGAAAACCGCGAATGGGACTAGTGTCCGGTTGAGCAGAACCTTCCCGCTGCATTGTTATAATAATTCACGCCAAGTTCCACCCTCCGCGGGGCCGCGGAGTGCATAAGAAATCGACTTCCAAGGCTGGATTTTGCGGGGCACCATGCCCGCCCCAAACCAATATGCCGCCGACCTTCACCATAGGGATCGAAGAAGAGTATCAGACAATAGATCCGGTCACCCGCGATCTGCGCTCCCACATCCATGCCGAAATCCTGGAAAAAGGAAAGATGATTCTTCAGGAGCGGGTGAAGGCAGAGATGCACCAGTCCGTCGTAGAAGTGGGAACAAATGTCTGCAAGAACATCAAAGAGGCGAAGGTAGAACTGAAGACGCTTCGGCGCGACATCATCCGGCTGGCGGGTGAAAACGGACTCCGTCTGGCATCGGTGGCGACCCACCCTTTTTCCGACTGGCGAACCCAGGAGATTCATCCGGACCAGCGATACAAGAACATCGTCGAAGACATGCAATTGGTCGCGCGGGCCAATCTGATTTTCGGGCTGCACGTCCACATCGGCATCGAGGACCGCGAAACCGCGATCCACATGATGAATCATGCGCGCTACTTCCTGCCGCACATTCTCGCGCTCTCGACCAATTCTCCATTCTGGCTGGGGATGAACACGGGACTGAAATCCTATCGCTGCAAAGTGTTCGATAAGTTCCCCCGCACCAACATTCCGGATTACTTCCCGAGTTGGGGCGAATACGAAAACTTCATCAAGCTGCTGATCAAGACGAACTGCATCGACAACGCGAAGAAGATCTGGTGGGACATCCGGCCGCATCCGTTTTTCAACACGATTGAATTCCGCGTTTGCGACATTCCCATGCGGGCCGATGAGACTATCGCCCTGGCCGCGTTGATTCAGGCCACCGTGGCAAAGCTTTATAAGCTCTATACAGCAAATCAGGGATTCCGCCTGTATCGCCGCGCCTTAATCATGGAAAACAAGTGGCGCGCCGCGCGCTACGGGCTTGATGGAAAACTGATTGATTTCGGCAAGCAGAAGGAAGTTTCGGCGCGCGAACTGGTGCATGAATACCTGGAATTCGTTGACGACGTCGTCGACGAACTCGATTCGCGCGAAGAATTGGAATACATCCACACAATTCTCGAGACCGGCAGCGGCGCCGATCGGCAACTGCGTGTGTTCGAAGAAACTGGCGATTTGAAGAAAGTAGTCGACTACATCATCGAAGAGACGGAAGCTGGATTGGCCGAGCACGAACCGGCTCCCGTGACGAAAGCAGGTTAATGAATACCTCTGTCCGTCCCGACCATGTTCAACTGAATAAACTTCCCTTTGACCCCGAATTTACTCCTGGGGCCGGAAACGCGGTAAAGGTTTGTCTCCGAATCCAGCCCAGTGAGCGTGTCTGCGTCATCACTGATGAAGTCACGCTGGAGATCGCGGCTGCAATTGTTGCGGAGCTTGAGAAACTGGGCGCTCCGTATCACGCGTGGATACTGGAGGAACTCGCTGACCGCCCTCTCGTAGACCTTCCGCGCGAAATTCTCGATGATCTGGAACTCAGTCAGGTCTCAATCTTTGCCGTCAAGGTGCAGCGCAACGAACTGCGCTCCCGCATTCAGATGACGGATGTCGTCAACCGGCGCAGAATTCGTCACGCGCACATGGTCAACATCAATCCGCAAATCATGAGGGAAGGCATGCGTGCCGACTTTCAGCGTGTTGACCGCTTGAGCCAGAAGGTCGTCGAGATGGTACGCAAAGCGACGCGGATTCACGCGAAAACGAGTGCCGGTACGGACCTGACCGCTGACCTCAATTCGAATTACAAGTGGCTGAAGACGAGTGGCATCATTTCACCGGAAAAGTGGGGTAATTTGCCAGGCGGGGAGATTTTTACCACTCCGGGTGAGGTGAACGGAACCTTTGTCATCGACGGCGTAGTGGGCGATTATCTCTGCGCGAAATTCGGCAACCTGCGCGATACACCCCTTACGATTCGTATGAAGGGCAACCGCCTGACTGAGGCTCACTCCGAAAATCGCGAACTGGAAGATGACTTCTGGAAGTACACACACACCGACGCCAACAGCGACCGCGTCGGAGAATTTGCCATTGGAACCAACATCGACCTGAAGGATGTAATTGGCGAGATTTTGCAAGATGAGAAGTATCCCGGTGTGCACATTGCGTTCGGCAATCCGTATGGCGCGCATACCGGCGCAGACTGGGATTCCACCACGCACATCGACGTTGTCGGTCGGAAGTTCAATATCTGGGTGGATGATCAGCAGATCATGCACGAGGGGAAGTTTCTCGTCGAAGCGTAATTGGAAGTAAAAAACGTGGTGAACACAAGCTCAGTCCTCTATGCCGCACTGCTCCAGCGCGCCTACGCTGCCTTCAATGCCCGTGATCTCGACGGCGCTCTGGCTACGATGCAGCCGGACGTCGTTTGGCCGAACGGGATGGAAGGCGGATTCGTTAACGGACACGAGGGTGTCCGCGCCTACTGGACACGACAGTGGGGCATGATCGATCCTCGTGTCGATCCTGTCAGCTTCACGGAAGATGAATCCGGCCGCATCGTGGTCAGCGTTCATCAGGTCGTGCGCGAACTATCCGGCAAAGTGCTCCTCGACCGAATGGTCGAGCACGTCTACACGTTGAAAGACGGCCTCATCCAGCAGATGGACATCCGCGAGTAAGACAGTCCATACTGCCTCGGTATGATTCCGTCGCTGCGTCGACAGTTCAATCAACAATTCACCCCTGAAAAGTATCAGCAATTCGTAAAGCACATCGACCAGGTGTGCGGAACTCACGTCCAGTTTCGGCTCAGCGAAACTCCCTGCTTCTTTCCCAAGGAGCTCATCGATCGCATGGCACGCGATGGTGAGGCACTCATCCGGCAGCTTGTCGACAGCCGCGGATACCGCAAGAAATCTGACGAAGCCGTTCCGCCCGAGTTTCAGGTACCCAATGAAGCTCCGCATCCGATGTTTGTGCAAGTGGATTTCGGATTGGTTCGCGACTCAGCAGGCGAACTCAATCCAAAACTTGTCGAGTTGCAAGCCTTCCCCTCCCTCTATGCATATCAGGTGCCGCTGGCACAAGCTTACATCGATGTCTACGGGTTAAACCCGGCTTCCGGTCAACTCAAATATTTCTTAAGTGGACTCGAGACCGACAGCTATCGCGAGCTGCTGCGCCGCGCGATTGTCGGCTCCCACGATCCAGAGAACGTAATCCTCATGGAGATCGATCCCCTCCACCAAAAAACTCTACCCGACTTTCTACTTACCGAGAAGATGCTCGGAGTGCGTGCGGTCGACATTGCCGCCATCAAGAAAGAGGGCTCGCATCTGTACTACGAGCGCGGCGGGAAGCGCGTGCCAATCAAGCGCATCTACAACCGCGCTATCGTCGATGAACTGGAGCGTAAGAATGTGAAGCTCGCATTCGACTGGCGTGATGATCTCGCTGTGGAGTGGGCTGGACATCCGAACTGGTATTTCCGCATTAGCAAATTTTCGATTCCCCATCTCCGGCACCAGTCAGTGCCGAAGACATGGTTCCTTGATCAACTCAGGGATATTCCCCCTGATCTCGAAAATTACGCGCTCAAGCCGCTGTACTCGTTTGCCGGTCTCGGCGTGATCATCGCGCCCAAAGAGGAAGACATCATCAGCATTCCCGCCGAAAAGCGCCCCTATTACATTCTGCAGGAGCGCTTGAGTTTCGAGCCGGTGATTGAGACACCCTTTGGAGGCACAAAGGCAGAAGTACGCGTGATGTACATCTGGCTCGATGAACTGAAACCAGTGCTAACCATCATCCGCATGGGCCGCGGCCTCATGATGGGCGTTGACCACAACAAGAACATGGAATGGGTCGGCGCTTCAGCTGGACTTTTCTGAGAGTGAGAAAGAATGAAGGTAAAGACTTCAGCAGTCGCTTTGTTTCTGACAATTTTAATGCCGTGCGTCAGCGCACAACAACCTGGCGGCGCAGCTTTATCAGCACCCCGCTATGACACCGGTATCGTCTCGGACAACGTTTACACGAATTCGTGCATGGGATTGTCCCTCTCCATTCCGGCCGGGTGGACCGTGTTCAAAGAATCCGGTGACACAGACACCACGAAGATTGCAACGCACATGCCCGGTGGCACCATGACACTGCTCACCATCGACCGTCCAACCGACCCACCATCGACAAACCGCATCGTCGTGATCGCGCGAGATGGCGCTGGCTTCAACGGAACAGCACAGGAGTTCGTAGCAAGATCAATCCAGGGATGGGTTGATCGGTACCCTGGCCGTTTTGAACTCATGCGCAGCCCCTTTCTGGTTGAGTATGGAGGCAAGCAGTTTTACCGCGGCGACTACAAACAGAACCTCCCGCAAATCGGGGTCATGTACTCCGCTTACATCTTCACCAAGTTTAGGGGCTATTTAATCGGCGCGATGTTGACGACGCGCTCAACCGCAGACTTGGATCAACTCGCCAATGCGTTGCAGCGTTTGTCGTTCGCCGAAGATCGGACGGAGCCAACATGTGTCGTCGGGGACAACACGCTCACCGGCCGCATGGTCGGAGTGATTGGATCGGTTTCGTCCAGTGGAGAAAAGCCTACTCGCGTACGCGTTTCGCAGAACGTCGCCAAGGTCTTACTAATCAAGAAGGTCGATCCGCAATTTCCGAACGAACTGCGAGAAGCGGGCGTTCGAGGTCCGGTCGTGTTGCAAATTCTCATCAGCAAAGAGGGAAACGTCGAGCCGAGCATCACCGCAGTGTCGGGAGATCCCAAGCTCGTTCCGGCCGCCATGGAGGCAGTCAGGACTTGGAAATACAAGCCCTACACGCTGAATGGAATAGCGGTAGAGGTTGAAACCACTGTCTCGATCCCTTATCCGCCGCAATAAACGGCGATGGCATCGCGATCTGGACAGTGGTTATTTCAGCTTCACAAATAACAATACATAAATCGCCCAGATTCCCACCGTCATCGGGAACTGAACAACGGCCGCATCCCGCATCGCACCGCCTCTTGGCAGCGCGAATGTTAGCAGCATCATCGCAAGAGCAGTCAGGATTCCAACGAGCACCTTGAGTTTGGGATTCATTCAGTCGACCTCGCGTCTTCTTTCGGTCGCGAGCAACAGCGCATCGCCCCCGGCTAGCAGTGGGATTTTACACCGGTTTGCCGTCATTCCGACGGCACAGTTTCCAGGCGCCGGCTGACGAGGACGCCACCGGCGATCAAGGCGCAGGTCAGGCCGACAAACAGAACCAGCCAGCCCCAGTGATCCAACGGATGCCGCAACACCCGCAAAAAGCGTCTCCCGTAATGGCCAGCAATGAATGCGATCAAGAAGTACCTTGCGCCGCGGCAAGTGATAACGATCGTCAGGAATCGTCCAAGTGGATAGTTTGCCGCCCCTGCAGCCGCGAAGAACATCGAGGTCGGGGACGGCAAGGGGATTGCCGTCGAGGCGATTAATGTCCCGGTCGCCCAGTGATGAAAAAGCTTCAGAAACTTCGCGAGTTTGCCGTGCTTGAATTTCTTATCCAGATATGTCGATCCGGCGGTGCGCGCAAGCCGGAACGTGAGATAGGCCCCTATTACGGAGCCTGCAGTCGCCGCCATTGCATACTCCCCCCATAAAGGCCGATGGCTCGCCGCGAGAACTGCAGTCAGGATATCCGGGCCGCCGAACGTCGGAATTGGTGAGCTGTCGAGAATAGCCAGGAAAAACAGCCCTGCCGCTCCAAGATGCCGAAGCGTTGTCAGCAGGCTCTGATGAACACGCCGTCGTTGCGTCTGAAGCAGCAGGTTCAACATTCCTGCAATATATCAATACCGGCCTACGCAACTTCGGGAACAGTCATCCGATCTTCTTTACGATCCGGGTCTCAAGTTCTTTGCCATTGGGCCGCCTGACAAACATCTTGTCGCCCTGCAGCCTGACGGATACGGACGCACCGGCAACAATCTCACCCGGTTCGTATCCCCCTGACGATTCCGGCCAATATTCGCCAATGTACCGGACGCCGTTCACCTGTACCACGATTGCTGCACGGCTGCGAGGCTTGGTGGCTTCGGCGAGAATCTCGCTCTCTGCCTGGGTCCAATTCTCAACGTCGTGGCCGGCCAGACGACCGTTTCGGATGTAAATTTCTTCGGCGCGCTGCCGGATCATTTCATGCAGATCCGGATTATCTATCGAGACGTTCCCGTGCTCAGTCATTTTTTCCATGAATGCGGTCTCCGCACTCTCGTCTCTTTTGAAGCAGTGATCCTACTCCCAATCCTAGTCCTTCCAAACCACCTGGCGGCGCAGGGCATCCAACGCTAATGGCGTAGGGGCCGTCCATTTCGGGAAGGATTTGTATTGGTTTCAAAGGAGGAATTGCACTGAACCCTACGGGGTGACTTTCGTCGTGCGCGACAGCCGATACGGGGCAGTTGACCGGAATCGGAGAGCAGCCTAACATTACCGCGGTTATCGCCCGGCGGCGTTCAGCGCTTTTATGATCGGTCAGCAAGTATCCCATTACCGTATCCTCGGCAAACTCGGGGGAGGTGGTATGGGTGTCGTCTATGAGGCTGAAGACCTCAAACTTGGCCGGCATGTGGCCCTGAAGTTTATTCCAGAGAATCTCGCGGGAGATCCCAAATCGCTCGAGCGCTTCACGCGCGAGGCCAGAGCCGCTTCCCTTCTGAATCACCCTAATATCTGTACGATCCACGGGATCGAAGACAATAACGGGCATCCCTTTATAGTGATGGAGCGGTTGGAGGGAGATAGTCTGAAGCAGCACATCGCGGGCCATCCCATGCCGGTCGACAAGGTGCTTGACGTCGGCGTGCAGGTGGCTGACGCCCTGATGGCATCCCACGCCAAGAACATCGTCCATCGCGATATCAAGCCGGCCAACATTTTCCTCACACCCACCGGGCAAGTGAAGGTACTCGACTTCGGACTGGCAAAACTCGTCCACAATCTTGGAACTGAGGACGACGCCGGAGCCGACAATTCGCTGACCGCAATCGGCGTAATCCCCGGCACCGCGGTCTATATGTCGCCGGAACAGGCCCGCAGCGAGACGGTCGACGCGCGCAGTGACCTGTTCTCGTTTGGGGTCGTTCTGTACGAGATGTCTACCGGCAAAAAGCCGTTCACCGGGGCAAATTCCCTGGTCACGCTCGATGCCGTTCTGCATTCCAAGCCCACTCCGCCGCGTGACTTGAATCCGAAGATTCCTATCGAACTGGAAGGAATCATCGGCAAGGCGATGGAGAAGAATCGTAACCATCGCTATCAGAGTGCTGCCGAAATCAAGTCGGATCTCTCGCTCCTCAAACGCGAAACGGAATCCGGCCAGGTCAAGAGCGGCACCAACACCGCCCGACTGCGCGCTGCGACAAAGACTTTTGGACGCAATACACGCCTGCAAACCTATTTGCTGATCGGGACAGCAGCGTTGCTGGTCACAGTGCTTGCGGCTGTAGGTGCCTGGTGGTTCAAGCATCGTGAAATCGCGAACGCCGAGCAACGCAACGCGATCGCGGTTCTGCCGCTGCAAAACATGAGCGGGGATTTCAATGTCGACTATCTGCGCTTCGCCTTGGCAGATGAATTAACGAGTGTCTTGACGTACTCCCGCAGTCTTGAGGTCCGTCCGTCATCGGTGACGCGCAGATATGTCGCCCTCGACCTTGATCCTCAAAAGGTGGGCCGCGAACTGCGCGTTGGGCGGATTCTCACCGGTTCCTTCCGCAAGCAGGGTGAACAATTACTGGTCACACTGGAGGCGATCGATGTTCCAACGAACCGCCTGCTCTGGCAGACGACTGTCACGGAAAAAACTGAGAACCTGATCGGTTTACAAGAGCAACTGACCAGCCAGGTCCAGCACGGTTTATTACCGATGCTCGGCGGCGCCGGAGGGGCAGTCGAAGCCGCAGCCTCCCGGCCCAAGAATCAGCAGGCCTATGACTTCTACCTGCGCAGTGTGGCCGTGCCGCACGATCCCGCGCCCAACAAGGAAGCCATCAAGATGCTGGAGTGGGCGGTTGGAATCGATCCCACCTATGCGCCTGCATGGGAAGCGCTCGGCCAAAGATATTACTTCGATTCGGTTTTCGGCGGCGGCGGCGAAGAGTTGTTCCAGCGCTCGAACTCAGCTTATGAGCGCGCCATATCGCTCGATCCCAACCGAGTCATGGCGGCTAGCAGTTTGATCACGAATCGCGTCGAACGCGGAGAGTTGGGACGCGCTTACGACGCAGCCACTGATCTTGTGAACCGCCGGCCGCGGAGTGCGGAGGCTCACTTTGCTCTGGCATACGTGCTGCGATATGCCGGGATTCTCGACAAATCTACGGAGGAGTGCAATACCGCGCGCCAACTGGATCCGGGTAACTTCACGCTGCGCTCTTGTGCCTGGTCGTTCCTCGAAATGGGGAAGACCGATCGAGCGATGGATTTTGTTCATCTCGATGCGGGATCCGAATGGGCGGCATGGGTTACTCCGTACATTTATCTGGCGGAAGGCAACACGGCCGAGGCACACAATGCCGCCAAAAACATGGGCAAAGGATCGTCCTATCATCGCGAATTGATGGACGCCTGCACGTCTTCGCCTCGTCCCGCAGACCTCGCCAAGATCGTGCGCGACAGCGAATCGTCGGTCATGATAGAGCCCGACGCTGAGGCGTGGTATCACGTTGGCGCGCTGATGGCTGCCTGCGGCCAAAATGAGCCGGCGATGCGCCTGCTCAAGGCTGCCGTGCAGCAGAATTACTGCGCTTATGGCGCCTTGCTCGACGATCCTTTGTTGAAAGATCTGCGGAAGGATATTGCCTTCAACCAGATTCTGACGCAAGCAAGCAATTGTCAGGCTATGCTCAAGGATGGCCGTCCGTAGGGCACGAACGGATTCTTCCAATGCATAAACTCACCCGCCGGGAACTACTGAAGTCCTCCGCTGTCGGCGTCGCCGCATCTCGGCTTCCGTTGCCGGCAACCGTTGCAGGCGCTCCGACTGCGCGCAAAGGAAGGATTCGCCAATCCGTTTCGCAGTGGTGCTATAGCAAGATGACACTGGAAAAACTTGCGGAGAATGCTGCCGCGATTGGGCTGCAAGCAATCGACCTGCTAAAACCGGAAGAATATGAGATCCCGCGGCGATATGGCCTAATCTGCTCCATGGCTTATGCGGGGGGTGGAGAGATCGGCAAAGCGCTGAATCGCGTCGAAAATCATGGTGCAATCGAGCAAGGATTCCGCACCAACATCCCACTCGCAGCGAAAGCTGGTGTCCCCAACGTCATCACATTTTCCGGCAATCGCGGCGGACTCTCAGACGACGAAGGCGCTCGCAACACTGTTGCTGGCCTGAACCGCGTGAAGAAGATCGCGGAAGATCATGGCGTCACAATCTGCCTCGAACTGCTGAATAGCAAACGAGATCACCACGATTACATGTGTGACCACACGGCGTGGGGAGTGCGCGTCGTACAGGAAGTGAATTCGCCGAACGTAAAGCTGTTGTACGACATCTATCACATGCAAATCATGGAAGGCGATCTGATCGCGACCATGCGCCAGAATATCCAGTGGATCGCCCACTTCCATACCGGCGGCGTTCCCGGCCGTCACGAACTGAATGGCTCTCAGGAAGTTCAATGGGATGGCGTGATGCGGGCGATTGCCGATTCTGGATTCCGAGGCTTTGTGGCCCACGAATTCATTCCTACCGGTGATCCCATGGCCTCTCTGAAGGACGCCGTCGATTTATGCGACGTCTGATTCCGGCTAACGGCGCTGTTTGCGACGAGTCTAATGCCCAGTAGCCTCGAAAGAATTTGCGTCGGAGCGGGGGTAGGCCCCATCCTTGTAGCGTGAGACATTCCGGACCCGTCAGCCCGCTGCGGATACTTGGCCGCAGCATTCTTTTAAATATCCAGAACCTGCCCCACTCCGGGCTTAAACTCGGCGCCCTAGCCGTTATTTTCGCCGCAACAGTCTGCAGCCAGGCTCAGTCCAGCGATGCGCCGAAGAGCCCAGTTGCACCGGACCAAAAATCTTCCCTGGCAATCGCTCAAAGATTTGCTCAACCACCGGGTTTGCTCTATCAGGGCGTGCCAGCCGACATTCCTCAAGATCAGGGCGTCGTAGGGTTACGGCTTGAACTGTTGCGTCTGGGCACGACTGCGCGGTTGATGCAGGTCGTCGCACATCCCGACGACGAAGACGGAGGTTTACTCACCCTCGAAGCCCGCGGGCACGGCGTGACCACGCTCTTAATGACCCTGAATCGCGGAGAAGGAGGGCAGAACAAGATTGGCAGCAACCTGTCCGATGTCTTGGGAGTTCTCCGCACAGAGGAACTTCTCGCATCCGATCAGCACTATGGCATCCAGGACCGGTTTTCGCGGGTAGCTGACTTCGGATTTTCGAAGAATCCGGGGGAAACGTTCGAAAAATGGGGCGGCCATGATATCGCGCTCGCTGATATGGTTCGCGTCATCCGAACCTTCCGTCCGGATGTACTGGTTTCGCGATTCTCGGGGACGGAGCGCGATGGTCACGGCAATCACCAGGCCTCAGGCATTCTTACGAAAGAGGCGTTTCACGCAGCAGCTGACCCGAAGCGCTTTCCCGAGCAGATCGCGCAAGGGCTCCATCCTTGGCAAGCCAAGAAACTTTATATCGGCAATGTTTGCCCTTGGGGCTCTACCACCTGCCCCGATGCAGATTGGACTGTCAAGTTCAATACCGGAGAGCGCAATGCCGACCTCGGCATGTCTTACGTGCAGTTCGCGATGCAGGGGCTGCGTCATCAGCGCTCACAAGGCGCGGCAAACTGGACGGTGGACGACGGCGACAGGTTCACGTTCTATCGCCGTGTGGATTCCGTGTTGCCTGCAAGCGATCTGAAGAGCGGCCACGAACAAGACTTCTTCGATGGAATCAATACAGGGTGGGATGCGCTTTCGGCCCGCTTTGACGTGACTGACGCGAAGGTGGCTGGATTCCGATCTCAGCTGTCAGAAATCGCCAAACTGGTTGCAGCCGCCTCGAACTCTGCGAAAGGTAATGATCCATCGCTCTCAGTTGAGCCACTGACGAAGTTGGTGGCACATTTCAGCCGATTAATTGCCGAAATCAATACTAGTAGCTTGAGTGCATCCACAAAGCTGGATCTTTTGACACGCTTTGCAGAGAAGCAACATCAAGCCGAAACGGCCCTTAACCTGGCGCTCGGCGTAAAGCTTTCTGCGAATGTCTCATCCAACGAGGGCTTGAACGCAGGCGTCCCGAAAGAAAGTCAAGCACTCATTGCTGTTTCTCCCGGGCAGGAATTCATGGTCGGTGTGACCTTGCATAACGGCTCGAAACTTCCCCTCACGATTGAAGGAATCAAGCTCGAGGTTCCCGCGGGATGGAACACAATCAACGGAAAAGCGCGGCCGGAGACAGTCGCCGCAGGACAAGATCTCCACGCCGACTTCCGCCTGCGCGTTCCAAAGAATACAACTTACACGCGACCCTACTGGCACCGCGATAATGCTGACACAGACAGCATCCACCATGTCGACAATGAGAAGTACGCTACGCTTCCGTTTCCCTCTCCTGCGTTGCAGGCTCGGGTGGAGTTTTCGGTTGGCGACGCGAAGGAGGGACGCGCCCATAGCGGCATCGCCGTCCCGGTTGTAACTCCACTCATCGACGATGACGGAAAACTGCGCTCCCGCACTCTTGCTATAGTCCCGTCCTTTTCTGTGGCGCTCGAGCCCGGCACACAGGTGATTTCGACCCACAACGGCAAGACGACGAACGTTACCGTCGGCATAACCAGCGATCTCACGAGCGCTGCGAAGGGTGGCCTCCGACTCGACTTGCCCTCAGGATGGCGCTCGGAACCCGCGCAAGTGCCTGTCAGCTTCACGCGTCGAGGAGAGAAGCAAGAGATCCAATTCAAAGTCTTTCCCGCCGATATCCAGCCGGGACGCGCAACGATCCATGCGGTCTTCGAATCCGAGGGTGAAAAATACAGCGAAGGATACACGCTTGTCGACCGCGACGATCTCGGCAGCTTTTACTACTACCAGCCCGCGCGCCAGCGAGTGAGCATCGTCGACGTACAAGTCCCCCACGATCTAAAGGTCGGCTACATCATGGGTGCCGGCGACGACATTCCAACGATCCTGAAACAGGTTGGCATGGATGTCACGACGATCCCTGCCGAGCATCTCGCGAGCGAAGACCTCAGCAAGTTTGGAACAATCGTTCTCGGAATTCGCGCGTACGACACGCAAAGAGATCTCGTATCGAATAACAAGAAGTTGCTGGATTTCGTCGAGGCTGGCGGAACACTGGTCGTTCAGTACAACGCCAGCACGGGTGAGTTCAACAGTGGTAAGTTCACTCCCTATCCCGCCGACCTGAGCCGCGCGCGCGTGTCCGTGGAAGAAGCCCCGATCGACATCCTGGCTCCTCAGGACTCAATCTTCCATTACCCGAACACGATCACTCAGGACGACTTCAACGGATGGGTGCAGGAACGCGGCCTCTACTTCATGAGCACGTGGGACAATCATTTCACTCCGCTGCTCGCCTGCCACGATCCCGGAGAGGAACCGCAGAAGGGCGGGCTCTTGCGTGCGCAGTACGGAAAAGGAACGTACATCTACACGGGATATGCCTTTTTCCGCCAATTGCCGGCTGGTGTCCCGGGTGCCGTCAGGTTATTCGTAAATATTTTGAGTGCAGGTAAGCAGTAGGCGTAGAGACGTAGCTTGCTACGTCTAGCTTCTTTGCTGTGAGAAGACGTTGGCAGCAACGTTTCTACGAACATGGATTCTTCAACCGAGCCACAATCTACTCCGCCTACTCTGATCCGTGGCATGGGATTGGGCAGCGCCACCGCCCTGAACATGATCGACATGATCGGCGTGGGGCCGTTCATCACCATGCCGCTTGTGTTGAGCGCTATGGGAGGTCCGCAGGCCCTGCTGGGATGGATTCTGGGCGCGCTCCTCGCCGTCTGCGATGGACTTGTCTCGGCGGAACTCAGCGCATCGCTCCCCGGTTCGGGAGGATCCTATCGTTATCTTCGCGAAAGCTACGGCTCCCAACGCTGGGGAAGGCTGATTTCCTTTCTTTTCATCTGGCAGGTTTCCTTCAGCGCCCCGCTTTCCATCGCGACAGGTTGCCTTGGGCTCGCCGGCTACGCTGCCTATTACTGGCCCGAACTCGAAACGGTTCTCGCACATCACGAGGCCGCGCTGCAAATCCCTTGGCTTGGCTCATTCCAGGTGAATTGGGTTGTGACTCCCGGAACGGCTGTTGCGGTTCTGATCTGTTTTTTCACCGTGCTGCTCCTTTATCGGCGGATCACCGCAATCAGCCGTCTCTCAAAGATTCTCTGGTTCGGGGTCATGGGAACTATTGGGTGGATCATCATCGCCGGACTTCTTCACTTCAATCGCGCTTTAGCTTTTGACTTTCCACCAGATGCTTTCAAGCTGTCGCACCAGTTCCTGATCGGTCTGGGTGGTGCCATGCTGGTCGCCACCTACGATTACTGGGGCTACTACAACGTTTGTTTCCTGGGCGACGAAATTAAAGAGCCCGAGAAGAATATTCCCCGCGCCCTAATGCTTTCCATTCTGCTGGTGGCCTGTCTATATCTAATGATGAACCTCTGTATCCTCGCTGTCGTCCCGTGGCGCGAGATGATTCAAGCCGGACAGAACAACACCGGGTTGTATGTTGTTTCGTTATTCATGCAGCGACTGTACGGCCCTTGGGCAGCGCGACTCGTGACCGGGCTAGTCATCGCGACCGCCTTTGCTTCGGTATTTTCTTTAATGTTGGGCTATTCCAGGGTCCCGTACGCGGCAGCAAAAGACGGCAACTATTTCAAAGCATTCGCCAAGGTTCATCCGGAATACAGATTCCCGCACGTTTCTCTGCTGGCGCTCGGCGTGGTCGCCGCCGCCTTTTGTTTCCTGCGCCTCAAAGACGCCATCGCTGCGCTCGTAGTGATCCGCCTCATCTTGCAGTTCCTCGTACAAGCAATGGGTCTGATCGTCCTGCGACTTCGTCGCCGCGATCTGGCGCGGCCGTTCCGCATGTGGCTTTATCCCCTGCCCGCGCTGCTGGCCTGTGTGGGATTTCTTTTCATTTTGTTTAAGCGGGACAACTGGCAGAAGGAAATTCGTTACGCCATTGTCATCCTTCTGACCGGAGTGATTATTTACATGATCCGTGCGTGGAAGCATTCGGAATGGCCGTTTGCGGCCCGTGCAAGCTCATTGACAAATTCTTAGGGGAACTGAAAACAAGATGGCTGACCAGATCACAGTTCCTTCAATGCGCGGTGTCAGCAGGCGCAGCCCTGATTCCGCCTGGTCGCCTCTGACCGAACCGATTTTCCGTTCTCTCTGGATCGCCGCTGTCATTTCCTACACCGGAACGTGGATGCAGAACGTTGGTTCCGGCTGGCTCATGACCCAGCTCACAACATCGCCTCTAATGGTGAGCCTCGTTCAGGCCGCATCCGCGATTCCTGTCTTCCTGGTCGTCCTTCCGGCAGGTGCATTAGCTGACATGGTCGACCGCCGACGTCTCCTGCTGTTCACGCAGACATGGATGGTCGCCGCCGCAGCTATCCTCGGCTCATTGACGCTCTTTGGCGTTGTGACTCCGTGGATGCTTCTTTTCTTCACCTTCCTGATGGGAGTCGGCGCGGTCATGAATGATCCAGCATGGCAGGCCATCACCCCCGATGTGGTTTCTCCCGAGCGTCATGCCTCCGCCGTAGCCTTAAACTCCGCCGGATTCAATGTCGCGCGCGCCGTAGGCCCTGCCCTCGGCGGAGCCGTCGTAGCCGTGTCGGGCTCTGGGTGGTCTTTTCTCCTGAATGCCACATCTTTCTTTGGTGTGATCCTTTTTCTGTATCGCTGGAAACGCGTTCCTCACAAACCTCTGCCAACTCAGCGCCTGCGAACCGCAATCGCTGAAGGCTTCCGTTATGTGAAAGGGAAGCCTGAAGTGAGATCTGTGCTGATACGCACGGCGGCATTCAGCGTGGGTGCAAGTTCCCTGCTTGCGCTGCTTCCGGTAATTTGTCAGCCGCACGGAGCGCAGGGTTACGGATTCCTGCTAACTTGCTTTGGCCTCGGAGCCCTGGCTGGTGCAGCAGTTTTACCTCGCTTCCGAATGCAGTATTCGGTAGACGGGCTGGTCATCGGTGCAACCGTGCTTTTCGCCCTGATGACCTTCGCCGCCGGACAAGTCCATATCTTTGAATGGCTATGTCTGGTATTGTTTACGGCTGGAGCCGCATGGATTGGCATATTAGCCTGCTTCAATGTGGTTGCGCAGACGATGTGCCCTTCCTGGATGCGAGCGCGCGCGCTCTCGATGTATCTGCTGGTCTTGCAGGGAGGCATGGCTATTGGCAGTGCATTGTGGGGAGCCGTCGCGGCCCGACAGGGTGTACCGGCAGCATTAGCTTGGTCCGCGCTGGCAATGATGGTGGGATTGTGCACCATCCGGCGACACCGGCTTACTGCAGCCGAGTTGGATATGGCTCCGGTGGTTGTAAGAGACTAATGGGGGCTCTATGAAGACAAAAGTGACAGTTCTTGCTTTTCTGCTGATCGCCAGTCTGGTCCGGGCAGAAACCAAGCCGACGGAAGACGTTCGCACTGTCACCATGGTTTTGGATCACACGGTCAGCAACACGGAGGAAGAATTCGTTCCCGCAGCCGAAGCCATGCCCGAAGACAAATTCAATTTTGCTCCGACCAACGGAGCGTTCAAAGGCGTCCGTACCTTCGCCGAACAGATCAAGCACGTGGCCGCCGTCAATTACGAACTCGGGGCCGCTCTCATGGAAGAAAAGCCGCCGGTGGACGTCAACGGGGAGTCCGGCCCGGCATCCATCACGAGCAAAGCCGACATCATCAAGTATTTGAAGGATTCATTCGCCTATGTGCACAAGGCCATCGCCACCATCAACGAAACAAACTTGACTGGAAAGGTGAGGAGTCCCTTTGGCGAAGGCAAAGTCACCCGCCTTGGCCTGGCGTCGAGTGTTTCCTGGCATGCGTACGATCATTACGGCCAAATGGTGGAATATCTGCGCATGAACGGGATCATTCCTCCAGCGAGTAGGTAGACGGAGGGTATTCACTCAGCGTGCCCCATCCTTCTTTCGCGCTTTTGCGAAAGAGGGGTGGGGAATTTGACTTTCTGTAAGCCCGCAGCTTCCACTCTCTTTCCCCGAGATTTCTCCACGTTCCCGCATTGTTGCTATCATTCATGCGCGACCCGCATGGCGATTGACTGGCAGACATTCCGCCTGACCCTCGAACTGGCCTTTACCGTTTCAGTCATGCTTCTGGCCCTGGGTTTGCCAATCGCCTATTGGATCGCCTTTTCCCGTTGGCGCTGGAGATTTCTGGTTGAAGCCTTCGTCGCACTGCCGATAGTACTTCCGCCTACCGTCCTGGGATTCTACGTCCTCGTCGCACTAGGTCCACGGAGCCCGCTCGGTCGCTGGTGGATTTCCCTCACCGGGCATACTCTCGCGTTTACTTTTACTGGCCTCGTCGTAGGTTCGATCCTCTATAGCCTTCCCTTCGCGGTCCAGCCATTTGCCTCCGCATTCTTAGCCGTGGACCGGAAATTGATTGCAGCCTCAGCCACTCTGGGCGCTTCACCATTTCGTACATTCCGGACCGTAACCGTTCCACTTTCAGTCTCTGGAATCGTGACCGGAATCGCTCTTTCTTTCGCCCACACGATGGGCGAATTTGGCGTCGTGCTGATGGTGGGTGGGAATATTCCGGGCATTACTCGCACCGTTTCTATCGACATCTACGACCGCGTGCAATCGTCAGACTACGCTGGCGCCAATCAGACGGCGTTGATCTTGCTGTTCATTTGCTTCGCACTTCTGGCGCTGGTTTACGGATTGAATCGCAGAGCGGCGCTGATGGACGCATGGAAGTGAAGGCCGATGACTGAGATCGATTCCGCGAATCCCGAGGGTGCGCGTGCAGGTCCGCGCGGGGCCGGCCCGCTGCGCTGTGACATCCGCAAGCGTCTTGTCTCCAGGAGTGGCGACTTTACCCTCAGCGTTGCGTTCGAAACCTGGCCCGGCTTCACGATCGTGTTCGGCGGCTCGGGAGCTGGCAAGACAACTTTGCTCGATTGCATCGCCGGTATCATGACCCCTGATGAGGGAGCCATTGACATCGGAACTCGGTTTCTCTTCCACTCCAGCCGCAAGATCAACTTGCCAATCTGGGGCCGTCGCTGCGGCTATGTATTTCAGTCTCTCGCCCTGTTTCAGCACATGACCGTTGAGCAGAACGTCGGTTATGGCTTGGTGCACTTAACCAGCGAAGAGCGCTCCCGGCGAATCGGCGGCATCCTCGAAGCATTTCGAATTTCCGCATTAGCAGGACGCAAAGCGCGTGATATCTCCGGCGGCGAGAGTCAACGAGTTGCACTTGCTCGAACGCTTGTGACCGACCCAGAACTGCTGCTGCTTGACGAGCCACTGGCTGCGCTCGATCGACCGACCAAGGCACAGATTCTTGACGACCTGCGGGAATGGAATCGGAATCACGGAATTCCCATCCTTTACGTCACCCACAGCCGCGAGGAAGTCTTCGCCCTCGGCGAGCGCGTAATCGTGCTTGACGCCGGGCGTGTCGTCGCCGAAGGCACTCCTCACGAAGTGCTGAGCGCGCCCCAGATGGAAACGGTCGCTCAACTCGCCGGGTTCGAAAACATCTTTGATGCTGTTATAGAAGCCGTCCGGCCCGAGCGTGGAACAATGACCTGCCGCATCGCGGGCGAGGCTGGCGGTATCCTGCTCGAAACCCCGCTCGTTCGGGGAGGAGTAGGCGCGACGTTGCGGGTAGGAATCCGCGCTGGAGACATTCTGCTCGCTACAACTCCGCCAACTGGCCTGAGCGCTCGCAACATCATTCCGGGCCGGATCCAATCGCTGGAGCAGCATGATGTAGTCGCGTCGGCGCAGGTGAAGTCCCGCGTAACGATGGAAGTCCACCTCACGCTCGCGGCCCGCGATTCCTTGGAATTGGCACCTGGCAAGGAGGTGTGGCTTGTCATCAAAACGCACTCGTGCCACTTAATGCAGCGCCCCTGAGGGTCTGTTGTAATCGGGCATTCATCATCTTTTGACAATTTTCAAACAACTTCTCTAAGGCGTCCTGATATCTTTCCTGCGCCGGAGGACTTATGCCACAGAGTCGCTCAAGTGCTTCTACCTGGTTCATTTTTGCCTTGTTGGTCGTCACTTGCTCCTACTCAGCTGGCCAGACCCGTGCATGGCTCACCCATTCGCATGACGCCCAGCACACCGGAGTTTCCTCGGTAGCATCACAGCCTCTGAGCAAAATCCACTGGAAACAGCGCGTCGACTTCGCGGTGCCTTCCGGAGAAATTTTCATCCACTACGGCTCTCCGCTTGTTACCGCCAGAAATACTGTGATCGTCCCGGTGAAAGCCGGCTCCGACAGCTTCCGCATCGTCGCGCACAATGGAACGACCGGAGCGATCCTGTGGAGACAGAGCACGGGTTATCAGGCGCCCTTCGCGGCTTTCCTTCCCGGCATGGGACCCACGCTCTTTGGAAGGAAGCTCTTCATTCCTGACAACGGAGGCCGCGTGATCGTGCGACAGGATCCCGACCTTTCATCCGGAGTCGTGAGTGAACTGTATTTCTATGGACAAAAGAACTTCCAGTCAGATCCACTGGCCTACAAGCAGACCGTGCAGATCAACACTCCTCTGACGGCCGACACTCATGGCAATCTGTACTTCGGATTTCTCGCGAACGGCTCAACCCCGATTGGTCTGCAGAGCGGCCTGGCTCGCATCGCGGCCAATGGGACTGGGACTTGGGCCTCGGCCGCCTTTTTGAGTGGGGACCCCTTCATTACTGAAATATCGATGAGCTGCGCGCCAGCTCTTTCACCGGATGGGAAGATTCTCTACGTTGCCGTAAGCAGTGGCGATTTCGGGTATGGATATCTCCTCGCTCTAAACAGCACCAACCTTTCAGTGATAAACAGAGTTCGTCTCACCGATCCAGCATCCGCCTTCGACGCCACGATGAGCGACGAAAGCAGCGCCAGTCCAACCGTCGGCCCCGATGGAGACGTGTACTACGGCGTACTGGAAAGCCCTTTTCCTTTTCACAACGATCGGGGCTGGCTCCTTCACTTCAACCGCGACCTCTCTCAACAGAAGATCCCCGGGAGCTTCGGGTGGGATGACACAGCTTCGATCGTCGATGCCTCTCTGGTGCCCAGCTATCGCGGAACATCGGCTTATCTGCTGATGACGAAGTACAACAACTACGCCGGCATCAGCAGCGGCGATGGACACAATCGTGTCGCCATCCTTGATCCTAATGCCTCCGAGAACGATCCTGTGATGCCTTCCACCCAAGTTATGCAAGAGGTCATCACCCAACTCGGCGTCACGCCAGATCCGGGGTTTCCGACGTTCCCCGGCGCGGTTCGTGAATGGTGCATCAATACCGCCGCCGTGGACCCTTTTACCAAGTCGGTGATCGTCAACAGTGAGGATGGAAAACTCTACCGGTGGGACCTCACCAGCAACACTCTTTCTGAGGTAATCAAGCTATCAGGTGGAATCGGTGAAGCCTATACTCCGACGGTGATCGGATCAGACGGAACCGTGTTTGCCATCAACGACGCCGTGCTCGACGCGATCGGTCGGTAGAACCAGGAATATAATTTTGGGATTCTAACGGCGCGCGTTAATAATTTCCTGGCCGCGTTCCAATTCGATTACCGCGACCCGCTGGCCGTTCCGCTCCTCCGAGAAAACAATGCGTCCCCCAAGGATTTGGGCCGCAGCGGCAGAGGGCAGGTCTCGCTCGTATCCGAAGAATTTTCGCTTCAGTTGTGTCCAGGTCTCCCAGCGTTCAAGAAGCGGATGACTCGGCTCGTATTTCGTGGAAAATACGAACGCGACGTCGAAGTTCGAACGAAATTCCGCGGCTGAAACAACCTGCTCCAGCGAAAAATCTTCAATCCTCACCACTTGCAAAGGACGCGTCGTATATCCAAGCCACGGGCGCGTCAGTTCATCCGAAGCCGGCCATGCCGTCAGCACATGTGCCATCGGATAGCGCGCTTCGAGAAACCGCTCTGCATCCTGATGCAACACCACATAGTCCCTATACGCGAGATTGTCTTCGGGCGAGAACCCATATGGCGGATTCCAGAACCAAGCCACTGCGAAAATGACAGCAATCGCTGTAATCGCCGCTGGCCAATAACGGAGCCTCCGTCTCAAGGTCGACACCGCCAGGATGATCACAAGCGGAACGACGGGAAGCATATAGCGCGCGAGCACCGCACCGCCGATCAATGCCAGGGCGAACACATACGCCAGAATGACCACAAAAAAGATCGCCTGATCCGGAACCGTAATTCGACGGCGCTCTACCCCGTCGTCTTGAACTGCTGCCAACAGCATCGCCAAACCCATTCCACCGGTCAGTACCCACAGGTGGAGATAACCCAACGTCTGCCAGAGCCGCAGCAACAACGCCAGCATGAAGCGCAGCGGACTCAACGTCGCCGCTACGTTGTAGCGGAAGAACTCCGGATTGCCAAACACATATCCCGTACGCGAATAGTGATACGCATACCAACAAGCGAGCGGCAGGGTCGGAAGAATGAGCGCCAGAATGCATCGTGTCTGTGGACCGGCAGAGCTTTCCTGATTCCACAGGTGACGCAACTTTCCGCGGCTCGCAATCCAGCGGACTAACTGCCAGCTCGCAAGCGCGACTGGAGCGAGGATAGCCGTTTCCTTGGCAAGGACCGCGCCTGAGAACCAAAGCGCCGTTGCAACCCAGCGGCGCTCAAGATACGCAGTAAGGCCCCAGAAAGTCAGCCCCGCGGCAGCCAAGTCGACTTGTGCTAGGGAACTCTGCGAGAAGAAGACTGGATATAAGGCTGTACACAGAGTCGAACCGGCCGCAACTTGCCAATTACTCACGCTCTCGGAGAGTCGATACACGCCCATCAGTGAGAAAGCCGCGAGTACCAGCATTGCCGACCGAGCCACAACGGGTGCGAATCCGATCAACTTCCACCACAATGCAATCCAGGCCAATACCAGCGGCGGATGCGCATTGGAAACGGTTGTATGAGGAATCAGGCTTCCGCTGAGCAGAAGGTCTCGCGCGGCCGGGACGTAATACCCGGCTTCGTCCCAGAAGTAAGGTAGCTGCAGCAATGGCGCATGCAGCAAAAAAACAATGACAAAGATGACCGCGAACACCAAACTAGGCTGCGGGTTCGATCGCATGAATAAAAGATTCTAAAGACCCATCATCGAAAAAGCGCATTCGTGCATCCCAGGTTCAAAACCGAAAGCCTGAAGTCCGAAGCCAGGTTCTAATGCACCGGACCGGCTGGTCCCATCCGCGGATCAAGTTTGATCTCCCCGAACGCCTGCTCGTAGCTCGTGACGTTTTGCTGCAAAAGTCCCAGAAGCGCTTTCGCCTGCTGCGGGCTCAGGTAAATTCCCTGAAAGTTACGGATTTCCACGTGCGTCTCACTTTGCTGCTGCAAGGTACCGAAGATCAGAAAAAAGTCCCAGATATTGACGCGCATCTGCACACTGTTGGCATAACTCTCGCGATAGTTCGGGTCGTTGATCAACTTCACGTTCGGCTGTATCGGATTATTCATGGCTGGAAGTGTAAACGAGTTTCGCCGACGAATGGGGGCAAGAAAGCCCACTCCGGCAACAAGTGACAAAAATTGTCAGGGGAATGATTGTTTGCGGCGGAATACTGGTAACCAGCGCCCGGCACAACGGGCTCCTCGTGCTCCATCCAACATTGATAACAAAGGGTTTGCAGATTTTTATCTCATTACTTTGGAAAGTATCCGATGGCTTCGAAAGTGCGATACATTCGATGTTCGCCCGCTGTGTTTTAGCGGCGACGCGGATACCTTATGACCCAAAATAACGATCACGCGATGATGGAAGAGGTTGTCCTTCCCGAACATCTGCTTCCCGTCGGATCCGTGCTGGGCCAAGGAGTGACGGCACTGGACCTATGCATGGTCCTGGCCAAGATTTTTCGAGTGCAGTACACAGAGGTCGCATTGCTGCGTCTCGAAGGTGGCCTGCTCCGATTCATATTCCCCGAATACTTGCGCACGACAGGGGCAATTCCACTCTCTAGCAAAGCGGTGGCAGCTCACACAGCGCTCAGCAAGAAAGCTGAGATCTTCAACAATTTCGCCCGCGTAAAACACGCGAGCATCTTCGAAACAATCAAGGCCGATGATGCCGAAGAAGTGGCTGCGCCAGCCCCGATTCAGAAGTTGATGTCGGTTCCGATTATGGACCGCGACTCGGCAGTCGTGGGCGTCATTCAGATTTCGCGGAAAGCCCTGGACCCGAAGTTCGCACAGGACTTCAGCCGCGAAGATTTGCACGACCTGGAGTTAGTGGCCGGATTGCTGGCAACGGCGCCAGCGTTGATGACAAACTAAACGTCGCGCTTCCGAGTGATCTAAATATTATCTGCAACATGTAGCCCCAGGCGCCTCGCCCGGGGTTGCGCGCAACGCAATGAAGGGGCCTGGCGCTTGATCCGACCGACCGAGCGACCGAACACAGGCTCGGTCAGCGGGAAGGCTTCGCGAACACCCGCAGATCTGCACCGGTCATTTCTTTCGGTTCATCCACGCCTAACATCCCCAAAACCGTTGGCGAGATATCGCGCAACGATCCGTTCGGCTTCAGCGTGAACTGTTTCGCATTCTCTGCAATCACGATGAACGGTACGGGATTCGTGGTGTGTGCCGTATGCGGCCCGCCGGTCGCGGGATCGATCATCAGTTCGGCATTCCCGTGGTCCGCTGTGATCAGAATCGCCCCGCCTTTAGCGCGAACGGCAGTTTCAATCCGGGCGAGGCAGGAGTCGACGGTTTCTACTGCCTTTACCGTGGGTTCGATCTTGCCAGAATGTCCGACCATATCAGCATTGGCGAAGTTCACGATCACCACATCAAACGTTCCGTCCTCTGTAGCTTTCACCACAGCGTCCGCAATGCCCGAAGCGCTCATCTCCGGTTTCAGATCATAGGTCGCTACCTTCGGGGACTGCACTAGGACGCGATCTTCTCCCGGAAATGGCTGCTCGACTCCGCCGTTAAAGAAGTACGTAACATGAGCGTACTTTTCCGTCTCAGCAACACGCAGATTGCGCATATTGAGCCCACCCATCACATTGGCCAAAATGTTTGCCATCGACTCGGGAGGAATCACGACGGGCAAACTGAAATTCTTGTCGTACTGCGTCATGCAGACATAGTGGAGATTCTTCGGCACGCGGTCCCGGGGGATGGTCGCATCCAGGTCGGCGGCTCCGGCCAAATCGCTCCCGCCCTGTGCGTTCAGGCCGCTGTTACGTGTAAGAGCTCGCGTAATCTGCCGCACGCGATCTGCGCGGAAGTTGAAGCAGATGCAGGAATCGTCGTCTCGGATTGTCGCCAACGCTTGCCCGTGGCTGTCGGTACACACAAAAGGAACGACAAATTCGTCCGTGACCCCATTGTTATACGACTCTTTCATTCCCGCCACCGGATCGGATTGCTTGCCGGCCTCGGCATCCGAGAACACCATCGCGTTGTAAGCTTTCGAGATTCGCTCCCACCGGCGGTCACGGTCCATCGCGTAGTAGCGCCCATTGACGGTCGCGATCTTGCCGCAGTTGTATTCGCGCATCTTCTGCTGCAACTTCTCGAGATATCCTGCGCCGTTGGTAGGTAAGGTGTCCCGGCCATCCATGAACGCATGCACAAACACGCGTTCCAGCCCATTCTGCTTCGCCATCTTCAACAGCGCATAAAGATGCTGCTGTTGCGAATGCACGCCCCCATCCGAGACCAGCCCGAACAAATGCAGTCGCCGGTCGCCCGTGCGTGCATGCTTCATCGCTTCGAGCAGTACCGGATGCTTGAACAACTCCCCGTTCTGGACCATCAGATCGATCCGGGTGATGTCCATATGTACGATGCGCCCAGCCCCAATGTTGAGGTGACCCACTTCGCTGTTCCCCATCTGCCCCTCAGGCAAACCCACAAACGGACCGCTGGTGTGTATGAGAGTGTTGGGGTATTCGCGCAGTAACCGATCGTACGTCGGCTTCCGCGCGAGTGCGATAGCGTTGGCTTTGGTTTCGGCCCGATATCCCCAGCCGTCGAGAATAATGAGTATGAGTGGTTTAGGACGTGACATAAACAAGCTTCTAGCTCCTGGCTTCTAGCAATAGCTATCGGTCGGTTGGAAATAAATAACTGGGTGTCGAGGAGAGATTCATTTGTAGAACGGGATCCACGATTCCTTCGGCAGCAGCATAGTCACACAGATGTCGATCCGTGAAGACCCTAATTCTTGTCCTTCTTTTCGATCTGCTCTTTCACCATTTTCTCGATCTTGGCATTGGCATCGTCCATCATCTGGCGTAAACGCGGCTGCATCGCTTGCATGCCATCCCTGGTCATCCCCGGCATTTCCCGGAGGATCTTTTGGCCCGTGGGAGTGGAGTAGAACCCGATCATTGCCTCCACGTCAGACTTGCTGAGATGTTTCTGATACACGGGAATCATATCGTCGAGCAATCCCTCGACCGACATCCCTTTCGTCACCTCATCCGAGATCGCGTCTAGCTTCGCGATGTCTGCGTCGGTCACGTTGGGCTGCGATTTCCTGAGTTGGTCATGTCCCATCGATCGCATCTGTTGCGAGACCTGTTCCATGATCAGCTTCATCTGATCTCGAATATGCATGACATCAAACATCTTTTTGATGTCGTCCGTCGATGCAGCAGCATCAGCCCCGGAAGTAGCCGCCTGGCCAAACAGACTCACTGACGCCCCGCACAAAAGCAGCGCGACGAAAAGAGCGCGAACTTTCATATTCAACTCCTCGACGTTCATTTATCCGCGATAGTTCAGCGCCTTCAGTCCCAGAAACCTCGCCGTCCCTCCCAGTTCCTGCTCAATCCGCAGCAACTGGTTGTACTTCGCAACCCGGTCCGTCCGCGAGGCTGACCCTGTCTTGATCTGACCAGCCCCAGTCGCCACCGCGAGATCCGCAATGAATGTGTCTTCGGTCTCGCCCGACCGGTGCGAGATGATCGACGTGTAGCCATTTCGTCGAGCAAGGTCTATGGCATCCAGTGTTTCGCTGACCGTTCCGATCTGATTCACTTTGATCAGGATCGAATTGGCCACGCCCTTGTCGATTCCTTCCTGCAAGAACTGCACATTCGTCACGAACAGATCATCACCAACGAGTTGAATCTTCCCGCCAATCTCTTTTGTCAGATTCTGCCAGCCATCCCAGTCGTTCTCGGCCAATCCGTCCTCGACCGACACAATCGGATAGTCCTGCGCCCACTTTGCCCACCAGCGCACCATCTCGTCCGAACTTTTCGCCGATTTATCCGATTTCTTGAAGACGTACTTCCCATCCTGATAGAACTCGCTGGCTGCCGGATCGAGCGCGATCGAAATCTCTTCCCCGGGCTTATATCCGGCCTTGGTGATTGCTTCCAGCACAACTTCGATCGCTTCCACATTCGACTTCACCGACGGAGCAAATCCGCCTTCATCGCCCACCGCGGTGTTGTACCCGCGCTTCTTCAATACGCCCTTCAGCGTGTGGAACACTTCCACGCCCCAGCGGAGGGCTTCCGAAAATGAAGGCGCTCCCACCGGCATCACCATGAATTCCTGGAAATCGACGTTGTTATCCGCGTGCGCCCCGCCATTCAGAATATTCATCATGGGGGTAGGCAGCGTATTCGCGCCCGCTCCGCCCAGATAGCGATACAGTGGAATATCTATGTTCTGCGCCGCCGCACGAGCCGCCGCCATCGATACCGCCAGAATCGCATTCGCCCCCAAGCGACCTTTGTTCTCGGTGCCATCCAGTTCGATCATCCGCGCATCCAGTCCTCGCTGATCGAAGCCGTCCCAGTTCGCCAGGCATTCGGCGATCTCGCCGTTCACGTTCTCGACCGCTTTCGATACACCCTTACCCACGAAGCGATTGTTATCTTCGTCGCGCAGTTCTACGGCTTCGTGTTCACCTGTCGATGCGCCGCTCGGAACAATGGCACGCCCCATCGAGCCATCCGCCAGGAAAACTTCCGCTTCGACCGTGGGATTGCCTCGTGAATCCAGAACTTCGCGTGCGTGAATGCCAGCAATATTTGACATAAATAGTTTTTTCCTCGTTATGATTTCGTAAACACTCTCCGGATCCCAGACCCGGTCAGGATGATCGCTGGTGAAGACCAAGCGGCGCGCGGTCAATGAGACCCCGACCCCGGCATAGTTCTTTCCCATGCTGTTGGAAGAAACTAACGATTATAGCGGATGGACATGACCCGAATGTGACGATGGACACACTTTCTCCACACCAATTTTCCATCCCGGGAACGTCCATTCGGCCGATACTCCTGCCCTCTTATCTCGGCTGGTTCCCTCTGTACTTTCCGCCGCTTGCCTGCCCCGAGTACCTGGTCTAGAGTCAATGCAAGCTTCGGATCGTGGAGGTACCTGTGAAAAAGTGGATGCTTCTGCCCTGCCTTCTGCTGGCGTCAATGCTGGCAGCCCAGACCAGCCCTTCAGTCCCGTCGGGAACCGCTCTGATGGTTCGACTCGACACGACTCTCGCCACATTCAGCAACAAGGCCGGTGATCCATTTCGCGGCAGCATCACGGAACCGGTGGTGGTAAATGGCCAAACAGTTATACCCGCCGGATCCGTCGTGGAAGGACGCCTCACCAAGGTCAGTGAGCCTCGCCGCATCTCGGGAAAGCCCACAATCGGGATTCTTCCAGAGGCCGTGATTCTTCCCACCGGCGAGCGCTACTATCTTGACGCAACCCTAACCGATACCAACGTCAAGGGCACCGATGTTAACAACGAAGGACAATTCAAAGGATCAGGCCATGATCGCCGCGACACCATCGAACAAGGCGCAGGCACTGCGGGCGGCATGCTGGTCGGTGGACTTGTCGGCGGACCCGTCGGAATTCTGGTGGGCGGCGCCATCGGCGCCGGTGGAACCACGACTCACTGGCTCGTAAGACACCGAGGTGCCGTCTTGCCCGCTGGCACCCAACTGACCCTCGAATTGAATCGTCCAATGAACATGACGAACCCAGCCGCACAGACTCCTGCTGCGACCGCGAATGCCTCAGCGCCAACCGGCGGCAGCAACTAGCAGATTCAAGCGAACGGAAAAGCCGGGCTCGGAATGAGTCCGGCTTTCGTCTCTCCAAACAAATTCAAATGACTTCCCGAGCCCCTGTTTACTAATCCCTGGCCCGGACGTCTGGTCTCTGCTGCTACGCTCCAAACAACAACTCCCCTTCACTCACCACCTGCAGCTCAATCCAACCCTCAAGCGGTAACGAATCCACTGGTAAACGGTTTTGCCACAGGCTGAACCGCAATCGCAACTTGCTGGTTGCAGCCACTGGAGCTCCCGGCTTTTTTTCAGCCGTCTTCTCCGATCCTGTCGAAGGCACAGCCAACAGCCAACTGAGAGGCACTTTGAACTCGAAATTCCGCAGGAGGGCAATCTTCATGTGTTCGTCAGCTTGCGCCGAGGATGCCAGCACACGACCCGCCCCGCCGTTCTCGACTTTCCACTCCTTCAGTTTTCCCTCATTGGCAGAAGCATCGATTCGCAACGTTCGCCTGGGACGCGGCTCCCCGCTCGCCCAAGACTCCACATTCACCACGATCTCGAAATCGGCGGCCGGAACCTTACTCGAAAAGTCCAGGCGCCCATACAGGCTGGTCGCATCGATACCTGCATAAACCGAATCCAGCAGAAACTGCTTCCCGTGCATCGCACCGGCACGATGGTCCGCGGTATATGCAGCTGCGCCCATCCATTCGAAATACCGCACCTTGTCGGCTGCAACCCGAGGATGGATATAGGCCGTCTGCGGCACAAACGAAGGCCTCACCTCAAGCCCAGTGATGGGCTGCGCCAGGTAGTCGGGCGGTGTCGCACCCAATGCCTGGTACACATTCGAAAGATGCTTGCGGTAAAGCTCGTCGAAGTCACGATCATTGGCCGAGTGATGCTCCGGTCCATACCACCAGTTCCAATCGCTTCCCTCGGCAATCAGGATTTCGTCAAATGCCAGCTTGCGCTGCGCTTCCGTCGCTTGCGCCGCGTTCTGCGCATAAAATTCACGCGCCTGATACAGATAATCCCAGGCGCGATTGTCCTCCGGCGCTCCGATCCAGACATTGAAGTTCGCGTTGATCCACGATCCTGGTGTCAACGATGTCAGTTTTCCAAAATCTTTGTGCCGATGGATCGCTTCCGAAATCGTCACGGCCTCGATCCCTGGGTCGCGTTGCAATCCGTCATAGAACCGCCGCAGAAATTCGCGCCCGGACTTGGGATAGTATTCCCACGCATTTTCGCCATCTAGAATGATCGAGACCACAGCATCGCGTCCCTTCTCCAGCAATGACCGCGCCGCATCTTTGATGTTGTTGATCAGGTGCCGGGCAGCATCTGCAGGTGGCATCCCCGAGTACACGAATCCGATCAAATCGGAAATCGTGTGGTCACGGAACACCATGTGCATAGTGGTCGGCCCAAGTTCATAGCGATGGATGTTGTACAACTGCTCGGCGAGGTGCGAGGGGAGGCGTCCGCTTCCATCGCGCGCAAAGAATAGTCCTGTGCTCCGGCCCAGCACACCTTCGTCGGTCGCCATCCAACGGACGCCGACGTTGTACGCAATAGCCAGGACCTCCTCCGAGACGCTGCCCTCCGATGGCCAAATTCCCTTCGGTCGCAGGCCGAACACCTTCTCATGCAGGTCTAGTCCTCGGACCAGTTGTTCGCGGGCATCCTCCGGATGGCGGAAACGGTTCTGCGGCAGAGGCAGACCCGGCGACGACACCGCGCCCACATTCGTGTCAGATACGAGGGGTAGGATCGGATGATAGAAGGGGGTCGCTGAGATCTCGATCGACCCCTTTTGCGCGGCAGCAGCATGCGCCGGCAGAACCCGACCCAACGCTTCCCTCTCTCGCGCAATTAAGAATTTTTGATCGTCTAGCGAGTAGTGATGTCCCTTCGCCACCAACGCCGCGACATCCTTCTCCTCGAGAAAGAATTCGTCGAACCACGCGATCTGCGACAGAACTTGAAGATCAGTAAAATCCTGCGCCTGAAAATAGCGCTCGGCCTTTTCCGGCTGATCTCCATGCTCGCGAAAGCGCTCCCACAATTCCCGGTAACGGGGATAGCGCCCAATCACATTCTGCGGATTCGCCTGAAAGAGATATTGCAGTGCGAACCGCCGCTCTTCGACAGTAAGATCTTTCGCAGGTTTCGCAGCGACTCTTAGAAAAGGATCTTCCGCCGTCCCAGCAACATAGTCCTGAATCTGCACCATCAGCGACGGCACAAGGTTGAAGTTCTGGTGCACGTTCGGAAACTCGTCCAGCAACTTCACCATTCCGTAGTAATCCTTGAGCGCGTGCAGCCGCACCCACGGCAACCGGTATTCACCGGTAACCAGATCTTTATAAAAGGGCTGGTGCTGATGCCAAAGAAGAATGACGCGCAAGGCGGGCATGGCTTGGATCAGTCAGTCTAGCATGCAGATTCTCTCGGGATGGGGATCGGACGCTTTCTCAGGTATTGCCTTCATAGCAACTTGAGGAGTGTTTCGGTACACTTACACACCGGATGAGTCCTGAAGTCACAATCGGCGCCCCACAACTGCTGACCGACAACGATCTCTATCTCTTTAATGAGGGCAGCCACTACCGTCTTTACGACAAAATGGGCGCCCATTTGACCACACACGATGGCCAACCCGGGGCCATATTCAGCGTGTGGGCCCCGAACGCCCGCTCAGTATCAGTTGTCGGCACTTTCAACGGCTGGGACCCCAAGAGTCACAAACTGCATTCGCGCGGTTCCTCGGGAATCTGGGAAGGATTTATTCCCGGCGCCAGTCAAGGCGCACTCTACAAATTCCACATCGAATCGAATCGCCATGGATATCGCGTGGATAAAGCCGATCCCATCGGCGTGCTGCACGAAAAACCTCCGCGCACCGCGTCTGTCGTCTGGAACCTCAATTACCAGTGGAACGACCACGACTGGATGCAGAAACGCGCCGAGCGCAACTCGCTGCGCGCGCCTCACTCGGTCTATGAAGTCCATCTCGGTTCCTGGATGCGCGTACCCGAAGAGCACAATCGTCCGCTCACGTATCGCGAGACCGCGCCGCGCCTCGCCCAATACGTCGGCCAGATGGGCTTCACGCACGTCGAATTCCTGCCCGTCATGGAGCATCCCTTCTACGGTTCCTGGGGATACCAGACCACAGGCTACTTCGCTCCCACATCGCGTTACGGCACGCCTCAGGACTTCATGTACCTGGTCGACTATCTGCACCAGCACGGAATTGGTGTGATTCTCGACTGGGTTCCATCGCACTTCCCGTCCGACGGACACGGCCTCGCCTACTTCGACGGCACGCATCTGTACGAGCACGCCGACTCCCGTCAGGGATTCCATCCCGACTGGAAAACGCACATCTTCAACTATGGCCGCCCCGAGGTCCGCAGTTTCCTGATGTCGAGCGCCATGTTCTGGCTCGACAAGTACCACATCGACGGTCTGCGCGTGGACGCTGTCGCGTCCATGCTGTATCTGGACTACTCCCGCAAGCACGGCGAGTGGATTCCAAACAAATTTGGTGGCCGCGAAAATCTCGAAGCCATCGACTTCCTCCGCCGATTCAATCAGGAAGCCTTCAAAGAGCATCCCGAGATCCAGACCACCGCCGAAGAATCGACTTCGTGGCCCATGGTCTCGAAGCCTGTCTATCTCGGCGGACTCGGCTTCGGCATGAAATGGGATATGGGCTGGATGCACGACACGCTGCGCTATTTCGCGAACAATCCCATCCATCGCAAGTATCACCACAACGATCTCACCTTCCGCATGTTGTATTCTTTCCAGGAAAATTTCGTGCTACCGCTTTCACACGACGAGGTCGTCCATGGCAAAGGGTCTCTCGTCGGCAAGATGCCTGGCGACGAGTGGCAGAAGTTCGCCAACCTGCGCCTGCTCTTTTCCTACATGTACGCGCAGTCCGGGAAGAAACTTCTTTTCATGGGCTGCGAATTTGGGCAAGTCCGCGAGTGGGCGCACGACAGCAGCCTGGAATGGCACGTCTTGCAGTATCAAGTTCATCGCGGAGTGCAGGCGTGGATGGAGCAATTGAATCGCTTCTACCGCAGCGAGCCCGCAATGCACGTCCTCGACAACAATCCTGCCGGGTTCGAGTGGGTCGACGCCAATGACAATGCGACGAGCACGGTATCCCTGCTGCGCAAGAGCGAGAACCCGCAAGACACAATCTTGGTCGTCTGCAACTTCACACCCGTGCCCCGCCTCGGCTATCGCGTTGGTGTTCCCCACGGCGGCTATTGGCGCGAGATGCTCAACAGCGATGCCCGCGAATACGCCGGCAGCGGCATGGGTAATCTAGGCGGCGTACAAGCCGAAGAAATTCCCACGCACGGCCGCCCCTTCTCGCTCAAGTTAACATTGCCGCCGCTGGCGGCGTTGTTCCTGAAATCGGGCTAGCAGGTGTTCTCTCTCTCATACGCAGCATCTGCGGTTGCAGAGAGTGCATCTTAGCGGAACTCCAAAGCAACCTCTAAGTGACCGGAATCACGGTACTACTTAGCAAACGGTGTATCGTTGGTTGTTTCTCCAACGAGCAGCCTCTGTTCCCGGAACAACGAGGTCCCGCCGATGCCAAAACACCCATCGTGTTCTCCGTTGATTCAGTGCTCCCTGATGTTCTGTCTCTGCGCGCTTCTCTGTGGTTGTATAGGCGCGACCAGGCTGCCGGTTCGAGTCGTGACCCCGGCAGGTACGCGAATTCACCCCAAAGAAATTGATTTGAGCTTTCTCCAGGTGGGCGCTACTCAGCGCGATGAAGTGGCCCATCAATTGGCTGCGATTGATACGTCCTACGACAATCCACGTCTGTTCTGGGGACGATGGGGCGAATCCCGCCGGGGATAATGGTAGGTTTTGGGATGGCCGTGCGACAACTGTATGGCCGGGGACGCCGGCCGCTTATGGCGGATGAAAAACCTGCTTGTAGATTTCGATGAGAACGGCGCCGTTTCCAGCAGAGAAGTCGTTCCCGATGACAAATTATGGAAAACGCTGCGCGCGCACATCTCAGGGATTCACCCACCTACACTCGATCTTTCCAAGCCAGTACATATCGTTCTGACCAGTCCTGACCCCATCGCAATTCAGATGGATCCCAACTACATGGAATTCGAGCGCACCGAGGATAGCGGCAAGCCCAATGTGCAGGTCCCGGTCACGAATGTGGTGCGTTTCAAACACAACAGCGACGCCGACGGTGCGAATTCTCCATCCATTACCTGTCACACTCTGGAATTATCGGAGAAGACCGTGTTCGGAAAGAAGATCAAATTCTGCTCCGACGCCGCACAGATCGGGATTCTGTTCGAATACTTGCAGCAATCCGCATCACCAACCATGCGATGGGAGTGATCTGCCACCGTATTTCGAATGTAGTTGCAGCGTCAAGTCCCGGGTCTTCGAGTCAGCCGCAGGTTCCATGCTATCCTCGCCCTAAGCGGTCTTCCATGCGGATCCTAACCCGCCACATGCTCGCTGAAGTTGAGGCGTTTTGTGCGCGTGAGCGGAGCGGGAGCCCGCAGCCGAAATCCCGAACGAAGTTGAGGGATCTCGTTGGGGCAGTCGTCTGATGCGGATTCTGACGCGCTACATCCTCGCGGAGGTCGTCGCCCACGCCCTGATCGGCGTCGCGATCTTCACATTCGTCCTCTTCACCCGCGACCTCGGACACATTCTCGAACTGGTCGTGCGCGCCAGCGCCCCCCTGCCCAGCGTCCTGGAAGTCTTCTCGTACACGATCCCGCTCGCATTCACTTACACGCTTCCTATGAGCGTGCTGGTCGGCATTCTCATCGGCCTGAGCCGTCTTGCCGCCGATAGCGAGATCACTGCGATGCGCGCCAGCGGCATGGGCGTTTGGAGCTTTCTGCGCATCCTCTCGATTTTCGTCCTTGCATCGTGGCTCTTTGCCCTGGTCAACGGACTCTATCTAGCGCCCCGATCTCAAGCCGCGCTGGGGCATCTCGAAGATCGGCTCAAAGGATCGCAAGTCTCATTCGAAATCCAGCCCCGCGTGTTCTACGAAGGATTCCCCAAGATCGTCCTCTACGTGCAAGACGTCAAGAATGCCCAGGGCGCGGCCGTCTGGAAGGGCGTGTTCATGGCCGATCTAACCGACGCCTCCAATCCACGCATCACGCTGGCCAAGGAAGGCATCGTCGTCAGTGAGGGCCCCGATCGCTTACACCTTCACCTGGTCGATGGCTCCGCCCACGAGACCGATGCCAAAGATCCAAATCGCTATCAGATCTCGACCTTCCAGCAAACCGATATCCCAATCGAACTCCCGTCCGCCGAAAACAAACCCGACGACTCACTTCCCGCCGGCGAGATGGATACTCGCCTCCTCCGCGAGAAAGCGAGCATTTCCGATCCCATCTCGGCGCGCTGGTACCTGATCGAATTTCACCGCCGCTTCGCTCTCCCGACAGCCTGCCTCGTCCTCGCCCTGGTGGGCATTCCCCTCGGATTGTCTTCGAAGAAGAGCGGCAAGTCTGGCGGATTCGTGCTCACGATCTTGCTGGTGTTCGCTTACTACGTGGTCTCGTTGCTGGGAGTTTCTCTCGCGCGGCAGGGGCGAGTCGCGCCGTGGTTCGGGGCTTGGCTCGCCGATTTTGTATTCCTGGCGCTCGGGCTGTTTTTGCTGCTCCGCGCCGAGAAGCGCCCCTTCGAACTGGCCTCATTCCGGCTGGCAAAGAAAAAGGCACAGCTCCTGCAGAACGGCATCGGACGTCGAGTTCGCGAAAGCGCTTTCGAGCGCGCATCCACCCGGCGCCGTGTCTTCAGCGCGAGGTTTCCTACGCTGCTCGACGACTACGTCCTGCGCGATTTCTTCCTCTATCTTGGGATGATTCTCTCTGCGTTTCTCGTCCTGGTCCTGGTATTCACGTTGTTCGAGTTGTTAGCAGATATTCTGCGCAACAAGGTTCCCACCTTGGTCGTTGCTGAGTATCTGTTGAACGTTACTCCATACCTGCTATACAACATCGCGCCACTGGTCATGCTGCTCGCGGTTCTGGTGACGTTTGGGTTGATGGAGCGCTCTAACGAAATCACCGCCATCAAGGCGACCGGCACCAGCATCTACCGCATCGTTACTCCCGTGATTGCCGCAGCAGGAGTACTAGCCGTCGCGCTCTTCGTCGCCGATCAGCTTTATCTGCCGCACACCAACAAGCGACAGGAAGCGCTCCACAATCAGATCAAGGGACGTCCGCCGCAAACTTATCTGCGCCCGGATCGCAAATGGATTTTCGGTCAGCACAACGACATCTACTACTATCAATATTTCGATACGGATAACGATAAGTTCGGCAACGTCAGTGTCTTCCAACTCGACAAAGCCACCTTCAGCATTACCCGCCGGGTCCATGCCGACCGCGCCCAATGGGACGAAAACCTGAAACGCTGGGTGTATGCACAAGGTTGGGAGCGGGCGCTCAATGTCTCGGCAATCGCGAATTATCGTCCATTCGAGGTCTCCACCTTCCCGGATCTCCCTGAGACGCCAAGCTACTTCAAGAAGGAAGTCAAACAATACAGCGAGATGAGCTACGGAGAACTGCGCCGCTACATTCGCGATTTACAGCAGAGCGGCTTTGACGTAGTTCGCCTTCGTATGCAGTTGCACGAGAAGCTCTCGTATCCGCTGATCACGTTCATCGTCGCCATCCTTGCAATACCCTTTTCCATTTCCACCGGAAAGCGCGGAGCCATTACCGGACTCGCCGTCGGCGTCGGCGTCTCGGTGTTCTACATCGTAGTCACAAGATTTTTCGAAGCGATGGGAAATCAGAGCCTGCTACCCGCAGCTCTGGCAGCATGGTCCCCAGACCTGATCTTCGTCCTGGTAGGTGGGTATTTGATACTGAAAGTCCCGACCTAAATCAGGTGAGAGACGTCGGACCTCGGCTAAACCAGCAGGTCTGAAGTCCGCGGTCCGAGGTCTAGCTTTCCGGAAGCCGGAATCCGGAATCCCGACGCCGGAAGTCCGTTTTACTTCACTGCTACGCCAAACGGATAATCATCCGTATCAACCGTAGGCAGCACGGACAAGGCCCCGGTCGCAGGGGTCATCGAATACTGTGACATCGTGTGCGCGCCATAGTTCGTCACGAATATCCAATTATCATCCGCGCGCATGACAATGGATTTCGGCTGCACTCCGGTGGCAACGGTCGCCGGACTCAAAGCGGTGATGCTCCCCGACACCGGACTGATCTTGAATCCGGAAAGTGTGTTCGATAGCGAGCCGACCACAAATACGTAGTTTCCAAACGGATCCACGATAATCGGACCCGCACTGCTGATGCTGCCCGACATCGAGAACGGAGATCCCGAAACTTCAACCAACTTTCCATCCGCGGCCAGGCACGGTCCGCCAGAAACCGCCGCCGTGCAAATGGTGTAGGCGCTGATCTTGTTATGCAGACTGCCACTCACGTAAACAAAACGGTCGCAAGGATCAATTGCAATTCCCGCCGGCACCGCATCCGTAGAAAATGATGGAATCGCGGTGAGACCTGTGGGAGGGGAAAGAACTCCAGTCGAAGTATCCACCTGAAATTCTCGAAGTTGATAACCAACCGTGTCTACTGCATAGAGAAACTGAGACGTGGGAGGATTCGTGCCAGCCGAGCACACGGCGTTTTGCGTCCCGTTGATCCCGGTACCCGGGAACACAGTCGGAGTGGCAGCGACGCTTACGAAATCATCCGTCACTTGCGCCGCAGTGGCGGCAGGCGACACAGTGAAAAATGGGGATCCTGATACTTCTGTAAGAGAACCGCCACTGCCTATGCTCAGAACGGATACAGATCCCGGCACGCGATTACCAGAAGCATCCGAAGTGGCACGGTTGGCGACAAATAAGAACTTGCCTGCGGCATCCATCGATAGCGCATCTGGAACAACGTCAACTGACTCAGTATTGTCGGGCGGCGCTGCTCCCGTGATCAGGACCGTAGGCGCTGTCAAGGTAAGCAGGCTACCCACTTGCGACAGCGTCCCATCAGATTTGACCTGGAATGTCGCAATTCCAGTCGGTGGGGAGTTGGCACACAAGCTACTGTTGATCATGATCACGAATGCATACGAGCCACCAGGTTGCATCACCATCGATCCGGGCAGGCCATTCAAAATGCATTGCTTGTTTCCAGTGTCATTGGTCGAATTGCCGATCGACGATACATGTCCGCTGTTGAGATCAAAACTGTAGGTCTGTATCACCGACGACCCCTGGCTCCCCACCAGGACCAACCCGTTCGACGAAGAGTTGTAATTGCTTCCGCAAGCCAGCAGCAGTCCTATCAAAACCAAGCCCACTAACCCGAGCAGCCACAATCGTTTCGACATTCTCTCGTTCGTCTCCAAGTCTTCAGTGAGTTCGCGCGAGCGCACGCGCCCGGGGGCCCACCGCCAGGGCCTTTGCAGTCTGAAATGCGGGAAATCTCAACCTATTTGTGTATCAGGAATGCGCAGGAAGAGCAATCTCCCCTGCCCGAGTGATTGGAACCGTAGGACGTCTAAGAAGTTGCCTCCAAGGATTTTAAGTGGGGTGCCCCAAGTCTCGCCCGTTTGGCGAGACCTGGGAATTCCGGTCGACTGGGGCTTAGACCAACCCTGCAGAAACTGGCTCCGATATCTTCTCCGATAGATTGACGCCAGAAATTAACGGCAGTCGAATTTCTACCACAAGTCCGCCGCCATTACGGTTGGAAGCCGTGACTTTCCCGCCGTGAAATCGAACCGCCCTTTCCGTAATCGCGAGCCCGAGCCCTACGCCACCGGTCTGTCGCCCACGCGCATCATCGAGCCGATAGAAAGGCTCGAAGAGTTTCGCTAAGGCCTCCTGCGGAACACCCGATCCTGAGTCGCTCACCCGGACTACTGCCTGTTGCGTGCCGCCGGTGACGATCCGAGCAAGTTCTATGTCGACCGACGTTCCCTCCTGCGTGTACCGGATCGCATTTCGCACAACGTTTTCAACCGCGCTGTGCAATAGCGACGCATTGCCGCTCACTTCCCAGTTCCCTTCCGGGATCGATGTCCGCACGTGGCAATGACGGGCCTGTGCTTCGAATTCCGCGTCTTCTGTTACGCTGATCACGATATCGTTCAGAGGCACAGGAGTTTGCGGCACGCGCTGTTCCCCGTCTTCCAGCCGCGCCAGCGTCAGAATTCTGCCGATCAACTCATTCAGTCGGCTGGCTTCCAGTTCGATCCGGTCCAGCATATCAGCGCTTTCCACGCCCGCCCGCTGCCGGGCCAATCCCAGCGCCACATTCAAACGTGCAAGCGGAGAGCGCAACTCGTGCGAAATGTCGTTCAGCAGGCGCGATTGCGCCTTCAGCAATGTTTCAATCCTTTCTGCCATTGCATCGAAGTCTCTCATCAATCCCGCGACTTCATCGCGCCGCACACTCGCAGGCGCTCCCGTTCTCGCGGTCAGATCACCCGCGGCGAGCTGCCGAGTCGCGGTTCTCAACCGCACGATGGGCTTGGTCAAATACCACGAGAGCAGATAGCACACCAGCCCCGAAGTGATCACTCCGATAATCAGCCCGGTGATTGGCACGCCGCGGGGGCCGATGAACACCCGCGGTCCCGGCGGAAGGCCCAACACGACCGTATACCGATGCTTTCCATCGGACGACGCCCGCGAGTCTCTCTGGACCGGAGGGGCAGGAAAAAGGAATCCGTCATGCGGAGATCGTGGCCCGCCGGCGGCAACCCGCATGGCCCAATCTGGCGCAGGCCGCCGTGACAGTTCGTTGCCATTCTCGTCGAAAAGATAGGCACGCACGTGTTGCGTCGAATCCAATTCATCCAAGTACTGGTGGAGAGCCTGTTGCCCTCCTCCCTCATACTCATTCACCGCCTCATTCAGCACGGTGGTTCGCAGCGCTTCCCAAGTGGCGGCGCGTGGTCGAAAGGCGATCGTCACCAGGATCGCCAGCACCACGAACAGCGCTTGCGCCATCCAGAATGACAAAAAGATTCGTAGAAAAAGACTCTTCATTAGGATCTTGAACCCTTACGGCGTATTTCAACAAGTTCGACTTGGGTACCTAAAGCCGGGAGCCAGAATTTCAGACCTTAACCTTTTCCCGCGGTCGCGCAAATATATACCCCACGCCCCGCACAGTTTTGATGTGCTCGTCGTTCTCCGTGTCGCCCAGTTTCTTTCTCACTTTGCTGACGTGCATATCAATGCTGCGGTCAAACGGCGAGAATTTTCGGCTGAGCACGGCATTCACCAGGCGCTCGCGCGGCACCACCCGTCCTGCTTCGCGCAGCAAAACCTCGAGCAGATTGAACTCCACCGAGGTCAGATCGACCGGCCTTCCCTCGAGACGCACGGTGCGCGTCGCAGGATCCAACTCGACATCGCCGACCGTGACTGTGTCCGGCGCTGCGGGCGATCCGCTGTCCCCACGTGTCCTGCGCAATACCGCACGAATTCGAGCCACCAGTTCACGCGGGTTAAATGGCTTCGGCAGGTAATCGTCGGCGCCGATCTCGAGGCCCACGATCCGATCGACATCTTCTCCTCGCGCCGTCAGCAGTAGAACTGGCAGGCGTGAAGTCGCGCGGATCCGGCGCAAGACCTCAAATCCGTTGATCCCCGGCAACATCACATCGAGCACAACCAGCAAATACTCGCCATTGGTTGCTTTCTTCAAACCGCTCTCGCCATCGTGGACACATTCGATCGTGAATCCCTCCGCGCGCAGGTACTCGCCCACGAGTTGGCAAAGCTCTACGTCGTCGTCAATAACTAGAATGCGATCCATTGCAATGTAATTGTGCACCCGTACTCACGGGCAAGTGGTAAAGAATTGTCAATCTTACTCGTAGCATAGCGCCGGCATCTGCTGACTGTCGCGCACCTTGTCTGGTCCCGAACTCCGCCCCATTACTACCAGTTCCCTCATTACAAAACTTTACTCCGGTTGACCGACTTTTTACCGCTTTTTGCCCAGGAACCGTGTTCCTATCAGAGTACGCAGATCCCGGACACCCGGACAAATAGGAGTAATCACTATGAAATCGATTCGATTCCGCCTGATGATCGCGGCCTTGGCCGTTCTGCTGGGTTCGACATTCGCGAAGTCTCAGTCGACCGACGAAGCTCCCGCGCCGCCAACCATGCACCACCACGGAATGGGCAGGGGTATGGGCATGGAAGGCCATCTGCATTTCATGGCTGCGAAGCTCAACCTGACCGATGACCAGAAATCGCAGATGAAGGCCATCATGCAGAAAGAGCATTCCAACATGAGACCCCTACATCAGCAGGAGCGTGCGATCGACCAGCAACTCCGCGAATTCGTCGAGGGCAACTTCGATGAAGCCAAGGTTCAAACGTTGGCGGCCCAGAAAGCTCAGATTCAGGCTCAGCTCACAGTTCAGGAGACTCGCATTCACAATGAGCTGTATCAGATCTTGAACACGGATCAGAAGGCTCAGCTAAAGCAAATGGAGGCTGATCGTAAGGCGCGCATGCAGGAGCGCATGAGTCAGAAGCCTCCGGCTCCTCCAGCGCAGTAACTTATGCGGTTGGAACTCACCGAATGGGACCCGGGAGTTCTGTTCTGTCCAGCGCGGGGCGGCCTTAACCACCACCCCGCGCGTCTGAGGACTTCGATCAATGCGCGACTGGCTCTTCTCGGATATGTCATGGCTCTTCTTCGCCATGTTGAGCGTGATTGTTGCCGCAATCAGCTACGCGGCGTTTCGCCGCGATCCGATGCCTTCCAAGGTATTGGGGCGCACTGAGGACTCGCGAGGCTCTGGACTCGATTCCCAGGGACGATGACTTCACCTCTTTGCTGTGACGTCGTCGTATGATTTGCGACCTCGATGTCCGTCCCGAAAGATGAAATTCCGCGACGTCCCTCCAAGGCCTTCTTTCGCGGCCTTCGCCATTGTCATGGTCGTCTTTTCGTTCCCCTGTTTCCGCGGAGGAGTTCCACCCCTTCGATGCAGTTAGCCAACTCATGGCGGGCAAACTATCCCGCGAATCTTGGATCTCGCGCTGCCAAGAGTTCGGCATTGCGAAACTCGTACTTCTTCCCGAAATCGAAACTACTGGTGCAATCGCCGAATCGGCGCAGACAACACTCTTTAATGAGTGGTTGGCGTTTAGTTTCGATTCTTACGCTCAAATCTTCGCTTGCTCCTCCGAGGCCCCATCTTACTCGGAGTGGGACCGATGTCGGTGCAGCTGAATGTCAACACCTACGATTGGGCCGTATACATTGATGCCGTAGTTTCTATATCCCCAATTCGGGGGAGAACCTTCCGAGAGGTTTGCGTTCGAGATGTGCATCCAGTTGAGCCCTAGCGTAATCGCAAAGTGTGGGCTGAAGTTGTAGCGCAAGCCGCTTCCCATGTTGAGCGTGAAGGTGAAGTCTTGTCCTTGCGCGTAGGGAATTCCGAGAGGTCCCTTGGCATCGATTGTGCCGAGTCCAATGCGCCAGTCAAAGTATGGACTGACCGTCCAATTCCTAGGGACAAAGTTGCGCCGCATTCCCATGAGATAGGAGAAGTATCGCGTTTCCGGTCCGCGAGGAATTGCGATCACAGCTCCGCTGAACTCCAGATCCCAATTTCCGCGCAGGATCACTGGTCCTCGCAGGTTTCCGAGTTGCCACCGCAGCGAAGCAATCACGGGAACAAGTGTGTATTTCAGAGGATAGGTGTTGTACTCGCTTTTCAACATGAAGTCGAACGGGAACGGGATATTGATGGGAAGCCATCCGCTGTCGAGCGAGAACTCGAGTTTGTTGCGATAGTAAATTTCCCGGTTACGGTCGTTGGGCGGTGTCGGATGTGTTTTCTGGATCGCGAGTTCTACGTTCGTGTTCGCGTCGTTGCGGTTGCGTGTTCCTGAGTCGTCGTGGATGTTCGGTTCACTAGAAGCGCTCACTTCAGAGGGCACTAAAGTCGACAAAGGAATTTCAGCCAAGGTACTCGGAACATCGGGTTGTTCTTGTCTCAACCTCGCGGTTGGATTCTGAGAGAGAGCAAGTTCGGTAGAAAGGATGGGAGCCAAAACCAGAACGACTAACCGCACTTGCACGGAAAGCCTCCTCGAGCAGCCTGATTAGGACGCGGGAGTAGGGGTTCAGTGTTGCTGTGAGGTGTGGTTAGGTGGCTTCCGAATCAGGAATAAGCTTGGAGATTTTTCTGGGAATTGGCTCACTTGCGGGATCGAAGTGTTGAGCCCGAACCTCGGAAAAAATTGAGATTTGGCCTACCCTTTCCCTCCCGGTCTATAAGAATCATCGAGTTACGGGAAAATCCCGAAATAGTCTATGGCGCTCAATTACTTAGAGGCAAAATCTTGAGCCGCAAGGAGTTAGGTCGTATTGACCGATTCCTTCGTATACCGCTTGCGCTTCGGCAATGAACTGCTCGCTTGACTGTGGAAAGGAGCGACGGTGGTCACATTGGTCAGCGATTTCGATCACGCAACGATGACAAGCATTGTTGTCGAGCAGAATTTGAAATGTTGCGGTAGGGACGTAGCGAGCTGACGTCTCTACGGAGTCGCCGTAACTCTTTCTTTCGCCCCTTCGGGGCTTGCTCATTTGTCCAACTTTTTCCCACGGCTTGCGCTGTGCTGGATTCTTCCGCCGCTTCGCGGCTCACATCGCTCGTCCGGCGCGACCACGCTCCATTCTAGAAATGTTCCGACGACGCAGACTCCTAGCTGACGTTATTGCAGAGCATTGCTGAGGAGTTCCCTTTAGACCGAGTCTGAACGACGACGATTTGTGTCGCTTCATCGATTGTCTTGCGACGCTTGGCGTATGCGAGAAGAATTATCGTAGACTGACGTTCTCTAAAATCAGACAGAGGGGTCAGTATTCACGTGAGGAGCGGGTCATGAGTGACGATTCGGGGAAAGCAAATATTTCGCGGCGGGGGTTTCTTGGTGTGGGATCGGCGGCGCTGGCGGCTGCCGGGGTGATGAAGGTAACGGAGGCGGCGGGGCAGGAACAGAAACCGTATCCCAGCAAGGATGATCGCAGCGTCAGTGCCCCTGGACCGGGGAATCGTCTGCTAGACGAGCAAAATCCCGATTCATTCTTTCCACCACCTTCTGATGCCGGCGGGGTACAGACATTCAAGTATCCGTTTGGGATTTCTCACAAGCGAATGCAAAAAGGTGGATGGTCGCGGGAGGTCACAGTCCGTGAACTGCCAGTTTCAAAGTCCATTGCGGGCGTGGATATGCGACTCACTGCGGGAGGCGTGCGCGAGTTGCACTGGCACACTGCTGCTGAATGGGCGTTCATGCTGTATGGCAGCGCTCGTATTACTGGCCTCGACGCCGAAGGAAAGAGTTTCGTCACCGACGTCGCAGAGGGCGACCTTTGGTATTTCCCCACGGGGATTCCGCACTCCATTCAAGGGTTGAACCCCGATGGTTGTGAATTTCTTCTGGTTTTCGACGACGGCAATTTCTCGGAGTACGAGACTGTGCTGCTGACCGACTGGATGGCGCATACCCCCCACGATGTACTGGCTGCGAATTTCGGCATCAGTCCGCAAGCGATAGAGAAGATGGTGCGCCGAGAAAAGTTTATTTTTCAGGCGGCAGTGCCTGGACCTTTGGCCGATGATCAGAAGGCATCCGCAGGCACCCGAGGCCTATCGACACAGGAATTTGTTTTCCGCAAGTCGCAGATGAAGGTCGCGAAGCGCACACGTGGGGGCGAAGTCACGATCGTGGACTCGAGCACGTTCAAAGTTTCCACGACGATCGCGGCCGCGATGGTCACCGTCAAGCCAGGAGGGATCCGTGAACTGCATTGGCACCCGAATGCGGACGAATGGCAGTACTACATCAGCGGAAGTGCGAAGATGACCGTTTTCGCAACTGGAGGGCGTGCTCGCACGATGGACTTCCAAGCTGGGGACGTGGGCTACGTGCAGAAAACCTTGCCGCACTACGTGCAGAATACGGGGACTACAGAGCTTAAATTCTTAGAGATGTTCAAGAGCAGCTTTTATCAGGATCTTGCACTCTCGGAATGGCTGCGGCATACGCCACCCGAGTTAGTCATGGCTCACCTTGAGATTGATAAGGCGACGCTCGATGCGATCCCTGGGGACGAGATTATCGTGATGCCGGAGTAATGAGTGTGGTGCTGGGGACTTAAGGCATTTCACCACGAAGGGCACGAAGGTCCACGAAGGAAGCGACCCCACGGAATTCAATCAGATGCGAACGTTCTACATTGCGTGCCGCTCGGATCGCAGGGAACGGTGCGATCGTTACCTGCCGGCGGTCCTGGTGGTGCCGATTACTGTCGGATGGCTATCGATGCATATGTGGGGCACGCAGGCCGGCTTGCGATGGGGCTTCTATGCTTTCGCCGCAGCATTCGCAATCTATGTGACAGCAATTCTTGTTCGAGTTGTTCGGGAACCGGTGAATTATCGCTCGCTGCGTCTGACGGAGTCGGGGATTGAATACAAACCTCTGTCGAAGGAACAAATCACGATTGCATGGAAGGACATCGAAGAGGTTGTGTTTTGCCGGGAGGAGGCGGTGTTTCTCGATCCTGGTCCATATCTTGAAACCAAGTGGTTCATCAAAACGCACGGCAGAGAGCGGGTTTACGAGGTGATGGATGAGTGGGGGAGCCGGACGGCCATGGTAAGGGCTTTTAGGAATTGCTTGGCGAAGTTTGATATGAGTGAGGTAAGGAAGGGCATGCTATCGAGGCGTGAAGGAAAATGGAAATGTCTGTGACGTTGGTGTTGTGGACGTCTTTATAACTGTAGGGGCTAAAGCCCCATCCAAATTGGCAACGGACGCGGCGCTAAAGCCCTGCTCTCCACGGTTGCTCGGGAAACCGAGGTAGCATCCATCCCATTCCGTACGGACGCTCCACGTACCAATTGCTTTCAGGGAGCCCGTAGCGGGTAGGGATCCTTCGACTTCGGTTGTTCGTTGCGCTGGTCGCGCAACGAACAATCCTCGCTCAGGATGACGGAGTTTCTCGACGAGACGTCGGCGGTTGCTCAGGATGACAGAGCTTTGGGTGCGACTTCGATGGGTACGGAACTTTCCGCGGAACATTCGTCTGGCAAACTCTCTGCACCTTGGCCGCTAGAATCTCATCTACTTAATCTGCATGTTTCCCAAGAGCCTGCGACCGCTGCTGCCTTATGTGAAGCGCTATCGGCGGGGCTATGCTTTCGGGACCTTCTGCGTATTTCTGCACAACGGTATTTGGGTGCTGTTTCCGCTGGTGCTGGGAAAGGCGTCCGACGATCTGAACCAGGGCGTAACGCGGCACAAGCTTCTGGTGTATGCCGGGTTGCTGTTGGCCATCGCCGTGACGAAGGGAATTTTCCAGTTTCTTACACGCTGGGTGGTGATCGGCGTTTCGCGCGATATTGAATTTGATCTGCGCAATGATCTCTTCGAACGGCTTGAGGGACTGAGCTATTCCTATTACCAGCGCCACCGGACCGGCGACATCATGGCGCGGGCGACGAACGATTTGAACGCCGTTCGGGCGCTGCTCGGCCCCGCGATTATGTATTCGGCAAATACGATCGTGTACACGGCGGGGGCGCTGGCGTTCATGGTGACGATCAATCCCCGGCTTACCCTGCTGACTTTCCTGCCGCTGCCGGCTGTGAGCGTCATCATCCAGACTTTCGGCCGCAGGATTCATGAGCGTTTCGAACGCATTCAGGCCATGTTCTCGGAGATCTCCGCGCGAGCGCAGGAGAATTTTTCCGGAGCGCGCCTAATCCGCGCTTACGTGCAGGAAGAGGCCGAGATCAAGGCGTTCGAGCGCGAGAACAAAGAGTACATCCGGCGCAGCCTGAAACTGGTGCGGCTGATGGGAATGCTTTGGCCGACACTGGAGTTGATGCTCGGCTGCGCGGTGGTTCTTGTGCTCTGGCTCGGCGGGCGCGAGGTGCTGACTGGACAATCGACATTCGCGCGGGTGACGAGCCTGGTTGCGGACTATCCCGGGATCACGACCACGCTGAAGCTGGACGGCTCGATGAGCGTCGGGCAATTTGTCTCGTTCAGCACCTACATGATGCAATTGACATGGCCGATCATAGCGCTGGGTTGGGTGATCAATATCTTCCAGCGCGGAACGGCGTCGCTGGGCCGCATCAACGAGATCATGCAGGAGCAGCCTGCAATCCAGGACGCTCCTGAAGCACAGGCGCGGGAGATTGCGGGCGAGATTGAGTTCCGCAACCTGAACTTCAGCTATGAAGGCAAACAGGTGTTGCACGATGTGAATCTGCGCGTGCCCGCCGGGAGCAGTCTGGCCATTGTTGGCCCGACAGGATCGGGCAAGACAACGCTGGTGAATCTTGTGCCGCGGATTTACGATGCCGATGCCGGTGCGGTGTTGATCGATGGGCGTCCGATTCGCGACTACTCTCTGGAGTCTCTGCGACAGAGTATTGGATTTGTACCGCAGGAAACATTCTTGTTCAGCGACCGGATTCGGGAGAACATCGCGTTCGGAGTGGAGTCGGCGAGCGATGCAGATGTTCACAACGCCGCGGATGCCGCCAACATTGCCGTCGATATCGAAGGCTTCCCTGATGGCTACGAAACGATGGTGGGTGAGCGCGGTATAACGCTCTCCGGTGGGCAGAAGCAGAGGACAGCAATTGCGCGGGCGCTCATTCGGAATCCGAAAATCCTCATCCTTGACGACGCGCTTTCCAGCGTGGATACGCATACGGAGGACAAAATCCTCAATCATCTGCGCGATGTGATGAAGGGGCGCACGACGATCTTTATCTCGCATCGCGTGTCGACGGTGCGTAATGCCGACCGGATTGCCGTGCTGCATGGCGGGCGCATTGTTGAGCTTGGGACACATGATGAGTTGCTTGCCCTGAACGGGTACTACAGCGATTTGTATAACAAGCAACTGCTGGAAGAGGAGTTGGCGGAGGTACAGTAGGAAGGCCCATGCTTTCTTCGAAAGCCCGTATCCCTCAGCACGAGATTTCCTACTCTTCTGATGAAACAGCTTGGAAAACCCCCACTTCTGGCAACATCGGCCAGAAGTGGGGCACCCAGTTTCTACTTGGGTTTTGCCTTAACATCTGCTGCCGCAATTCCGGCTATACTCATCGGCAACTGGGGTAATCCGAAAATTGGAACGTATCAACTCGGAAGAAATTCTGGATTCGGATCAGTGTCCTGCGCCTGAAGCAGAGTCGTCACTGCGCGATTTGTGCCGCATCAACCGGTGGTTTGGCGGCGTAAGTACGACGCGGCGGCTGGTGGAGAGAGTTTCGGCGTCCACGGGACAAAAGCGCTTCTCGGTGCTCGAAGTGGCCGCCGGATTTGGCGAAGTCCCACGCATGGCTGCGATGAAGTTGGCCAGGAAAGGAATTTCGCTGGCCATCACAGACCTTGACCTCAAGGCATCGCATTTGCAGCCGGGACGCCGAGCAGTCGTGGCCGACGCGCTGGCACTTCCCTTCCGCGATGATAGCTTCGACCTGGTAAGTTGCAGCCTGTTCGCGCATCACCTGGATCCCCCGCAAGTGGCACGTTTCGTGGAGGAAGGGTTACGCGTCAGCCGCTCGGCGGTACTCATCAACGATCTGGTCCGGCATCCCTTGCATCTGGCATTGGTGTACGCCGGCTTCCCGCTGATGCAGAGCTATGTCTCGCGCTTCGACGGGGTGGCATCGGTCCGCAGGGCATACACTACCGAGGAAATGCGAGACATCGTTGCCCACAATTCTGTGGGCGCGGGGAAGGTCGACATCTCGACGCACTTCCTGTTCCGCATGGGCGTGATTGTGTGGAAGCCGCGTCCACCGGCAAGCGCGGATCCTGCTCCTGCGATTAAGTCAGTTGCGTAACGTGTTCACCGGCGAGGGCGAGCCCATTCTCTGGGTGAGAAATCCGACGATGGCCCCGACTACGAAGCCAGGCAGCATAATTTCCAGATAGTGCGGCTTGCCGCTCTTTGCGTCCATAAAAGCCACAAAGAAGGCAAAGAGCAGTCCAAGCACTGAGCCGACGGCGATTCCCCATCCAGTGGATTGGACCTTGCGAGCAAACCATCCGCTGACAACGCCGACCAGCATTCCTTTGAATGAGGAACCGATCAGAATTCCGACGATGAGCGGGCGCGTCTCGGGATAGAAGAGCGCCGTTGCTCCATCGAGAGCGCCTAACCCAAGTCCGAAGATCAAACCGACAAGAATCTTGTTCATCAAATTTCCCTCCTACTCAGAATTACAGATCGGCGGGAATTCCTTTAAAACCTATGCCAAAAAAATAGAAAAAACTTTACTGCCGTGTACGCCGCCAGCAACCAGAGCAGGACGGCGTTGCGGGAAGCGAACCTCTGCAGCCGGTGCCAGATAGGTTCGGACCAGGCTTCTATGGCGAGACCTTGCTCGAAGCGGTCGATATCTCCCAGGAGGGCGGTGACGGAACCGTAGCGCTGGCCGGGATCCGTATGGGAGGCCTTCGCGGCTATGGCAGCAACGGCAGCGGACATCGCCGGCGGGACCAGGAACTGCAGCAATGCTCCGAGCGAGTAAATATCGGATTGCTGGTCGAGGGTAGATTCCGGCGCACGGAAGCCGGGAGTTCCGGCGACGGTTTCGACGCCCCAGTCCATCACATAGACTTCTCCGAATTCGCCGACCATCACGTTTTGCGGCTTGAGGTCGCGATGAATTACAGCTTTGGAGTGCGCGTAAGCGAGGGCTTCTCCGACACGTCGGATGATACGCAGGCGCTCGCCGAGTTTGTGTTCGCTGTGGACGTAATGGTCGAGGCGGGCTCCGGTGACCAATTTCATGGCGTAAAAAGAGCGGCCGTCGATTAGGGTGCCGGTTTCGTAGATGGGAACGATGGCGGGATGCTCAAGGCGAGCGATCACTTGAGCCTCGCCTTCAACGGGGACTTCCAGAATTTTTAGGGCGACGCGGCGGTCGAGATCGCGATCACGGGCCGCGTAGACCACACCCAGGCCTCCGCGGCCGATCTCGCTTTCGAGTTGATAGCGGGTTCCGGCAAGATCGGGCAAGGGGACGACCCGTCGGAGATGATCGATGACAGAGTCGCTTACTTCCATAAACGCCGCAATTCCTCGTGAAGTTCTTTCTCGCCTGACGTGGTGCCGCGTAGTCGCTCAGTGATGAAGGCCCTTAAGGTGCGGCGGGCCCACGCGAGGTAATTCGTCACCGAAGTTTCCGGGATGCCGTATTTGACGGCGAGATCGGAGTAGGAGAGACGATCGCGATCCGTCAGGTCGTAGTCTTCGAAGATTCCGAAATGAACTTGCTTGCCCGTTTCGCGGCAGTGGGAACGCAGGTCATCGAGGGCGTGAGAAAAAAGCTGACGGCGCCACTCGCGCTCGAACTCCACTTCAGGCGATTCGGTGGGGACATCGTGATCATCGACGGTTTCGAATTGCACGCTGCCACCGCGCTTCTCGCGATTGTCGGCGGCGTGCTGGTTGGCGGCGTAGCGTTCTACGGCCATACGGAGATATGTGCGGAAGGAGGCCTTGCAAGGATCGAAGCGAGAGAAGAAGTCTCGTTGCAAAGCGGATGTGAAGAATCCTTGGGTTAGGTCCTTGGAGTCTTCGTTGGACTTTTGAAGTTTCAGTCGGATGAATTTGTAGACCGGCTTCCAATAGAGGGCGACGACATGGTTCATGGCTTCGCTGGATAGGCCCGCTTCGGTAGCCTCGATGAGGGAGAGGTGGGTAGAAGGAAATTGTGCCGCTTGCCCGCCTATGGCCGTGTCCGCGTCCAACTGCGCCTCGTCGGAACAATATACCGGGATGGGAGGGTGGAGTCATCTGGGGTGTTCCGCGCTGATAGGCATGTGCTCGGGGAGATCCTTCGCTCCGCCTGAACGGCGGCTCCGCTCAGGATGACGCCGGGGCTTTAATCGACTCGGCTGGAACATGGCGGATGTGGGACGCCTCCCCGTTCGCTTCGCTCAGGTCGGCGGGGCGGGCGAATGTGCCCGCCCCTACATGAGCCTTGATCTACTGCGTAACCGTTACTACTAACGGCGTAGTTTTAGCTGCGCTGCCGTTGCCGGTTGCGGTCACGTTCAGGACATAGGTCGTGCTTGTCGGAGTCACCGGTTTGCTGGAACTGCCGCAACCTGCGCCATAGATGGTCAGGGTGACGATTCCAATCAGGCACATGAACATCACCGACCGTCGGCGTCGGCGGCCTAGTGGAAGCAGAATGATCCCGAGAGCCAGCGATCCGGCCAGGGCCAGAGTCGCGCGTCCGCTTGCGGTATGATGCGCGGATGAGATAGTGCTCACCGTGATCTTCACGCTTGCTGGGTTCGTTCCATCGAGAGTCACGCTCGCCGGCGAGAAGGCACAACCCACACCTGCTGGTGCGCCCCCGCAGGTGAACTGCAAGGTTTGTGTCGATCCGCCGATGGGAAGAATGCTGAGTGTCGATGTCCCACTCTGGCCGGCTGCGATCGACATACTTGTGGGCTGAGCCTGCATTGTGAAGTCGCTGACCGAAACCACTAGAGGGCCGCCGGATGAGGCTTGCAGAACGGCGTCGCCGGAATAGTTGGACGAAATGTTATGTGTGCCGGGAGCGAGCGAACTCACGGCCAGAGTGGCAGTGCCGGTGGCGTCGAGTGGCGCGGTGCCCAGCGTCGTGGATCCGTCGACGAAAGTGACGGCTCCGGTGGCGGTGTACATTCGTACATCGGATCCGACTTGAGCTGTGAGCGTTATGGGTTGGCCCACTAGCGCACTGGATATATCGGACATCAGATTCACGTACGAGTAGGTCGTACTGCCGACCGGGAACAAGTACGTGTTGTAAGAAGCGTTGACATTGCTGTCTCCGCTGAAGCTGACGCGCAGCTGGTGGTTGCCGCCGGTCGTAAACGTGACCGGGATGCTGTAGGAGTCACAATAGTCTGGACTGGCAGGAGCCGAACCGAGGACTACTGGTGGATTGAAATTGTAGTCGCTGATAGTGACCGTTCCGCCATAGGGAGCGCAGCCGTTGTTGGCCAGTACCAATTGGCCAGCTAGCGTTACGGGCACGTTCACGATCGGAGTGCCGAGCGGGAAAAAGTCCGCGACAATCGAATCTACCTTATTCACGACGAAACTGTAGTTCGCCTGCATCGTCTGAAAGCTGTTGTCGCCCGGATAGGTTGCTGAGACCTGGTGGGTACCTGCTCCAAAGCCTGGACTCAGATTGGGGAGGACGCTGGATTGCCCCGTCAATGAAAGCCCATCGCCGAAGAAGGTCGCACTCTCGCCATAGTTCAGCGTGAGCGTGCTTGGCGTTACGAAATCACGAGCGGTTGTTGCGGGAGCAGTTCCATCCACAAGCAGCGATATCGTGCCCGTGGGATGACCATTGCCCGATTGACCGGCGACAGCCACGTATAGCGTGACGGGTTCAGCGTAGTTGAGAGTCAGCGGAGAATTGATGAACCAGCCACCGGATATTCCTCCCATCACCATCTGGCTAGGCTCCGGCGTCACCATGATGTTGATGGATCTGGATGTGTTGGCGTGGTAGGTAGCATCACCGCTGTAGCGGGCGGAAACGCCGTAAGTTCCGCCGGGAATCGTGGAGGTGGTCGCGACGGCGGTGCTGTTGGGCGATCCCGGAGTCAGTGAGACCGCGCCGCCTAGTCCCGCGAAGTCGGTACCGGTTGTACCTTGGAGAGCCACCTCACCGGTAGGAGAGGTGCACGCATTGCCCGTGCAAGTGACCCGGATGTTGAATGAAACCGACGCGCCGTGGACGATATGATTCGCCTGGCCGGTGACCAGGGTTAATCCCATGTTGGTACCGGCAGCCGCAGAAGATGTCGCCCAATTGTTGACCAGCGCGTTGGCGTCAAAAGAACCGAGGCCAGAAGCCAGGTCATAGCCGGAGGCCGCACTGTAGCCGACTGTGTACTGCCCGTTGGGATCGGGAACCTTGTTATCGCCGGCTGTGATGTCGTGATATATGCCACTCGTGTCTGCGAGTTTATAGAAGACATAGTTGGCCAGTCCCTGCGGCTGCCCATTCATCTTCTGCAGCACCAGAGCCATAATGCCGGCAGCAGAAGGACTCGAAGCCGAAGTGCCGCCGACAGTGTAGAAACCCACGTAGTCGGGGGAACTGCAACTGCCGAGAAAACACAACGCATAACCCGTGTGAATCGCCGAGGCCATGGAAATATCCGGCAAATCGCGCTTACCGTCGTTTGGAACACCCGCCGCAGTCTGCCAGTCGGGCTTGGCGTAGATCGTACTGACACCACCGCTGCCAGCCCAAAGCGAGGGGAAGAACGGATCGTTGCTGCTTTCATTCCAGACTTTTTCGGGGATGTAACTCAGCGCTGATTTAAAGTTGGCTGGATCGGATGTGACAGCCCAATAAGCGTCCGGGTTCGAGGTGTCGTCGAATTGGGTGCCACCCACGGCAACGTTGTATGGCGTGGAGGCGATCCCATTCACGGCCACTCCGTTCTCGGCGAAGAAACCTGAACCCGGATCATCGCAACCGGCGCCGCCGTTGTCCCCTGAGGAAACGAACGCGGTAATGCCCTGGGCTGCTGCTTGCTGCCAGAGTGCGTTGTAGAAGGCGTTCTGCAGCGGACCGAGTACCTGCTCGCAGCTGCCGAAGCTTGTGCTCATGATGGGAGCAAGATTGTGGTCGACGATATAGGCGGCCGAGGCGTCGACACCATCGTTGAAATTGCTTTGCGAGGCAACGACCACGATGTGAGCCATCGGCGCCACGGCACCAGCCCAAGTCACGTCGAGCAATGCTTCGATGGTGTCGTTATAAGAGAGGGCTTGCGGATCGTCGCCGTTGACGATGATCTCGGGATCGTTCGCGGGAAGTCCTGTCACATTGCGGAAGTCGCGAATGTCTTGCAGTCCGTCGACTCCGTAGTTTGGCATCATCAAGCTGCTGCGGCTGACGATAGCGATCGTCTGCCCGGCACCATTGATTCCGGCATCGTACAACGGCTGAACGTTGTAAATCGTCGCAAAGTCCGCGGGACCCATGAAGTGCAAGCCGTACGGGCCCTCAATCTTCCCGGTCTTCTTTTCGACTTTGATCTTCTCTCCGATTTTGAGCGCCGGAGCGTGCGGATCGCTATGCAAGCGGACGACTCCCTTAACGACGGAGGAAAGAGCGGCGGGAATTTTGATATCGGTGGCGTTCGCGATAAAGGAATGGTTATTCAGGCTGTAGGAATGCATCTGGGTGGAGAAAGCTTTTTCTACCTGGGCGACGTTCCCACTGAACACAATGAAGCGACGACTCTGGGAAATTTCGTGAACGTTCAGGCCTTGACTCTGCAACCAGAGTTGGACCTTCTGAGCGTCATCGGGGGCGATGCCGAAGCGCTCGCCGAACTTTGCGGGAGTCAGCCATTTGTGAAAGAGAGGAGATGACGAATCATGCTGAGCGGCCACGAACTTTGCGGCATCTCGCTCCTGCTGCGCAGTTGGCGCCAGAAGTAGGAGCATGCGCCCGAGTGGCTGACTGGCAGCGACCCTGCCGTTGTCGAGACTGCGCTTGACGAGCGTGGGGACAGAATTCCGCACGGTGATGCGATCTTCGTTGCTTATCTGTGAAGTGATGCGGGACAAGGAATTAGATTGCGCTTGTAGCGTGCGCAAGTGACCGACGAGAACGATGAGACAAAAAATTGCCACAACTCGAACTGCCCGGTTGTTGGTAACCAAGAGTGCTCCTCCATGGTGAGGTAAACGGATCTCGTTCAGGCGAATGAACGCACCGATGCTGTGCTGGGACGCCGGGCGACATCGCTAAAAACGTAATGCTGAATTTCGGACAGAATCTCCCTGCTGGCCCCCTGGGACCCGCCAGGACTGAAGGGAGTGCCTCGAAAAGGGCTGCCGCGAGGCCGGAATAGTATAGACGATGTAAACGAAATTGCTACTGCTAAATTGCACCGCTGAGGCCTAGTGCTTGTGTCTCAGAGTCACAATTGGCCTTTGGGACTATAATTCCCCGGTTTTGCGGAGTCCGTCTGGTGGCTAACCCGGCGCTCACCGCATCATAGGTTTTGATTTCCGTGAGTTGAGGCGTTCTATGAAGTCGACCATGATGTCGAGTCCGCTGCTGCTCGACTGTATGTTGGAGCGAGCCGGCAAACTCTTTCCCCATGCTGAAATCGTTTCTGCACTTCCCAACGGATCGATCCATCGCTACACCTATCGTGAGCTGAGAGGCCGCGCTGGTCAACTGTCGGCGGCGCTGTTGCAGGCGGGTATCCGGCAGGGAGACCGAGTGGCGACGCTAATGTGGAACCAGCGCGAACATCTGGAAGCGTACTTCGGAGTTCCGGCGACTGGAGCCGTGCTGCATACGCTGAATTTGCGATTGCATCCCGATGAGTTGAGCTACATCGCGAACCATGCGGAAGATCGATTTCTAATTGTCGACAACACGCTGCTGGAGTTATTTGAGAAGATCCGCTCGCGCGTGCCGTTCGAGCGTGTCTTCGTTGTAGATCACGGCTGCGGGAGCATTTCGAGCGGTTGTGAAGTCTACGAAGAATTCTTGAAGTCGGGAACAGGGGAGCCGAAATATCCCGCGAAACAGGAGGATGACGCTGCCGCGATGTGCTATACCTCGGGCACTACGGGAAATCCGAAGGGAGTGGTGTATTCGCACCGGTCCCTCGCCCTGCATTCGCTGGCTATCTCGCTGCCGGATGGGTTTCACATCAGCTGCCACGATACGGTTCTTTACGCGATGTCGATGTTTCATGCCAATGCATGGGGCGTGCCGTTTGCGGCGACGATGAACGGATGCAAGCAAGTGTTGCCGGGACGAAACCTTCAGCCCGAAGCATTGCTGGACCTGCTGCAGAACGAACGAGTCACGTTAACGGGGGCTGTGCCCACTGTTTGGCTGGCGGTAATCAATGCACTCGAAACGAATCCCGGGCGCTGGAAGCTGGCGCCGGGTATGAGGATTGTCTCGGCAGGGTCGGCGGTTCCTGAGTCGCTGTTCCGACGATTCGACAAACTTGGAGTGCGAGTGATCCAGCCGTGGGGAATGACAGAAACGACTCCGATCGCGACGGTATCGATTCCCAAACCGCACATGAATGTCTGGGGTGAGGATGATCTTTATGCCTTGCGCGCGAAGCAGGGAGTGCCTTCCCCGTTTATCGAGACACGCGCCGTGGCACTGGAGGGCGAGGTGCCGTGGGATGGTAAAACCGACGGCGAGCTAGAAGTACGCGGTCCATGGGTTACGGACAGCTATTACGGGATGGAAAGGGGTGATCGGTGGACGGCGGATGGATGGTTCCGGACGGGAGATGTTGCCACCATTGACGCAGGGGGGTACGTCAAGATTACCGACCGGGTAAAGGACATGATCAAGTCGGGAGGAGAGTGGATCAGTTCGATTGACCTGGAAAATGCAATTGTAGGACACGAAGCGGTGAGAGAAGCGGCGGTGGTTGCCGTGCCTCATCCGAAATGGCAGGAACGTCCGCTGGCGGTGATCGTGCTGAAGGAGGGCTGCAGCGTTAGCGAGGCTGAGTTGCGGGCATTCCTGGAGAAGAGTTTTGCTCGCTGGCAGGTGCCGGACGCGTTTGTGTTCGTTGAGGAGCTACCGCATACGTCGACGGGAAAACTGCTGAAGACGAGACTCAGGAAAGATTTCGCGAATTGGGCGTGGGAATCGTCATCGCTCAAGACTGTCTGAGCTATCGCACTACCAGCACTTCCCGCACGTTGTCTCGCGCGAGGAAGAATTTGATGGAGGCGAAGTCGCGGAAGAGGGTTTCAATATGGCGATTATTGAAGACGCGCTGCAGGCGGAAGCTGTCGACGATGGCGGTGTGGATGGCGCCGGTCGGCCCGCGGCGAGTTTCGCGGCGCATGACGATTCGCTGCATCTCGAGGACGTCTTTTCCGACAATGTGAAAGCGATAGCAGGGAGAGTCGGGGCCGGCGTCTTTGGTGTGGAAAAAGGCCAGCAGCATGCCGCCCGGTTTGAGGACAGACCACAGGCGTCCCATGACCGGACGTACAAGGCTTTCATCGAGATAGTCGGCCAAGTTCCAGCAAAGGACAACGTCGAAGTGAGCGGCGGGATATTGCAAATTGTCGGAGAGAAACTTACGGCTGTCGAGGACAGTATTTCCCTGTTCGTCTTTCGTGACCAGCGCGGGCTCCGTCGACGCGACGAGGAGATCTTCGCTGTAGATTTTATGGGCGCGCTCGGTGAAGAACGCGATGTTAGTGGGCGAGGTGGAGCCCAGATCGAGAACGCACAGCGGGTTTTCGGAGTCCCAGACGCGGGCCAGTTCTCCCAAACCGCTGGAGCGCCGCGTCAGCTTCTGCTGGGCTTGCGAAGTCTCCGAAGGCGAAGGGCTCGAGGAGCTGCGAAAAAGCTTCATGAAGTTTTGCGTCACCGATGCCATCAGACAATTCCTGCTTGGTCGAAAACACCGAGTGATCTGGGACTTGAAATAATCTCTACAAGCAACACTTTAACCTGATGACGGGCTCCGCAGGAGTTACTTTCCTGCGGCCTTGTCGGCCTTTCCGGAAATATCGACCTTTCCCTTCAAGTATGCGCCCTCCTCGATGGCAATCCGCTGAGTGGTGATATCGCCGGTGACCACGGCCGATTTGCGTAGTTCGACGCGATCGCTGGCCAGCACGTTGCCCTCAAGCTTGCCTTGCACCACGACGCCCTTGGCATCCACAGAAGCCTTGACCTGACCGTTGGGACCGACTGTCAAGCTGTGGTTTTTCAATGCGATACTGCCTTCGACTTGACCGTCGACGTAAAGGTCTTCGCTACCGGATAACTCACCTTTAATGACCACCGATTTGCCAATCTGCGCCAAGTCTGCCGACAACGGAGCACTCATGGAATATCTCCTTTAGAAGCGGGTACTGAGAAGGCAGGTACCGGGACGGCCGCCACTGTCTTCGACTATACCCAAGTCGAAGAGCATGCGGCAAGCGAGCGAGAGTTGAGCATCTAATTAGAAGGTGCATCTGCAACCTCTTGCAGCAGATTGCTACACTAACTGTGCATGCCTTGCCTGCGAAGCAAAGTCGCGGTTTGCATGGCGATCGGTTGGCTGGGCGCCAGTCTGGCTGCCCAAGAAGCATCCTCTCCCCAAATTTCGCCGAACGAACTCGTGCGGGTGACCGTGGCGCACGAAGTTGCAGAGGCGAGTCATCCCTCGTGCATGCACATGTTCCGATCGCGCCGGCAGACGCCGAAGGGATCACAGACCCGGTTGTACGTTGAAACCCAGGATGCGATGGCGGGGATGCTGATTGCCAATAACGATCAACCGCTTTCGGTACAGGAGCATCAGGCGGAGATCAATCACCTGAACTGGCTCGCGGGGAATCCTGAACAACTGAAGAAGAAGCATGCACGCGAGAAAGAGGATTCCGAACGAACGCTACGCATCGTGAAGGCGCTTCCCGATGCCTTCCGTTATGAATATGCCGGGACTGAACCCAGCACTGCGGACATGGGAAAGCTCGGACACGAGTTGGTGAAGTTGACGTTCACCCCGAACCCAGCGTACTCGCCTCCGAGCAAGGTAGAGCAGGTGCTCGACGGGATGCAGGGATTCCTGCTGATCGATCCGGTTGCGAATCGAATTGCGAGAATCGATGGAGCGTTGTTCCGCGACGTGTCATTCGGCTGGGGAATCATCGGGCGCCTCGACAAAGGTGGACATTTCGTTGTCCGGCAGGCGGATGTCGGAGATGGAAACTGGGACATCACCGCGATGAATCTGAAGATCACGGGCAAGATTTTGTTCTTCAAGAGCATCAGCATGATTTCAGATGAGACGTTGAGCGAGTTTCACTCGGTGCCCCAGGATTTGACGTTCGCCAAGGGTGTGGACCTGCTCAAGAACGAGCAGGAGAAACTGGCGCGTAACCGGGAACAGGAAGGGGCCGACACGAAGAAGGATCTGCGTTAGGTCGAGTTGTCAAAATCCCCACTGGCAAAGGCGGCCAGAAGTGGGGCACCCAGGTTTGGCTGAGCTATTAGCGGCCGACTCCACACTCAGGCAGCATCTCGATGCTTCGACTCCGAACGAGATCGCTACGCGATTTCGTTCTGCGCTCAGCATGACAGTACGGCTTACGGACGTAGGGTTTCTTTTCTTACCGTTAACTTCTCGATCAAATCCAGCTTGATGCGGTAGCCGGTTCCGGGCTTGTCGCTGATGGCGATCATTCCCTGGGGCGAAACTTCGACTTCAGGGTCGATGATGTCTTCTTTCCAATACCGCTTCGACGCCGAGACGTCGCCTGGCAGGCTGAAGTTTTGAAGCGTGGAAAGAGCGATATTCTGCGCGCGTCCGATGCCCGTTTCGAGCATGCCTCCACACCACACGGGGATATTGTGTGCGTCACAAAGATCGTGAATCTTGAGAGCCTCCGAGAAGCCTCCCACGCGACCCACTTTCACGTTGATGATGCGACACGCGCCCGTTTCGACAGCGAAGGCTGCGCTGCGCGCGCTGACGATTGATTCGTCGAGGCAAATTGCGGTGCGGAGTTCCTTTTGCAGGCGCGCGTGATAGTAGATGTCGTCATTCCACAATGGCTGCTCGACCATCAACAGATTGAATTGATCGAACTTACGCAGGTGCTCGATCTGATCAAGCGTGTAGGCGGAGTTGGCATCGCAACTGAGAGTGATATCTGCCCAGCGGGAACGGATGCGTTCGAGCACATTCAGGTCCCATCCCGGCTTGACCTTAATCTTGATGCGGCGATACCCGGCAGCGAGCTCGGTCTGGATCTTGTCGAGCAACTGCTCCACCGTGTCTTGAATGCCGATTGAAACTCCACAAGGAATTTCAGAGCGAGTACCGCCCAGCAACTTCCAAAGGGGCAATTTCTTCTGCACGGCCTCGGCGTCCCACACCGCGTTTTCGAGAGCGGCCTTCGCCATGCGATGGGAGCGGACCCTGGAAAAGAATGCGGGGACCTCGCGTCCCGAGGAAATGTTCTGGCCGAGGATGGCGGGAATCAGATACTGCGTTAGCGTGGGCCACGCACTGTCGATCCATTCGCTGCTGTAGAACGGATCTTCGCCGACGACACTCTCCCCCCAACCGTCGACTCCCTCACTGTGGACGGTAACGAGCAGGATGCGGCGGTGGTAGAGACGGTGGAAGCTCGTCTCGAAAAAATGGACGAGCGGCATGTGGATTTCGCGTAACGTGATGGATTCGATTTTCATTGGACTCGAACTGCATTGATTCACCACGGAGGCTCGGAAAAAACTTTCTCTCTTTTTCTTGTCCCTGTATCTCTGTGGTAAAAAACTATTTCTCGGATGCGTACGACCATTTTTCGTCCCAGCGGCCTAACTGGAATTTTCCGTTTCCTTCGGCGTCTCGCTCGTAGGCGACCACTGATAGGCCTTTGCCGAAGGCTCGTAAGAATTGTTCACGATTGCGCTCTTGCACTTGCTGCGCCTTGGAGCGCGTTTCGGCGGCTGCTTTCCACTCGTAGATCTGAGCGGGTACGGCAATGGATGTATCAAGTTGAACAGGCGGATTTTTGCCGGTTTCGAGCAGAGTTTCGACACGCTTTGATTTCAGCCACCATTCGGCGATGAGACGATCGCTCGGAAGACCTCCCTGCAATGGCGAAGAGGTGATGCCATATTGGTTGATGTTGTAGCGGCGCGCGATGGCTCCGAGCTTCTCCACGTTCAGATAGGCATTCTTGATTTCGAGTGGATCGAAGGTCCATTCAATCAACTCGATGCCGCGGGCGAGCGCATCCTCGCGCTGCATAAGCTTTAGGCGACGCCCCAAGCCGCCATTACGATGATCTTTGCGGACCGCGAGCATGTGGGAGTGAAGATAGACGTGACCGGAGCGTGTGCCGGGCACCGAGAGTGCAAATCCGACCATCGTGTCGCCGTCGAATGCTCCCATCACTTGGCCGCCGACTTTGTCGGCCACGACGAACATTCGAAGGGGGACGAGTTCGGCGTCAGTGAAATTCCACACTTCCTTTTGGATCGCGACGCATGCGCGGAATTCCTCAATGCCATGGCAGCGCCGAAGTTCGATGGACTCAGCGCTCATGCGGATTTCTCCCCGGATTCTCGTTCATGCGCCTTCGCCTGTTGCCAGAGCGATTCGAGTTCTTCCATCGGAGCATTTTCGGCCGTACGTCCTGCTTCGTGGAGGCGGGCTTCCATCCACTGAAAGCGGCGGCGGAACTTGCGATTCGTTTTGCGGAGGGCGGATTCGGGATCTACCGACAGATATCGGGCGATGTTGACCATCACGAAGAAGAGATCGCCGACCTCTTCCTCCAGGAGTGCCTGCAGTTGTTCAGGAATCACCGTGCGTCCTGAACTGGCGATGCCTCTTCCCTGCGGGCGCGGGCCTGGATCCGGGAATTCCTTCAGGTGTTCGCGAAGCTCGTCGGTTTCCTCCCGAAGCTTGTGAAAAAGTCCTTCGACGTCGGGCCAATCGAAGCCGGTCTGCGCAGCGCGCGAGCTCAACTTATGGGCTTCGAGCAGCGAGGGCATGGCGGTCGAGATGCCGGCCAGGATCGACTGCTTCTCGACTTTCGCTGCAGCGCCAGCATCTTCTTCCTTCTTCTTTCTTTCTTCCTGCTTGAGGGCTTCCCAATTGCGCACCACCTGATCGGAAGTGTCGGCTTTCACATCGCCGAAAACATGGGGGTGGCGGTTGATCAGCTTGCTGGAAAGGCGGTCGAGCACGTCGTCGATTGAAAAAAAGGATTGTTCCTTAGCCATCTCGGCATAGAAAAGCACCTGGAGCAGCAGGTCGCCGAGTTCTCCGGCAAGTTCGGGCCAGTCTCGATTGTCGATCGCTTCCAGAACTTCGTAGGTCTCTTCCAGCGTGTAGGGCTTGATGGAATCGAAGGTCTGCTCACGGTCCCAAGGGCAGCCGCCGGGGGCCCGTAGCCGTTCCATGATGGCGACGGCTCGTTCGAAACGCTCTCCTGTGGTGGGCATTCGGACAACCAATGTAAATGAGCCAGAGGCATGAAGCAACGCGGGATAGACGAGGAATCGAGGCGAGTCACTTTGTGCCGGGGGTCGGAGGCGTGTGCCACAAGTCTGGGTTTTTCACGCTTCGGCCGCCCCGGACGAGTCGTCCGGGGCTACATAATCAGGAGTAGAGAATCCGCCAACCGCCTGATGGCTTGAGGCATCCTACCAGCACCGTTTCTCCGCTTACCTTGCAGGTCGAAACATTCAACCCAACAATTTCCCGAAAGGAAAACGTCATGGCGAACCGCAATCTTCAAGGAAAGAAAGTCGCAATCCTGGTCACAGATGGTTTTGAGCAGGTTGAGCTTCTTGAACCCCGCAGAGCGTTGGACGAGGCCGGGGCTACAACCAAAGTCGTTTCACCGAAGAACGGTACGGTGAAGGGATGGAATATGAAGGAGTGGGGAAAGGAAGTTCCGGTCGATGTGCCACTGAGTTCCGCAAATCCAGACGAGTTTGATGCCCTGCTGCTTCCGGGCGGCGTGATGAATCCCGATCACCTGCGTATGGATCATGACGCGGTTCAGTTCGTGAAGCGATTCGTAGATGAGCGCAAACCCATCGCGGCCATCTGCCACGGACCGTGGACGCTAGTCGAGACCGGCGCCGTGCGCGGGCGGACGATTACGTCGTGGCCCTCACTCAAATCCGATCTCAACAATGCAGGCGCGCATTGGGTGGATGCAGAAGTGATTGTGGACGAGCAGTTCGTGACCAGCCGGAAGCCGGATGACATTCCAGTATTTAACCGGGAGATGATCGAGCTATTCAGCGCGGGTGTGCAAGAACGCGAGCCGCTGAAGAAAAGCGCCTGAAAAACAGTCTGGGTTCTGCGGTCCCCACTTCTCGCATTGGCGGCGAGAAGTGGGGAACCACGTGATGGCTTGGCCAAAACTCAGCCGATGGTGCGGCATTACTTTGGTTATCATTTTAGGGACCGGGGATGCGCCGCGGTCGGTTGCACTATCGTCACTTACATCCAGCCGCATCAAGGCGCAAAATGCTAGCAGGTCAACGTGTTCCCCGGCGCATTTGGTTCCAGCCGACCGGATGCTCGCTTAACTGACGTGAATACATGGCGTTAGCTGTTAAACCCCGACCATCGCTCGAAGGCCAACACTTTCACGTGGTGGTCATCGGCGGTGGCATCAACGGCGTCGCGATCGCGCGTGAGTGTGCGCGTGCAGGAAAACGCACGCTGCTGGTCGAGCAGAACGATTTCGGATCGGGAGTGACGAGCCGCTCGACGCGGATCATTCATGGCGGATTGAGATATCTGGAACACGGAGAGCTCAATCTGGTGCGCGAATCAGTCCGCGAACGGGAACGGCTCTTACGCGAACGGTCACACCTGGTCCATCCGGTACATTTTCTCTTCTTGCTCAACGAAACGAGCCAACGCAGTGCCATGAAAGTGCGAGCGGGACTGTGGCTGTATCAGCGCATCGCGAAAAAGAAGACGGCTGACCTGAGTGAGATGGAGATGGTGCGGGTGCAGCGGGCCCTCGATGCGGGGCATCAATGGCTGATGCTGAATTTTGAAGACGCGCAGTGTGAATTCCCTGAGCGACTGACAGCTGAGTGGATGCTGGAGGCCGCTGCCGCAGGCGCGGTAGTTCGAAATCACTGCGAGGTTTTGGCCGTCGACATCGGGCAAGGACGCGCGCGCGGAGTTCTGCTGCGTGACCGCACGACCGGAAAGGATCACCGGGTCGATGCCAGCTGGATTGTGAACTGCGCGGGTCCGTGGGTCGACCGCATCTGTCAGCGCTCGACGGTACGCACCAAGAAACCGCTGGTGGGTGGAGTACGCGGATCACATATTGTGCTTCCGCGCTTTCCCGGATCACCCACCGCGGCCCTCTATACCGAAGCCGCAGATGGGCGGCCGGTGTTTGTTTTGCCATGGAATGACCAAGTTCTGGTGGGGACGACCGAGGTTCCCGATACAGGGGATCCGGCGAAGGCGACGCCTTCACCGCAGGAAATTGAGTACCTGCTGAATACCATAACCGGGTTGTTCCCACGGGCGAAAATTTCGGCGCATGACATCAAGTTCGCGTTCGCAGGCATTCGGCCGTTGCCCAACTCGCCCGGAGATAAGCCGTCTGCAGTTACGCGCCGACACTCTTTGCATGATCACTCTGATGAGGGCGCAGCGAGAATGATTTCAGTGGTCGGCGGGAAGCTGACTACTGCTGCCTCGCTGGCGCGCGAGTGTGCGCGCAAGATGGGCATTTCCGTGGAAGAGCCGAAAGCCGTGACTGTGGGTCCGGGGAGCGCGCTCGATCCCCTGCTCGATCAGGAAGTGATAGAAATCGCACGCGCCGGCTCAGTCAGCGAAGAGACCGCGCGCGGCATGATGGAGTGGCACGGCCAGCATGCGATGGACATCGCGCGGATGGCGCTGGTTGGCGCCGATCTGCGAGCGCCCATTTGTCCGCATACTTCACATATTGTGGCGGAAGTTGTCGAGGCTTATCGAAACGAATATGCTGTCACACTCGCGGATGTTCTTTTGCGACGTGTCCCGGTGGCGCTGGGACCGTGCTGGTCAGAATCCTGTAGCCGCGAGGCCGCTTTGCGGATCGGGGCCGTGATGGGATGGAACGAGCAGGAATTCGGAGCCAACCTGGAGCAGTTTGAAACCGAACGCGCGGCCTTCCTTAAGAAACCTGCCCTTGGCGGATCGGCTTTGGAAGCTGCGGCGGACTGAGCAGTAGCCGGAGAGCATCCTTCGTCGTTCGAAAACTCTGGACAGTTACTTTCCGACATATGAAAAGGCCCACCTCTGGCAAAACCGGCCAGAAGTGGGGCCACCCATTCCCACATATTTGGTTACCAAGGATTGGACTGAGACTTGAGTCATCTGGGAAGGTTGGTTGATCCCCTCTAAACTGGCGCAGATACTGCCCGATTCTTCGCTTTTGAGGCACGGACATTATGTTGGTTCCGATCGGTCACGAGAATATGGCGGCCCGTCGCTGGCCGGTTGTGACCCTCTCTCTGATTGCTATCAACACGATTGCTTTTCTCGTAACGCTGCCTTCTATGCAGACCGACCAGAAACAGGTAGGACATGTGAAGGCGGAAATCCTGATACTGGCTGCTTTGCATCCCGAGTTGAAGATGCATCGGGAAGAGCAGGAGGTGGTGGACGGATTCAAGAAGTCCGATCCGGAGGTGTGGAAGCAGATTCAAAATCCATACCGCGACGTGATCAATCCGTACGAAGCTAAGATCAAATTGATGGAGGATCCGGCACTACTGCAGGGAGAGATGGACTCGCTCAACGACGAGTGGGTCAAACTTTCGGCGTCGTCCACTACGGAGCGATATGCGTTTGTTCCGGCTCACCCAACGGCGGTGAGCTACATCACTGCGAATTTTTTGCACGGCGGCTGGATGCATCTGATCGGCAACATGTGGTTTCTTTGGCTGGCGGGGTTCGTTCTGGAAGACGTTTGGGGACGGTGGCTCTACTCGGGGTTCTATTTGATTGCAGGCGCGGCAGCATTGCAGTTCCACGCATGGCTGAATCCGGGAAGCATTACACCTACAGTTGGGGCGTCTGGGGCGGTGGCGGCGTTAATGGGTGCGTTCCTCGTCCGCTTCCCGAAAATGAAGATCGAGATGGCGTGGATCTGGTGGTTCAGCATGCTGCGCTTGCTTCGCACCGGCAATCCATTTCGCATGTATCGATTCAGCGCAGCGGCGTACTGGCTGCTGCCGTTGTGGCTGGGTGTTGAAGTACTGTACGGAGCACTGTTCGGATCGAAGAGCGGTGTCGCCCACTGGGCGCACGTAGGTGGATTCATTTTCGGCGCGGTGGCTGCGGTTGGAATTCGCTACTCCGGAATCGAGCACAAGGCGAATAAGGCGATCGAGGAAGAGATTGGCTGGACGAACGACGCCGAACTCGAGCAGGCCAGCGCGATGATGGAACAAGGCCTGCTGCCCGACGCTCAGACTGTACTTAGCAACTACGTGGAGGCAAATCCTGCTTCGCTGGACGCCTGGGCTCTGTTGCGGCAGATTTATTCCCGACAAAGTGATACGAGTTCGTATCTCGACGCAACGGTGAAGATGTGTGCACTCCACCTGACCGGGCATGAAGTGGAACTGGCGTTTGAGGATTACGCCGACTTCATTGATAACGGCGGCGGGAAAATGCCTGCCACTACATGGCTGGAACTGTGCAAGGGCGCCGAGCAATTGCAGGAGTTCGATCGCGCGTTGGCGGAATACATCAGCCTGGCGAAAGCTTATCCTAGCGAGCGGCAGTCGCTGACTGCGCAACTGAGCGCAGCGAGGCTCTGCCTGAAGAAGCTAAACCGGCCGCAAGACGCGTTGGCGATCTATCAGGCGGCGGCTGCGTCGCCAATTCCGCATCTGGATTGGGAGCAGATTATTCAGTCAGGAATCAAGGAAGCCAAGACCGCTCTCTCTACAGGAAACGCGATGACGGCTGGCGCGCAGTAAATATCTACGACAGAGTGCGACTTAAGAGTTTCGCATCGTCCGAGACGATTCCGTCAACCCCGAGATGGTAAAACCGTCGCATATCTTTCGGGTGGTTCACCGTCCACACTAGAATCTCTTTCTTCGAACCCTTCAGTTGGGCGACGAGTTCGGCATCCACGAGCCCGAAATGTGGGATCACAAAACTGACCGGGAGATTGTCCCAGCGCTGCAGTTCGGCTCGCGTCTCGCAGATCAGGCCCAGTGGAAGAGCCGAATCCCGGTGCCGGAGTACCCGCAACACTTCGGGAAGAAAAGAGGAAATTACGAATCCACGTTGTGGAGGACAGGTTCGGAGCATTTCAGCGACCAGAACTTCGAGGCCTGGAACTTTCAGTTCGATATCCAGAAACGCACAGGACTGATAGCGGCGAAGGACCTGATCGAGTTGCGCCATCGGGCCCAACTCGGCCGCTGTCGCTCGCTCGATCTCAAGTCCACCGCAACGGGGATCGTGGCAAATTACCGCCTTGGCGTCGGCCGTAAGGCGTACATCGAACTCAAAGCCGTCGCAACCATCGGAGAGAGCGCGATCGAATGACTCGATCGTATTTTCTAAGATCGATTTGACGGCGCGAGCGCCGCGATGCCCGAGCAGGAGAGGACGGCGGCTTTCGGACATGGATCAGTCGAGATCGAAATCGCGAATCGGCTTGCCCGTATCCGGAGTTTCCTTGGCCTTCTTGAGGGCTTCCTGAAATTTCTTTTCGAGCAAATCCGACGCGTGTTTTTGAGCCTCGACCGACTGCTGGAAAATCGAGTCGCGACGGCTATCCTGCTCGCGCATGGCTTTGGCCGCGGCTTCCATATCGGCGAAGGTTTTCGGCTTCACCGCGGCGGTGTGGGCGATGACGGCGCGGGTCTCGCTGTCGATCTTCAGCACCGCACTACAGCAGGGACAGGTCACTTCGAAGTTAGAGGGTTTCTTGGCCATCTACGACGAATGATACCGCAAATCCACAGGTGGAGACGTCATACTGTTATTGAAATTGCGATCTGGTGCAGGTTAAGGACGCAAGGGGTTACGCCCTAAATCCTTTAATGTTTTAGCTTGATCGGAAAAATGTGGAGCAGGGTGAGCATTTCCCATCCGAGCAGGAAGACAGAGACAACAACCACCATCACTGCCATAAGTTCTCCGAAGGTCATGCGGCGGCGCCCGGGTTCCATCCGCCGAGTGGCAAGGCTCAGGATGTTCAGGGTGGCGAATCCGAACACGACCGCCCAGAGAATGTTGTAAATGTCCTGCCGCGGTTCGCGCGAGAACAGCGCCACGGCTAGCCCGAAGAGAAGGGCGGCAGAGGCGCGCGTCAGGGAGTACATCGCTACTATCGCGCGCGTGGTCCGGGTCAATCCTGAAATTAATACGGAAGCAGCGATTACCATCAGATCGAAAGCGCCCTGAGTCTAAGGTAAGAACGAGATTCGAGTCTCGATGATATATCGTGATCGGGAGGCGCGGTCAATCGGTGATCCCGCGTAGGCAAGGGCTTTCCCAATCATATTCGCTCGCTTGCGGATTGGCGCACACTTGCGAAAAATCCCCACCTCTGGCAAAACCGGCCAGAAGTGGGGCACCCGGACGACTTGCGTTGGTAATATTGGTTCATGGGAAAGCGGCGGTTTGTTTTTTTCGATGTTGGCAATACACTTTTGTTTCCAAACCGGGCACGAATCCTGGCTCCGATCGAAGCGGACAGGCACCCCACACATTCAGCGTGGCAGGCGCTGGAGCGCCGGACTAAACATGAATTCGATCAGGGACTGATTGCGGGCGCCATCGATCACAGTTTCTGGTGGACGTTCCACACTTACCTGCTGAAGGAACTGGACGCGTTTGACGAGAGCGCACGCGATGCACTCGTCCGAAACACGCAGAAGTCAGAGAATTGGGATCAGATTCTACCCGGCACGCGCGAGGCACTCGAACGGATTCGCCAGCGATATGAGATTGCGGTGATCTCGAATGCGGATGGGTTGATTGACGCGGTTCTGACCCGCTGCGGCATCTGCAACTGTTTTGCCAGCATCACCGACTCTGGGAATGTGGGCCAGGAGAAGCCGCATCCCGCGATCTTTTCGGCAGCGCTGCGGGAGATGAATGCGGATCCAGCGGAGAGTTTGTACGTGGGAGATGTATATTCGGTCGACTACCTTGGCGCGCGGAATGCGGGGATGGACGCAGTGCTGTTCGATGTTGCTGGCGCGTATCGTGGGCGGGAGTTTCCGAGAGTTGAGTCGCTCACAGAGTTAGAAGGCTGGCTCGGACAATAGAAGTTATTGCATTTGACTGGGGTTCGAACATGTTCAATGAGACGCGGTTCTTTCTGTTTCTAACAGCTGCAGTGTTGCTGGCGATCGCACCTGGGCCGGGCATGCTATACGTTTTGGCGCGTAGCCTGGCGGGTGGAAAACGGGAGGGCGTACTTTCCGCATTTGGAACATTTCTAGGCGGGATGGTGCATGTGTTCGCGGCCGCACTGGGGATTTCGATCATCCTGGCAAAATCGGCAGCCGCGTTTGCAACGGTGAAGTATGTGGGCGCCGCTTATTTGTGCTTTCTGGGCGTAAGGATGATTGTGGATGCGCGGCGCGAGGGAGGAAATGGAGAACCGGAAACAGAGGTGGTAAAGCCGGCGCGAAATCCGCTGTGGCAGGGCGTGGCGACGGAGGTCCTGAATCCGAAGACAGCGTTGTTCTTTTTGTCATTTATTCCGCAGTTTGTGGCCCGCGGCGAAGGGCATGTGTTTCTGCAATTCGTGACGCTGGGGACGATTTCGGTAGTGCTGAACACTACGGCGGATTTGATTGTGATTGCGATGGCAGGGCCGTTGGGCGAGAAGATACGCGCGTCCGCTACTTTTCGACGGCGTCAGCGAACCGTTACAGGCGCGATCATGATCGGCCTGGGAACCTACCTAGCGACTAGCGAGAGTAAATAGCGCTGTCGCCGGCGCTACGGTTGGTGCATGATTCTTCGATTTTCATTCTTGGTCTTTCTCACCTGCACTGCTGGCGCACAAGCAACAGGGCCCATGCCGCGGATTGAAGGGGAGAGCTTTGCTGGACGCAGAGTCGTGTTCCCCGATGCCGCATCGGGAAAATTGGCAGTCCTGATTCTTGGATTTAGCAAAGGCTCCAAAGGACCGACTAGCGCATGGGGCGAGAAGATCGGTGCAGAGTTCGGCTCGCAGCCGGGATTCGAGTTGTATCAGTTACCTGTCCTGGAGGACGTGCCGCGATTGTTGCGTGGCATGGTTATTTCGGGTATCAAGAAGGGCGTGAAGGAGAATGTGCGGGATCACTTTGTGCCCATCGTGCAAGGAGAAGTGTCGCTGAAGAAGTTGGTTGGATACAAGGAAACGGACGACGCCTACATCATAATTCTCGATCGCTCAGGGCAAATCGTTGGACAGATGCATGGGGAGTTCAGTGAGGCGCTGTATGCCCAGTTCGAGGCGCAAGTCCAGAAGCTATTAGGTCATTGAAAGCGAGTCGCGAGGAAACTCATCACAGGGGCTCCTACAGTTCTATGACTTGGTGGTCGTGACAGCTGGAGCTGATCGTGTCGTAGAGCTGATGCAGGAAGTCGCCGTTGTACCGCGCAAAGAAATAGATTCCCGCAATCGCGCGCTCCTGCAATCCTTTATTTGGATAGAGTGCCTGGCTGAGTATTTCCGCGTGACGGCTGACGAGTTCGCCCTTCTGGGCTTCGGCGCGCGCTGCCTGCGCGTAGAGTTTTTCCAGTTGATGCTGCATTTTGGAGCGTGCCGTTTCCGCAGCGTCCACCAATGTCTTGTCTAATTTCTCGAGCCGGTCTTTCACTGCGGAAAAATTCTGATCGAAGGAGTTTTTCGCTGTGTCAAAGGCAGCTTGCAGGTCACGCGGAAGGTTCCTGGACGCGATCTGACGGCGCAATGCTTCTGGTCCATCGAACACGTCAGTAACGGCTACTCCATGCTTCTCGAGCAAGCGCTGCGACTTTGGTTCCACGATCGTGGCGGAGAAGCGCGGCAGGATCGGCGTGATACGGCCGAGGAGAGCCTGATAAACGACTCCCGCCTGCGCGAAGTAGGCGGCCTCAGCGGCGCCACCGGTGTAAGCGAGAGTGGGAAGAAGAAAATCCTCAACTATGGGGCGCAACAGAACGTTGGGGCTGAAGCGCTCGGGATGGGAATCGATCTCAGAAATCAACTGCTGCTGAGAAAGCGTTTCGTTGACCGCTTCCCCATCAAGGACAAATTCCGCAGTGTCACCTGTCGTACGCCGCGAAATTGGAGTGCGTGCACCATTCCTGGTGGTAAACAAGAGCACCGACGATTCAGTGACCTTCACTTGCTGGTGATACCCAGCGGCTTCGAGTTTCGCGCCACGTTCGAGAAGACTCGAAGCAAGTTCGCCGGCGCGTTCCACGGCGGCGCGATATATCGGCTGCGCGAGATGGGCAAGCTCCGGATCCGAGGGATCGAGCACGATCACACCCCATTCGGCAAAAAGGCGAGAGTGAAGGCGGGCGAACGCGGAACCCAAGGTCTCGCCTGGGCGATACGCCTCCCGCACGAATTGCGCCGCGGTTGTCTCGCCGAGCAGCTCAGCTGCTTTTTGGACCATGGGAATGATCTCGTCTCCGAAGCGAACGGAACTGACGGGTGCTCCAGGAACGTCTTTGCTGGCGGCGGTCAGGGTCTCAAGCGTGCCCTCGGCGCCGGGGATAGCGACGTGATTTACTTCGGCAAGGTCGTGGTCGTAGGTGGCGAGCCAGAAAACCGGGACGGCATCGACTCCGGCTTCGCTGGCTTCATCGGCCAACTTGACTGCAGTAAGAGCTTTGTAGAGAGAGAAGGTCGGTCCGCCGAAGATTCCAACTTGTTGTCCGGTGACCACTGCAGCAGCACCGCGGCGAAGGCGATCGATGTTCGCGAGTGTCTTGGTCGACGCATCCCATGACTTGTTTTGACGCTCAAGGATTTGGGCAACGCGCTCGCGGCGTTGGGTATCGTAGGAGATCTTTGTAGCTTCGTCCTTGAGCCATTCCGAAAATAGAGGGGAGCGAGGATAAAAAGGTTGAACCTGAGGAGCGTAAGACAGCAGATCGATGAAAAGGCGAGTGGTATGCGGAATTTGTGAAAATGGAAGACAGTGGGCCTTCACCGACAACGCTCCTGACAACATGGGTTGTTCGTGATTTGGACGTGTGAGCTCATGTTTTGAGAGCGGAAGTGATCGATTCGCGTCTTAATTATGCACATTCGAACCCGCATTTTACCGGGTATCTTTGCTTCTGATGCCTGAAATGGGCTCGGGATGCAAGATAATGGAACGGAAACCATAAGCCACCAGGGATACGAAGTACCACGAAGGAACCCTTAATGAGTGCTGCAATTTCGCCTTTGGATATTACTGTTCCTGTGACATTGGAAGGCCCAGTGGTGCGACTGGAGCCGATTCGACACGATCACGCGGAGTTGTTCTGGGATGTGGCGAAAAATGACTTGGAAGACATCTTCCGGTGGATCCCGTATTCGATGAGGACTCCTGAGGACTTTCGGGCACTGGTGGATAAGGCTTTTGCGGAGCAGGAGCGGGGCGAATCCATAGTATTCGCGACGGTAGATCGGGGTTCAGGACGAGCGATTGGAAGCACTCGGTTCATGAATATAGATCGCGCAAATCGACGCGTGGAGATCGGTTCGACCTGGATTGCACCCGAGTGGCAACGAACGGCGGTGAATACCGAGGCGAAATTCCTGATGCTGCGACATGCGTTTGAGGTTTGGGGATGTATGCGAGTGGAGTTAAAGACAGATGCTCTGAATCAGAAGTCACGAAACGCCATTCTGCGGATTGGGGCGAAGGAAGAGGGTACCTTGCGACGACATCTCGTGACCTGGACCGGGCGCGTACGGGATACGGTGTATTTCAGCATTTTGGAGGAGGAGTGGGCGGGCGTGAAGGAGAAATTGGAGGCGCGGTTGCAAAGAGCGCGAACGGTACTCGGGGTCTAAAGCCCCTTCCTCTCGCGCTTAAACGCGACCCTAAAGGGCCGCTCTTCGACAGATCTGGAAAGGTGTTTTGAGACTACCAAATTGTTGCGTGGGTAGCTGCGCGGGCACATTGCCCGCACGACAGCCGGCACTGGTGCCGGCGCTATTCGCAGAAGACTCTGACTTTTACTCTGGCGCCCGCGTCTTTTTGATCGACGTCGACAGTTAGATCACTCAGTTGTTCCACGAGTTCTTCCAGGTTCTCGGGTTTGATCTGGCTTAAGTCGATGGGCACGCCTTTCTCGTGCATCGCTTGGTTGGCGCGGTTTAGAGCTTGTGCGGGAATCAGGCCCGCAAGGCGCACGCCCGCGCGCAGCAGTTGCATCGGCACGCGCACGTTGACCCTGGTGGGTCCGTCATAGCCAGAACTTCCCTCCTCGGCATCAACCAGCACCCGAAGATACTTAGGGCGCGGCTTTCCGGTGCTTATCGACGCACTGTCCGGTGATGTGGAGTACGAAGAAGGCGTCTCCAACGCGGCAATGAGGCGTTCGGCCTCGTCGGCGCTGATCTTACCTTCGGCAAGCATTTGCAGGATTTGACGGCGATGCTCATTCATGTTGGCACACCTCAGCGGGCTGAAGCCGCTTTGCTTTAACTTTTCAGTGCGGCTGAAGACGCACTCTTTCAAACACCTTTTGCGGCGCGGCTTGAAGCCGCTCCGGTTCAACCTCGCGTTCCGATTCATAAGGAGATCCTTCGCTCCGCCTGAAGAGCGGTTCCGCTCAGGATGACGCCGACTTTGATTAGGCCCTTCGTTTCGCAATGTTCTCTCATCATTCGACATCCTCTAAAGAATGTGAAACGACATTCCTGCGCTGCGGTGTTCAACTTCAACATCTGTGTCACCGAGCGCGGTCAAGATTTGCCACGTCACAGCAACTCCGCGCAACGGATTCACGCGGCAGACGAGGCACGCTATAAAAATGAACGGCGAGAGCAGGACGGCCAAAGGCAAAAGCACGAGCCAGATCAGGAAAATTGGAATCCAGAATCGAAACGTGCGGCTGTCGTTATTGCGCAGGCTGACTACGGCAACAAACGGGATCATTTCAGGGTCTCCATCTCGCGGATCGCATCTTCCGCGGTAATCTCGCCTCGTCCGAGGCGTTCCAGGATTTCAGCTTTGGACGGAGTGGGGTTGGTCTCGACAAAGTCCAGGCTTCCGGCAATACGCGTCAGCCGCGACTTGATCGTAGGATAACTGACGCCAAAGATACGCTCCATCTCTTTGATGGAGCCGTGAGACCGGACAAACGCAATGATGAAGATCTGGTCGTCCATGGGAAGGCGGGCCAGCTGGGGGAGTTCAAAGTGGCCTTCGATGGCGATGTCTTTCTCTTCCAGGCGAACGCGCTCGACAACGATTGCCTTACCTTGGGTAAGCTGCGTCAGTTCCTGCCAGTCCCTTGAGATTTTTGTGTTGTCAGGCATTTATTGTTTAAATATATTCACATAATGTTTTATTTTATTAAGTATGTCAAGCACAATTATTGATAAAATTGATTTCCCAGGAAGTCGCCG
>Ga0207693_10000091_pt1 | contig 80207 bp, 76 predicted proteins | sample LARL81metaG_FD_184347 | JGI IMG/M metagenome (GOLD analysis project Ga0207693, IMG submission 184347) | Corn, switchgrass and miscanthus rhizosphere microbial communities from Kellogg Biological Station, Michigan, USA - LAR L8-1 metaG... | ecosystem: Host-associated > Plants > Roots >...
GCGAGCAAGTCACACTGACCGGCGGCGTGCCCACAGTTTGGCTGGCGGTGCTGAATGCGATGGATTGCCATCCCGGCCGCTGGAAGCTGGCTCCCGGCCTGCGCATCGCTGTCGCCGGTTCGGCCGCACCCGAGTCGATGTTCCGGCGCTTCGACGCGCGGGGTGTGCGCGTCATTCAACCATGGGGCATGACGGAAACCACGCCCCTAGCCACCTTCTGCACGCTCAAGCCCCACATGGAAAATCAGCCCGATGACGAACGCTATACCGTGCGCGCCAAGCAAGGCATGCCTTCGCCTTTTATCGAGATCAGAAGTATCAATGAGTCTGGCGAAACTTCTTGGGACGGAGTGACCACGGGTGAACTGCATGTCCGCGGACCGTGGGTCACGAACAGCTATTTCCATGTTGAACGTGACGACCGTTGGACTTCCGACGGCTGGTTTCGTACCGGAGACGTGGTCTGCATCGATGGCGAAGGCTATGTGAAACTCACCGACCGCGTGAAAGATCTGATCAAATCCGGGGGAGAGTGGATCAGTTCGGTTGACCTGGAAAATGCGCTGGTCGCGCATGCGTCGATTAAAGAAGCTGCGGTGATCGCCGTGCCGCACTCCAAGTGGCAGGAACGTCCGTTGGCGGTCATCGTTTTGAAGGACGGCTGCCAGGTGTGCGACTCCGAATTGCGCGACTTCCTGTCGCAACGCTTCGCGCGCTGGCAGCTCCCCGACGCATTCGTCTTCGTTGATGAGCTTCCGCACACGTCGACGGGAAAGTTGCTGAAGAGCAAACTGCGCCAGCAATTTAGCGATTGGGCCTGGGATTCGCACTCACACGCAACGCCGGCATCATCGGAATAGTCGCGTCTCGAACGTTATTCCGAACGCAAGGTGCTCGCCGGATCGACCTGTGCGGCGCGCCATGCGGGCAAGCCGCAGGCGATGCCTGCTACGCCCCCTAGCAGGGAGATGACCCCCAGATATGTAAACGGATCTAACCGCGACACCCCAAACAATAGCGTGATCAGCGCGCGACTCGCGGCGGCTGCCCCCAAAAGCCCGATCAGTACGCCAATACCCGTCAGCGTCATGCCCTGCCGAATCACTAGCCCGAGAATGTTCCGCCGGGTCGCGCCCAGTGCGACGCGTATACCGATCTCTCGCAGCCGTTCGGTCACGCTGCCCGACAAGACACCGTAGATTCCTGTCGCCGCGAGTGCCAGAGCCGCCAAGCCAAATGCTTCAAACAGAATCAGAACGAATCTACGCTCTGCCTCCGAGGTGGTCAGCAGGCTGTCCATGGTGGCAACCCGCACGATAGGCTGGTCGCGATCTACGGACCAGACCGCATTCTTGATTGCCGGAGTCAAGCTCGCCGCATCGCCGCGGGTGCGAACTACGAGCGACTGCGCGCGGTCCACCCACGTCCATTGCGAAGTGGATGTATAGAAAGCATCCGACTCACCCATGGCCAGGGAAGCCTGCTTCACATCGCCCACAACCCCCACGACCGTGGCCCACGGACGATCCGAGTGCCCGATGTCGGGACCCAATCGAACCCGCTTGCCCAGCGCGTCTTGTCCGGGGAACTTGCGCTTCGCAAATGACTCGCTGAGCAAAACCGCGAGTGGAGCGCCGGCGGTGTCGTGTTGGTCCAGCAGTCGGCCTCGGCGCAGCGGAATGTGCAACGCTTTGAAATAGTCGGGACTGACGGCGTAGCGAAGTCCTGCTTCGGCGTTATCACTTTGATCGGACTCGAATTGCACCCCATAAGATTCGAAGTCGCCACTGAGCGGCAACTGGCTGGTGAAGGCCGCCGTCTCAACTCCGGGAACATGGCTCACCGCTTCAAGCGCTTGCCGTAAAAATTCGGCGCGCGCGCCGTCGCTGTCGAACCGATGACTCGATTCCTGCACTTGCATCGTGATTACATGCGACGAATCGAAGCCGGGATCAATCGCAAATAAATGTTGCAGGCTGCGCAACAGCAAGCCTGCGCTCACCAGCAAAACAAGAGCAATCGCGACCTCGGCGACGACCAGAGTGCGTCTCGTCCATTGCTGGCCGGCCGCCATACGCACCGAGCTTTGTTGCAGCCCAGCTTGCAAGTCGCCGCTAGAAGCATGCCGTGCGGGGATGAGACCGAGCGCGATGCCGATGACGGTTGTGATGCCGAGTGCGAAAACGAAAGCGGCGGTATCCAGCCGGATCGCGTCCACCCGTGGAAGCCCGGGAGGACTCAGTGCCACCAGCGCCCTAACGCCGAACTGAGCCACCACTATTCCCAGCGCACCGCCCAGCAATGCGAGCAGCAGGCTCTCCGTGAGTAACTGCCGGATCAGTCGCGGCCGTGCGGCGCCCAATGCGACCCTCATGGCAAATTCACCGCGACGTTGCGCGCCTCGAGCCAGCAGCAAGTTAGTCACGTTCACGCACGCAATCAGCAGCACGAGCATGACCGCACCTGCAACCGCAAGCAACGCCGGCTTGACGCCGGCGGCGACGTCGGCCTGCAGGCTATTTACAATCAGTCCGTTGCTCAACGATGCCCACGGCGGCCGGGGAAACTCTGCCACCCGGTTTCGTGCGATCGCGTCGAGATCGCTTCGCGCCTTGGTTATGCTCACCCCGGGGCGCATGCGCGCCACAATTTTCAGATGATGTCCCCACTCCCGCGTCTGCGTGGTCGTGATGTTGCTGCTGTCGTATTGCAGCGGCGACCAGAACTCTGCGGAGGGCGCCAGGATGTTGTTAAACGAGCTCGGCATCACGCCGATGACGAGGTAGCTGTCTCCGTTGAGTTTGATGTCCCGGCCAGCAATCGAGGGATCGGCCCCGAAGTGCCCGTGCCACGCCGCGTCGCTCAGCATCACGACTCTGGGTCCGTGAAAGATATCGTCCGCCGCCTGAAAGTCACGCCCCAAGGCGGGCGCCACGCCCAGCGTGCGGAAATAATTTGCGCTGACTTGCTGTCCGTCCAAACGCTCGGGCTGCTCCGGTCCAGTCAGCGTCGGTTGCCACGGGCGCATTACCGCCACCTCTTCGAACGCGCGATTGCGCTCCGCCAACTCACGATAGGTATGGAAGGTTTGAGGAAGGCGGTTGCCGTCTTGCGCGGCATACCAAATCATCACGATGCGGCTGGCATTTGGATAGGGCAGTGGCTCAAACAGGATCGGATTCACCGCACTGAAAATCGACGTGGTGGCGCCGATACCCAGACCTAGAATCAGAATGGCTGCGCCGGCGAAGCCCGGGTTCCTGCGTAATTGCCGCAGCGCGTACCGAAAGTCCTGCAACCAGGTGAGCATTGGATTCCCTCGACCGCGATCCTCTCCCCCTCATCATGAGCAAGGCTGTCGCCAAGAATCATCCGGCGCAACCCTTTGAAAATCAACCGCAAGTTCGTACACCTCTGATTGAGCTTGTCCGAATTCAGCGGCCAGTGTCCGGAATTGAACGTCGATCCAATCGCAGGGATATCGCCAGCGCACCCCAGGCGCTAAGCACTTAACTCTAACCCGGTGTATCATTTCCCGATGCTTGGCGGACGCAGCAACGAGCAGTGGATCGCCCAATACTCCACCAGTCACCAGCATCCCATCAATCGCCTCTGTCACACCTTCGGCATTCCCACGATTCTCATCTCAGTGGCGCTCTTCCTCGCCAGCTTCTTCGTCCATCGCTTGTGGCTCTACGCGCTCGGATTGTTCGTGATTGGATGGATCCTCCAATTCATCGGCCACGCTTTCGAAGGCAAGCCCCCGGAATTCTTCAGCGATTGGCGATTCCTGTTCGTCGGCGTCCGCTGGTGGTGGGCCAAGATGAATGGCAAAGCGTAAACATCGCTGTGCCGCACTGCGCTTGCGCCTCTCACCATAGTGTTCTATGCTGACCTCACCCTGGCACTTCTGATTTACATAACATTCATGCAGCGTTGGACCGCAAAATTACTGCTGTTGTTTGCTCTGGCCGGAACTTTTGTTCCGCTGGCGCTGGCGGTCGCCGCTGCCCCGGCGCATGCTTGCTGCCTTCGTAAATCGGTTCACCAGTGCCACGGCTCTGATTCGGAAACGGATCAACGCTCCGTCGGCACGACAGCCTGCTGCAGCCACGACTGCTGCCGCGCCGTAAGAACGTCGCAGTCGGCGCATCCGCAGCCGTCGCTGAAATCGGCCCTCGTGCCAAGCATCGACGTCCACGCGAGCGAATCGCGTCCCGCAACTCCGGTAAGCGAACGCTTCGCAACCCAATCCACGCGCGCTCCCCCGCAAGTCTCCATCGCCTGATTCCCGATTCTTACTCGTGACTCCCGAATTCTGATCTCTGAAATCAGAACCGGGAAGGGCACGACTGTCAGTCGTGCCATAACGACGCAAACAGAGAATCGGCTTTAGCCCGTTTGGGGAGGTATCGGCCGGCTAAAGTCGCATCACGATTGGAGACCTATGCGCCGGCTTCACATTCTGCTGCTCGCACTCTGCCTGACCTGCGCCGCCTTTGCCGCGGTGGTCGGCTCCGTGCGCGGCATCATTCACGATCCCCAACATCGCCCCGTGCAAAACGCCATGGTCATGCTCAAGGCAAAGTCCTCGGACTGGTCGACCACAGCAATTTCCGACGCGAACGGCAACTTCACCTTCAACGCAGTGCCACTCGGAGAATATGTCGTCAGCGTCGCCAGCCTGGGATTCGAACAGACGCAGCAGAATGTCATGCTGGTTTCCGGCTCGCAGCCAGTCTTACATTTTGCGCTCAACGTCGCGACCGCGAAAGAAACGGTCAATGTTTCCAGCACGCCTGACTACGCTCCCACCGATTCGTCGACCCCGACCACGGTGGTGGATCGTCTTGAGATTGCCCGCACTCCCGGCGCGACCCGGTCGAACAGCATGGCGATGATCACCAACTTTGTACCTGGTTCCTACGTCACGCACGATCAACTTCACATTCGCGGCGGACATCAAACCAGTTGGCTGGTCGACGGCGTTCCTGTGCCGAACACCAACATCGCTTCCAACATCGGGCCGCAGTTCGATCCCAAAGACATTGACTCGCTCGAAGTAAGCCGCGGTGGGTACGGCGCCGAATTCGGCGATCGCACCTATGGGGTTTTCAACGTCATCCCGCGCACCGGCTTTGAACGCAATCGCCAGGCAGAACTTGTGCTGAGCGCCGGCAATTTCCTTCAGACCAACGACCAGTTCAGCCTGGGCAGTCATACCGAGCGCTTCGCTTATTACGCGAGCGTGAACGGGAACCGCAGCAATCTCGGTATTCAGACGCCCGTGCCGGAGGTGGTTCACGATGCCGCGAACGGCTATGGCGGATTCGGTTCGCTGATCTTCAATGTCGATCCTTCGAACCAACTTCGCCTCGTGACATCACTTCGGAAGGACTACTACCAAATTCCCTATGACCCGAACTTCAACGACCTTGAGAGTTCGCAGTACGACAGCAGCGGCCTGCGCGATGCGGACCACGAATCGGACGCGATTCTGAATTTCTCCTGGGTTCACACATTCAATTCGAAACTACTGCTCACCGTTTCGCCCTTCTACCACTACACCGCGGCGAATTACGAAAGCGATCCTAACGACTATCCCACGGCCAGCACTGATCACCATGCGTCAAGCTATGCTGGCGGGCAGGTAAGCTTCAGCGCGAATCTGCCGAAGAACACCTTGCAGGCAGGCTTTTACGGATTTGGCCAGAGCGACCACGACAATCTCGGGGTTCTTTTCAATTGCCCGGGCAACGGAGACCCGAATTTCCCTGGCTGCTCTCCCGGTCCGCCCCTTGCCGATATCGAGCACGCCTCGGGCAGTCTCGCAGCCTTCTTCATCGACGATACGTTCAAGCCCTTCTCCTGGCTCGCCCTGTCGGCGGGTATGCGTCCCACTCGCTTTTCCGGGGGAGTCACAGAAACCGCGATCAGCCCGCGTTTCGGCGCCGCGCTCAATATTCCTCACCTGAATTGGACCTTCCGCGCCTTCTACGGCCACTACTATCAGGCGCCTCCCCTCATCACCGCCTCGGGTCCGCTGCTTGAGTTCGCCAACGATGCCAATTTGGCTTTCATCCCTCTGCACGGGGAGCGAGACGAAGAATCACAATTCGGCGTCAGCATTCCCTGGCGCGGATGGGTGCTTGACGCCAACGTCTTTCGCACCAACGCGTCAAACTATTTCGATCACAACAACATTGGCGAATCGAATCTCTTTTTCCCGCTCACAATTGAGGGTGCGATCGTACGCGGATGGGAACTGACTCTGCGCTCGCCTCGCATTGCGCACCGCGCACAGATTCACCTCGCGTATTCGAATCAAGTGGCCTGGGCCGGAGGCAACATCAGCGGCGGTCTTACGGATTTTTCTTCCCTGGATTGGGGCCCGCTCGATCACGACCAGCGCAATACGCTCAACATTGGTGCCGACGTGACGCTTCCATGGCGCGCCTACGCCTCCACCAACATCTACTACGGTTCCGGCTTCACCAACGGCTTCCCCGGCGAGCCCTACCCTGGAAATTATTTGCCTCAGCACACCACCTTCGATCTGACTCTTGGCAAAGATTTCGGCGAGAGCTTTTCCGCCTCCATCAACGCCTTGAACGTGGCGAACCGGCGCGTGTTGATTGACAATAGCGTCACCTTCGGAGGATTCCACTGGAACAGTCCCAGAGAAATCTTCGTCGAGTTACGCTACCGTTTTCATTTCTGATGTAGAGGACATATAAAATTGACTCCCATAAGAGAAAAGGCACGCTCGCGCGTGCCCTCCCCCTTCTTCGCAAAACACAACCGTTAGTTCAGAACCCAAGTGTCATCGAAGAGCGTTCCCGTATTGAATACCAAGCCGCCGAAGATCACGAATTGCTGTCCCACCGGATCCCAGACAGTACCGAACAGCTCACGCGCCGGAGGACTATTGACCGGTGCCACTCGCCTCCAGTCGCTGCCGTTCCACTCCCAAGTTGCCTTCTGGTCGACTCCCGCATAGCCTCCGCTGAATACAATCACCTGTCCAAGCTTCTCATCGAGGCCTCCGCTGGTGAAATAGAGAGGAGGCGGCTGCGTCATCGGATTCTCCTGCGTCCAGTTCGTTCCATCCCAGGTCCACGTATTCCGCATCACCCAAAGATCAGACAGCCCGCCGAACAACACAATGTTCTTCCGGATCGGGTCGTATGCGACCACCGAGCCGGCCCGCGGATACGGCGTCGTCGTCGGATTCAGTTGCTTCCAGTTGGTTCCCGTCCACTGATACATGCTGCGCGAAAAGAATTGCCCCTGATATCCGCCGAACATGTCGACATGTCCGCTGACCGGATCGCGGAACAGAATTGGATTGGTCGCGCCCTTCGGAACAGTCCTCGGCAGGGCTTGCGTCCAGGTTGAGGTCGTACCATCCCACAACCAGGTTTCGTTCAAAAAAGCCTGCCCCTGGAATCCCCCGAACATGACGAGCTTATGAATTCGCTCGTCGTAAGCCATGGCCGCGTCGGCTCGATTGCTCGGGCCGCTGGTCGCTACCTGCTCCCATGTGGTTCCATCAAACGTCCATGTGTCACCGAGTTGTCCGGTGGAATCCAATCCGCCAAACAAAACAATCTTCTTGCTGACGGGATCGTAGGCCGAAGCAAAGCCAGCTCTCGCCGTAAAGCTCGTGGCAGTATGCAACCTCTTCCACGTGATCGACGAAGTATCGCCGGCAATTGATAGGGTTGAAAACACAAGCACAAGCAGGACAGGGACTGCATTGCGCAGGATGGCAGAGTTAATACGTTGCAAACGCATTCTCGAAATGGTCTCCTTGCAAAATAGCCGCCGCATCCTAACAACCTCGTGACCAGAGCGGATAGAGCCCAAAGTTAGATCAGGCACAACCCCTCCCCGCAGTGCGGAATCCAATAGCCACTTCAATGGAATCACGCGGAGGCCGCATGGACCAGCAGCAGTGGACAATCATAATTGCGGTGATCGCGGGAGTTGTCATCGTGGCGGTCGGCGGTTTTTTCGTGGCCCGCAGGCGCCGCAGCCAACAACTTCGCGAGCGCTTCGGACCCGAATATGACCGAGTCGTCAAAAAAGAAGGAGCAGTCAGCCGCGCGGAAGGTGTTCTCGAAATTCGCGCCAAGCGCCGAGAAAAATTCCCCTTACGCCCGCTCACTGAAGAAACCCGCGTCGACTTCGCGGAACGCTGGCGGATCGTGCAATCGAATTTTGTTGACGACCCCAAAGCTTCTCTCGCCCAGGCCGATCAATTGGTCAACCAACTGATGGAAACCCGCGGCTATCCCATGGCGGACTTCGATCAGCGTGCCGCCGATATTTCCGTTGACCATCCAGTCGTCGTGGAAAACTATCGGATCGCTCACGACGTTGCTCTTCGCCAAGGCCGCGGTGAAGTCAGTACCGAAGACCTGCGCAAAGCCATGGTTCACTATCGGACGCTATTCGAAGAACTGCTCGGAGATGCATACCCCCAACGAAAGGAGGCACGAGCATGAGCGTGCCAATGAGGAAAGAGGAACCGGAATTCGAGGAAGAAATAACCACGGCCGATCTGGCTCAGGGCAAGCGCCCCGTGTCTGAAGATCTGCCAAAACAAGATGTGCGTGAAGGTCGGCTCAAACTGAATGAGGATCGATTCAGCGAGGATCAAATCAACGATGATCGGCCAAAACCAGTTCTTGCCGGGCGCCCCTCGTCAGCTTCCGGCGAGATCGCGCAGCAAAATGTCAACGCAGCGGTCAGCGACATTCGTAGCACCACCGACGAAGTTCGCAACGCCGCCAGCCCCGGCCGCACTGCCACTGATTCGACCCCGTTATTCCCTAACAACGAACTGGAAGAGCTGCGCAATCGCTGGAGCGGTGTGCAGACCGCCTTCGTCGATGAGCCTCGCAGCGCCGTCGAGCAAGCAGACAGCCTGGTCGCATCGGCCATGAAACGCTTGGCAGAAGTCTTCGCCGAAGAACGTTCCCGGCTCGAACAGCAATGGGATCGCGGCGACAACGTCTCCACAGAAGACCTGCGCATTGCTCTGCAACGCTATCGTTCGTTCTTCCAGCGCTTACTCTCAGTATAAGAACCAGGGCGGACCCAAGCGGCCCGCCCTTATTACTTTCCTCGTAACCCGAACAGCCAAACTTATACGCCGCGCTGCTTTTCACGCAGCAACTCTTCCACGTCACCAATCTTTTCTCCCAGCATGTTCAGCTTGCGCGCCAGGCCCTGAATCTCTGTTTCGGCTCGCCGGTTGACGTCGTAATCCAGTTCGCCGCGCAGTCGATCCTTCGTGTCCTGGCGGTTCTGGCTCATCATGATCACCGGCGCCTGCACCGCCGCCAGCATCGAGAGGAAAAGATTCAGCAAGATAAACGGATAGGGATCCCATGCTCTCTTGCCCAGCAAAATAGACAGGCTCACATAACTCACCAGCACAAAGCCGAACGAGAGAATAAAAGTCCACGACCCGCCAAAACCCGCGACCTTATCTGCAATCCGCTCCCCGAAAGTCGCATCCTTTTCGATGACTTCATTGGGATGACGATTCGCCCGCAGCCGCACCAACTGCTGCGAAGAATGAAACTGCCGGCCCAGCACGCGAAGCATGTCCATTCCGGCAAGCGGCTTGCGCTGCAGCAGCACGGCGATATCCTGCTGGTCCACTTCGATACACACCGCTTCATCGACCGCTACCGCTTCGGTTTGATGCGGAGTCTGCTCCAGCATCGACGCGAAGCCGAAGAACTCTCCGTGCGACGGCTCGTCGATAACCACTTCCTGGTGCTCGTGGTCCACGGTCGAGACCCGCACCCTTCCCGACACCACAACGTAAGCCTGTCCACCGGAGTCTCCGATCTTGTAGATCCGTTGCCGCGGCGCAAAAGTCTTCACCTGCACCTGCCCGGCCAGCACTGCTGCCTCTTCGTCATCCAGCAACGCAAACAGTGGAACGTGTTTCAATACCTCTGGATCGCATGCCATGAATCGCCTCGTCGTGTGAAATCTGGATCGGAAGACGCGTCGAGGATTTCACAAAAGTGGCCCGCGAACAATACGGCACGCATGGCACCCAAGCCGCGCTCGGAGTTAAAGTGGATACAACGTGAACAAACATACTGGCCGTTTTTGTCTGATCGCTCTCATCCTGGTTGCCGTCGTTCTTGGATCTTCCTGCCATCGGAGCAACACGCCGATTGTCAAACGCTATCCTTTTAGCGGGCATGTCGTTTCAATTGACACCCAATCAATATCCGCTCTCGTGGATGGCGACGCCATTCCCGGCTTCATGGACGCAATGGCAATGCCCTACAAGGTCAAGCCAGCGGCGACGCTAAGCCATCTACTTCCCGGCGACACGATTTCCGCCGAGGTTGTCGTGGTGCCGCGCGACACGTCGAACGACGACACGGAACCCGCCTATTGGCTGGAAAATGTCAGGGTCACTGCGCACGCGGACACCGCTCCGGCAACCGCGCCGAACTCACTGCACATGCCCGAACCTGGTGAGGAGGTGCCGGACTTCTCCTTCACCAATCAGGACGGCAACCGCATTTCCTTCAACCAATATCGCGGAAAGACTCTGCTCCTCACTTTCATTTACACACGCTGCCCTTTTCCTGACTTTTGTCCCCGCATGAGCAGCAACTTCGCGGAGATCTACAAGCAAGTCGGCGGGAATCCAGCTTTGTCAGCCACGCAGTTGCTGAGCATCAGTTTCGATCCCGAGCATGATTCGCCCAAGGTTCTCCGCGACTACGCGCACAATGTGGCGCACACGCAAGATGTGGCGCTCTTCAGCCGCTGGCAATTCGCCACCCCCAGTTCCGCGGATTTGCCCAAGATCGCCAATTTCTTCGCGTTGACCGTCAAACCTGAAGGCGGACTCATCACTCACAATCTCAGCACCGCCGTCATCGGCCCCGACGGTAAGATTGTCAAGTGGTATCACGGCGGCGATTGGCAGCCTTCTGATTTAATAAAGGATGTGGCCAGCTCTGCCCCGACGAAAAATTAAACGTGACCACGATCGATTCGCACACGGCTTAAGGAGCGTACGAGTCATGCCTGGAAAAAGCATGACCTGGAAAGAACACAATTTTGGGAAGGGTTCAGTTTTGCAAAGGCACGACTTTGCGACAGCCACGATTTTGGGAAGGCTCGATCTTGAGAACGACACGGCTTAGGACGGGCACGATTTTGGGAAGAGCACAATCTTGGGAAGGGCACGACTTCAGTCGTGCCATCTGAGCGCAAAGCGATCGCGCTTTAGCGCCTGAGGCGTCTGTCGCGGCTTGATGATCCCGCTAAACAGACTTACTCGCCGGACGGAAAGAGGACTCGATGAAACATCTGCTCTTGATTCTGGCCATGCTGGGCGTGATCGTATCTTCTCTCGCGCTCCGCGAGCACTATCGCACTTATGGCGATTCTCCTTGCTCCATCAACGAACGCTGGGATTGCGGCGTCGTCAATCACAGTCCTTACGCCATGCTCGCCGGAATTCCCGTAGCCACTCTCGGCATCGCCGGCTATCTCCTGATGGGCGCGCTCGCTTTCTTGCGATCGTTCCGCCTGCTGCTCGTCCCCACCTTCGCCGGACTCGCCTTCTCTCTTTACCTGGCCAACATCGAAGCTCATGTGCTCGGCGTCTGGTGCATCTACTGCGTCATCTCACTCGGAATCATCTCTCTCATGTCGCTGCTCACCCTGGGAGCCGTCGTAGCACAATTCGTCCGCAAACCGTCGGCAGCATAACCAGATCATTGGAGGAGGTGGCGGCCCGGAGAGACACGCCAGAGCGATCACTGCTTGATCGACACGCGAACCGCCGTCCTTAGTTCAAACATGCTCGCCGTATTTTGCAATCGGGAGCGCACCTGACCAGAAAACCGGGGACACTCCAACTTGTTCGTAAGGATCCCTATTTCCGCCTGACCCCTAGCTTGCGGTTGATGTCGGTCGAAAATTCGATGAAGATGTTGAGCAACACTCCGTATCCGGCCTGCCCTAGCATGGCGCGCCCCCCTTCCGCAAACGCATTGCGCGGATGCGGCTTCCAGGCCGTCGAAACCAATCCCCCCACCAATGCTCCCCCATACAATGCCCACTGCGGACGCAACTCCTGCTCGGTTTCATTGTAGGTAAGAAAGTTCCGCATGATCGCATGCCTGGTCCGGGGCCAGAAACCACTGCATCGGCACTGGTCGTACCGCGGCTCGTATTTCAACTTCGCATTTCCTAGCCAGGCCACGGTATTCGCCGTAATGAATTGCCCTTCCCGCGACGCGAATCGTTTGGAATATCCTCCGAATCCTCCACCCCACTCGCGTGGCGCTCCCCTCGCCTGGTCGATGCCCGCTGCGAACATGCGTTTCATGTATGCTCCCGGGGTCGCCAGCGTCTGATCGAAATAGATCGTTCGCCGCTGTGACTCGTCTAAAGGAACCAGCTGGTGATCCTTTCCTACAAAGATTCCGGTGACCAATCCACTTTCCCAATCGCGTGCTTTGATCAGGGCAGCCGTCCCCGCATTCTTTGTGGCCTCCACCGCCTGTGCGGTCACTTGCTTGGTCATCTCCGCGGCCGCTTGCGCGGGATTCGGATTGTCATCTTTCTTCTCTTCCGGTTTTTCGTCCTGCTTTTCGTCGTGTGGCGTTTCGTTCGGGGATGATTGCGTAGCCGGCTCCCCGGCTTGCGGTGAAGGCTGCGGCTTGGGTTCGTCCTGCGCGAATGCGATTCCCACTTGCCACGCGAGGCAAATCAACAACAAAACAATCGAACAGAGGGCCCCGCGAGTGCAGTCTGCCGTCCCCAACGTCATCACCCTTCGCGATTCTGCGCGATCTTTCGATTATGCGGACCAGCGTGCCCGCTTCTTTGCTCTATGGCCCGCAACCATTGGATTCATTTCGATGCACTCTCTCTACAACCCTGTTGCCGACAAAGGTTGGATCGTCTCGCTGCCCTCAGTGAAGGGCTCGATGGGATTGGAGCAAAGGGAAGGGCACGGCTCCAGTCGTGCTATAAAATCCGCCAGCCATCAGGGCTTTAGCAACTGCGGCAGCCAGGTTTATTTGGGGACAGCCGCTCCGGGTGTCCTGTCGAGCGAAGCTCGACAGCTTTAAGAGAACCGTCCGCCACCTCGACCGCAAGCACGTTGACGAACGGGCGCATGGGACAATTGATCGCGGACGCGTTGCTCGCCCGCGCGGAACTACCTACCTACCCTCTCTCAAACGCGTGCTTCTTTTCTAACTCCTGCAACGCCAGCTGCCGCGCGCTTTCAAATCTCTGCGCTTGCCCCATCAGGCCTTGCGTCGCCTCCGCCCATTCGCCCTCGATCCGCAACAGTCCCTGCGCCGCCACCAGACGCGCCGCTATCTCGATCAAATGCCCAGGAGCCGTCTGTAGGTATTGCGCCTCCGTGGGATCGCCGATCCACACTCGGTTCTCGCTTCCCAGCGTTGTCTGCCAGTACACTTTGCGTTCGATGAATTCCGCCATCACATCGTCCGCGGCCTTGCCAAACACCCAATGTTGGCGCTTGAAATCATAGTGACGGCTCGAGAACGGTACCGGCAGCAATTTTCCCGACTTCAAGAATTCAATCTGCCTGCGATCCACTTCCTTACGCAGCGCGTTGACCACCGGCGCCTCCGCATCTTTCGGATCCAGCGACGGCAACACCTCACGCACAGTCTGCGAAAGATTCACCGCCACCGGCGCATGCAAGCCCTCCGACCCTTCCAGCCCGATGTCGCCATGCAGCACGAAGAAATCTGCCCCTGACGTCGACTGATGAAAAGGCCACTCCAGCCGAATCGTCAGCGGCAATCCCCCCAGCGTCACCCAAATCTTCTTATCCGCGGGGCTTCCAGTCCCGCCCTGTCCCGTCGTCATAATCCGTATCCCTTCCCTGGGGCGCAACTGCCGCGCCACTCAATCCCAATGTGAAAGTATTCCGGAAATCGTTCGCTCGAAGGTCAAGCTGTAATCTTAAATCGAAAATCCGAATCTTTGTTGCCAGCTACTTCCCCTCCAGTAGCCCTCAGCGTCGGCTCTCTTTTGCCGAAGGGTTGTTGCCGGGCATCACGCCGGATTCTGGCTGATTACGGAACGAGATGCTGTCGTTCCACCACATGCACCACTCCAGCCCCTCGTATCGCCCAAATCATTCCCTCGGTATTCATAAGCTCTCCAGAATTCCTCTGTGTCCCCTGTGTCCCCCGTGGTGAAGGGTTTTAGCACCCAGATAGTGCCGCCCGACTTCCGAGGCATACTCCCGCCCCAACCGTTCCGCATTCCCCAACAGCCACTCGCTCAACCGCGTCTCTCCGGTAGCGGGTCCTCCAGGCGCCAGCAAGTTGTCCATCAGCCCCAGGTATTCCTCCCACGTCAGCACGACATCCCTCACGATCCAGCCCGTCAGCAGTGTCGCCAAGTAAGCGAGCACAGTCGGCGCATGAACCAAGCGTACGGTGCGTCCGACGCGTAGGGCTATGAGTCGCACCAGTTCCTCAAAGCTGAACGTCTCGGGTCCAACCGCGTCCTTCACTGAATTGCCATTCTCCTCCACGGCCTCCACTAGCAATCGCGCCATGTCCTCGACATAAATGGGACGAATCTTATAACGCCCATCCCCCGGAATTCCGAATACTGGAAGATGCCGTACGAACCACGCGATATTGTTGATGAGAATGTCTTCCGCGCCGAAGATGACCGTCGGCCGCAGAATTGCATATGAGAGCCCGGAGGTCATCACCGCTTCTTCTACTTCAGCCTTGCCTTTGTAGTAGCCCAGCGGAGATTCGATGGAAGGATTTGCGATGCTGACGTGCACGATCCGGCGCACTCCAGCGTCCTTAGCCGCTGCGATGAGAATCCGCGAATTCCGAACCGCGGTTTCGAAATTCGTCTTTCCGCGTGGGAAGCGAACCCAATAAGTATTGATCAAAGTGGCAGCGCCCCGCAGATTACGCCGCAGCTCATCTGGACGATCAAAGTCATATGGGCAAATCCGCACGCGCTCGCCAAAAAGATTCGTCCGGCCAGCAGGGCCGGGAGGATGGTTCGTAAGGGTGCGAACCTCGTAACCGCGATTGATCAGTAGCCGCGTAGCGTACTTCCCCGTATAGCTGAACGCCCCGGTAATCCCGACACTCGCGGCCATCGGCCCTCCTCTTTCCTAAGCGCTTCGCGTAATTTCATAAAAATCAGATATTTCTGTAGAAAACGAATTGCGTAAACCAAAAAAAGGCCTACCCCGCCTTCTTTCTCACCTTCGTTCCCATCCGCAGCAGCTTTCGTACCGTCCCCGTGGGAAGCCGTTTCATCTGGTCATACAACTCCGTTACCGCCTCAAAAAATCCCGCCATGGCGACCAGCCTCTCTCGCGTGTACTCCGCGCCTACTTCTTTCGGATCCAGGTCGGCCAGGCACTGCCGCAAGATCTCCCGCGTCGGATCAATTTCCCGTCGCTTCCTCTGCTCGATCACCAGCCGGAACATCTCCCAAACGTCCTTCATCGACTCATAATGTTCCCGCCGGTCTCCCAGCACGTGGACGGCGCGCACAATTCCCCAAGTTTCCAGCTCGCGAATCGACGTGCTCACATTCGACCGCGCCACGCTCAGCGTCTCGGCAATCACCTCCGCCGGCAGTGCGGTAGGCGACAGGTACAGTAACGCATGAATTTGCGCCACCGTCCGGTTGATCCCCCACCGCGTCCCCATCTCGCCCCAGTGAAGGATGTACTGCTTCTGCACTCCGGTGAGTTCCGCCATAACTTTTCTTTCAGTACAAACTGAATATACAGAATACTTCGTCTTTTGTCAACCACTGGATTGCGCCGCGGGCATCTATCAGATCTACCGCAGTTGGCCCCCAGCAACCTATTCCATCCTCAGCACCATCTGAATCGCGTCCGCCCGGAGGCTTCCGTCATGTCGCGCCCCTTTTCCACCGTCATTTACATCATCACTATTCTTGCGGGCCAACTCGCAGCGGCCGGCGCAGACTCCTCCCCGCTCCAGCTGGTGTATCTGCAGGACGGCACATCCCTCACTACGTATAACGTGGATCCTCAGACTCTCTCGGCCACGCAAGTCGGCCAACCAGTCAATCTGCCCATGAGCTCATTCGCCCTGCTGACTCCTTCGCTCAACGGCCGCTTCCTCTACATTCGCGGCACCGACTCCAGCCAACGACAGCACCTCTGGATATTCGCCACCGACGCCTCTGGCGTCCCGCAAAATCCGCCGGTTCAGACGATCGATGCCAACGGCATGTTCAGCTTCGACCTCGATCCGGGTGCGAACTTTGCCTACTCCGTGCTGGGCGTCCTGAACTCGCAAAATCAAACCATCTTCAGCATCGAACGCTTCGCCGTCGATCCCAACACCGGCACTCTCTCCGCTCCCACCATTGTTGCCAAATACCCGCCGAACGGTACGTGTACGCCCGGATCCGAAGGCTCGTCCTTCAGCCTCAACGGATTTTCCTCGAACGGCAAAGCTCTCTACGACGACTGGTATTGCTTCCACCACGGCGACGTCGGTGCAATCTATTACACCCGCGCCGTCGATCCGCGGACCGGTGCCCTCGGCCCCGAAACCAAGGTCTACACCTGGACCAGCAATTCCGAGGGATACGACGACGTCACCTTCCTCAACAATCAGATCATCGACTTCAGCATTCCCAATCCCTTCGGCCAAGGCGTGAACAGTCTTAGCATCTATCCCGTGGTCTCCAACAGCAAGACGCCTCTCGTGCAATGCACCGCCTCCATGCTCGAAGCCTGCGGCTATTCCATTGGAGCCTTAGTCCACCCCTCCGGAAAATACATCTTCTTCACCATCAACTATTACACCGATCAGATCGCTCGCATCGATCTGCCCGACAAGAAACTCATCGACACAACCCGTTACATCCCCTTCCAGGTCTCGAAGTTCAATGCCGACGGAACCATCGTCTACGCCCTCTCGGTAGGAAGCAGCACCTACGACGTGGAAATCTACGGCTTCAACCCTCAGACCGCCGACGTCACCACCACCGGCTCATCCATCCACGCCCCCTCCATCACCGACACCTTCTGGCCCGTCCAGCGCGAGTGACGAATCGTCGACGCTCCTAAAGGAACCTGACACTACGCCCAGCCTCTGCACACCGGTGCGTTTTCTCCCTACCCATTCGTTCAATTGCGTCAGGAGTTTTCGCCTTATCAAGAGTGCAAGAAATTGCAGCTTCCCGCAGAAAGAAAACTAACGCGTTTTTGATAGCTCACGGTAGAATGGCCGGCCAGTTTTCATGAGGGGGAATCTACTGGCTAGGAGCCGTATACCAATGTTCTGCCAATTGCGCGTCTACTTCGTCGGCCTGTTGCTCGTTTTGATGTCGAGTTTCGCACAAGCCGCCACCGTCCCAATCAGCGTCTATCCGAACCCTGCAGATTTTGGAACCGTCGCTCAGAATTCCAGCGGCTACCTGATCGCCTACGTCAGCAACGTGAGCCTGAATTCTGTCAACCTCACGAGTATGACCATCTCCGGCGCTAACAGCGCTGACTTTGCCTTGGCATCCTCTTGTATCGGCACATTGCCCTCTGGCCAAAGTTGCCAGATGACCATGATCTTTACACCTTCTGTTCAAGGAAGCCGCACCGCGAACCTCCTGATCGGCGTTCAAGGCCTGAGCCAGAAGGTTTCCGTTTTACTCGACGGCATCGGCGGAGCTCCAATTCCTGTGTTGACCTCCATGTCTCCAGCCACCGCCTATGTCAACGGCGCTGGCTTCGCACTCACTCTCACCGGCTCGGCTTTTGCTTCCGGTGACGTGGCGTACTGGAACAACTCTCCGTTAACCACTACCTACGTCAGCTCGGCTGAGCTCATCGCGCAGGTTCCTGCATCCTCCCTTACAGGCACTGGATCGGATTGGGTCACCGTCGCAAATCCCAATGGAAACTCCTCGGGAGGGCTTGACTTCAACGTGATTGCTCTCGATCCCTTTGTCAACAACATTTCTCCGTCGTCCATCATTGCGAAATCACCTCCGCCGGCAATCCTTGTGAACGGCAGTAATTTCATGACCGGCGCGAGTGTCAAGTGGAACGGGAAGACGATGCCTACGACCTACCTGAGCTCAACCCAGCTGCAGGTGACGCCGACGACTGACCAACTCGCGTCCGCCAAGATCGTTCAGTTGTCCGTTACCAATCCTGCTCCGGGCGGAGCCTCCCAATCCATCAACTTCAACGTCACCTATCCCGCCAAAGTTACGGTCTTGAATCTTCCCGCCAACGATTTGGTTTGGGATCCCTATGCCCAGCGAATCTATGCCTCCCTCCCCAGCACCTACGGTTCAAAGGGCAACAGCATTGTGGTCATCAACCCTTCGACCGGCAAAACCGCCGGATACTACTTCGCCGGCAGTGAACCCAACCAGCTCGGCTTGTCCGCCGATTCCAAGTACCTCTATGTCGGACTGAATGGAAATGGCTCTGTGCAGCGTCTGCTGCTTCCCAGCTTTGCCCCCGACATCAACATCAGCTTGGGCACGACCAACTTCGGACTCAACAGTGCACTCGATCTGCAAGTTTCTCCCAGCGATGCTCACTCCATTGCTGTTCCGGAGGGCTCGCCGGAATGTTGTAGCTCAGGAGGTCTCTACTTCTATAAGGATGCAAACCAACTCCCCGACTCGATCCCCTATCCATTTTTCACCAGTGTCGTGTACGTCGATGCAAGCACGCTTTATGGGTACAACAACGGCACATTGGGCGACGTGGCCGTCAACTCGAGTGGAGGCACCTTGGGCCAGCAATGGAATGGCTTGGTCCAGGGTAATTCCATTCAATACGACAATGGACTGATCTACGGGAGCAATGGTCAAGCTTTCAATCCGGTCACCGGAAAACTCGTCGGTACTTACGATGTGAACGGAAACAGCTGTTGCAATTCCATGCAGGTCTTACCCGACTCCGCGATCGACCGCGTATTCGCAGTAGGCACCACGCCGTTCTTCAACTCGTTCGGCATCACCAGCTACGATCTTGCCAAGTTCACTCCCGTAGCAGTGACCGATCTCTCTCAGCTGACGAATACAAGTCCGCTGTCGTTCACCCGTTGGGGAAGCAGCGGCTTGGCCTTCGTTCTGCAAAACGGATGCTGCGGCAGCACTTCCTCGCAGGTCGTGTTGGTGCAGAGTCCCTCCATGCTCATGACCGCCGGCGGCTCCAAGAATCCTGCGCCTGTAGCGCAGACTCTTTCGCCCGCCAGCGCCACTCACGGAACCTGGAACTTTCCTCTGACCGTAAAAGGCACCGGATTTGTCCCCGGCTCGCAAGCAACTTGGAACGGCATAGCGCTGACGACCACCTATCTGAGCGCAACCCAACTCACCGTCTACGTGCCCGCCGGCAACGTTGCAGCGACAGGCACAGCCCAAGTCATCGTCACCAATCCCGCGCCCGGCGGTGGCTCGTCCAGCGCGCTATCCTTCACCATCAACTAGCAGGAACGAATGCCCCACCCTTCTCGCGCCTTTTTGCGAGAGGGTGGGGATTTTGATCTACCCAGCAATTCATCGACGCCCCTCCTTCGATCCCCTCAACCTCCAGCCCCGATGGGTAAGCGGAAGAAAAGATAACCGAGCCCCGTGGACGACAGAAACACCGCTTCTGTCGAAGGCCTTTTTTCGCGCCAGAAAAGCCCGAACCATACCAGTAACCCTCGGCTCTAAACGGCTATTTGTTCCACCTACATCCCGATCCGGCATCGCATGATGACCCGTATAATCCCCGCCACCTCCAAATTTTGCACCCTCGTTCCCACCACTGTTATCAACCTTGATTCATCCAGCAAGGCCGACCCAAGCTAGGAGCTAGCAGCTAGAAGCTGCCCTTCTTCATTCGCATCGCTATCCCACCCCGAAACTCCGGACTTCGCATCATCTTCTCTCCACCCGCATGCTTGAAGCGCACTTCATCCTTCACCGCGCCACTCATCACATCCACCCAGCGCAGCACATATTCCCCGGCAGGCAAACTAAACGTCACTTCCGTCGGCCCATCTCCATCGACATACATCGCATACTCGCCCTGCGAACTCGAAAGCATATGCGTCACCACTCCGCCCGCGTGCTTCACCGCGCTCATGTCCGGAGCCAAATCCACCAGCGGCAGCCCCTGCAGAAACTCACTCAAAATCCGCAGCCGCCGCCTCAACTCCGCGCTCCCGCCGCCCGGCCCGTTCGGCTCCGTATCCGTTCCATCCTCGTGCCCCACCGAGAACGAATAGTCCAAGCTGTCGAACACGCCTCCTCCCGACAACATGAAATTCCACGCCTGCCGCGCGTAAGTTTCATCCGCGCGCCCCAGGAACCCTGTCTCGTCATACGACAGAGCTTTGCCTAATCCGTAATTCTGCAGCGCGGCCTCCGGATACGCGTAGTGAAAGTTCGCCACACTCACGCCCGCAATCACCCCGCGCATCGGATACACAAAGTTGCAGCAATTCTGCGCAATCAAATGCCGCTTGGGCAGCGCCGCCTCTTCACTCGCAATCCACTCCGCCACCCGCGCCTGCCACGCAATCGATAACCCGTCCGCCAACTCAATCGAATTCGGATACTGATCCCGTCCCGAAAACAAATACGGATTCACCACGTTCTCCAGCACCGGACGATCCGACCAAGGCTCATTGGCGATCTCAAAAATCACGTTCGGGAGCGCATTCGCCTCCCGCACCAGCTTTCGCACATAGCGCTCCTGGTGCGCAAGAATGTTCCCGTTTTCCAGCGTGTTTACTTTCTTCCAGTCGATCGCGTCGGTCTGATTAACATTGTTCGCGCGATTAAACGGACTCAAGTCCCACTGCAATTGCCCATACTGCGAAGAGAAAAACGTAAGCTCGACCACGATCCCGCGCTTCGACGCCTCCGCAAGAAAATCATTTAGTCGCGAAAAATACTCCGGATTCCATTTCTCCAGATCAAACTTATTCCCACCACCTGCATACTCTGCTGTCGCACTCCGCGTCCACGGCGCCACAAATCTTCCGCGCGCCGGAGCCAGATCATTCCGCAAAATCCCAAACGACTTCGCCGGCGCCTCCACGTACGACCCGCCAAACACCCGCGTGTAATTCATTCCCCCCGCCGCGAGTGCCTGCAGATATTTGTGATAATCAAAATCCGCATTGAACACCGCCCCGTAGTGCTCCCCGCTGGTAACCAGCGCCACCGCCTTCCCCTGAAACAGAAAATAATGCGGATTCTTCGGATGCAACCGAATCGGCTCAGTCTGCGCAACCTGCGCTCCGGCCCACGTGCCAATCCACAGAATCAATACAAGCGGGGTAAGGGCAGAAAACTTTCGAGAGCTTCGGACATGCATGCCGCTTCCTCCTGATCGAACTACATCCCTGATGGATCACTTTCGTTGACGGCTATTCCGCGCGCAGCGCGGCGCACGGGTCGATCCTTGTCGCGCGCCGTGCGGGCAGCCATGCCGCCATCAGACCCACCGCCATCAGCAGCAGCGTGACCATCGTGAATGCGATCGGATCGGTCGGCGTCACCCCGAACAGGAACGTTTGCAGCACACGAGTCACGCCCGCGGCCCCGGCCAGGCCCACGATCAGGCCCGCGAGGACGATGCGGAGCGCGCGCGTGAGCACCAACTGGAGCACGTCGCGGCGTTCGGCGCCGAGCGCCATGCGCACGCCGATCTCGCGGCGGCGCTGCGTCACCGAGTAGGCCATCAATCCGTAGATTCCGCACGTCGCAATCAGCGTCGCGGTGATCGCGAACAGCACCAGCAGAAACATCCGGAAACGCGGCGGCGCCACCGACGCCGCCACCGCTTCGTCCATCGTCACTGTGCTCTCGATCGGCAGATTGGGCGCGACACGTCGAATTTCCGCGCGGATCCCTTCGACCACGCTGGCGGGTGTGTCCGTACGCACGACGAACGACACGAACCGCAGTACGAAGAACTCGACGCGCTCCTGCTGGAACGGCACGTAGAGCATGGGCTGCACTTCCTGATCGAGTCCCTTCTGACGGATGTCGGCGACCACGCCCACCACCGTCAGCCACTCGCCCCGATCGCTCAAGCGCACTCGCCGGCCGAGCGCCTCGCCCGGACCGCCCGGAAAGTATTCGCGCGCGATGCGCTCGCTGACGATCGCTACTTTCGGCGCTTCCGCCGTGTCCCGTGCGGTGAACTCGCGTCCCGCCAGCAGCGGAATTCCCATGGTGTTGAAATAGCCCGGGCCAATCTTCGGCCTGCCGGCATCAATCTTCGGCTTCGGCTGCCCCTCTATGTAAAAGTCGTCGCGGATGAACATCATCCCGAACGGCGCCGAGTTGATCAGGCTCGCGGACTTCACGCCCGGCAGGTACTGAATGTGATCCAGCATGCCGCGCGCGAATTCATGGATGCGCTCAGGCTCGTCGTAAAGGCGTTCGGGCAGCGTCACCCTGACTGTCTGCACGACGCCGTCGGGCCCGCGCGATTCGAAACCGGGCGACACCGACGTGAGTCGCACGAAGCTGTGAATCAGCAGGCCCGCGCCGATCAGCAGGACGAGCGTCAGCGCGAACTGCGCGGCGACCAGCAGCGTCCGCAATCGCTCGCCCCGACGGTCGGCCGTCGTGTGCGCTTCGCCGACGTGCAGCGCGAGGTCTTCGCCAAACGCGGCTCCACTGACGCGCAGCGCCGGCACCAGGCCGATCAGCAGAGTAGAGACGACCGACAAGCCAAGGCAGAACGCCATCACGCGCGCGTCGATCACAATTCCGCCGAGGCGTGGAAGCGCGAATTGTGGCACCAGCGGCAGCGTGATCTCGATCGCGATCCGCGCCAGCATCACACCGAGAGACGCGCCCGGCAGCGACAACACGATTGCTTCCGTTAGCAACTGATGCACGATGCGCCGGCGTCCCGCGCCCAGGGCCATGCGTACGGAAAGTTCGCCGCGGCGCGCGCTGAGGCGCGCCATCTGCAGATTCGCGACGTTGACGCTGGCGATCAGCAGCACGAACGACACCGCCCCGAGCAGGATCAGCAGCAGCGTGCGTACCGACTCTGTGCCGTACTCCTGCAGCCCGACGACGCGTGCGAGGGTGCGGACGTTCGGCGCGAGCGCACCCTCGGTCGCGAGTCCGCCTGCGGGCACGATCGACGAATCGTTCACCAGCGCCGTCAATTCCGCTTCCGCCCGTTCCTGCGTCACGCCTGGCTTCATGCGGCCCAGCAAGAAGAGAAACGCATTCCTGCCGGTATCGCCGGGCCAGCGATTGAGCAGAAAGAGGTCCGTTTCCGGCAGCGCGCCGAGGCGCGGAAGCACCGGCCTGAAGCTGAAGTCCGGCGGCAGCACGCCGACGACGGTACGGGGAAGGCCGTCGATGGTGATGGACTGTCCGACGATCGCCGGATCGGCCTTCAGCGACATGCGCCACAGTCGGTCGCTGACGATCGCGCTGCGATCGTCGTCTGGCGCCGCGGCGCCGGTGAGGAACGGGCGGCCGCGCACTGGCTCGACGCCCAGCGTGACGAAGAAATTCGGACTCACCTCGAGCGCGTGCAACTGCACCGGCTCGCCGCGTCCGGTCAGCGGCACGTCGATCGAGTTGTAGGCTGCGAGATCCTCGAGCGCGGCGACCCGCGGGCGCAGCCCCTCGTACGACACGGGCGCCCAGGTCGAGAAGGTCCTCGGGCCTTTCTCGGTCTGCTGCGCTGACGAGATCATCACCAGTTGATCGGGATTCGAGTACGGCAGCGGACGCCAGAGCACGCCGTAAGCAACGGAGAAAATCGCTGTGTTGAGGCCGATGCCGAGCGCGAGTGTGGCGAGGGCAGTGAAGGTGAACGCCGGATCGCGCCGCATCAATCGCAGCGCGTGACGCATGTCCCGCATGAAGGTTTCGACGGTTGGGAAGGTCCACGGTTCGTGCGACTGTTCGCGCAGCCGAAGCGGATTGCCAATCCGCCGCCGCGCGGCCGCCCGCGCCTCGTCACCGCTCATTCCATCTGCGTCGGCGAGGGCGTGCGCCTTCATCTCCTCGTGAAAGCGCAGCTCCTCTTCCAGATCACGATCGAGCCGATTCCGCTGAAACAAGAACAGCAGACGTCGGAGCACAGAACCCATGGCACCCTCCTGAGAGTCAAGACATTACGTCGTCTTCATCACCCGCATGATCGCGCCGAACATCTGCGAGAAGCGCGATTCCTCGACGCCGAGCTGTTTCTTCCCGGCAGTCGTGAGCCTGTAGAAGCGCGCTCGCCGGTTGTTCGCCGAGATCTTCCACTCGGCCAACACCCATCCCTTGACCAGCATCCGCTGCAGCGCCGGATACAGCGATCCCTCTTCAATCGTCAGCACATCCGCCGACAGCATCTGGATGTGCTGCGCGATGCCGTAGCCGTGCATCGACTCGATCGACAGCGTCTTCAGAATCAACATCTCGAGCGTGCCCGGAAGCAGCTCGTTCTTGCTCTTGGTCTTGGCTTCTTTCATCAGTCTCTCTTTGCATAGACTAACCATGGAAGTGGAAAGTATCCTTCCTTCAATGAAACGCTGTCAACCGCTGGCAGCAGACGGCTCGAAATATTCCGAACTTATATCCCAGCAACCGCGAGCGCGATGAGGGCGAAAGATTTCAGCCCTGCCGCAAAGCTTTTCGGCCACGAACACGAAAAAAGGCGGCCGCAAGGCCGCCCGGTTGTAGCTAGGAGCTAGAAGCTAGGAACTGGAACTCCTCCCCCGCAACATCTCCACCACCCGCTCATAATCATCCACCGTGTGATACTCGATCACGATCTTCCCCTTGCCCTTGCGATCGCGAATGCGCACCCGCACTCCCAACAATCGCTCCAGGTCCGTCTGCGCCGCACGCACGTTCGGATCCACCCATCGCGCCCCGCCTCCGGTCTTCTTCGTAACTTGTCCCGGCATCCCAGGGAACGGATCCAGCAGCCCGTTCATCGAGAGCACCATCCTCTCGATCTGCTCCAGGCTCAGCCCCTTCTGCACTGCGTACAGCGCACCCTTCGTAATCTGATCGTCGTTCTCCAGCTTCAACAACTCTTTCGCCTCGCCGAACGTGATCTTCTTCTCCGCCAGCAGTTGCATCACTTCCCGCGGAAGCTTCAGCAGCCGCATGTAATTCGCGATGGACTCGCGCGACAATCCAACCCGCTCTCCGATCTGCGCCTGCGTCAGTGAAAATTCCTGGCTGAGCACGCGAAACGCTTGCGCCTGTTCGAGCGCGCTCAGATCTTCGCGCTGCAGGTTTTCAATGATCGTCATCTCGGCGGCTTGCTGCAGCGACACGCGCCGCACCAGTGCCGGAATCGTCGTCTTCCCCGCCTTCTTCGACGCCAGCAGCCGCCGCTCACCCAGTACCAATATGTAGCGCCCGTCCTCGTCCCCCGGACGCACCATGATCGGCTGCACCACCCCATTCGCCTTAATCGAATCCGCAAGTTCCTCCAGCCCCTCGTCATCATCCACATACCGGGTCTGAAACGGATTCTTGTCGATATCCGAAATGGCCAGATTGATCACCAGATTTCCCGGTACCCGCGACTCCGCCTGCGCCGAAATCGTAATCGCCTCGCCAGCAGAAACCTCCGCGCCATCTTGTGTCGGAATAGCGTGTGTATAAGGAGCTTGTGTGGAAAACTGCTGGGAAGGGATCGCCGGTGTGGGGAAAGTTTGTGCTGGGAAGGTTTGTGTGTGGACAGCCGCCCCCGGCGGTCCGGCCGAGCGAAGCTCGGCTGCCTCTGCTCCCTCCACGACAGCCTGAATCGTCCCGTCGAACGGCACCCCGACCCCCTGGTCATTCCGGACCTGAGCCGGCTGAGCCGGCACTCGTGGAGCCACAGGTATCCCCGCGGGCCGAACGCCCGCTCCCCCCACCACCCGCGGACCCGGCAGCAACGACTCTAACCCGCGCCCCAACGCCCGCCGCTTTTCAACCTTTTCCTTCTCCGCCACTCGCGCCGTACCGTCCGCCGCCGTATTCGTCATCCAGTCCTCTCTCCTATGCCCTCGCCGGTACTATATCGATGCTCATCAATATAATATATTGATGGCTATCGATGTAAGTCGAGCTGCGCTCAAGCCGTCTTATCCATCTCATCCGCCACCGCAGGAATCTCCTCCACCGCAGCCTGTTCGCCGCTACCCTCAGCGCTAACGGTTTCAGCCGAGAGCTCAGAGCTCACAGCCGACACCTGCCCCGGCTGCCTCTCGATGATCTCCTTCGCGAGCCGAATGTAACTTTCCGCACCCTTCGACCGCGGATCGTATACGAGCGCTGCCTTCCCATGGCTGGGCGCTTCCGCCAGGCGTATGTTCCGCGGCACTGTCGTGCGGCAGAGCTTCTCTCCAAAATAATTTTTCAGCTCAGCCATCACCTGCTGTGCGAGGTTGGTGCGCTCATCAAACATGGTGAGCACGACGCCTTCGATCCCTAATTCAGGATTCAGTGCGGCGCGAATGCGCTCGATCGTATCGAGCAACTCACTGACGCCTTCAAGGGCAAAGTACTCTCCCTGCATCGGAATTAATACAGCGTCTGCAGCGACCAGGCTGTTGAGTGTCAGCAGGTCAAGCGCAGGTGGACAGTCGATCACGATGAACTGAAACCGATCGCGCAAAGGCGCGAGCGCATCGCGCATGCGATACTCGCGTCCCTCTGCGTCGACCAGCTCAATGTTTGCGCCAATCAGATTCTTGTGCGCTGGAATCAGCCACAGCTGCTCGAGTTCAGTCGTGAGCAGCGCTTCCTCCGCTGAGGCTGCGCCCATCAGCAGATGGTACGAGCTCACACGGTCGGGATCCTTGGGGAAGCCCAGGCCGCTGGTGGCGTTGGACTGCGGATCGCAGTCGATGAGTAGCGTGTTGACTTCTGCAGCCGCAAAGGATGCGGCCAGGTTGATGGCGGTGGTAGTCTTGCCCACGCCACCCTTCTGGTTGGCAACAGCGATAACGCGTCCCATTGAATTGTCTGGAGAAGCAGAGCTAGTCGCAGCATAATGCTGTTTAGTTTTCGAAGCAATCAAGATCTGCTGTGCATGGCGTGAATTTATGTGCAAAACACGTCCGAATGTTCCCACGGGAACATTTGAGGGACGGAGTGTTCCTATAGGAACACTCGTAGGATCTCTCGCGCACTGACTACGATTGTTGCGAAAGCTTTCTGCAGGAACAAAATCTGGTTTTTCGATGGGTACGTCTAGGCACACGGGGGCTAGCGTTGCGCCTGTTTCGATCGAGGTGTTTTGCTTTGAGTGCTATGGCGGGGAAAGTGTTCCTACGGCACACCTATCTGTCCGATACGCCTCCACGTGACGTTCCCATAGGAACACTTTGAATTATGGAGAAATGTTCCTGCGGGAACACTCTGGTGAGTCGAACGGGACAACCGGAGAAGTGTTCCCATGGGAACACTTTGCTCCCGACGAGGACCTATCTCTGACTTCTCGAGCTGTTTTCCACTTTTTGTCAGAAAGTAGCGTAAATCAGGCATCCAGTGATCGATCTACGCGGAGCGAAGCCTCTCGTGTTCCACTTGTTACTACTTTGGTACATCAGCCTGTCAATAGTATCTAGGGTTAACGAAGGTTCGGTGTAAACTATTGATTATGCTATATAATTCCACTTAGTCAGCAAAAATAACGATAACCACTCATTTTAATTTCTAATATAGACATTGTTTCCCACTTTTACAACGGGTAGCCGCCAATAACACCTTGGAGGTTGCGTTCGGGATTGGGGTCGCAGGTGACCAGGTGAAGTCCGGCAGGAGAGAGTGGGCTATGTCGACCTGTGGGGTGGCGATCAATAGAGCCAGACGGCCGGTGGGGGACACGAGTGCGGCAGCGATGGGGAGGATCTTTTCGAAGTGCTCGACGGCGCGGAGGGTCACCACATCGAATTTAGCCTGGATGGATTCGGCGCGGGTGATTCGTATATTGACGTCGGTCAATGTAAGCGCGCGGGTGATTTCGCGAAGGAAGGTAGCCTTTTTGTGGTTGGACTCGATCAGGGTCAGGGACAGAGCGGGGTTCCAGATTTTTAGGGGGAGGCCGGGGAATCCCGCGCCTGTGCCTACGTCTGCTACCGTGCGGCGGGAATCAAGATCTTTCACCACAGAGAGCACAGGGGAAACACAGGGGAAGAGGTGGCGGGCGGCGAAGAGGGATTCGCCGAAGTGACGGGTGACGATTTCTTCTGGGGTGCGGATCGCGGTCAGGTTGATGCGGGAATTCCAGCGGATTAATATATCGATGTATATCGATATATGCTCCAGTTGAGCGGGGGAGAGAGCACAAACGTTATTTGTGATGTTTGGATCGGCTGAATTCTCCTGATTCTTAATATTTTGATCTTCAGTATTATGGTCCTCATTTTGTTGGACGGGCGCGCGCAGGAAGGGGTCGAGGAGGTCGGCGATGCTGGCGGTGTCCATAGGGAGCAGACACCAGATTGTAGAAGGGAAGACGGGAGATTGGAAAAGAGGATATTCTGGAATTAGAACTGGGCCCGGCAGAAAAAATTATCTTAACGAAAAGGCAGGGAGTCGCCGGCGCGGGAGCCGGCATCCAATTGACCTATGAAGACCACAGGCGGAGAACTATTTGACGAGAAATATCGTGTGGTCGCGGTGGAGGGACAATCGCTGACTATTCGTGGGGTTCGCAGCGGGAAAGTTTTGAAGATCGTGAATCCTGATCCGAGCACGCCGCTCACGTCCACGGAGTATCCGCCGGGAAAGTTGATTAAGTTGAGTGATCCGTCTGGTTCGCCCGCGAATTAGAGGGGTTCACGCGATCACAGTTGCTGGGCACGGGCGGCCGTGAAAATCGTCGAATCCATCATCTGCTTCCAACCTGCTTCCCCCAGTGCCGTCCGCAATTGTCTTTGGGCGGATCGCCAGTAGCGCAGCGCACTCAGGTATTTGCGCTTCCCTTCTGCGGTTAGGGCCAATCGGACCTCTCGCCGGTCTTCGCCAGGCTTCGTCCGAATCCATCCGTTTCTTCGCAGCAATGCGAGCGTTCGCGTCAACGTTGTGCTGTCAAGCCCGAGCAGCTCCCCCAAATTGCCCTGCGAGATACTCCTAACGGTCGTTAGGGCCTGGAGCAAGGTGAACTGCGTCGCCTTTATGCCGGCGGACTGCAGTTCTTGATCGTATCTCTGGGTCACCAGACGGGCAGCGCGGCGAAGATTCGCGCAGGCACACGGCAAGTGCACAATTTCGTTTCGAGGGCTCAATGCGGGCTGTTTCATAATCTGTATATACATCCATCTCACTCGTCTGAGCAATATTGCAATATTCCTGCATCCCCCTAGATGCGTATACATCTATCTGAAACTGAAGAGGAGGGTTTTATGAATTACCTGGTTCAACTAAAACTCGCCAACCGGCCGGGCACTCCACAGGAGGGCACCGCATTCATCGAGCAGTCCATCCTGCCGACGTTGGAGATGTGCAAACGGCTCGAGGCCCAGAAGAAGATCGTGGCCGGAGGACCGCTGAGCGGAGCGATTGCTCTCGCCTTGATCGTTAACGCCAAATCAGCCGAGGAACTGGACGGTCTCATTAGCAGTTTACCGGTCTGGCCGCGAATGGAGACGACGGTCACCCCGCTTTCCACGTTCGACGTCCGCATGCAGGCGGTTCGCGCCCGGCTCGAAGAACTGAGAACCGAAGGAGGTGGCCGATGAACGCATTCGCGTTATTCGGAGTCAGCATTCTTGCGAGCCTTGTGAGCTCCGTGGTCGCGGCCCGACTCGTCGCATGGCCGCGCTTTCAGAACGCCGATCGCAATCGCGCGCTCACTTGGCTGGTCGCGCCTCACATGTTCCTTCGCTTCATCGGACTGAGCTTGCTGGTGCCCGGCGTTGTTTCTCCGTTGCTACCAGCGGCGTTCGCCATGCCCGCAGCCTACGGAGATTTCATCGCCGGCATGCTGGCGATCGTGGCTACGATCGCGCTCGTGAACCGCACTACGTGGGCCATCCCGACCGTATGGCTGTTCAACCTGTGGGGCGCCGCAGACTTCCTGTTCGCTTTCTATCAGGGAGGGCGGGCCGGGCTTCAACCAGGAATGCTCGGAGCGGCGTTCTTTATCGTGACTGCTGTGGTACCACCGCTGCTAGTCACACATTTTCTGATCTTCGGCTTACTCGTTCGGCGGCACACCGCAAGAGAACCTGGTCGCAGCCGGCCACTGGAACAGGTTGCACTGCCAAGCCGGGCGGGACGGTAGCGGAAACGAGTTTAATCAAAAAGACTCGCGATGAAACAGCCAACGGTTCTGGTGGGAGGCGCGAATGGATAGCACGGATGTGAAGTGGGTTTGCGCCGGTGGACAGTCCCTGGGCGGGGCGGCCGCGTCACATAGAGTCGAGATTCCCAGGTCAGAGTCCCCACCCTCTTTTCGCAGAAAGCGCGAAAAGAAGGGTGGGGCACCCGTTTCACTTTTTCAACTCTTCTCCGCTCCTCGCTTAACTTACGGCTTTGCGGCGTGTTGCTTTAGCAGGGTGATGATCGGTGCGTAGTCGATTGCGGGATCGCCATTTGCGGCTGACCAGAGGGCTTGACCCAAGGCCGTTCCGCCGTAAATGTTTCTTGCTTCCAAGTTTGCGCCACGATTTAGCAGCAAGGTGACAGTGTCCGCGTGTCCACCGATTACGGCCCAGTGGAGCGGGGATTGTCCGGTGTTGGCTTGGGACTCGATGTTGACGCCATGCTCGAGGAGAAATTCTACGACTGGGTTGCGTCCGTATTCGCAGGCCCAGAGCAAGGCGCGCTCTTTTTGTTCCTCAGTGGGCTCTGCGTTTGTTGCGGAGTCTTCGATGAAGATTCTCACCAGTTCGAGATGGCCCAGGCCTGCGGCCGCTTCCAGATCCACCTTCGCGCCGTGCGCGGCCAGGAATTCTGCGGCTTGCGGGCGTCCGTTGGCGAGGCACGCGGTGACGAGAGTGGTGGGGGAGTTTGCGGCGTCAATGGTTGCTCCGTGATCGAGGAGCGACTGCAGGAGCGCGAGTTGAACCCCGGCTCGTTCCGGGTGGAGGCTTGTCGCGACCAGGGCGAGCGTGGTGGATCCGCCATAGAGGTCGGCGATGGCGTTGACGTCGGCGCCCGTGTTGAGAAGGCGCTCAGCGATGGGGACGATGTTCGCGGGGGCTTTCTGGCGGTATCCTTCGATGCCGTTGGCGGAGACGTAGTGCAGTAGCGTGGCCTGGTGACGGCGCGAGGAGCGGGCGCGGGCCAGGTCAGGATGTGCGCGCAACAAATTTTCCAGCGCGTTGAGGTTGCCGGTGACGATGGCGTCGACGGCTTGCTCGAAGTCGTTGAGCGGGGAATTCTTGGCGGCGGCAGCTTCGATGTGCCGGGCGAGTTTGGGCCAGCTCTCGAATCCGTGGGCGCGGGCGATGACGAATTGTGCGGCGGAGAGAGTTCGGTCCTCGGATAATTTCTGGCGCGCGAAACTGTCCAACTGCTCGGTCCAGTGTTGGATGCGAACTGGGAGTCGAGGCGTGAGGGTCAAGCCGGAGAGGCGGAGGAGCGAATCGATCCAGCCGGCGGCCCAAGTGCGGATGGCGGCGGGGTAGGGGGACTGGCTGGCTTTGAGCAAGTCTTTGGCACGCTTTTTGTATTGTTCGAGGCTGGGTTGCGGCGGGAGAGGGAGTGCGTCGTGAGGATTGGGAAACATACGAAGCTCCTTTCAACAGCGCCTGGAGTCCGCACGCGATCAGGCTGAAAGAAGGTTCGTGGCCTTCGAAAATTATGGAACAGGTGGGCACGGCCCTTTCCGCGGACTGGAGGCGCCCTTCGCGCTCGCGAGGGTAGGATAGGGAATTTGTGGATGCGGGTCAAATCGGGCGGGAGAATTCGCGAGGTTGCAATCTGGCGCGCCTGAGAATTTGTAGTAATGGCTGGGAGTTCAGAGATCCTTTGCGTTGCTCAGGATGACAGCTCTTCCCGCCGGCGGGTTACACCAACGGCATCTGTGTGATTTGAAAGCAGAAACGCTGGCAATATTGACAGTTGCCGAAGCCGCCCGCCCGTATTCAAGTGAGAGCGCATTCCTGAGAGCCCGCGCTCATGTTTGAATTCATCTTCGATCTGCCGCTGATTATCACAGGACCGGTCATCGTGGGATCGCTGTGCCTGTTTGCAATCGTTGGACTTCTTTTGGTGCGCCGCCTCGTGCTGCCACGTCTGCGAGTTCATCACGAGGACGCCCACTTTAGCGGAGCCATGGTGCATAGCGTGATGGTCTTCTACGGACTGGCGCTCGCGTTAATCGCGGTGAACGTCTTCGAGACCTATGCCGACGTGTCGAAGACTGTTTCGCAGGAAGCGACCGCCTTGGCTGTGGTGTACCGGGATGTAAGCTCTTATCCCGAGCCGATTCGTTCTCAACTACAGAAGGAACTGCGTGACTACGTCGACTACACCATCCACGAAGCGTGGCCTTTGCAGCAGCACGGCCAGGTTCCGAGCGCTGGCATTGAGCGGGTGAACCGTTTTCAGAGCATGCTGGCAAGTTTCGAGCCTGCGACCGAGGGCCAGAAGATCCTCCACGCTGAGGCACTCCGGGCCTACAACAACATGATCCAGGCCCGCCGGTCGCGGCTCGATGCCGTGACCATCGGTTTGCCGAGTGTGATGTGGATCGTGGTCCTTGCGGGCGCAGTCATCAGCCTGACGGCTTCCTTCTTTTTCCAAGTCGACGATGTGTGGTTGCACCAGATCTTGGCGGTGCTTCTGGCAATGTTCATCGGCCTGGTCATCTTCATGACCTTCGCCCTTGATCGTCCGTTCCGGGGGGATCTGGGAGTACGAGCAGATCCCTATCAGCTGATTTACGACCACCTGATGAAGCCATAGGCAGAGAAGGTTCTTCGCGACGCTCAGGATGACGGGGCTTTGGTTAGGAGGATTGGCAAGCCAGACGAGGTGGATGAGCTGGTCCGAGCTAAACTGGGCTGGTATTTTTGACAGTGCCCAGAAATCCTGCGGTTCTTGACAATCATGACGGGTTGGGTGTCGAGAGGTTCTTCCGTTTCAAAAACTGTTCTGGCGGCATTCCGGCCGATGTGGCTGCGGAGGCGGAATCCTATGTCTGAAACGAAGCATCGTCGGCAATGGATGTGGCTTCTGCTGATTGCAGTCGCTTATCCCGCGTTTGGTCAGAAAGTAGAAGTCGGATACGACAAGACTATCGACTTCTCGCGATACAAGAGCTACACCATTCCCAAACCTTCCATGCAGCCCACTAAGCCCGTGCTCTACTCGACTGTGATGGGAGCGATCTACAACGCGCTGAAGGCGAAACATTTCGAGGCGTCTGATTCTGGCGGCGATCTGGTCTTGATTTGTACTGGAGGAATGGACTTCGGCACAAATGTCGCGGCCGGAGCCCCGATCCTGCCCACTTATAGTGGCCCTCCGCCTTCGGCAAACGCGACGATGTGGACGGGGTCGGCAGGTCCAGACAATCTTCGTTCGGCACCTTCGGTTCCGGAAGGGAGCTTGATGTTGACTTTTGTTGATCCGAACTTGCACAAGATAATATGGAGCGGCACGGTCACACAGAAGTTGGATATTGAGCAGAAGAACGACAGCCTGAAGAGAGTCGAGAAGGCGATTTCCAAGCTGCTTAGTAAATTCCCGCCAAACAATAAGTAAAGAAGCGACTGCTAGTCAGTCGCGGGTTGGGCCGATTGCTCATCCTCATTGAGCGAATCGATCGGCGAACAATTTGCAGCAACAGCTGGTCACATCAGTAATCCAGGCTGCTTCGCATTTCTGAAACAGGCTGGCCAAATTCAAATCCTGGCGATGGAATGTCGACTGGAGAGTGGTCGGGCACGGGTTCACTCGCAGGGAGGTGCGCGGATGCGAGGTGGACTGAGCGGACGTCCGCCCGGCGCGCTGACATTTGGCGGAGAGTCTTGGTAGTGGCTACGGTTACACGAAACATCGCATAGATGGAGTTGGCGCGCAGCAGGTCGCTGCGAACAGTAAGAATCTCCTTGCGCAGGTAGCGGGAAAACTTGGAGCCTGGCCGAAAGCGCGGATCGTTGGAATCAGGGCTGGAAGGGGCGCCGCAGGCCTTTATACGCAAGACCATGACGCTGCCATCCGTGCGCAAGACTTCGCCAGTGGCATTGATCACGGCCTTATCCATCCCAGGGCGCTCGACCTTACCGGCGGAATCTACACAGTCGGCAGCCAGTAAATCACGCTGGATTGCACGCTCTTCTCCCGCGAGATCGTCCGAGACATGGTGGACAAATCCGACATGGGTGACGGAAAGAGTCGCCCCGGTTTCGCGGACGGCGGCGCCAACCCAAACGGGCGCGCCATCCACGGCGGATTCCAATTTCCAGATACGCAGGTGGTCGCGCTTGCTGTAACTGTCGAAAGTCTTTTCCAGAGTCAGATCGGGCGGTCGTCCATCGAAGAGTTGGCGGGACATGGGAGCGGTGGCGTAACTCGATTTTTCCAGGAAGGAATGGAATTGATGCTCGACCGATCGCCAGGAAACGGAGTCGCTCTGCTTCCAGCCGGAGCCCTGGAACGCCTGAACCAACTCCTCTCGAGTACCAACGAACACCATGTTAATTAGGTCTGCAGCGCGGGACTTCTTGTCGAGTGTGCGAGTCGGCAGTTGGCCCAGGAGGTCCGCGATGCTTTGCGGTACGCCGTCTTGAAGACCGGGGAGCGGCAACGGCGGTACGAGTTCTTCGGGCAAGTCAACGTTGTCTTTGAGCCGCACCACTACATCGGTTCCCGGCGGCAAGTAAATCTCTGGCTCCGGAAATACGGGGAATAGTAGTTTGAAGCCCAGCAAGAAGGGGTCGGGATATAGGTGCAACGATGGAAGGTATTTCAGGCGGCTGCTAATCTGGCCTTGCGGAGTGTCGGTACTGCGAATGCCATGAATTACGCCGGTCTTCACGGTTTCGCGAGCGTTGTCAATTTCAAGGACGCGACCGCGGATGTCGATGGGTGAGCCGTGTGGAGGTATGATGCGAGAGAATTCGATCTCCAGCCTCGCAGTTTCGTGAACCAGTCCCAGACCGACGCGGTGTGCGGAAACGACTCGGCCGTCAACTCGCACTTGGGCGGGCAATACAGAAACGCCCTCGCAGGTAGGGGAGTCCAGCAGGAATCCGGACACGGGCATTCCGGGTTTCGCACTGTATGAAGAGACGGATTGGCTAAGACGAATCCACAATAAGGCTCCGGCTGGCAGCTGCGTGCAAGCGAAGGCAATGCCAGATCCGGAACACATCAAGAGCAGAGTGAGAGCAATGCGATACATGAATACAGAGTTTTAAGGTACCACGGACGGGGTTGGATTTCGGGTGTGCGGCGGCTGAAGACTTCTAGTTTTGCCGCCCGGTTCAGTTACCGCGGCCGAGCGGCTTACACGCAGTTCCACCAACGGACCACTAGGGCGTCCCAGTAGTACAATCGAGTCTTCTTTTTTGGAGCCTGGGAAACTCCGCCTGAAGGCGGCCGATTGCACAAGCCTCCGCCGGGAGGGGACATGCTGAGACGAGATCGACGCCGTTGCACGCCGTCGCGGAGGACACGTGGGTTGCGCTTGGCCGGATGCGGATGGGGTCTCCAGTGGGGTTTCCTGGTGTTGCTGTTCGTGGAGCTGCCCAGCTTTGCCGTCGCCGCTCCGTGGCCCACTAAGCTTTTGCACCGCCTGGTTGCGCCCTTCCGCTCGAACCCCATTTGGCAGGACCGGACAAAGCCTTGCGAGCTAGGTTTCGCGAGTTGCTTTCTGCCGGATGATGGCCCGCAGGCGAACAACCAAGCTTCGGAATTTGAACCGAACTCGGTGAAAGAGAATTCCGCCCGGGCCGTGACCCTCGAACTTCGCGCATTGCATGGGGGCCCCTTCGCGCATCACTGGCTACAGGTGGAGAGTTCGATCGGAGCGGTGACTCTCGGCTTCGGTCCCGCCACCGTGCCGTTCATCGACGCCGGCCAAATTTCTCTGCAGGACCGATATGGCAACATCGAGCGAATTTCGGGAATGCATCCGGTGCCAGTCTTGGGCCTGCCACCCCTGAGTTACCGGTACGCAAAAACACCAGGGGCGGGGCACCCTCTGGGCAAACCGATCCCGCTAACGGTTGCGCAGGCGGATGTCCTCATCCAAAAAATACGCCGTCACAAGTTTGTCGGGCCCTACGTCCCGATCTTCCATGACTGTCGGACATTCGCGTGCAGCGTTCAGGCAGCCGCCCAAGGACGGTCGTCCCTACCCTGCTATTTGCTGTTCAGAGGCTACTGGTAGGACAGTTCAGCGAAGCTTGAAAGTTCACGACTTCGTTCCTTTCCTTCGTTTATCGAACGGTCTTTGTCAAGGGCACGCCCCGGCCCACCGGCTTGCGCAGATTCCACCCGATTGCAATATACGAGCGCGGCGGCGTATCGTGCGGATGGCAGGCGGGATGCGGGAATTCGTAGGGGTGGCTGGGAGTGCAGAGGTCGTTCGCGTTGCTCAGGATGACAGGGCTACTCAGGGTGACAAGGCTGCTCAGGATGACAGGGCGTTCGTAATTTTATTTTTACGTTTCCGTAGCCACTTGGGAGGATTCATGAATCACAGATGGATGCGTCGCGTGCAGGTTGGCGGGCTGGTGCTGGGATCGGTGATGGTGTTGACGGCGGCGGATAACGGGACGCTGCCGGCGCCGCCGGTGGCGAAGAAAGTTCCGCATACGTCGGAAGTGAACGGGCGCAAGATGGTGGACAACTATTTCTGGCTGCGAGACAAGCCGAATCCAGAGGTGCGCGCGTATCTGGAGGCGGAGAACGCTTACACCGATGCTGTGATGAAGCCCACCGAAGCATTCCAGAAGAAGTTGTATGACGAGATGCTGGGTCGGATCAAAGAGACCGACGTTGAGGTTCCCTATAAAGAAGGAGACTACTTCTATTACGTGCGGACGGAGGCGGGGAAGCAGTATCCGATTCGCTGCCGGCGAAAAGGCAGCATGGAAGCGCCGGAGGAGGTGCTGCTCGATGTGAACGAAATGGCCAAGGGGCAGGCGTTCATGTCGATCGCGGCGTTTGCGGTGAGTCCCGATGGGAATCTGCTGGCCTATTCGTACGACAACACTGGGTTCCGGCAATTCACGCTGGCGGTGAAAGATCTGCGGACGGGGCAGACGCTGGGCGATCATGCGGAGAGAGTGGGGTCGGTGGTTTGGGCGAACGACAATCACACGATTTTCTATACGCAGGAAGATGCGGTGTCGAAGCGGCAGTACCGGATGTACCGGCACACCGCGGGATCGGCGGCTGCGGACACGCTGGTGTATGAAGAGCCGGACGAGCGATTTGAGGTTGCCGCATTCAAGACGCGCAGCCAGGATTTTCTCTTTTTGATTTCGGGCAGCCATACGACCACCGAGGCGCGGTATCTTGCGGCGATCGATGCGATGGGCGAATGGAAAGTAATGGAGCCACGAAAGCAGGGTGTGGAATATTATCCCGATCAGAATGGGGACTCGTTCTACATTCGCGTGAATGATACGGGGAGAAATTTCCGGCTGGTGCGGACGCCGACGACGGATCCGGGAAGCAAGAACTGGCATGAGGTAGTAGCGCAGAGTCCGGACATCATGCTGGACGATATCGATCTGTTTCGGAACTTCTGCGTGTTCTACCAGCGCGAGAATGGACTGCCGCAGATTCGCGTGACCGATTTGCGTACCGGGAAGTCGAACCGACTTGTGTTTCCGGAGCCGGCATATGCGGCGTATTCGTATGTGAACCGCGTGTATGACACGACGGAGTTCCGCTACGGATATCAGTCTCCGATTACGCCAGCGTCGGTGTTTGCGTATGACATGGAGAAGGGGACGACGGTGTTGTTGAAGCAGAAGGAAGTGCCGGGAGGATATGACCCGAAGAAGTATCAAGTGGAGCAGATTTATACGGTGGCAGCCGATGGAGCGAAGATTCCGGTTTCGGTGCTGCGGTTGAAGAATACGAAGCTCGACGGGACCGGGCCGCTTTACTTGTACGGATATGGATCGTATGGCGTCTCGATCGACATGTTTTTCAATTCGAATATTTTCAGCATGGTCGATCGTGGAGTGGTGACGGCGGTGGCGCACATCCGCGGCGGTGGAGAGATGGGCAAGGCATGGCACGACGCGGGACGCATGATGAATAAGAAGACGACGTTTACTGACTTCATCTCGTGCGCGGAAGATCTGGTGAAGCGCGGATATGGATCGAAAGACCGGCTGGTGATCGAAGGACGCAGCGCGGGCGGGTTGTTGATGGGGGCCGTGTTGAACATGCGTCCAGATCTGTTTAAGGCGGCGCTCGTCGGAGTTCCGTTTGTGGATGTGATGAATACGATGCTCGATGAAACGCTGCCGCTGACGGTGGGAGAGTTTGAGGAGTGGGGAAATCCAAAGGAGAAGGCGGCTTTTGATTACATGATTACCTATTCGCCGTATGACAACATCGAGGCGAAGAATTATCCGGACATGCTGGTGAAGACTTCGTTCAATGATAGCCAGGTGATGTATTGGGAGCCGGCGAAGTATGTGGCGAAGATGCGGGCGACGCGGACGGATCACAACATTCTAGTTTTCAAAACGAATCTGAGTCCGGCGGGACATGGTGGGGCTTCGGGGAGATATGACCGGTTGAAGGATTCGGCGTTTGACTACGCTTATATTTTGCGGGAGATGGGGATCGAGAATTAGGGGCCTCGCTTCGACAAGAGCAGGGCGGGTTTCTCGCGCAAAAGGGCACGCAAAGAGAATTCCGGTCAGGGTCATTTGAGTTCTGGGGAACGATAGGGGATTCTTCGACTGCGCCGTGACTCCGCTTCGCTTCGTCTCGGCTTCGCTCAGGATGACAGTCCTGTTTTGGACAGTCTGCTCTCAGATCAGGCCGGCGCGAACTCGGCGGAGGAAGTCTTCGCCGTCGGCTTTGGCTTGGGCCAGAACTTTTGGATTGTTGCGGTATTCGAGGGCGACTTCCTGCAGGAAGAGTTCGACGGCATCCTTGGGCTTGAAGCCTTGCGAAACGAGCTTGCGGATGCGAGGCGTGAAGCTGTCGGCATCGTCTGCAGGTGCGAGGCGCGAGTGGTGATCGGCGCACTTGTGATCGCGGAATTTGGCCGCTGCCAGGCGGTCATAGGCAGTCTTGGCTTCGGGATCGTTCAGCAGAGTCGGCAGCGGGTAATTCCATTCACATTGCGAGCAGGTCCATCCATGGAAAGAGTGGTTGGACGTCCAGAGTAATTCCCTGGCGGTCTTGGCCTGCAGCGAGCGGTGATCACTACTGCTGTCCATGAGCGGCGCAACTCCCAACTCACGCAATTTGCCGGGCCCATGAGAAACGAAGAAGCGATTACCAAAATAGTAGCTGGCTCAGGCGGCCTTGGGGCGTGCCTAGAGCGGTTCGGGGGCAGGGTAGGAACAGCATGGACACCGTGATCCATGCGCCAGAACCGTATCCCGCGCCAGTTTACTCGCCGCCCACCGTGAGGCCATCGACGCGAATCGTCGGCGCGGCGACCGATCCACGAAATTCCAGGTCACTGGCGATTTCGGAAATGTTGAAAAACAATTCCTTCAGATTGCCCGCGACGGTGATCTCTTCGACCGGATACGCGAGCTCTCCCCCCGAAATCCACATGCCTGAGGCGCCGCGCGAATAGTCGCCGGTTACGAGATTCACGCCCTGCCCGAGGAACTCGGTCACGTACAAGCCTTCTTTGATTCCAGCGATCACGTCTTTCGGAGTTTTCGAACCTTGCTGCAGAAAGTAATTACCCGGTCCGATGCTTGGCGTTCCCGCGAGCCCGCGCGAGGCATTGCCGGTAGTTTGCAACTTCAGTTTTTTCGCCGTATAGGTGTTGAGCAGATACGACTTCAGCACGCCGTTTTCAACCACGACTGTTCGTCGCGTTGGTACGCCCTCGCCATCGAAGGGACTCGTCCCGAATCCGCCAACAATCGTGCCATCGTCGATGATGTTGACGTTGTCGCCGGCGATCTTCTGCCCCAGCTTGCCAGCGAGAAACGACGCGCCGCGATAAACGGAGTCTCCGTTGACGCCCTCGAAAATGTGTTCGAGGATCGACGTCGAAACCATGGGATCGAAAATAACCGGTACTTGCGCCGTTTTTGCCTTGCGTGCGCCCAACCGGCGCAGCGTGCGCTCGGCGGCGATTTTGCCAACCTTTTCCGGCGCATCTAGCTTCTTCAACGTGCGCGCCACTGAATACCAGTAGTCGCGCTGCATGGCGCCGTCCTCCGTTTGCGCAATGGGCACGGCCGCCACTGAGCAATATGAGCGCCGATATTCGCCGACGAATCCATGCGAGTTCGCGAGGACTTTGTGCCCGGTGGCGGCGTCGAATGATCCGCCTTCGCTGTTCTTGATGCGTGGATCAAAATCGAGTGCCGCTTTTTCCGCGCGACGCGCGTAATCGATACGATCGGCGCCGGGAAGAGAATAGACATCTTCGTGATAAAGATCCAGATTGCCGGGAATCGAACCGAGCTGCGAAGGCTCGGGGATGCCGCCAAATGGATCTTCCGAGGTGATTTTCGACAGTTCCAGTGCCGACTTCACCATGCGGTCGAGGCCTGCGCGGGAAAAATCGCTGGAGTAGGTGCTGGCCGCGCGCTGTCCGAAGAACACACGCACACCAATCGACTTCGATCCGGACTCTTTCAGGGTCTCGACCTGGCCGAGGCGGACGAGCGTCGAGAACTCATCGCCTTCGCGAACCACGCATTCGGCGGCGGTAGCGCCACCGGCCATGGCGCGGCGGACGATATCCTGCGCGATTTCGCGGAGGTCAGTTTCAGTTTTCGGACTTCCAGTTTCGACTTGAATAGAGGACATAGATTCCATTCACCACAGAGGACACGGAGAAGAAGTCCTATTGCATGAACCCGCCGGGATCTTTTCTGGCTGTTCCGCCGACCGTGAGGCGATCGATTTTCAACGTTGGAATACCTACGCCTACTGGTACGGCCTGGCCGTCTTTGCCGCAGGTGCCCACACCTTCGTCGAGTTTCAGATCGTTGCCCACCATCGAAACGCGGGTGAGCACGTCGGGGCCATTTCCAATCAGCGTCGCGCCCTTGATCGGAGCGGTGATCTGCCCATCTTCAATCATGTAGGCTTCGGAGGCGGAGAACACAAATTTTCCGTTGGTGATGTCGACCTGTCCTCCGCCGAAATTTACGGCGTAAATGCCGCGCTTCACCGAACGAATAATGTCCCCGGGATCATCCTGGCCTGCCAGCATGTACGTGTTGGTCATGCGCGGCATGGGAATGTGCTCGTAACTTTCGCGACGGCCGTTGCCAGTATCGGAAATTCCCATAAGCCGCGAGGAAAGCTTGTCGCTGAGGTAGCCTTTTAGAATTCCGTTTTCAATGAGGACGGTTTCCTGCGTCGGCTCGCCTTCATCGTCGACGTTGAGCGATCCACGCCGCCACGGCATGGTTCCGTTATCGACGACGGTGCATTTTTCGCTGGCCACTCGTTTGCCTACAAGCCCGGCGAATGCGGAGGTCTTTTTCCGGTTGAAGTCGGCTTCCAGCCCGTGCCCTACGGCTTCATGCAACAGAACTCCCGGCCATCCCGGACCGAGCACCACTTCCATTTCGCCTGCCGGGGCCTCGCGGGCGTCCAATTGCAGAATGGCCTGCCGCGCCGATTCTCTGGCAAAGAACTCTGGAGTCTTTTCGCCGAAAAAGAAATCGAGTGCCACGCGCCCGCCACCGCCGGATGTGCCACGCGCAGAGTTGCCTTCGGTCTTCGCGATGCACGACACGTTCATTCGCGCCAGCGGCTGGGAATCTTCGGCGAATGTTCCATCCGACCCGACAACCAGAATGTTTCGCAATTCGTCGCCATAACTCGCCCGCACTTCCTGAATTCGCGGATCATAGGCGCGCGCCGCCTTATCGGCGCGCATGACCAGTTCAACCTTGGCGCTGATCTCCGCGTCCACCGAGGGCAGCGTGACTGGATACAGACTACGCGCCGCCGCTTTTTGAAATCCCGCAACGGTCGCCTTCGCCGGAGCGCTGGCGATCAGAGCCGCGGTACGCGCCGCGTGCAAAATGCGCTCGGAAGACAAGTCGTCGGTATAGGCATAGCCGGTGCGCTCGCCTGAAACGACCCGCACGCCGCATCCTGCCGAGATGCCCTGAGAGGCAGACTTCACCATCGATTCGTCGACACTCAGAGAGGTCGAGGAAAGGTACTCGAAGTAGAGGTCAGCATAGTCACCGCCCGCCGAGAGAGCGGCCGACAGGTATCGTTCGAGGTCGTGTTCGGTCAGGCCGTAGTGTTCGAAGAAAAATCGCTGTTTGTTATCCACAAGATTTAGATGCCCGCGAGTTCCAACTGGACTCGGAAGCTAGCTACTCCATAGTGATTCGAAAGCCTTTGGATCGGGCGTGGCTTTCTGTTGCGACCGTCAACGCCCATGTAACTCCGGACTTCAGCTCCGGCGGAACGTCACCTTGCCCAGCCTTTTTGCGGAGATGGGACCGGTCTATTCATTATCCCATACACAATCTCCCTCGGGGCCTGTCCGTCCCAGTCTTCCACATGCGCGGCTATAACGATGGTCACTCGTCACAGACCCCGGCCCGTCGAATGTGGACAATGCGAGGGTGACCCCAGATTCCCTCACCCGCACGGTGCAGGATTTTCTCAGCGAGGCGGCAGGCGCGGTCGTCTTTGAAAACGGAGCGGTAGCTTTCGATTTGAGCGAGGCCAAGTATTCGATTTCCGGAGAGTACGAGAAGTGCTTGCTGCACCTCTGGTCGGGCGAACGGAATACGGTGCGGCGCGTGCTCGACGCCGAGATCAAGCATGGCACGTTGAAGCTGATGGTGCAGCGGCTGGGCCAGTCGCGTCCCACCAAGCTTGAGATCTGTCGCGAGCGCGATCGCCGTTCGCCCTCTGCCAAGAAGGCCGCCCGCGCCAGCTACGAGCAGAAACTGCGGCGAGCCCTGGAGCGGCACTTTCCCGGCTTCGCCATTTCAAGTCTGACAACGTCGGTCGATCTGTCGAAGTCTTTCGGTCCCATCTATGCGCGAGGAGTGTTGCGGCAAGGGCAGTCGGCATTCGCGGTGCTCGGAGTCAATGCCTCCGAGACGCAGGCCTCCGTAGATGCGGCGCTCACGTTCGGAATTTTGTGGCTCGACGCCTGCCGCCAGTCTTCTTCGGGGAAGTTCCTGGTCGAGGGACTTCACTTGTTTGTGCCGCATGGGTGCTCGGCGCTCACGCGCGAACGCATCGCCAACCTGAATCGTGCTGCGGCCAAGTGGAGTCTCTTTGAGCTCAACGAGCGCCACGACGTCGTGATTGAGATCGACTGCACGGACCGCGGGAACGTGGCGACGCGACTGGTGCATGCGACCAATGAATCGGCTGCGCGAGAGAGGTTCGCGGAGTCGATCGCGAGAATCAATGGGATCCTGCCGAATTGCGAAGTTGCCGTGCTCTCGCCGGCGGAACTGGCCTTTCGGTGGCGGGGCCTGGAGTTTGCCCGAGCCCGCATGGGCGCCGAGGCAGTTACTTTCCGCAGCAAACAGGAGATTGTCTTCGGCGTGGGTGCCGAAGAGCGCGTTCTCGAAGACCGCAACTTTCCGTTTTTTGTGCAGTTGCTTAATGCGATCCGGGATACGCGCCATCCCTATGGACCGCGCCAGCACCCTCTCTTCCGCCTGCGTCCCGAACGCTGGCTGGAGTCGCTCGTAGTGGCGGACGTCAGTGTGATCGACGAGCGCCTGGAGTCTCGCACGCCGTATTCGCAGGTGCCGGCCTTCTCGGCGTCGGACCGCGCCATGCTCGACGTTCTGACCATCACGCACGAAGGGCGGCTGGCAGTCGTCGAGCTCAAGGCCGACGAAGATATCCATTTGCCGCTACAGGGGCTCGATTACTGGGCGAGAGTGGAGTGGCATCACTCCCGCGGAGAGTTTCCCCGCTTTGGATACTTCGCTGACCGTGAATTGTCGGCTGACAAACCGCGCCTCTATTTAGTGGCGCCGGCATTGCACGTGCATCCAGCAACCGATATTTTGCTGCGCTATTTTTCGCCTGAGATTGAGTGGGAATTCGTGGGGATTGACGAGCGCTGGCGCGAAGGAGTAAAAGTCGTGTTCCGGAAACGGCCGGAGACTAAGCGTGGAATCGAACTGGCCACTCGCGTCGCAAGTTGAAGTCAAAGCTCTGCCTCGTCCCGGCTTTCTTCTTCAACAGGTCCACACCCTATATCGAGCTCAATTCCTTCGGTGGTTGGCCATCATGGCGCCAACTTCAGTGTTGGCCTCGCTTGTGATTCTCCTGTCAGATCAACAGGTCAAAGCGATCTTCCGTAGCATGCCACGAGGCGAGACGCGCTATCACGCCGGCGAAGTCGTTCAGGCATTGGCATTACGCTCCGGAGGATTTTTCGTCAGTTGGCTACTGGGCCATCAGCGCGCGCGAGCATTTAGGAAGCATAGTGCTCGCAGCCGCGTTTACATTCTGTGTTTTCCTGCTGGACCTGACTGTGGCCCAATTTGTCGAGTTTGCCGCATTCAAGTTGGTCGGCTGGTCACACTTTTCACGATTCATAGTTCCTGCGACATTGGTCCTTTATGTCATGGTCGCCAGCATCGTCAGCTGGCTCGGAGCCACGATTCCCATTATCCTCGGGGGAAACACCACAGTCTGGGCGGCGCTCAAGAGGAGTGTGGATTCTAGCAGCGGCTACGAAGGAGCGTTGTTCCTATTGGTCGTCGAGTCGCTAGTGGGCTCTTACCTTGCATGGTATGCGACTTTCCATGGCCTGCGAATGTTGGTTCCTGACCAACTCAGAGACACCTCGTGGTACGGCTGGGGCGTTTACTTGCTAGCGGTGTTGATGACGGCCTCGGTCGAACCGCCACTCTTCATTGGGTTCTCTCTTCTCGCAGATCCGGAACAACTAAACCCTTCTCTACTCCCAGGCTCCTAGCATTCGCCGCACATCGACCAACTGCGCAACGTGATAGGCGTTGTGATCCGCGACCAGCAGGGCTTCCCGCAGGATCGTCTGTCCGTCGCCCCAAGGAATGCGCGCGAACAAATCCGTCCTGGGATTCGTCACTAGACTCTGCATCGCTTTCAAGTCCCGGCGAAACTGCTGGGCGCTCTTGTTCCATGCGCCCGCGTTCGCAGGACTTTCCTTCTTCGGCCAATATCCTTCAGGCCATTTCGGAGAAACGTGCTTGGCATTGCGGCTGAATTCGAGAATGTCCCACTGCGCCAGGCGCAAGTGCTCGAGCAACATCCAGGGCGAGTGGGGGAAGCCCGCGGGCTTTGCGCCGCGCAACTTCGGCGGCAAGCCCTTGATGGCGTCCTCGAACTTGGCGTGCGCTGATCCACCGGCCAGCAACTCGACCAGATGTTGGCGCAATGACTGCTCGTGATTGTTGGTCATCCCATCCCTCCAATGCAGGCGCACTTCAGTCTATCTCGGGAAAGCAACACCTAGATTGAGCGGGTGACGATTTAGGTTGGTATCCTGAGGGAGACGGTGACGGTCCTCACCACGAAGGACTCTCGCGAGATCCTTCACTCCGCCCGGAAAAGCGGCTCCGTTCAGGATGACTTCTGTTAACTAGGCCTGTTCGCTTACTTGTTCTGCGCCGTGGCCGTCGTTGACGGCGCGTCGACGCTGCCGATCGCATCGCCGGAAAGCACCAGCTCCACTCGCCGATTCTGTTGCCGCCCCTCGGCGGTATCGTTCGTCGCGATCGGCTCGCTCTTGCCAAATCCGCGAGCCTCAATCGTGCCGGCCGGAATGCCCTGCTGCACAAAGTAATCGCGCACCGACTGTGCGCGATGCTCGGAGAGCTCTTGATTGTATTCGTCGCTGCCGACGCTGTCGGTGTGTCCTTCGACCGCAACGTGCAGACTGGGATACGCCAACACAATTCCGGAGACTTTCGCCAGCCGCTCGCGCGCTCCTGGCAGCAGTTCGAAACTTCCGCTGCGGAACAGAACGTCGGACATGTTCGCGATTAACCCACGGGCGGAGTCCCGTGTGGCCAGAATGGAATTCAGTTGCTGCAGCAGGCGCGCGCGCAGCTCCTGCTTTTCTTTTTCTGCCTGCTGGCGCAGATTCTCCGATTGCGCGGCGGCGGCGCGAGCCTTGTCGGTCTCGGCAGCCAGAACCTGCTGCTGTGCGACGGCTTCCGCCTTGGCCTTCTCGGCCTCATCCTTTTGTCGCGCGGCTTCTTGCGCGGCCGCCAGCGCTTCCTGCTTCATGCGCTCGGCTTCGGCTTTGGCCTGTTCTGCCTCGGCGCGTGCTTGTTCCGCCTGAGCACGCGCAACTTCAGCATCGGCCCGGCGTTTCGACTCCGCATCCGCATCCGCGCGCGCTTTGGCTTCGCGCGCTGCAGCGGCGGCCTGCGCTTCATCTTCGGCTTTCTGTTTTACCGCCATCAACCGCGCTTCTTCCGCGGTTTCGGTGGCTTCCTTGGCGGCGGCTTCTACCGCTGCTTTGTTCTGCTTCTGCCGGTAGATTTCTTCGGCGTGCATCAGCTGCTGACCGGCCTTCGACAAGATCGACGCCGCATACTTGTCCGCTGCCGCGATTCGCGCGATGCGCACCGCATTCCGCGCTTCAAACAACTCCAGCGGAGTCTTGCTGTCGATGCCGAAAATCGCATCCTGAATGTGGGTATTGGTCGACGAATAGGTGCCTCGCGTTACCAGCTCGTAACGTGCGTCGATATTCTCGCCTCCGCCGCCATTGACCTGAGCGCTTTCCATCACGACCATGTTGCCGGGCTGCGTGACCGCGAAATAGGGCTCGGCGGTAACGATCATTCCGAACGTCTGCAGGTCGGTATATGCCTTCACATGCGCGTTGCCATTGTGATCGAGAGCTAGTTCCCCGAGGTTCACCGGGCGCCCCTGCGGCGATACTGCCCAGGCAACGTAGGTCAGGAATTCGAGTCCGAACTTAGTGGCGTCTTCCATCCCCTGGAACTTCGCGTCGATCTCGAGGTTGGTCTTCTTGCCTTCCACTTTGGCTTCGCCGGAGGCACGCTGCAGAAGATCGGTTCCCTGAAAATCTACCTTGGTCGTCCCACCTTGCAGCCGGTAATGCACGGCCTTGGTGGTGCGCGAAACTGTGGGGGCAGCCGCGCTCGTGGAGGTAGTGGTTTGCATCTGCGCAAATGCCAGCGTTGCCATAGCAAAGACACAAATCGCCAAAGAGACTTTTTTCACGGAGTTCTCGATCTGGGGGAGATAAGAACAGACTAATCTGCTTAATAATCTTCGTTGATGTCACGCGGAATACAAAGGACAGGAAGGGATAGCACTTTCGTCACATAGGGGGCTGAAAACCTTGGAATCCAAGCAAACGCGAAATCCAAGCTCACCACAAGGGACACTGAGGACACAGAGGAGCCGGTTTGGCTATGCTGTTTCAATCATGGGATATAGGCCATTGTCCCTTTCGCTCCCACTATCAATACGCCACCCTCGGGATACGCGCTGGCGGCATTGAACTGAAGCTTCATCTTCTTTTTCCCGTTAATCCGGTGCGGATTGATCGGCGGACGAAAGTCGAAGACGAAATCCTGGCCTACGATGAAGATCCGTTCCGGCGGAATTGGCTTGATGCGCTGCTGTTTCTGGCTCATGCCCTGGCGAATCGCGGCATCGTTTACGTGCCGGTCATAGACCACCGCCGAAAAGTAGGCCAAGGGATGCAGCGGCGAAAGCGTCCACGTCTTTCCTCCGTCTTCGGTGAACGCCAGGTTCGGACCGTCGTCGTTGGTCTTCTTGTAGTCTCCGCCGGCAATCACTCCGTGCCGCGGATCGCGAAAGGCGATGGAAAAAATTCCAGTCGAATCGGATCCGTGAATCATGGGCGTATCGAAAACTTCCCAGTGCTCCCCCCGATCCCCCGAATGGAACACGCGCGCCGCTTTCCCGCCAGTAGCAAACCAAAGATTCGAATCAGAGCCTCCCGGCACAATCGCGAGGCAGGTATTCGACGCCGCGAATGCTCCCTCGCCTTCGAGGGCAACCGGCAATTGCGCGGGCGGCAAAATTCGCCAGTTCTGGCCGTCGTCCGTCATGAGCAACTCGAACGTCAGCTTGCCCGATTCATCGGGAACCGGATCGCCCACCACGACTCCATGTTTCGAATCCCAAAAGACCATGGAGTCGAAGAATCCCTTGGGATTTGTATTGGTGAACTGCAGGAGCCAGTGCTTCCCGCCATCGCTGGTGTAGTAAATCCGCGACTGGTCGCCCGGCCCAGCCGACATCAGAAACGCTTCGTCCGCTGAAAACGCTACCACTGCGCGAAAATCCAGCGTTCCAGCATCTGGCACCTGCGCCGGGGTCCAGGTGCGCCCGCCGTCGACTGTGCGGAGATAGGTGCCGTGCGTCCCGCTAGCCCACGCCACTTGTCGCGATACGGTACTTACCCCGCGCAAGCTCTCCGTGCTATGGGAAAACTGGATTCGCGGCACGTCTTGAGCCGCGGCGATGCCCATCACGAGAAAGAAGAAGAAGGTGAAGAAAAAGATAAACCGCCGCATGCAGAGATTGTAGCGCCGGCATCGCGCCGGCGGTCGCAGAGGATTGGGGAACGAAGTGCCACCACAGTACCCCGCATCAGTGCCGGCTTACTTCGCCATGAAGTCCACGAACGAGGCGCTCTTGCCGGCATAAATGCGCAGTGTGCAGCGCGCCCCAACATGCGCGAAAGCGACTTCCAACGCCGTCGACGACTGATCGACTTGCGCGGTCTCCATTTGCGCGTGAGCAATATCCTGCTTCTCGTCGTAGGCCGCACCCGGAGCGACATTCTTATTCACGACCAGGCTCCAGTTTCCTTTCGCCGGGATGGGGTACACCGTATACGCGCCAATCGGAATCACGGAACTTCCCAAAGCCAGTTGCGCCTCGGTGAACAGTGTCATGGGGGCACCGCCCGGAGCCCAGGGCTTGCCGTTTGCCGGCTTCTCTTTGTTCGCAACTGCGTTGTAACGCACATATACCTGACGTCCGTCGTCCAGGTTGCACGTGGTCGTGGAATTGGGAGTGCCCGATTGCGCGGCCAGCCAGGGTGTCCACAATAACGATATGAGTACTGCTCTCCAGACGAGTGTCGCCGACATGAGCGGAAGGTCCTCCGCGCAGAAGTGTATCGCCGCAGAGCCTTAAGGGGAAGCACTTTGCGCGGTTCGACCTTCTTCCGGGCTTGATAGTCCCGTTCGTCATGTGTCTTCGGTGACGTTTCCCCGCGCCCCGGCGGTTGCTACCGTCACTTGCAGGTACTGGTGCGTCAGGTGCCTGGGAACACGAGGAATCGAGAGGAATCAATGGCGAAATCGAAATTGCGAATTCTTTATGGCGAAGGCGATAGCGAGATTTTGAGCGCGCAAGCGGCGGCAATGGAAAAGGCTGGACACATCGTCCAGAGCGCGGAAGGGCGCAAGGCCGTGACCGAGGCTCTGCAGAAAAACCGGTTCGACCTCGTGGTGCTGGGCGCAACCCTGACCCGCAACGATCGTCATCACCTGCCGTACATGGTGAAGAAGGCCAGTTCCGAGACCAGCGTTCTGGTCATGCACGCCGACGGCAGCCGCCACCCTTACGTGGATGCCTGCACCGACACCGGCGCCAGCCTGGAATCCGTCCTGAACCGTATTGAATCCATGAAGATTGCTGGCATGATGCCCGCTGCGGCTGCGGCAGCTGCAGGTCGGTAGAGAGCATCGGTTTCGGGGGAGTCGTTTCGGGGAGAAGGATGCGAGAGAGCGGCTTTGGGAAGGGCACGGCTTCCGCCGTGCCGCTTTCCGGATGGCTGAACCCGGCTTTCCGCCCAAGAAGTGGAACGCGGCCCGTCAGCGCCTGTTGATCGACTGCGAGACTTGGTCAGCTGGCTCGCTGGTGAGCGCTTGAAAGTCTAACCTACCTTGGCCGGGGGTTTTGAGCGCTGTGGCTGATTTGAATAGTTGACTCACGCCACGGCCTCTGTCGGTGTACATTGCAGGCATGAATCCTCACGAATCGGCTATGGCTTCGCCGGACTTTTATTTGAGTTCAACTGACACCTATGGACTTGAAATCGCACGGCGGGTTCGGGGACTTAAGCGCATTGCCATAGGCCAACGCGATGACGCTCTCCTTGCCGAGATCGACCCTCCCATTGCGGCTTGGACATCAAAGGAAAGTAATACAAGCATCGTGATACTTGCGACTAGGCATAAAGGATGTAGCCTGTTTCCGGTGTCGGAGTGGCCGCTATCCGTGCATGTCGCCAAGCCACTCGTTGAAAACGTGCAGGGCCGTGACCACTTGGAATTGACGGAGGTACAGACCATTGCATGGGCTGAGCTGTATGAAACGGAGCAGGAGGCTCGAAGGAAATAACAGACCGCGAAGTTTGTCGTTATTTTGGATAACCCTCAATGAGCGAATGGTCTTGTTTACGACAGTAATCTGGCATTTGTCATGTCTTGGGCATACAGTGCTCCCGTGAGACGGACGACAGTGTTTCTAGTTCCGGCGTGCTTTTTCGGAACTCTACATCTGCAGGTTTTGGGGCAAACTGCCCCCTCCGAGTGCCAATCGGCAGTCCGCACGTTCCTCAAAATCCCAGATGAACGAGGACTTGTCGCCTTGGATAAATCGGATTGTTGGGGCGTCTTCGGCTCATCGAATAACAATCTGAATCGGTTGAACAACATGGCAGCGACAGGAAATACATGGGCCGCTGAGTATTCGGCGGGGCACTTGAAAGAGCTTGACGGCGGAAATCTGGAGGACGCTCTGAGAGCTTTGGGTCAATTTTCCGACCACGGCATGGAAAACTTGTTGGTGCTTGCGAATAAAGGGCTGTTATCAAAGCACGAACTTGCGGACGCTCTGACGATGCTTCCGCTCACCCTTGCTGACAATCCACCTGCGCAATCGAACTCTCTAGAGGCGCGAAGACAGAGGGTCCTACGTGTGACTCGGGCTGACTTGCAGGAGCAACGAGCGCAGGCACTCACCGCCATCAGCCAATCCCTGTCCGAGATTAGATCGAACCAATGATTGATTCGTAGTTGGCGAAAAATCCCCATTGCGCTCAGAACCCCTGCTCTGAGGTCCGTAGTCGGTGAAAGCGCTTGTTGACGACAGCTACGACCCCTCAGTCTGACTTCGCCACCTGTTCAGTTAGTTTTGCGCTTTCTCTTTTCCATCCCCACCATCCTTCCCGACGCCGGGTCGTTCTTGTTCAGCTTCGCTGCCTCCGCAATCAATTTCTTCACTCCCGGCCTCTTCACATCGGCAACACTCCGCAGTTTGACATGTCGCACGCCCTTCCCTGTTCCCTCCAGCAACTTCACTGGGTCGGGCAGCGCCGCACCGCGCATGAATGCAAACGTCACATGCTCTTTAGCGACCATGAAGCAGCACAGTGGTCCATTCGAATCGAACGACGGAATCTTCCACGGATTCACGTATTCTTCCACTCCCTTGACCGTCTCTTTCACCAGAGCCCGCACCGCCTTCGCTACGCCCTCACACTTCCCCGCTTTCTTCACATAATCATCAATCCATATCCCCGCTTGTTTTCCCTCAATCGTCGGCATTGGTTTCTCACCCCCGTGCGCTATTTTATTCGTCCGTTCCTCTTCCCCGTAGCACTGTCTACTGCCAACGGTTCGTGCCTTGATCGCGGCATGCTTTTAGGGGCTGGCCAACCGCAGACGAACGACCTTCAGGTGGTTGGTCGGCTACACGAAAACTTCCGAAGGCGTAGTTGGCGAAAAAATCGGCTAGCACTCAAGATGCCGGAAACCGGGATCTGCGTGCAACGGCCTGCTAACAACAGACACTTCCGAGTGGCCCGCAAACCATCAAGCGACCCGCAGATCGTCTACGCTCCCTCACCGTCTAGCACGTTTCGCGCACTCGAACTTTACGCTGCTATGATTGCGGCCATGTCCAGCGCACAAACCTGGGACCCGGCGTCTTACGCTCGAAACGCGAGATTCGTATCCGACCTAGGATCGCCCGTCGTGGAATTGCTTGCCCCGAAGCCCGGAGAGAGGATTCTCGATCTTGGTTGCGGAGACGGCGTACTCACAAAAAGGCTGGCGGATTTGGGGTGTGACGTAGTTGCAGTCGATTCGAGCCTTCCGCAGGTCGAAGCCGCAAGGAAGCTCGGCTTGAACGCATTCTCGATCAGCGGCGAAGAGCTGCAATTCAACGAAGAATTCGATGCCGTGTTCAGTAACGCGGTGCTGCACTGGATTCGGCGTACGGATGTGATGCTGGCTGGAGTGTATCGTTCGTTGAAACCGGGTGGCCGATTTGTTGCAGAATGCGGAGGGCACGGGTGCGTTCAGAAGATTCGGACTGCTTTGGTTCAAGCACTGGACCGTCGGGGAATTGACGGCGAGGCTCGCGTTCCCTGGTATTTCCCCACGCCCGGCGACTACGCCACCAGACTGGAGCGCGTAGGGTTTCGCGTCGATAGCATTGCACTCATCCCGCGTCCGACCCCTTTGCCGGGTGACGTGATTAGTTGGTTGGAGATTTTTGCTCTTAACTTTTTTCAGGGCTTCTCCGAGGAAGCCCGCAACGACTATTTGCAAGAGGTGCGGAGGGTGTTGGAACCGCAACTTCGCGATCCCGATGGACGCTGGGTGGCCGACTACGTACGACTGCGATTCGCGGCAACCAAAGCTCGCGAACAAGAACAAAGGTGAGGTTAAGATCGACCTGGTTTCGTCAACTACTGCCACCGTGCAAACTCTCTATTGCATGTCATAACCGCTGAACTTGCTGCGATATTCGAATCTCCGTTGTAGGTCACTTTGACCGCATTCGACCCTGTGGGCAGAGACGATGTCGTGAATATAGCCTTGCCGTTGCTGAGTTGAGCCGTGCCCAGAGTCGTCTTTCCTAGCATGAAGGTTACGGGGCCGGTTGGCATGATAGTCGGCGAGGTGATCTTCGCTGTGAACGTAACCGCCTGGCCGACAGTGGATGGATTCGGCGATGCTGTGAGCGCTGCCGCACTCGTCGTTCTTAGCACGGATTGGTTCACGACCGGCGACGCGCTGCTTTGGTTGTTGGCATCGCCCTTATAGGTTGCGACCAGCGGGTAAAGATCGGCATTGAGATTCGACTTCGTCAGAGTGGCTGCGCCGCTGCTATTCAGCGTCGCGGACCCGATGGTATAAATCCCCCCCAAGTGAACGCAACACTGCCGGTCGGCGGCAGTGGACCCCCGGTGGTCACCGTGGCCATGAAGGTTACTTTTGCCCGTAGATGGATGGGTTCAAGCTGGAATTGAACGTGGTGCTGGTAGGATAGCCATCCACTACTTGACTTAGCCACCTAGAGCTAGCGACGTGAAAAAGATCGCCCGGATAGGCGGCCCTAATGCCGTGAGTCGCGGCTGACAGAAACGATGTGGAAAAGTTTGCTGCGCCACCTACGGTCGGTCGGGACGCAATTGCGGTTGTGCCGTCGTAGAACGTGACGACCTGGCCGTCCGGGATCGGTCGAGTTGACGTAATCGTGGCAGTGAAGGAAACCAACTGGTTCAGGAAGGAGGGGTTGGGAGAGGATGTGAGTGCGGTGGTTGTGGGGATCGTGAGATTGTTCAGCAGCACGCTCATTGTGCCGAACTGGGGATAGGAGTAGTTGTACTCGTTAGTTACGACCAGGTCCGGTTTTCGATCGGCGTTCACGTCTACGACGGCGACCGAAAATGCCCGAAGCCCACCGGACGGGTAATTGACGGCAACCTGAAACGTGCCGTCACCGTTGCCCGGTAGCACGCTAACCAATCCTGGGGCATTTCCTTGCCAGTTACTAACAGTGTAGTTGGCCACGAGGAGGTCGGGGTGGCCGTCGCCGTTCACGTCCGCGATTGCGATCGATGTGGCGCCAAACCCACCGGAATCGTAAGTGATCGGCGCCTGCAAACTGCCATCACCGTTGCCTAGCAGTACGCTAACGCTACCGCGTTGCCACCACGGCGCGTCCGCGAAATCGTTGGTTAGAACTACGTCAGGTTTACCGTCCCCGTTCACGTCCCCGATCGCAACAGAATATGGATCACGACATCCGGCAGGGTAAGTAACAGGCGTGTGGAAGGTACCGTCACCCTTACCCAGCAACACACTCACCGGTGAACCGGAATCGACCACAACCAGATCCGGCTTGCCGTCTCCATTCAGATCTCCGGCGGCGACCGAAAGGGCGATGCTTCCGCCCGAGTTGTAATTGACAGCAGGCTGGAATGTGCCATCGCCGTTTCCTAGAAGCACACTTACAGAGCCGATGGGCCAACCGCCGAGGGTGAAATTATTCGACACGACCAAGTCCGGCTTGCCGTCGACGTTCAGGTCAACGATTGCGACTGTGAATGTAAAATTCCATCCCCCCGTGCCGTAATTGACGGGTGCACGGAATGTTCCGTCCCCTTCGCCCAAGAGCACGCTCACGATGCCATTCGTGCAGTCCCCGCTACTCGGACACCGATTCCCAACGACAACATCCGGACGGCCATCACCATTCAAATCCGAAACCGCGACCGACGTCGGACCCGGACCCACCCGAGCTGAAAGTGATCGCTGGCTGGAAGGTGCCGCCGCTGTTGCCTAACAGCACGCCAACCGAGTTCGAGCCCGTGTTCGCCACAACCACGTCGGGCATGGCGTCACCGTTCACATCAGCAATCGCAAGCGATGCAGTCATAGCCCCCCGGAGTAGTAGGACCCGGCATTCGCAAAGCGCACAAGTGAGTTTTGCGGGAGTGCGGTCCGTTGTGCGGACGCACCTATGTTTTGAGCCGACCGATGAACTGCTTTCGTGGTTTGTACTAAAACTACGGAAACAATTGCCAGAACCAGAATTGCGAATCGGGAAATAACATGAAGAACCTCAACTTTACGATTACGCGTGGGAGCCATAGGATACTCCTTGGACTGCGAGTGAGGGGCAGCGGGCGATCGTCGGCTCGTGCTCGGGAGACGGTTTTAGGCTCAGTGATTCACTGCTCAGAGGGACTGGGAAGTGGGATCGCTGCTGCTGATCTTTCGCTCAAAGCATACCCCTGATTCCCGATTTTTCCGTGACGCCCGTCACCGCAGTTTGTGTGTCAGATCAGAAGCAAAGAGAACAACCACACTGCTCGATCGTCCCACTTAATGTTCTGTGTGAGGCCGGATATGAACCGCCAATGGCGAGTTCTGCCGCACTTCATCCCACCTATTGATCACATTGATTCTTAACGTCGCCGGATCGCGGCGTCCGCCGAGCATGAGAAAGGGCGGCTGATTAGGCCGCCCTTCTAAAGCTGAGGATTCGAGATCGCAGGAACCTAGCGAGTAATAGTGGAAGTTCGTCGTTCAAGTCGGCCCGCATTCCAATCGCGCGTTGCCGCAAAACCCATCAAAGTGGGATTATGGCCGCGTTCGCGGAGCCGATTTCGCTGCCGACTTGTAGTCCTTGGGATACACCACCAAGCAACGCCGCATCCCTTCGCCCTCGCTCTCGGTGCGCAGGTCGGCTTCGTCGCGTAGAGCAAGATGGACGATGCGCCGCTCCCGCGACGACATAGGACTGAACTCGTAGGGCGTCCCGGTTCGGCGCACCTTCTCGGCCGCGACGGTAGCAGCGGTCTTCAATTCCTGGATTCGGAGGGACCGCTGGTTCTGGCAATCGAACGAAACCTTCTCGTGCTCGCCCGAGGGCAGGCGCAACATCTCGAGCGCAATCAATTCGAGCGCCCTCAGCAGTTCTCCCCCGCGATCCAGCAGCAGGGCTGCATCCGGCCCGGAGAAATCCACCAGGATCTCCGGTTTCTCCCAATCGCGGTTCTCGGGCAGCGGCGGATCCACAATGATCCGGTACTTCAAGCGTAAACCGCCATGGGTCACGACGGCCGTAAGAAACTCGTTGATCTTTTTTGCAGCAGCGACTTTATCGGGAATGGACATGAATTCAGCTCTCAGCTATCAGCCGTCAGCTTTCAGTGGGCTGATTTTAGTTTTGATCGTCAGTGCCAGAAGTCTAGAGCAAATGCAGCAGCCGCTACCGCCGCACTCGCTCCAAGCTAGTAGCTAGAAGCTAGCAGCTTACTTTTCTTTCTTCCGCGCGCGCTTCGCCATCATCTCGCGCATCTCGCGACCCAGCGCCGTCCGGTTCATGACAGCTTGTTGCGCAATCGAAATCAGGTTGGCTTCGGCGTAATACAAGTTCAGGCCGGCCGCCAGGCGGAAGAAAATAAAGCCCATCATCAGCGGCATCATGACCGTCATCATTTTCTGCTGCGCCGGATCCATCCCGGCCTGCGGCGTCATCTTCTGCACCACCAACATGCTCACGACCATGAGCACCGGCAGCACGTAGGGGAACGGTTCAGCCGCGGACAAGTCGTGAATCCAGAGCCAGTGCGCGTGGCGCAACTCGAGCACCGCCCCCAACATGCGGTAATACGCGATCAGGAATGGAAACTGAATCAGCATGGGCAAGCACCCGCCCGCCGGATTCACTCCTTCTCTCTTATAAACGGCGCTGATCTCCTCGTTCATCGGCGCCTTCCGCGGATCGCGCAAGCTGTACTTCTTGTATTTCTCCTGGATGGCTTTGATCTGCGGCGCCACGCGTTGCATCTTGAGCATCGACTTCATCTGCGTGATGCGCAGCGGCAGCAGCGCCACGCTGATGATCAGCGTCTGCAGAACGATCGCCCATCCCCAGTTGCTGACGACATGTTGGTGGGTCCACTTGAGCCAGACGAACAGCGGCTTCGCAATGATGCCCCACCAGCCAAAATCTACCAGCCCGTTGAGGTCATTATCAGCGCCTGACATGCCGGGCACTGGGACTTTCTGCAGAGCCTCGAGCTCTTTGGGCCCGACAAACACGCGCTGCTTTGTGGGACCGTGCAAGTTGCCGACCGCGGCGCCTAGCACATCGACGTTCGTCGTATCTTTCGAATCCCTCTGCGGCACGGCCAACTGGTTATGCAGCGTGACCATCGAAGCCGAGGACGGATCATCAGGAATAAATACCGCGGCGAAATAGAGGTCGGTCGGCCCGGCCCAGTGGAAGGGTCCAGAAATGGTGTCCCCACCTTTGACCTTCTTGATGGGCACGCGCTCAACGTTCTTGTTGTACTGGTAGGCGACCAGCCCCGATGCCCAGAATGCCGGCGTTACCTGATCCCCGAATCCCGAGGGCCATGCTGGCAAAGCGCTGACGTTGGCCCCCTTCGAGGTGACGGAAGTTTCGACATTCACCACGTAGCTATTGTCGAAAGCAAAAGTCTTGCGCACCGCCAAGTCCTGGTCGGCATACTCAAACGTGATCGTGGTGGGCGACGTCTGCTTGCCTTCGCGGGACGCGACATAAAGGACGGAGCTTAGCTTGTTGCGGATCCCTTCGTCGTAGGTCCACAAGGAAAGCGGGTAACCAAACTTCTCCGCGGCGGCGGGATTCACCAGGTCGAGCGGACCGTTCCCCGCATCGTTGTCGAACTTTTTCAGGATCCACGACTTCACCTGCGCTCCGCGGTTGGAGAAGGTGATCCGGTAGAGATCGTTCTCAATGACGGTTTCAGATTCACTGGCAGCCTGCTTGGTCACGCCGGCTGCGGGAGTTGGTGCAGCCGAAGGGGCCGTCGCCGTTGGAGTCGTGGAAACCGCAGGCTGCGTCTGGGTTGCCTGATTCGGCTGGGCCGGTGTTACCGGCTGCGGCATGTACTTCTTGAGTAAGGGCTGGAACAACAGCATCACGACGAAGGTGAGCACAAAGACCAGCAGCAACCGCTTCTCGCTGCCGGGTTCGTGTTGTGGATTCTGAATGTCTGGCAAAGTTACCTATTCCTCAGAGTATCTTCGGTTGCCCGACTTCGTGCGTGCTCCGCGTGAAGCTTGGCCTAAGCGAAGTCGAAGGGTGAGGATTGTGTTTCACCACAGGATCGTATCCGCCATACGCAAACGGATGGCAGCGCAGCAGTCGCCACAGAGCCATCAATCCGCCGCGAGCCGCGCCGTACCGCTCCACCGCTTCCATCGCGTAGTCCGAACAGGTAGGAACGTAGCGGCATGCGGGCGGAAACATGGGCGAAATCGCCCACTTGTAAGTCCGCAACAGTCGTAACACGACGAGTTTGGCGAACTGGCGCATGGAAATTGCTTTCAGGCTCCCCGCTTCCGCCTTACTGAATTTTTTCGTCCGGGTTCGGCTGGTCCCGTCTTGCCCGCGAGCTTCTGTTCTATCACTACGAAAGCCCGGCTCACTTCGTTCACCACCGCGGAGAACTCAACGGTGAGCAACGACTTCTTCGGATTGATCACCACATCCGCATCCGCGCTGGCCGCAGGGCGCGTCAACCGAACCGCCTCGCGCAAACGCCGCTTCATGCGGTTGCGTTGCACCGCGCCGCCCAGTGCCCGGCTCACGGTAAATCCGATGCGCAGGCCCGGCGCTATGAGCGACTTCGCCGCCGAACCTATGGTTCCCTCCGGCCGGTGCCAATAGAACACCGTCATCGATGCCGAAAAATGCCGCCGGCCCTGCTTGTATACGCGCTCGAAATCGGCGTGACGCAAAAGCCGCGCGTTGCGGGGAAAGGTGCCCTGGCCGGCTCGCGGCGTAACCTCATGGTTCGATCCTCCAGGCACACTGGCAGTCACAGGGACTCAAAATTCCAGATCGCTATTCCCCAGATGACTGTGAAAAATCACCGGCGCAACAGCGAATGAGCGGACTCTTACGCCCGCGTCACTGGACTATTCGCGGAAACCTGGTTTCACTGAGACCCGTTTACGCCCTTTGGCGCGCCGGCGGGAAATTACCTTCTTGCCGCCCTGGGTCTTCATGCGCGTGCGAAATCCGTGTGTCTTGGATCGCTTGCGCCGGTTGGGTTGGAATGTACGCTTGGGCATGAAAAGTACGTGCTCCTGATTCGTTCGACAGTCTTAGGGCAAACCGTAAGTATAAATCACCCTGTGCAATACGTCCAAACCGCGATTTCGACCGAAAGATCCAAAGCCATAACCACAAAGGACACGAAGTTGCGCGAAGGAAAAAACGCTGAACGAATTCCCTCGTGATCCTCTGTGTCCTTCGTGGTGCAAGATTTTTCTTTCGTCCTGTTCTTCTTTTTCGTTTTCTTCGTTCTATCGCCGCGAGCCCACGCTTGCACCTTCTCCGCGGCAGTTACCATCGCGGCACTTGACAGCGCACTGCATCCGGGTTCTGAATAGTCCTTCGCGAAAAACTTCCAGCCGAAGTTTTCTACACAACAAAAATTTTTGTGCTAGTATGCCGGACTGATCCTGCTTTCAAAATTCTTTTTGCTTTTTGCATTCGCGCACTGTAAATCGAGCGCATTCCGCAGTAAACTTGATGTTCCAGCAACTTAAGTAAAACGGCACTTTTGAACAGGCGCCCTCAACCAGCCACTGGGACGCCGCGGTGAACAATTCATATATGTCAGTTCCCAGCACAACTCTCTCCCCGAATCCGTGGGCGCGCATTCTCGATGCGCTGGAAAAGAAAATTAATCGGCACTCCTACGACACCTGGCTCAAGCCCACTCGCTACAGCCATTCGAGTGGAGGCATTCTCTTTGTCCGCGTTCCCACGGTTGAATTTCGCCACGCCGGCGACAAGTACGCTGACCTCATCCAGGAAGCCATCGATAATCTCGGTCTCGGTTTCAACGACGTGAAATTTGTCACTTCAGAGGACGATCCGGCCTCTACGCCTGTTCGTCACGATGGAGGTCTTACTGCGGTGGCTGCCTCAAATCCATCGCAATCTCGCTTCGACTGGGACGGCGCCGCGCAACTGAATCCCCGCTACACCTTTGATGCCTTCGTGATCGGCAGCGGCAACCAGTTTGCCCATGCCGCTTGCCAAGCCGTCGCCGAACGTCCTTCCAAGGCCTATAACCCGCTATTTCTCTATGGCGGTGTCGGCATGGGCAAGACGCATCTCATGCAGGCCATCGGGCATGAAGTCAAGCGACGCATGCCTCAGGCCGCCATCTGCTACGTATCGAGCGAGAAGTTCACCAACGACATGATCAACTCGCTGCGCTACGACAAGATGACCAGTTTCCGCGACAAGTTCCGCAACGTCGACGTGTTGCTCATCGATGACATCCAGTTCCTCACCGGCAAAGAGCGCACGCAGGAAGAGTTCTTCCACACTTTTAACGCCCTGCACGAGTCGATGAAGCAGATCGTCATCGCCAGCGACCGCTCTCCCAAAGAGTTGGCCGAGATCGAAGACCGCTTGCGCAGTCGCTTCGAGTGGGGGTTGATCGCCGACATCCAGCCGCCCGACCTCGAAACTAAAGTAGCCATCCTCCAAAAGAAGGCCGAGCAGGAAAAGGTTACCCTGCCGACCGACGTCGCGCTCTACGTTGCCTCGAACATTCGTTCGAACGTGCGTGAACTCGAAGGCGCGCTCATTCGCCTGGTGGCGCACTCGTCCTTGATTGGCGCCGAGATCACACTGCCCTATGCACAGCAGGTGCTGAAGAATTTCATTGACTCGCAAGCCCGCAAGGTCACCATCGAATCGATTCAGAAGATGGTTGCCGAACAATTCGGACTGCGCCTGGTTGAGATCAAGGCAAAGAACAACTCGCGCGCCATCGTCTACCCGCGTCAGGTTGCCATGTACCTGGCCAAGCACATGACCGAAGCCTCGCTGCCGGAGATCGGACGCCAGTTCGGTGGCAAGCATCACACCACCGTGCTGCACTCGGTCGAGAAGATCGAAGAGTTACGCAAGACCGACAAAGATTTAAACAGGTTGATTAATAAATTGACCGAGCAATTAGGCGGATGATTCGCGTGCGTGATTGAGTTTTCCACGCATTCGTCCAGTCTTCCTTGGCAATGCCTGTGAATGAGATGTGGAAGTTGTGTAAGGCAGGGATGAAATCGGGAGCACGGCTTAGTTACACTGCCGTCTCCGCAGAGTTCGGGACCGATTTCTAACATCAAGGGTAGGCTCGGAACCCGGTGACAACAGGCGAGTTGGCCCGGTTTTCCACTTCTTCGCAGCCCCTTCTGTTACTGCTGGTTTTATAGGTTTTGTATTTGATATAAGGTTAGTACTAAAAGTAGCAGGCACGTAGCGTCGTTATCGGGGAGAAGGACTTATGCCGGTGGAGGCCGCTGTTGCCGCGGGCACGATGGAAATCACAGTCAGCAAGTTCGAATTGCTGCGGGAATTGACGGCCACCCAAGGTGTGGTCGAGCGCAAGACCACGATTCCAATCCTTTCCAATTATTTATTCGAGGCCGCAGGCGACCGCCTGTCGCTCACCGCTACCGATCTCGATCTCAGCCTCCGCACCTCGTGCAATGCCAAGGTCAAAAAGGAAGGCTCCTGCACCATCCCCGCGCGCAAACTTCACGACTACGTGAAGCTGTTGCCCGACGCTGACATCACCATCAAGCTGCTGGAAAATCATTGGGTTAGCATTCGCTGCGGCCGCTCGAATACGAAGATGGTTGGTATGGCGAAGTCCAACTTCCCCAGCCTGCCCGCGTTTCCCACCGCGGGAGCAGTGACGATTCCGGCCCAGGTTCTACGCGGCTTGATCGCTCGCACCGGATTTGCGATCTCAAATGAAGAATCGCGCTACACCCTGAATGGCGCATTGATGCTGCTGAAGCCCGAGTCCATCACCATGGTCGCCACCGACGGACATCGTCTCGCGCACTGTGAACGCCCCGGGGAGAAATTTGAAGGCGTTAGTGGTGAACTGAAGACCTTGGTTCCGAAAAAAGCGATGGACGAGTTGAAGTCACTCCTCGATTCCACCGACGCGGAGACCATCGAGTTCGCGAAAGACGATTCCACCCTCTTCTTCCGCATCGGATCGCGTCTGTTAACGTCGCGCCAACTCACCGGACAATTCCCCAACTTCGAAGCCGTACTGCCGAAGGACAACAGCAAGATTGTCCCGCTGAACTCCGATGAATTGAATTCCGCCATCCTCCGAGTAGCCCAATTCGCCGACGAGCGCTCGCGCGCCGTCCGCCTGCGCCTGGAAAAAGGCGAACTCAAGATTTCTGCCAGCTCCACCGAGGCCGGCGAGTCCGAAGATTCCATCGAAGCTCCCTATACCGGCGAACCTCTGACGATCGGCTTCAACGCACAGTATTTGGTGGAATTCCTCAAAGCCGCCGGCACCAGCGAAGTCCGCCTGGAGTTAAAAGATCCGCAGTCGGCCGGCCAATTCCGCCCCGCCGAAGGCGACGACTACAAGTACCGCTATATCGTCATGCCGATGCGCATTTGACGAGTCGGCAGATCGATGTGACGCAGACCCGCCTGAACGCTATCGGAGAGATCCGTTCCCGCAAGCTGCAGCACCATCGGATTTCAATTGCCCTTCAAAATCGAACCGGGAAGGGCACGACTTCAGTCGTGCCGTACGTGCCACACTAGACCCGGCTTTAGCCGCTGAGGACCGGCCCTTGACCTCCCGCCCACCCTGCCTTACATTGGCGGCACCCAGACTTTCGGGAGGACGACATTATGTTAAGTGGATTCAAGAAATTCATCCTGCGTGGAAATGTTGTGGATATGGCCGTAGGCGTAGTCATCGGCGCCGCGTTCGGCGGAGTCGTCACTGCCCTCACCACTGATTTGTTAACCCCGCTGATTGCCGCCATCGTCGGCAAGCCCGATTTCTCCGCGCTTCAATTCACCGTGAATGGAACCCTGTTTCCCATCGGACACTTTGTGAATGCTATCGTGTCCTTTCTATTGATCGCGGCGGCAATTTACTTCTTCGTGGTGACCCCGGTAAACGCCCTGGTCGCTCGCATGCGCAAAGAACCGGCCCCGGCCGATCCCACCACTAAGAAATGTCCCGAATGCCTCAGCGAAATTCCCATCGATGCCCGTCGCTGCGCGCACTGCTCGCAACCAGTCATGGGCAAGGCCGCATAACGATGTTCAGCTGCGCGCAAAAATCACTGTTTACCATGCTCGCAGCCCTTGCCCTCAGCGGGCTAGCACTGGGTCAGACTCAGGACCAGGCTAGCCCAACCCAACCGCCATCGACCCAGGCTCAGACGGATTCCCCCGAATACGTGCGAGTCGAGGTAGGAGCGACGCGCGGCATGCTAATTAAGAAGGTGCCTCCGAAGTATCCCAAGAAAGCTCGCAAGAACCACATCGAGGGCACTGTGGTTCTGCACGCAAAGATCAGCAAGGAAGGTGAGATCGCTGACCTCTCGGTGATTTCCGGCGACCCCATGCTCACGCAGGCTGCCTTGGATGCGGTAAAACAGTGGAAGTATCGCCCTTACCTGCTTGAAGACAAACCCGTCGCTGTGGAAACCGAAATCCGGGTGAACTTCCAACTCGCGGCAAATTGAGCCGCCAACCTCGGCTAACAATCTCGCGTAACATGGAGAGATGATTCTCCGCCGCTCTCGGCGCTTCCTTTGCTTGCTGATCTGCCTCGCACTTCCGCCAACAACTCTGTGCTCGCAGACCGAGACACAATCTCCTTCGTCGTCCTCCACCAAGCACGTCAAGAAGCCCGCCGCCTCAACCGAGTCCGGCATTGATAACGGCACCGTAACCAACGGCGTCTACCGCAACAAGACGCTCGCCTTCTCCTGCAAGATTCCTGAAGGTTGGGTGCTGCGCACCGAAGAGATGAACGGGCGCGAGGAAAAAAAGGCAGACGACCCGAAAGAAGAAAAGGGAACGAAGGATAGTGCGGCTCCCCAACCTGCAGCCTCCAGCGCCGGAGCCAAAGTCCTGCTCGCCGCCTTCTCCCGCCCGCCGGAGGCCCGCGCTGAAGACGTGAACGCCTCCATTCTTATCGCCGCCGAGAGCGTTGCCTCGTACCCGGGACTGGAAGAGGCTGCCCAATATTTCGAGCCGCTCACCGAGGTCGCGAAAGCCCAGGGTTTCACCCTCGACGAAAATCCCTACGACATTGCCATTGGCACAAAGACTTTGGTTCGCGGAGACTTCCACAAAGATGTCGGCAGCCGCGTCATGCGTCAATCCACACTGGCCATGCTCTCGCACGGCTATGCCATCTCAATCACCGTAATCGGCGGCACCGACGATGAAGTGGAAGATCTGGTCGACGGCCTGACCTTCGCCCCGGCCGTCAAATAGGTTCGCACGATTTCGCCAGCGACGTCTTCAGGCCGCCTACCTCAGCCTTTGACCACTTCCTCCGCCACCGGCTCTTTCACCACAATCGCCATGTGCGGCGGATGCAGCAGCGTATTGTGAATCAGGCAATGCTGCACCGCTCGCTCCACTCCCGCTCGATGCTGATCGCTCAATCCCACCGGGCAATCGATCTCAATCCGAAAATGATCCACCCGCGCTGGATCCTTCACTTTGTCTGCCGTCACCCGCACCCGCGTCCCTTCCGTGGCAAGCTTAAACTTGCGCAGATACTGCGCCGCATAAAACCCGGCGCACGATCCCAGCGACGCGAGTAACAATTCGGGCGGCGTCATGCCTTCGTCATATCCGCCATTCTCCGCCGGCTGATCACACGAGATCACGTGCTGCCGCGCCTTGATTTCAAATTGCACCGCTCCCAAATGTTCGACAGTCACTTCCATAAGCCCCTCCACGAATGAATTTCTAATGCGGACCATCCCGCAACAGCGCCGCATCCAAATGAACTCTGACCAGCTCGCGTGCCCGGTGAAGCCTCGACTTCATGGCCGCCCGCGAAATTCCCAGGTTCTCGGAAACCTCGTCTCCACTTCGGTCTTCCATGTCGCGCAACCGATACACCTCGCGGTAGATCGGCGGCAGCGCCGCAATCGCGTCATCGAGCAGTTGCTTCATCTGGCGGCGTGCCAATTGTGCCTCAGGACTAAGCTCGTCTCCCGGAATCTCGCGGCCTTCCTGCTCCAGCGTCGAGAGTTGCATCAAGGGCAATAGCGCCTCGCGCTCCTTTAATTGCCAGCAAACCCGCTTCGCGATCTGCGCCAGCCACGCCCGGAACGCCACCGAATCACGCAGCTGATCAAGATGCCGGTAAGCCTTCAGCAACGCCTCCACCAGGACATCTTCCGCGTCTTCGCGGTTGCCGCACACGCGCAACATCTGGCGATAGACGGAATCCTTGTGCTCCCGCGTCAACCGGTCAAACTCTCGCGTCTCGTGGTCCAGTGTCTCTGGACTCTCGCTGTTCAGACCCATTCCAGCATTTTGTCACTGTCGGTGCAGCAGCGGCTGTGCTCACGCTCACGTCCTGCGCGTGCCCGATTCCATGCTGGGAAGGTCCACTTTGCAATGGCTTCGTCCGTTCCACGGCATCTTCCCCAGGAACTCGCCCATGAGGCAGATATCCGTGAGGCCGGCAAAGGTCAACCCGAGCCCCACAAATGCCGACAGAAAAATCCAATTCATGCTGACGGTGAAGCCAAGGATCACGCCCACCAGCACCAGCAGCCCCGCTCCCAGCCGTACTTGGCGCTCCAATGACCAGCGCGTCCTCACGCTCCGGACGACAGGCAGGCCCGCCTGCACCCAGGCACTGGTCCCGCCTTCTAGAACCGTAATCTCCCGCCGGCACGGCGCGAGCAACTCCGCCGTCATGCGCGCACGCTTGCCGGCCTGGCAGACGAGCACAAGCGGAACATTAGGACGCAAGTCCGCAAGACGCGCCTCGATCTGATCCATTGGGATATTGACCGCCCCCGGAATATGCCCCGCCGAAAACTCCGAAGTGGAACGCACATCGACCAGCAGCCCGAGCCCTGCCAGATTGCACTGCAGTTCACTCACATTGATGGATTCGCTCAAATTCCCTCCTAACTATGGAAGAGCCCTACCTGCAGAAAAAGGATTCAAACGGAACTGTTGAGGGTACAACCTTTGGGGGGGTCTTGAGGTGGTGTGGGTTCGGATCTCTAAGCCGGGAAGGCCAGCCGCGAAGCGGCGAAAGAATGCAGCCCACGGCGCAAGCCGTGGCTAGCCTAAACCAGGAAGTTGAATCAGCCCCGGAAGGGGCGAAAGAGAGTTACTGCGTAGGTCGCCTAACGAACCCTCGCAAGTTTAGAGCTATTCCAGCGGCTCGGGATGCAAACTCAAATCCTTCTCTCCCGCCGCCTTCTTCTCCGCATACTTCTTCATCCAGGCTTCCCAACTCTTGCCTGCCGCGGTATCGCGCCCGGAAAACGCCAGCGCCCCAATCTCGGCATACGATAACGCGACCTTGTCATTCGAATTCTTGGGATACAACCGAACAACCGAATCCCGAAGCGAAGCACCCGGCCGACGATCGAAAATATATCCCTCAATCTTCGACCCATCCTTCCGCGTAATCGTCACATCGCCGCGATAATCGAAAGCCTTCTCCAAAGCGACGCGCAACTCTTCATCACTCGCGAGCTCTGGGATCCACCCCTCCAGCCGCTCATGCGCCGTCCCCGGAGCCACTTCCAGCGCATCCGGATTGATCGTATTCGCATGCGGCGGAGTCGCCGCCGGCGAAGCATGGTCGATATGTCCGCCTTCCTTACCGGTCATATTTTTTCTCTGGAATGGAGAGAAGGACCCCGTACAAGCCGAGGGCACCACAAGGTCGTAAAGGAGTTACTACCCGTGGCCAGCTTTATGCCCGCGTCTCCTGCAACGTCTCATCCGGCATCCCAATCTGCACCAGCGGATGCACCGCCGCCGTCGGCTCTTCTAACATCCGCAGCGCCTCTTGGTCGCGATACCGCGGAAACAACGTCCCCTTCACCGTCGCCAGAAATCCCTCCAGCGAACTGAAGGTGGCATTCACCGCCGAGGCCTCATACCCGCTGTGCACCATGCAGTTCGCGCACGCCGGATTCCCCGACTCTGTCCCGTACTTGCTCCACTCAGTCGTCTCCAGCAGCTCAGCGAAAGTCTCCGCGTACCCATCCTGCAAGAGGTAGCAAGGCTTCTGCCATCCAAATACGTTGTAAGTCGGCATCCCCCACGGCGTGCAAGGATAAGTCCGCTTCCCCATCAAAAATTCCAGGAACAGCGGTGACAGATTGAACTGCCATTCCTTCTTCCGGTTCGACAGAATCGCGCGAAACATCCGCCGCGTCTTCGCACGTCCCAAAAAATGTTTCTGATCTGGCGCCTTGTCGTACGAGTAGCCGGGCGAGAGCATCATGCCCTCGACGCCCAGTTCCATCATCTCGTCAAAGAACGCCCGAACCGACTTCGGATTCGCCCCATCAAACAGCGTTGTATTGGTCGTCACCCGGAAGCCGCGCTTCAGTGCCTCGCGAACCGCATCGACCGCAATGTCGTACCCGCCTTCGCGGCAGACCGCCAAGTCATGCTCTTCCCGCTGGCCGTCCAGGTGGACGCTGAAGGTCAAATACTTGCTCGGCTTGAACAGGTGGATCTTTTCCTTAAGCAGCAGAGCGTTGGTGCACAGATAAATGTACTTCTTCCGCGCGACCAGCCCCTCAATGATCTCCCCGATCTGCAGATGCATCAGCGGCTCTCCGCCCGGGATCGACACCATGGGCGCGCCGCACTCGTCCACCGCCCGGAAGCACTCCTCAGGCGTGAGGTCCTTTTTCAGGATATGCGCCGGATACTGGATCTTCCCACATCCCGCGCAAGCCAAGTTGCACCGGAATAGCGGCTCCAGCATCAGCACCAACGGATACTGCTTTCGACCGGCGAGCTTCTGCTTGAGCACATAGCTCGAAACGGTCCACATCTGTGAAACGGGAACTGGCATGAATGAAAGGTAACCCCTTTGTCCTTATATTTTATCAGGCTTGGGGCCCCAGGTACCCAGCCCTGGGGGTGATTATGTGGGGACGGTCGCCTTTGGCTGTCAAGCCTTTGACCTTCCCACCCCCACCTTGATCCGCCGACGCGGCGACCCCAAAAAACTTCCTGCAACCTAGCCACCCCTGCCTTTCTCTAAAGGACATGCTCCACCGGACCCAAGCCAGCCCTCCGGGGCTCTTGTCGAGGTTTCAGAAACGGGATACCCTATTTCCCTGTCATCTGTATGTTTAACCCCCACCCCAACCTGGCGGATGAAGTCAACCGCGGGATCATTCAGTCGGAAATTGAGGGTGGCGTTTTTCTGAACGATCTTCCTCCTGACACAGTTCTTAAAATCCAGACCATGCACCACTGTTACACCGCTGTGCTTCTAGGCGGAAGCGAAGCTCTCTTGTCCGGTCATCCCGAGTTCTGTCCCCAGCCGGTGCAGGTTGCGATTGCCGGTTCTACTTGGGGAGGCTCCATGCTCAAGCTCCAATATGTGGGCCGCGGTATGCACCTGGAATTCCGCCATCCCCAATACGCCACCCCCATCATCACCTCGCCCATCCAGGAAATTCGTGACTGCCCCATGGCCCCGCTTGAGTTAGACTCCCGTCCTCACGGTGCCCACTCGTAGTTTGGGTCGCCCCCTCTGTGTCCTCCGTGTCCTCTGTGGTGAATGGTTTTGGCGTTCCTACCAGCTACTTCGCCTTGCCATGGGCGTCTCCGCAAGGCACATTTTTCGGCTCCGATCGCTGCGCATCCTCGGCGGTATCGACTATCAAGCGGAGGTGCACCAGCGCCTTCGGGCAATCGGTCGCAATCTGCACATCTTTCCGCCCAAATCCTTCCGGCAAGAATTCCCGGTTGACCTTGAGGTACTGGTCAAGATACGTATTGTCGTACACCGAGCCCTCTGCCAGTCTCCATTGCACCTGCAGCCGGGAAACCATTTCCTTCTTGCCGACGAACTCAACTTTATCCAGCCGGTACTGCGGACCTTCTTCAAACGTAAGGTTCAGGTTCATGATTGCGTTTGAGCCGGGTTGCGTCTCCGGAATCGCTACCTCGTCCAGGTATCCATTCGTGCCGTAAAGCTTGCGCAGACTGTCGAGTCCGGCGGCCACCTTGCCCCGCTCGAACACCGCTCCAGCCTTCAATGGAAATTGCTGCCGCAGCTTCTCCGCACTAAAGGCGTGATTCTCGACGAAGGTAATTTCTCCGACCTTGAATTTCGGACCCTCCGCAACCTCAGCCTCCAGGGTGACAGGCTTGGGAATTGCCAGCGGATCTGACGGCTTGAGTTTCGCGCTCTTCACCTCTACCAAAAAATACCCTCGATCCTGAAAAAGCGCCCGAACGCGTTCCCCGATCTCCTCCGAATCGTCATTAAAGCAATTCCCAGTCAACTCGCCCGTTATTCTTGCCAGTTCGGTTGCGCTCAGCGTCCGTGTCCCCGAAATCATGACGTCCGTCACCAGGATTCCCCCTTCGAGTCGTCCCGATGATCTTTCCCGCACTGTGCGCGCGCAATCAAACTGAGGCACGCCAAGCCCAAAAGCATCCGAACCCAATGGCTCTGCATTGCAGTCCTCCTCAATCTGAATTTCCATGGGAGTGTATCTCTCCTGATTCCCGTCCCGCCCTCAAAGGTTGCCCACCCCGCCAAATCGCATTCCAACGCAAACGGTCATTCCTCTTTGTCCCCCGTGTCCTCTGTGGTGAATCGTTTTGGTTTTGCCGTTCCTCCCATTGACTTGCCCCTCGGCACCTACTACCATTCCCGCCATCGGACAAAACTGCGAACCCGAACCATGCCTCTGAAGATTGCATCTCGCGAAGTCGCTCACGTGACTATCCTTGACATCCAGGGCCGTATTGTCCTGGGCGATGAAATTGGCGACCTCCGTGACGCCGTCCGCAACCTTCTAGCTGAAGGCAAGAAGAAGATTATTCTCAACCTCGCCGGGGTCGACTACATCGACAGCTCCGGTGTTGGAGAGCTCGTCGGCAGCTTCACGACCGCCCGCAAAGCTGGAGGCGAGCTTAAACTGCTCAGCCTCACCCAGAAGGTCCAAGACGTCCTCTACGTCACCAAGCTCTATACGGTCTTCGACATCAAGGACGACGAATTCACCGCAGTTCGCTCCTTCGACTACTTCTTCGCAAAATAGCTTGCACGCGAAAGCATGATCAATGCCGCCCGAATAATGCGGGATAACGTTGTCAGCTACCATGCTCCTGCAAGACTCACGGCACATCTTTCAGAGGTAGCACCATGAAATTCGCCAAAATTGTTTTCTGGATTGCAGGCATCTGGGGCCTGCTCGTTCTCACACCTCTTTATTTCATGTTCGACCTCATCGGGCGGCAGGATCCTCCGGCCATCACGCACCCCGGCTTCTACTACGGATTCGTCGGCGTGGGGCTGGCGTGGCAGATTGCATTCCTGGTCATCGCGCAGGACCCAGTGCGGTTACGGATAATGATGATTCCTTCGGTGCTGGAAAAGTTCGGTTATGGAGCCACACTGCTCGTCCTCTATTGGCAGAAGCGGATTCATCCGACCGACCTGGTGTTGGCCGCGATCGACGCAACGCTGGGTGTGTTGTTTCTGATTTCATTCTTTCGCACCGCCCCTTAGACGTGCTTGTTCAAGTTCAGCCGCGATGTTTTGCGGTAAGCTTCGAATCACGACACTGGAGATTCCATGAATCGACGATCATTCTTGAAGTGGGCTAATCTGGCTGGTCTGGCGGCAGGTTTTCCTTCCGCCTCTGGCTTCGCGGCTACTCCAGCGGACGCGCAAGCAGGCACGCAAGAGCAAGCTTCCGCCAAGAGGAATGCCGCGTCGCCCAACACGATTTTGCTGAAAGACTACCGGCCGGTTTCAATTTACAAGATTCCGGTCACACAGGTTGCCAAAGCCAAGTTCCCGATCATCGACATGCACTCGCATCCCTACGCCAAGACTGCGGCGGAGATCGACGAGTGGGTCCGCAACATGGACGAAGTTGGCGTAGAGAAGACCATCATCCTGACGATGGCAATAGGCGCGGAGTTCGACGGCATTTTCCGAAAATACTCGAAATATCCGGAACGCTTTGAGATGTGGTGTGGATTCGATCTGTCCGACTACAACCAACCCGGATTCGGGCCCGGCGCCACCAAGGAACTGGAACGCTGCCGGCGGGCGGGAGCGCGCGGCGTGGGGGAAATCCACGACAAGGGGAAGGGGTTGGTCGCGGGTAAGTCGAAGGCGCCGGGCATGCATCCCGATGATGCGCGCATGGATCCGGTGTGGGAAAAATGTGGAGAACTCGGAATGCCGATCAGCCTGCACGTGGCGGATCCGATCTGGATGTATCAGAAGATGGACCGGCACAACGATGGACTGATGAACGCCTACGAGTGGCGGCTCGACAATCAGCCAAACATCGTGGATCTGTCGGGCATGATCGACATTCTTGAACGCACGGTTGTAAAGCACCGGAACACAACTTTTGTCGCGTGCCACTTCGCGAACCTTGACTATGATCTGGCGCGCCTGGGAGAAGTGCTTGAGCGCAATCCAAATCTCTTTGCGGATATTTCTGCGCGCTACGCGGAGACGGGGCCCATCCCGCGCTTCGCCGCTGCCTTCTACGAGAAGCATGCCGACCGGCTTGTTTACGGGACCGATATGGGCATCGACAAGGCAATGTACCGGGTGACGTTTAGAATTCTCGAATCGCTGGACGAGCACTTTTATGAGACGGATCAGTTTTCGTATCACTGGAGTTTGAATGGATTCGGTTTGAGCGATGCGATCCTGAAGCAGGTGTATCACGACAACGCGGCGAAGTTGCTGGCCTCACGAAGGGCGTAACGGGCGCCCCTGACCTGGCGCTGCTGAGGTCCTTCCCCTGTGTCGTTTTTCTGTGGCCTCTGTGGTGCAAGGTTCCTCGCTACAAGAATCGACAATCAAAAACCAACAGCCTACAATTCCAGTCATGAGCAGCTTGGGACAACCTCCGGTCGCTGAAGAGCGCGACTCCAGCCGTCTGATTATTGGGGTTGCAGTGCTCGTGGTCATCGGCCTGGCGCTCGCGGCTGCGTTCCTGCTGCGCGAGCCTCCGAAGGCTCCGAAGGCGTCTTCGCCCTATCTTGCCAGCCTGAAGTTTTCCGATTTCAAGATGAGCGCTGCTGAGAACTTCATTGGCCACACCGTCAGCTACATCGACGGCTCCATCACCAATAGCGGCGACAAGACCGTGACCCATGTCGTAGTCGAAGTTGTCTTCCAGGACTCGATGGGACAAATAGCGCAGCGCGACGAAATGCCACTGCAGGTGATCCGGACAAATGGCGCGTACACGGAGCCTGTCGATGTGAGCATCTCGCCGCTGGCACCGGGGCAGACCGAGCTCTACCGCCTGACGTTTGACAGCATTTCTGCGCAGTGGAGCCACGAGTACCCGCAGATCCGGGTCACCGACGTGACGGTGAAGTAGCTTCTTCTTTGGGCCGAGGGCCTACAATCGGGGAGCAATGCCCGTCTCACCTGCCCGAGCCGCTGCCTTCGACATCCTTCTGCGCGTCGAGCGCGAATCATCCTATGCCTCCGAGCTTCTCCACTCTTCGGCGTACGAGCGGCTGTCCCCAGCCGATCACGGCTTAACGACCGAGCTCGCGATGGGAGTGCTGCGCTGGCGCTCGAGACTGGACGCTGCCATCGCGACCGCGTCGTCACAACCACTTAGCAAACTTGACATCGAGATTCTGATTGCATTGCGGCTGGCGGTGTATCAATTCGGATGGCTGGATCGCGTGCCCAAGAGCGCCGCCGTGAATGAGAGCGTGGAGTTGGTGAAGCGCGCCCGCAAGCGGTCCGCGGCTCCTTTCGTGAATGCGGTCTTGCGCAAGCTCGCTGGGGCCGCGCAGGCCGGCACACCAGAAACAGAGTCCACTTCGTCCGAGACGTTGGCGCGGGAATACGCACATCCTCTTTGGATGGTCGACCGCTGGGTCCGCGAATACGGGACGACAGCCGCCGGGCAAGTCTGCAAATATGATCAGGAAGTTCCGGTGACCACGATCCGTCTTCGTGCCCCGGAGGCCGAAGCACAGATTAGGAAGGAAGGAATCACACTTAGCCCGGGAGGCCTGCTCGCATCTGCGCGGCGCGTGGTTGCGGAAGATGTTACGAAGACCCAGGCGCTTCGCGAAGGCCAAGCAGTGATTCAGGATGAAGGTTCGCAGCTGGTCGCTGCGCTCGTAAGCCTGAATGTTCCTGGCGATGGTCGCAGCATACTGGACTGCTGCGCCGCGCCCGGCGGCAAGACGCTCGCGATTGCCGACCATAACCCGAACAGCACAATTACCGCGGTTGAACTGCATCCCCACCGTGCACGGCTGCTGCAAAAGCTCTTACATCCGCATGCATCCCGTATTCAGATTGTGAACGCCGATGCCCAGCATCTCCCGGTGTCTTCGAGGTTTGACCGTGTTCTCGCCGATGTCCCGTGCTCCGGTACTGGCACACTCGCCCGCAATCCCGAGATCAAGTGGCGTCTCGCATTCGATGACTTTGGGGAGTTGGCGCAGCGGCAAATTGCCATTCTCCGTTCCGCGCTGGCCCAGGTCGCTCCACGAGGGCGGCTGATCTATTCGACCTGTTCCTTGGAACCAGAAGAAAACGAAGATGTCATCGCGCAAGCCTTGGCCGAGAATCCTCTCTTCCGCCTGATCGATTGCCGGAAAGAGCTGGAACTCCTGAGGCTTGCCGGTGACCTTATCTGGCCTGATGCCGAGTCGCTCACACGCGGTTCCTGCTTGCGCACAATTCCGGGCGTGCACCCATGTGATGGATTCTTCGCGGCCGTTCTGGAAAGATCCTCAGGATGATCTTGGATTGATCCCTTGAAGTGATCGGTGGTGATCCGCGCAAATCCGTGGCGACAGTTACCGCACGTCAAAGTTCACAGCGGTGCCGGCATAGACTTTCTGGCCGGCTGCGGGCGACTGCGCAACGATGATGCTGGCGGGCGTCGCTTGCGGCGGAGGGGGAGCCTGCACTGGCGGAGCACCGGATGCGAGAGAATCTAATTCGGTTGCGTTCGCTGCGTCCCCGGGGGCCGGGCTTGGAGGTGCGACTACGTTTACATTCCCCAGCTTGAAACCTGAATCCTGCAAAATGCGACTGGCGCTTCCCAAGGGCTGCCCAACAAAACTGGGCATGACAAAAGCTTGGGGCTGTGACTCCGCGGATACCAGCAGGCTGATCTTGGGCGCCGCAACTTGGGTTGCATTGGCGGTGGGATTCTGCGCCAGCACCTGATCGGCCGGGGTGCCGGGCACTTCCATTTGCGCCATCGACGTGACATCCAGTCCACGCCGTCGTATGTTGAGCTCGGCTGCGTGTTCGCTCTCACCGGTCACGTCGGGAATTGAAACGCGCGTTGGCCCCAGACTCTCGGCGACTCGCACCTGCCAGCCATGACGGACCTTGGTTCCCGGCAAGGGCAGCTGCGACATGATTCTTCCTTCAGGAACCTGGGGACTGTAATACTGACGCTCAATCGACAGCTGGAGGCCGAGTGACGCGAGCGCCCGCTCGGCTTCCGCCGGAGTAACTCCGACCAGAGGGGGCACGGCGACTTCCTGACCGTGGATTGCAAAGCGCATCGCCGTCAGCGCCGACACCATAGCAACAATCACCAGCACCAGAGCCAGCATCGCGAATCGGATTGCAGATCTCATTTTCCTGGAGGCAGCAGAGCCATGGCTTCCCTGCTACCACAGCATAACTCACCTTCACTCAATAAGATGAGGCGGAGGCTGTCTGCGGCCAGATTGGGCATCCAGCAAGGCTTTAGTGCAATCTAATGGGGTACGAACGTTCTGCCTTTGAGGTGCGCCATGACTTGCTCGTTGGAGTATCATAGTTTTGTGCGGCATTCGATTCCTGCCTCGTTCGCACTTCTCGGGCTACTGGCGCTGCCGGTGACCCTCGTCTCATCCAGTCATGCGCAGATCAACGGAACGCCCGCTTCGGTGACTTCTCCCGGATTCGGTGGCCGCGCGATCAACGGTACTCCGCCGAGCGTCACATCTCTGGGGCCTCGCGGGCTCGTACCCAATTCGCGCGTTACGTTCAACACATTCAACAGCCCTCACGCCGGTACGGGACATCATCACCATCGCACGGAATTCACGGCGCCTCCGGTGGTGTATGCAGTCCCGGTTCCTTACGGTGTTGATCTGAATGCTCCTTATGACGTTGAGGATTCGAGCGCGGATGAACCAGACGCGAACTACCAGGGAGGTCCTACGATCTTTGATCGCCGCGGCTCCGGTGCGGCGTCGTACATACCGCCGGTGACGAATAGCGCAAGGCCTCGATCTGCTGCTCAGGAAGCGTCCGCTGATGCTGATGTCGCTGCCCCTGATCCGGATCCTCCACAGGAACCGACGCTGCTCGTCTTCAAGGATGGCCGGAAGTTGGAGCTGGGAAACTACGCCATCATCGGCGCGACACTTTTTGATCTGACTCCGGGACACGCCCGCCGAGTTGCCATCGCCGATCTTGATCTAGAGGCCACACGCAAGCAGAACGATGATCGAGGCGTGGCCTTTCAACTACCACCGCGCCCACAGGCGAACTGAACATGCGACGGCTGGTGCTGCTTCTCATAGCATTGCTGGCTGCTCTCGCGCCGTGCCTCCACGCCCAGCGAATGGTTGCGGGAGCTGCGCACTTCGGTCCTCATTTTGCACGCGGTGAGCATTCGCGCGCCTTCTTTTATCCTCTCGCTTATGGTGACCCGTTCTATTCTGACTACATAAGCACTGCTCCCATCGCCAGCCAACCGCCGGTTGTGATTTTGCAACCTCCACCAGCGGCGGCGCCGGTTGCAGCATCTCCCGAGCCCGCTCCGCCCCTCATGATCGAACTCCGCGGGGACCGCTACATTCGGGTCAGCGGTGAAGAATCATCGGGAGCGCAGATGATCGATCCAACGCTGGCATTGAGCAGAGAGCCGTCAAGCCCGTCGGCTGCAGTGAGTCACGCAGCAAATAATGAGGTCCGGTTGCCCATCGCTGTTCTCCTGTTTCGCGATGGCCACCGCGAAGAAACGACCAGCTATACCATTGCCGACGGAGTACTCTACATCGGTGCGAGCCCATACACCGGTGGACCCTGGATCAGGAAAATAGAAATCACATCGCTGGATCTCGCCGAAACCGTCCGCTCTAATCAATCCCGCGGTATAAAATTCCAGCTCCCCTCCGCACCGAATGAAGTTCTGGTCGGCCCGTAGAGACGTCCTCAACGACTTCTTCACTCAGTGGCAATTCGATTCTTCGTCACCCCACAACGCCTCCATAAACTCGGCACGCCGCCTCAAGCCGGTCAACACCCGCGCCCAATTCCGCGCCTTTGCGTGTTATAATTATTACAGCTCCCAAGGCACATAACGCCCTGCAATTACAAGCAGTTACAGCGTTCCGCGAAGATAAAATCGGTTTCGAGCTGACGGCTAAGCGCTGACGGCTGAGAGCAAAAGAATGGCTGACGATCAGAACCCAGAACTTCCCCTGACTCCTCCTCCCGGTGGCGAAGGCCCCGGTGCGTTGAACATTCAACCCGTCAACATTGAAGAGGAGATGAAGCGGTCGTATCTCGACTACTCGATGTCGGTGATTATCGGCCGCGCGCTCCCCGACGTGCGCGACGGCCTAAAGCCCGTCCACCGCAGAATTTTATTTACCATGCAGCAGATGGGTTTGCAGCCGAATCGGGCGACGCGCAAGTGCGCTCGCATCGTCGGCGATGTTATGGGCAAGTACCATCCGCACGGGAACCTGGCGGTGTATGACGCTCTCGTTCGTCTGGCGCAGACGTGGAGCATGCGGTATCCGCTGATTTTTGGGCAGGGAAATTTCGGGTCGGTCGATGGAGATCCGCCGGCGGCGGATCGTTACACGGAGGCAAAGCTCGCGCAAGTTTCCACCGCGCTTCTCGAAGATCTCGACAAAGAGACCGTCGATTTCCATGACAACTACGACGGGAGCGAGATCGAGCCTGACGTTCTTCCCGCACGTATTCCGAATCTGCTGATCAATGGATCAGACGGCATTGCGGTCGGAATGGCGACGAAGATTCCGCCGCACAATCTGACGGAGATCGTGGACGCCACCATCACGCTGGTGAACAATCCGAACGCGCAGCTGGCCGAGATTCTGAAGTTCGTGCAGGGCCCCGACTTCCCGACCGCCGGCATCATCCACGGGCGTTCTGGGATCTTCGAAGCCTACCGCACCGGACGCGGCCGCTTCATGATGCGCGCCAAAGCGGCGATTGAGAACGCCACCAAAGACCGCCAGGCCATTATCATCACCGAGATTCCATATCAGGTGAATAAAGCCCGCCTGGTCGAGCGCATTGCGCAGCTGGTCAACGACAAAGACATCGAAGACATTTCTGATATTCGCGACGAAAGTGATCGCGACGGCATGCGCATTGTGGTCGAACTGAAGCGCGGAGCCGAGCCGCAGATTGTTCTCAACCAGCTCTTCAAGCACACGCAGATGCAGGAGAGTTTTTCGATGATTCTGCTGGCGGTGGTCAATGGACAGCCCCGCGAAATGGGGCTGATCCAGACCATCAAGTACTTCATCGAGCACCGTGTCGATGTGGTGCGCCGCCGGACAGCTTACCTGCTGCAGAAGGCGAAAGATCGCGAGCACATTCTCGAAGGATATCTGACGGCACTCGATCATCTCGACAACGTCATCACGATTATTCGTGGCAGCGCAAACCGCGCCGACGCCCGCGAGAATTTGGTGTTGTACTTTGGCGGCAAGAAGATCGACATCAACACCACGGGGCGTGCGCCGAAGCTGGATGCCGAGAAGCCGTTTACTGCGCGGCAAGCGGATGCAATCCTCGAATTGCAATTGCACCGCCTGACCAAGCTTTCCATCGATGAAATTTCGAACGAGTTGAAGGATGTGCGCGGCAACATCGCGGAATACGAATCCATTCTCGGATCGGAGACGAAGCTGCGCAAAGTCATCATCAAAGAGCTGGAGGAAGTGAAAAAGCTCTACGGTGATGAGCGCCGCACGCGCATTGAAGATGAAGCTGCGGAGATCGTTCTCGAAGATCTGATCGCCGACGAGCAGGTCGCGGTCACCGTCAGCCACTCCGGCTATCTGAAGCGGACGCCGATCTCCACTTACCGGATGCAGCGCCGCGGAGGCACGGGCCGTACTGGCATGAAGACGCGCGACGAAGATTTCGTCGAGCATCTCTTCATCGTCTCAACCCATGCCTACATTCTGATCTTCACAAACACCGGCCGTGTCTACTGGCTCAAGGTGTACGAGATTCCTGACGTCAGCGCCGCCGGACGCGGCAAGCACATCGGTAACCTCGTCGGCCTGCAACCGGGCGAAACACTGAAGACCACGGTCGCGGTGCGCAACCTTGAAGAAGAAAACAAGTACGTCTTCTTCGCCACGCGCAACGGCCTGGTGAAGAAGTCTTCGGTGCGCGAGTTTATGCACGTGCGTTCCAATGGGATCAATGCGATCGGCATTGAGCCGGGAGACGAACTGGTGGCCGCACGCATTACCGACGGGAACCAGATCATCTTCATCGCTTCGCACGAGGGGATGGCGGTGCGCTTCGACGAGAGCCATGTGCGGCCAATGGGCCGTGCTGCTTTCGGCGTCTGGGGAATTGATCTGGAAAAGAATGACTACGTGGTCGGCATGGCGACGACGACGAAGCCGGGCGCGCCGGTGGCAGCCAAGGAAAAGACTGAAGGCGAGCCCGAAGTGATTGATGCAGCGGTGAAAGGCGACCTGATTCTTTCGGTCACCGAAAACGGCTACGGCAAGCGAACTGCCGCCGACGAATACCGCCTCACCAATCGCGGTGGCAAGGGAGTGATCAACGTGAAGACCACGGAGCGGGTTGGAAAAGTGGTCGCGATTGCGCAGGTCGATGAAACGTCGGAGGTCATGCTGATCAGCCACTACGGCAAGATCATCCGCATGGATTCGACCACGATTCGCGAATCTGGACGGAATGCGCAAGGCGTCCGGTTGCTGAACATGGAGCCGGGCGACCGTGTGGCGGCGGCAGTGGTGATCGCGCCCGAGGCAGAGCCGAACGGCAACGGGGGGACGCTGATTCAGTAGCGATTCCGTAGTCCGTGTGCAGCGGACGCATTCGTCCGCTACAGGTGCGACAGCGCCGGTGCTACTTCGAGATTCTAGAGGCCTGGGTCCATGGAATCCCACCTTGCAAAGAACGCAAGGAGGCGTCACTTTCAGTGCGTGATGATCGTCAGACGTCCCTCTGAAGACTCGGCTCACGCGCCTCAGCGGGATGTGGAGTGAGCTATGCACACTTTGCTTCAGGATCTCCGCTATTCCGCACGGCAGCTCATCAAAAGTCCAGGATTCACGCTGATGGCAGTGATCTCGTTGGCGCTCGGCATTGGAGCGGCCACCGCTGTGTTTAGCGTGATTTATGCAGTCTTGATGCATCCCTATCCCTACCCTGCCGCGGATCGAATAGTACGACTCACGGTCGACAGCGTCGCGGGTTCGGGAGACCCGGTCTATTTAAATGGCGTCGAAATTCAGGCCTTGCGGCAATCACCCGTGGTCGAAAGCGTTCTGGCTTCGGACAACAGCGCTCTGATGCTGACCGGGCAAGATCTTCCGGAGACGGTGCACGCCGTGAGCCTCATCTCGAGTAATTTCGAGGATCTCGGCGTGCCCGCTTTGCTGGGTCGCGGACTTTGGCTATCCGACGCAGTGGACGGCCAGGAGCCACGACCTGTAGTAGTTCTTTCCTACAGGTTTTGGCGGAGACAGTACTTGTCCAATCCGGATGTCGTGGGCCGCACTCTGCAACTTGATCACAGGAACTTCGAGATCGTAGGCGTGGCGGCGCCGCGATTCACTTGGTATGACGGCGACGTTTATCTCCCGCTGAAGCTGTTGCGAGATCCGGGGCGCACATCTATCGTCGATCTCCTTCTGCGGCCCAGCGTCAGTCGCGCCACAGCCGAAGCCGCACTGCAGCCCCTCGTGGAACAATTCGCCAGTTCGAGGCATACGGATTTACCGGATGTCTTCAGGGTCCATATGCATGGGCTGAACGACTGGGTAGTTAGCTCCTTGGGCGGGACACTGTACTTGCTTTTTGGCGCGGTGATGTTGCTGCTGGTGATTGGATGTGGAAATGTCTCGATTCTGCTGCTGGCACGGGGTACGGCGCGGCAACATGAATTGGCTGTGAGAACCGCAGTCGG
>Ga0207693_10000092_pt1 | contig 80077 bp, 74 predicted proteins | sample LARL81metaG_FD_184347 | JGI IMG/M metagenome (GOLD analysis project Ga0207693, IMG submission 184347) | Corn, switchgrass and miscanthus rhizosphere microbial communities from Kellogg Biological Station, Michigan, USA - LAR L8-1 metaG... | ecosystem: Host-associated > Plants > Roots >...
TGCCCCGCGATGGAAACTGTCAAAAGGCAATAAGCGCACACCGGGATGAGTACAGGGATGAATCGAGGCGAAAATCGCATTTGCCAAACGATGTTAGGGTGGGTCGACGCAGAGGGTCAAGCCACGGTCACCGCTTCTCGATGGGTGCTTCCACAACCCCAACGTATTTATCTGCTCCTCCGTAATAGAACAGGTATCGATTCTGATCCTTGATCATGCCCTCTACGAACACAACGTTCGGAACCTGACCCACCTTTTCCCACTCCTTTTCGGGCGAGAAGAGAGGCGCGGAACTCCTCCAAATGAGTTTGGACGGGTCTTTCCGATCGAAGATAACGACACCGGTCCGATAGACCAAGTCGTCATCAGCACCGTTGTAGACCAGTACGATTCCATCTGAGGTCAAAATTGGAGGCGGCCCCGGCTCCGCAACTCGCGAGTCAAATTGTCCCGGCCTCACCGGAAGAACAGGCATCGGGGTCACTTCCGCCCAGTGCAAGAGATCAGGTGACGACGCCAGCCCTCCTTGATCCTTGCCGTCGGAGCTCGTACCCAAAAAATACATCCAATACCTACCATTGATCTTCTCAGGCACGATCGCGCCTGACTTGGTCCACTTCACATTCCAATTTCCTTTGTTCGCCGGAATAACGACCCCTTTGCGGTCCCAGTGGATCAAGTCCCTAGAGGTGGCAAGGCAGAGCTGGGCGTCCTTTTTGTTGTAGCCGGTGTACGTCAGGTAATACATATCGCCGAACTGTACAAGCCGGGGATCTTCCACGCCTCCATCTTTTTCGTATGACTCCGAGGGGCTGAGAACGGGTTCGTCTCTGCGCGTGAACCTGAGGCCATCACTGCTCTCTGCGTATCCAAGACGCGAGGTTCCCGATTGGTCCTGGGCACGATACAGCATGACAATTTTGCCGTTAGCCCGAGCAACGGCTGGATTGAACGTACCTGCTCCCTCCCAACCTTCTCCGTGCGGAGCGATAATGGGAGCTTCCAAAAGCCTGCGCCATGCTCCGAAAGGAAGTTTTCTCTGCTCCTGAGACGCCGCAGCCAGCACCAAGAGAAGTGGAACGGCCAATTTTCTAAGAGTGCGTTCCATCGCTAATCACTACCGTCCAGCGGTTGTGACAACAAAAAACGGCAGGGCCGACCCCCTGCCGTCTCTAAAAAAATCTTCGTGAGGTTACTTCTTATTTACTGCCTTCTTCAGTTCAGCCCCAGGGGTAAACTTTGCGACCTTGCGGGCGGCAATCTTGATCGTCGCGCCAGTTTGTGGATTGCGTCCGTTCCGCGCTTTTCTTTGCGATACGGAGAAGGTGCCGAAACCAATCAACGCGACGCGGTCTCCCTTACGGAGAGCGGAGGTAACGCTGTCAACGGCGGTATCAATGGCGGTCGTGGCCTGCGCTTTGCTGATCTCACAAGCGCCTGCGATCTTATCAACCAGATCGGCCTTGTTCATAGTTTCTCCTCGCAGGTCTCTTTCATGCCCAGCCCGTACCGGGAAGGCAAAGTGGCTTGGAACTGGGTTGGGAAACCTGACCGTCTGGTATTCTCCTCCCTCTGGGGGGAATGTCAACTGTGAAAATCCGCGCCGGAAGCCTGTTTCGCACCTGCCTGCCCCGAATCAGGGCTGTTGAAGCGCCTTTTCCGCAACCGCGGACACGGATTTCCTCCGCCCTCCACAGCTCAACCACTTCCTTCACAGGATGTACACAGAGATTCAAGCATTCCGACTTGCGCAAAGTAGTGCCGCCGGTGCAAAGTCGAAATAAGAGTTTGTTTATAAGGACCGATTTTGGTGACCCAGGCAGAAGTCTGCCCTTTATGCGAGGGCACAGGATGGAAGACAGTTTCGAACGGCACCGGTGCCGTTCACAGCATCAACGACCGCCGAGTAACCCGGTGTGATTGCCAGTTGCGGGCGCGATCACAGTCGGTCCTGGCAGCGGCCCGGATCCCGCGGCGCTACGAGCATTGCGAGCTGACCAATTACGATACGGATTTTCCCGGTGCCCATGCGTCGCTCGGAGAGGCACAATTCGTAGCCACAAATTTCGCGAGAAAGTGCGATCCCCGCGGCGACAAAGGGCTTTTGATCATCGGAAAGATTGGCACCGGCAAGACTCACCTGGCTGTGGGCATCATCAAAGAACTGATCCTGAACCGTGGTATTGCATGTCTGTTCTACGACTATCGCGAACTTCTGAAGGAAATTCAGAATTCCTATAACTCGACCGTTCAGACAACGGAACTCGACGTTCTCCGCCCCGTTTTTGAGACCGATGTGCTTGTGCTCGATGAACTCGGTGCCGTCAAACCCACCGAATGGGTGTGGGACACCGTGAGTCTGATTCTGAATACTCGATACAACGACAATCGAACAACGATCATCACGACGAACTTCGAAGACCAGCCGGCTGCCGCCGTTGCTGGTTCTCTATCGCCTGCCAAGGCCGCCACTCGGACTGAAACGCTGGGAGACCGCATTGGAGAACGAATGCGCTCCCGCCTCCACGAAATGTGTCGTGTTGTGACGCTTGAAGGCGCAGACTTCCGGCAGAAGTTTCGCAGTGCCAACTTTAGGTAGCGGCGGCCTTGCGGCTGTCGCCAAGGCATCTTGCGCGCTCACTGCGTTTGTCTAAGCGTTTCTCGGCAGGTTCTATCTGCGAACTCGCAGTCAAAGAGTTCTAGTCCGGGACTAAGCCAACATGCTGATTGAAGGAAGGATTAGTGCCGTCTTTCCGACAGCTCAGTGCCTCCACGGTGAATTCCCACTAGAATCAAGACAGTGTTCACCGACCGCATTGAGTTCGCGCTGGACCGAGACATCGAGGCCTTCGCCGCCGTACCCTCCGGCCCGGCAGTTTTCTCTCTAAGCTCCGACGATCGTGCTGCAGAGCCGTACGTTAGCAAAACCGCCAACCTGCGTCGACGTCTGCACCGTTTGCTTGACCCTGCAACAGAGCGAACCAAGAAGCTGAATCTTCGCGACCGCGTCCGTTTCATCGAATTCACACCGACCGGTTCCGATTTCGAATCCGGATTTCTGCTATATCGCGTCCTGCGTGAGACGTTCCCAAAGACCTATCAAAAGCGCCTGCGATTTCGCTTCGCGCCATTTGTGAAGTTGCATCTCGAGAACGAATACCCGCGCGCTTCGGTCACTACGCGACTGAGCCGACCCGGAGGATCCGCCCTCTACTACGGGCCATTCATCACTCGGGTCGCCGCTGAGAAGTTCATGAACGACTCACTCGACTTCTTCAAAATGCGCCGATGCGTCGAGGATCTGCATCCCGACCCCAAATTCCCCGGGTGCATTTATTCCGAGATGAAAATGTGTCTTGCCCCTTGCTTTAAAGGCTGTACGGACGAGGAATACAAGACAGAAGTGAAGCGGGTGGAAACCTATTTCGATACCCGCGGAGATTCACTGCTGCGGCACTTCTCAGAGGAGCGGGACGCAGCCTCTTCCAACCTCGCCTTCGAAGACGCAGCCGCGATTCACGTCAAGGTCGAAAAGCTCAAACCCGTGGTGAGCCAGATTCCCGAAATTGTGCAGCGGCTGGACCGACTGTCGGCTCTGATGATCCAGCCAAGTCATCTCGCGGATTCGGTCGCATTCTTTAGGATCGACGCGGGCAGAATTTCAGCTCCCATTCAGTTCAGCATTCAAGCACCCGAGCATGCTAAGTCTCAGTCGATGGAGGCGAGAGTCTTGTCAACGCTGGAAACAATTCAGGTAACCAGCGCCAAGTCTGGCTTGGAAACAATGGAGCATCTCGCCATCCTCAAACGCTGGTACTATCGGGGAACCCGCGCAGGAGAGGTTTTCTTTGTCGACGAGAAGTGCGAATTACCCATGCGCAGGATCGTCCGCGGTGTCTCGCGGGTCCTCCGCGGAGAAAAACCGGAAATTGAGCCTAGGCCTCAGTAATACTCCTCATTGTTTGGCTGCGGGCAACGACTTGGCGTCAAGCCACCGCTTACCCAATTGAAGGACGCGATAGCCAACAATTACCGCGAAGAGAATCGTCCCGACCCAGAGTAACGTCGCCGGCAGGTAGAAAAGAACCGCGGTCATCGTTGTCGCGTACGTAGCAACGCTTTCCAGTCCATCATGCAGCGCCAACTTCAACTGATATCCCGGACGCCAGTTCAGACCTAGGACTTGCGGCTCCGGCTCGGTCCGCAACGAAATCGCAATCGACACCATCTCGATTTGTTTTGATAGTGCGTTGAACTCCGCTTGCTGTTGTTCGATCTGGCCCCGAACCTCGCTCAGGCGCTCGCTCACTGCAAGCATGTCCTTCACGGTCGTAGCCTGCTTCAGGATCAGCAGAAATCCCGCTTCCTCGGCGCGGAGGTTGCGAATGCGTGCATCCTGATCGACATACTGCCGCGTCACGTCCTGCGCATCGACTTTTTCCGCTTCGACTCGCAGACCCAGCTTCCGAATCTCTGCCTGAGCCCGCTCGAATCGACTCGCCGGAACACGGATGGCGAGTGTTCCTGACGTCGCGTTCTGGCCACCGCCATTGGAGCTTTCGAGGTATCCACCCATGCTCTCGGCCATGGCAGCGATCTCGCGCGTCACTTCTGCCGGATGCTGTACGACCATGTCCAGCGAACTGGTGCGAATGATCTTGCGCTCTGCCCCCGCATTTGCGGGGACCGAGGCTTTCGCTGCATCCTGCGAGACTGCCGATGAAGCTGTGAGTGCCGGGGCATACTTCCACTCCGTGCTTGGCGGGGCGTATCCTGCGACTTCCCGGGTTGGCACCATCTCCCGCGTAGGTTGCGCGGCTCGATGCAGTTCGGGCAAAGACATGAACACCCAAATCAGTAAGATCCCGAGCCCTACGGCAATCCATTGCCAGGGTTTGCTCTTTTCCCGAAGGGACTGCGCCAAAGTCGTCATAGAACACCTCCCTGGCACAAGAACGATCTCCGGATTCCGGCTTGCGAGCGATTTTCTGCACCTTGATGGAATCTTCGGTAACACCCTGCTGAGCAGCTGATACGACGTTGACGGAACCCTCATCTGCCTCGTAAGATGGCTCGCACCCGGCTCCCCCTAAGCTGCGGGCGTTCCAGCACTCTATCCAAACAAAATGATCGGTCAAACCGTCTCCCACTACCGGATCACCGAACTTCTCGGCGGCGGTGGGATGGGCGTCGTTTACAAGGCCGAGGACACTCTGCTCGGCCGTTTCGTAGCTCTCAAGTTCCTTCCTGATGATGCCTCGCAGGATCCTCAGGCCCTGGAGCGGTTTCGCCGCGAGGCACGGTCTGCTTCCGCACTCAATCATTCGAATATCTGCACCATTCACGAAATCGGTGAGCACAACGGGCAGGCCTTCATCGTGATGGAGTGCCTGACAGGGCAGACGTTGAAGCACATCATCGATCGCAAGCCGATGGAGATTGAGCGCCTCCTCTCGCTCTCAATCGAAGTGGCCGATGCGCTGGATGCCGCACACGCCAAGGGGATCGTGCACCGCGACATCAAGCCCGCGAACATTTTCATTACCGATCGCGGCCACGCGAAGATTCTCGATTTCGGCTTGGCCAAGGTCGCCCGCGCCGCTCGGCCTACCAGCGGTGACTCCCAGACCATCGCAGATGCTACCAGCCTCGAACTGACGAACCCTGGTACCGCCGTCGGCACCGTCTCGTATATGTCGCCCGAGCAGCTGCGGGGCAAAGAACTTGACGGCCGCACCGACCTGTTCTCGTTTGGTGTTGTGCTTTACGAGATGGCCACCGGCGTTTTGCCGTTCCGCGGAGAAACCTCAGCGGTCGTAACGGAAGCCATCCTGAATCGAACACCGACGGCGGCAGTCAAGCTGAATCAAGACCTCCCGCCGAAGCTGGAAGAAATCATTGCCAAGGCGCTCGAAAAAGATCGAGACATGCGGTGTCAGACCGCGGCCGAATTGCGCGCCGACCTGAAGCGGCTAAAGCGAAGCATTGATTCGTCGAGAACATCCGTCGCCACGGAATCGGAGGATCAGCGCTCTTCCGGAACGACGATGGTGGCGCAGCTCACGACAGCGAAAGCGTCCCGGCGAGCGTTACCGTTCGCAGTGGCCCTGATCGTGGCAGCCGGAATCGGACTCTACATAGGCAAATTCGTCTTCACAAGCGTGCCGGCTGAGCCGCCTCTCTATCGCCAGCTCACGTTCCGCCGTGGCAGCATTCGTGCCGCCCGCTTCGCTCCCGACGGACAAACGATCCTGTACAGCGCGGCCTGGCAGGGCAATCCCACAGACGTATTCACTGCCCGCCCTGAAGCCCCCGAGTCACGCTCCATGGGATTGAGCCGTACCCAGCTCATGTCGGTTTCTTCCACCGCCGAAATGGCAGTTCTGCTCAACAGCAAAGCCGTGGGTGCCTGGGTGACCGTGGGAACTCTGGCGCGCGCGCCGCTTGCTGGTGGCGCGCCCCGCGAAGTTTTGGAAAATGTGCAGTGGGCCGATTGGTCTCCCGATGGCTCAAACTTCGCCGTGGTTCGTGATTTCGGCGGTATGAACCGCCTTGAATACCCCATCGGCAAGCCGCTTTACCAGACGGGCGGCTGGATCGGCCATCCGCGCGTTTCTCCTAAAGGCGATCTCATCGCGTTCGCCGACCATCCCCTGCAAGGCGATGACAGTGGCGGACTGTCGGTCGTCGACCTGAATGGCAAGAAAAAAGTCCTTTCCGAACAGTGGTTCACGATTCAAGGCGTCGCCTGGTCCCACGATGGCAAAGAAATCTGGTTCACGGCGAGCAAGTCAGGTACTGACCGCACGCTTTATGCCACCACCCTCGACGGAAAGATGCGCACCATCGCTCGCCTGCCCGGCGCCCTCATGCTCTTCGATATCGCCAAGGACGGCCGCGTCCTCTTGGTGCGCGCCAGCTGGCGTCGTGAATTGATGAGTTTTGGCCGTGACGACAAACAACGTGAGCTCTCCTGGCTCGACTACACCTATCCCGGAGAGCTTTCGGTTGACGGCAGGACCCTGCTTTTTGACGAAGAAGGTGGCGGAGGTTCGCTCGCCTATTCCAAGTCAGGCGGCTACACTTACGGCGTCTACATTCGCCAGACTGACGGATCTCCGGCGGTTCTGCTTGGCGAAGGTAGCGCATTGGCTCTCTCACCCGACGGGAAATGGGCGATAACCCAGACCCAGGTCTCCCCAGCTCAGTTGAGACTTCTGCCAACGGGAGCGGGCCAGCCCAAAGAACTCACAAACGACAACATCAACCACAACTGGGCGCACTGGTTCTCCGATGGCAAGCGCATACTCTTTTCCGGCAATGAGCCCAACAAGGGCGAGAAGCTCTACGTCTTTGAAATTGATTCGGGAAAGACTCAAGGGATTAGTCCAGAGGGCGTGAACGGGAACTCGTTCGTAATCACCCCCGATTCACAAGCCGTCGCCGCCATCGGCCCTGACCAGCACACTTACCTCTACCCGGTCAGCGGCGGCGATGCGCATCTGATTCCCGGTGTGAATCCAGGCGAACAGCCCATCACATGGAGTTCCGACGGACAATTCCTTTACGTTTATCAACCGGGAGAACTGCCGGCGCATGTCTTCCGGGTCGATGTACACTCCGGCCAGCGCACCTTGTGGAAGGACCTGATGCCAACCGATCCCGCTGGAGTCGAAAATATCGGCCCAATCCTCCTGACCCCCGACGCCAAGACCTGCGTTTTTGGATACCACCGCAACCTAGCGGATCTATACCTCGTGGAAGGCCTGAAGTAGAACGGCTCGGAATTCCTAACCTGAAATAACCAGCAAGAACACGCGCTGCATCGTTACGTTGATACTCTTCGAAGGAACTTAACAACGGCGGGCATTCATTGACTCGTCGACACCCGATATAGCGCGCTGGCATGCGGGCGTAGTCCGACCTCGAAACCTTTAGTCGTGTCCACGGACGTGCGTGCCCACAAATCCCGCACGTCTTTGACCGGTGCGGAGATTCCGAGTCTTAGCCACTCCAGACGCGGGATCACAATGTTATCGGTCAGATTGAAAACAGCAACGTAATATTCCCCTGGTTTGGCGCCGCTCGCAACCCATACACGGATGTCCATTTGTCCCTGCACTTCGCGCCCGCCTTTGCTGTGCTGGTCGACCTCGAGCACTTCTTCATTTGTGATTAGCGCAGTCGTGGCCGCATCGTTGCTCGGTAGATCGCCTCCAAAGATCAAAGGTGAGCGAAAAATGCTCCACAACGTCATCACAGTCTGCTGCTCGTCCCGGGTGAACTTGCTCGGCGCCCCTCCGCCTTCGGCGCTTGTGACGCGCAATTTGCCTAACGGCAACATGTCAGCATCGGGCCAAGTATCGTTCTTGCCCACGAACTCGGCCCAGTCGCGCGCGTAATCGAACTGCTTTCGCAGCAACTTCCAGTCATCCCAGAAATCGTCGGAGATGCGCCACATCTGCGCATACTTCTCGAAGAACTCGGCCTCGGAAAGCGGCGCTGGCCCGGGAGATATGCTCAACACCATGGGCCGTCCGGTCTTGCGAATGGCCTGACTCAGCGCCTTCATCTCCGCCGGCTGATAAAGATGGCTCCCCATATCGTCGGCCTTGATGAAATCCACGCCCCACGACACATACAACTCCGCAATCGAATCGTAGTAAGCCTGCGAGCCCGCCTTGGTCGTATCTACGCCCCACATGTCGGGATTCCATCGGCAGCCATTATCTTTATCCGCTACGTCCGCTGCGTGATACGGAGTGCCCTTGATCGGAAGATTCTTTTCGACGGCCTGCCGCGGAATGCCGCGCATGATGTGAATGCCAAACTTCAGCCCCCTGCTGTGAATGTAATCGGCAAGCGGCTTGAATCCAGCACCGTTCTTGGACGATGGAAAACGATTCACGGCCGGCATCAGTCGCCCGTACTCATCCATCGTCAGAGGTGCGCCGGGCTTGTAGTCGTGACCTTGCGCATTCGGCTCGTACCACTGAATGTCGACAACGATGTACTTCCACCCGTATTTCGCGAGATGCTGCGCCATCCAGTCCGCATTGGCTTTAACCTGCTCCTCGCGGACAGTAGTGCCGTAAGAGTCCCAACTGTTCCAGCCCATGGGAGGAGTGGGGGCTGGAGAAGATTGAGCCAGAGAGAAACCGCTAAGCAAAATGATCGCAAAGATGAAACCGCATTCTTTCATGCAGCGCATTGTAACTGCGCGATAACGCGATGTCAGCGCAAAGAAAAAGAGCGGCTCTGCAGCCGCCCAATCACTTGATCCGTGTTCATCCGCGAAATCCGCGGCAGAGAAGTTAAATATCCAGGTTCTTCACATCCAGCGCGTTCTCTTCGATGAACTTCCGCCGGGCCTCAACGTCCTCGCCCATCAGCGTGGTGAAGATCGTCTCGCACTCCGCGATATCCTCGAGTTTCACCGATAGCAGCGTCCTTCGCTCGGGATCCATGGTCGTTTCCCACAGCTGCGGCGCCGTCATCTCTCCAAGACCCTTGTAGCGCTGGATGGTGAAATCCTTACGCCCCTCGTTGATGACGTAATCGCGCAGTTCACGAACGTTGGTTTTCTCCACGACTTCCACTTCCTTACGCTTTGGGGTCTTCGCGGCGGCTTTCTTCTCGGCTTTGTCCTCTCCAGCCTCTGCTTCCGCGTCGACTCCATCACCATTCGAAGCCGCCGGAGTCGCCTTCGCTAGTGTCTCCACCACAAACGGTGGCTCCATGTAAGGCTCGATCTGCTTGTACTTGCCGATCATCTGCCGACACTCGGCGCTCGAAACCAGTTCCCAGTTGATGACGTGCTCAGCACCGTGCTTGTTCACGAAACCGACTTCCCAAAGGTTGTGCTCCTCGTCGAACTTTGCGGCAACGCTCTTGAAGCCTTCTTCCTTCTGCAGCTTGGTGAGTTCCTTCTCTAACTTCTCGATCTTCTTCGGCGCAGCTTTCTTCTCTCCTTCGAAATCGACACGTTTTGCGAGGTCGAGCCTGGGAATCAGTTCCGTGACCTTCTCGCTGCGTATCCGCTTGTCAACTTTCTCGAAAAATCCGAGGTACTCGTCGAGCACAGTCATGAATTTGGCCAGATCTTTGCCCTCGAGTTTGGCCGCGCCTTCGCCGTAACGGATCGACAGCCCGTCAGCCGCGCGCTTCACCATGACTTTAAAGAATTCGCGTTCGTCCTTGATGTATTGCAGAGACTTACCCTTTTTCAACGAGAACAGCGGCGGCTGCGCAATAAACACGTTGCCACGCTTGATCAAGTCCTGCATGTGACGAAAAAAGAACGTCAGCAGCAGCGTACGGATGTGGCTGCCGTCAACGTCAGCGTCGGTCATGAGGATAATTTTGCCGTAGCGAACCTTGGTCGGATCGAAGTCATCCTTGGCAATGCCGGTACCGAGCGCCGTGATCATGGCGCGGATTTCTTCGTGCGCGAGCATCTTGTCATAGCGCGCCTTCTCGACGTTCAGGATCTTTCCCTTAAGCGGCAGAATTGCCTGGAAACGTCGATCGCGTCCCTGCTTCGCGGTGCCGCCTGCGGACTCGCCTTCGACCAGGAACAGTTCGCAACGATTCGGATCGCGCTCGGAGCAGTCTGCAAGCTTCCCAGGCAGTCCTCCGGAATCGAGCGCACCTTTGCGGCGCGTCAAGTCACGAGCCTTGCGAGCCGCTTCGCGCGCCCTGGCAGCATCGATCGCTTTGTTGATGATCTTCTTGGAAACTGTGGAGTTCTGTTCGAAGAACGCACCAAGCCGCTCGTTCACAAACTGCGTGACTGTACCCGCGATGTCAGAATTCAGCTTACCCTTCGTCTGTCCTTCGAACTGCGGCTGTGGCAACTTCACGCTAATGACTGCCACCAAGCCTTCGCGCACGTCATCGCCAGTCAGATTTTCCTTTACATCCTTAAACAAGCCCATCTGCTGTCCAGCGTAATTAATTGTGCGAGTCAGCGCCGTGCGGAAGCCGGAAAGATGCGTACCGCCATCAACCGTGTTGATGTTGTTGGCGAAACTGAAGATCGTTTCCGAGTAAGCATCGTTGTACTGCAGGCCAATTTCCATGTGGACGCCATTTCGGTCGTCTTCCATGTAAATCGGCTTATCGTGCAGCACCTGCTTCCCGCGATTGAGATGCTTGATGAACTCGGCGATGCCACCGTTGTACTTAAACTCGGTGCGCTTCGCTTCGCCGGTCTTGGCATCGATCGTTCGCTCGTCGGTCAGCGTGATCAGCAGTCCCTTGTTCAGGAACGCCAGTTCGCGCAACCGCTGCGCCAGCGTGTCGTAGTTGTACTCGGTAGCAGTGAAGATGGAGCGATCGGGAAGAAAGTGAACCTTTGTGCCGGTCTTAACCTTCGCTACGCCGGTCTTCTTCAACTTGCTGGTAGGCTCGCCCTTCGAGTAGGTCTGCTGCCAGGTCGCGCCATCGCGCCAGATTTCCAGTTCGAGTTCTTCGCTCAGCGCGTTCACGCAGGAAACACCCACGCCGTGTAATCCACCAGAGACCTTGTAGGTTGAGGAATCGAACTTTCCACCAGCGTGCAACTTGGTCATTACGACCTGCGCGGCGGAGACCTTCTCACCATCGATCTCCATATCATCGACGGGAATCCCACGTCCATCGTCCACTACGGTGATGGAATTGTCGTCGTGAATCGCGACATCGATCTTGGTTGCAAATCCAGCGAGAGCTTCGTCGACAGAGTTGTCGACGACTTCATACACCAAGTGGTGTAATCCAAGTTCGCCGGTCGACCCGATGTACATTGCGGGACGTTTGCGAACAGCTTCCATCCCGCCGAGCACTTTAATCGAATCAGCGGTATAGTCGCTGTTGCCATTGCCTCCGTTGATCGGAGTCACCTTGCCGTTTTTTGTCTTGGTTTCCGTGATGGGAGTATTGATCTCTTTGGTGGCCATTCCGCTCCGCGAAAATGTCCCGAATTTTGGTTCTAACGCCCTGGAATTTTGGCTGGAAAATCTCGCCGCAGTGGAAGTGTTTTGAAGTTCTGAAAAACGACTTCAAGTTATTGAAATTTATAACACTTAGGACTGACGGCAACTACAAGAATTATAGCACAAATCTGTCCAGAAAAGGTGCCCCAAAAGCCGCTGAATCGACTCAGTAACAGGTGGATTCTGTGGGATTTGCAGGGCGGGCTCAGATCACTGACGGGAAAAGAAATAGGCGGCTCAATTCGAGCCGCCTGTTTGAGCTGTAAATGCGAAGGCTGTTATGCCGTTGCTGGCCTCTCGCCACCTTTCGCACGCCCCGGCTGCAGATCAGGTTTGATCACATGCTGCACGCCGTCATCCGGCTTGGCCGTTGGCGGCGGCATCGGAGGAAGTTCCTTCCCATCCACCAGCAGCTTGATCTCGTTGGCATCAAGAACCTCGCGCTCAATCAAGGCTTTTGCAACGTTTTCGAGCGTTTCGCGATTACCCGCCAGGATCTCCTTGGCGGTGCTATAGCCATGATTGACCAACTTGCGGACTTCCTGGTCAATTTTGATGGCCGTATCTTCGCTGTAATCGCGATGCTGAGCTATTTCGCGGCCCAGGAAGATCTGCTCTTCCTTCTTACCAAACGTAAGAGGACCAAGTTCGCTCATGCCCCACTCGCAAACCATCTTGCGCGCCATGTCAGTTGCCCGCTCTATGTCGTTGCCTGCGCCGGTGCTCATTACGTTCAGGAACATCTCTTCCGCAATGCGCCCGCCCATCAGAATGGCGATCTGCGTCTCAAGATAGTTCTTGTAGTAGTTGTGGCGGTCGTCTACCGGCAATTGCATGGTCACACCCAGCGCCATTCCACGCGGAATGATCGTGACCTTATGCAAAGGATCGGAGTGCGGCATCTTTGCCGCTACCAAAGCGTGGCCAGCCTCGTGGTAAGCGGTGTTCCGCTTTTCCTCGTCCGTCAGCAGCAACGACTTGCGCTCAACGCCCATCAGGACCTTGTCCTTGGCGAGTTCGAAGTCATATTGCAGCACAGCCTTGCGATTCTGCCGGGCAGCCGCAAGTGCCGCTTCGTTGACCATGTTGGCCAAGTCGGCGCCTGAGAATCCCGGTGTGCCGCGAGCCAGAACAGAAAGGTCGACATCCTCCGCAAGAGGAATCTTGCGCGTATGGACCCGAAGGATTTCTTCACGACCGCGAACATCGGGTCGGCTTACAACCACTCGCCGATCGAAACGTCCCGGCCGCAGCAGCGCTGGATCGAGAACATCAGGACGGTTCGTCGCGGCCATCAGGATGACGCCCTCGTTCGACTCAAAGCCGTCCATTTCAACCAGTAATTGATTCAGCGTCTGTTCGCGCTCGTCGTGGCCCCCGCCTAACCCCGCGCCGCGGTGACGTCCCACAGCATCGATTTCGTCGATAAAGATGATGCAGGGCGCATTCTTCTTGCCCTGCTCAAATAAATCGCGAACGCGGCTGGCGCCCACCCCGACAAACATTTCGACAAAATCGGAACCGGAAATCGAGAAGAACGGGACGTTCGCTTCGCCGGCAACCGCACGCGCCAGTAGGGTCTTACCCGTTCCCGGAGGGCCTACCAGCAGGACTCCCTTTGGAATCCGTCCTCCCAACTTCTGGAACTTCTGCGCCTCGCGCAGGAACTCGATAATCTCGCGCAGTTCCTCTTTCGCTTCTTCCACGCCGGCCACGTCTTTGAACGTGACTTTCTTTTGCTGCATCGAGAGAAGCCGCGCTCGGCTTTTGCCAAACGACAAAGCTTTATTTCCCCCGGTCTGCATCTGGCGAATCATGAAAAACCAGAGTGCTCCCAGAAGGATCAGCGGAGCCCAGGTGCCCAGCAACGTCAACGGCAGGCTTGAACTATTTGCATCGTGGAAGTTGATTACCACTCCCTTGCTCTGGAGATTCTTGAGCAACTCCGGAGTGAAATAATTCACCGGCGCCGTCGTATGGAAAGCCGACTGGTCCCGATACTTTCCGCGCACTTCCATCCCCGTGACCGTGATCTCGTGGATGTTATTCGCGTCGATGTCACTCATGAACTGCGTGACATTGATTTCTTTATCCTTCTGGCCGTCCCGGGCGTTTTTCACGACCTCCCAAAGCAAGAGGGCAGACACCCCGATCAATAGCCAGAACAACACCGTTTTTACCGTTGAGTTCACCTAAAGGACTCCTAAAATTCGACCGCCAAACCTAAGGTCGCCTAGTGGCATTAGATGCCGCAGCCGCAATTTTGATTGGCGAAATTCCCAGACACCTTATTCTACATTTTCTATGCAAAAAGCACAGAAACATCGAAACGTGACTTAAGTCACTGAGGCCCTAGGGGTTGACTTGTTACCGCACTTTCAAGAAGACGCCGCGGACGGAGAACCCAAATTCCCGTCTGCCTTCGGGGTTTCTGCCGACGGAGATCGTCTTATCCGTTGCATCTGGCGGATCATAAACCACCACAATATCCCCAACATTATCAGCGGAGCCCACGTCCCCAGTAGCGTCAGGGCAAGTGGACTATCCTGGGTTTCCTGAAAGCGTACTTCGACATGCTTGTTTCGAAGTTCATCCAGATAGATGCCCGGATTGCCAGGGCCGACAAGCTGAAACGCTCCTCTGCCGTCTCGATACTTCCCGTGAATGTGCTGGCCGGCGATTGAGACGCTCTCAACGCTCCCTGCTTCGACCTCCAACAAAAAGTGCGAGTAGCTGATCTCACCGCTCCGAGGCTGAGGCGTGGCGCGAACGAACGACCACAAAAGCACCGCGGAAATGCCGATGAACAACCAGAACACGATCGTTTTGATCTGGCGATTCATCCCGACGCCGGCCCCGCTGCCAAGTAGGGCAGATTTCGATTCGTCTGCTCTACTGCACCCAGTCCATAGCCGACAAGAAAAGTCTCATCCACCAAGAATCCAAAGTAGTCGGGCTGGAGCGGCACGCGCCGCGCCGACTGTCGATCCAGAAGGGTGACCAGTTTTACCGAGGCAGCCCCTCGTGCCCTCAGATCATTCATCAAAAATTCAGTCGTCACTCCGGAGTGAACCAACCCCTCCACGAGCAGAATGTGTTGTCCCCGAATGTCCGGCTCGTGGCTGAAAAAGATTTCCATGACATCGCTGCCCGAAGCCGCCTGAGGATGCGTGTACTTTGGCTTGATGAATTGGCAAACCACCGGCATCTCCAGGGCGCGAACCAGATCCGCCTGGAACATAAAAGCATTCTCCAGCACGGCCAGAATCTGAATGGTGCGACCTCGGTAGTCGTCGGAGATTTGACGCGCCAGCTCCTTCACGCGCTTTTGAATTTGTTCGGCTGTGATGATCTGTCGAAGCGGCTCAACTCTCGCATTCATGAATCTTGGAGTGCCTCCCGGCTCTTCAGCAAACTCTACGACTCATCAGCCCCGATTTCCGTGATGCGAACTGCTTCGTCTCCTGGCTCGGCCCGATACTTCGCGTGAACTGGGAATCCTCGCACCCATACAATTTCCTCACCGTTCCATACGACCGGCCACAGGCCACGCTGCTCCTGGGATGCGTGACGCTCCTGCAGGAGTTCTTTGATCTTCTTGGGGGATTTTGTATGTATCGGCCAGAACCGGTCTCCCGCACGCCAGTTCCGCAACTTTAACCGACCGCGTAGGGAATCCGCACTCAGGAGTTCGTCAGGATTATACGCTGACCTCGCCGCGACCGGAATCCGCACTGTTTCGATAGTCATCGAGAGGCCAGGTATTACGAGTCTCCCCGGAACTGGCAGATCATATTCATAGTCCTGCGGCTCAGATTTCAAGCGCAGATCGGGTGTCACAAATTCCACCTCGGAATGACACCATCGCAGTTTCCAACCCAGAGGCAAGCTCAGTTCTTGTCCGGCCCCTCTATCCTCCGCGGCAAAACGCAAGATTTTCTCGACATGCTTGAATTCAAGAGGGATCCCCGCATGCTCCCCGATGGCTTTCACCACTCGCCGTTGCACCGCCACCGGCTCGCTAAGAAGCCACGGTCGGCTTAGCAATGCGTTCGCCACCAGCCATTTGGCACTGTCTATTCTCGCCTGCAGGTCCGTCTCAGCGGATGACGTGGCTGACGAAATCTGAACGAGTCCCGTTTTCTCTGCCGCACGCTTGGCCCATTCGGGTTCGACCCAATGCACGGCTGTTCCCATCCAACCTGCGATTTCATTCTCCCAATACTCCTCTTCGCCGCGCGCAATCTCAGACAACTCCGCCAGGTTCTCGGCAGCCGCAGGATTGAATTCTTTTTCGATCAACGGGACAAGCAGTCTGCGCACACGGTTCCGAGTAAACGCATCATCGGCATTGGTGGAGTCCTCGCGCCAACTTTGACCGATCTCTTTCAGATACTTTTCGAGTTCGCAACGGCGAATGGTGAGTAGCGGACGAATGATCTCTCCGCAGATCTTCCCATCCTCGTCTTCGACGGCAAGTCGTGGATGGATTCCTCCAATCCCGCGGAGGCCCGACCCGCGCATCATCCGCATTAGAACCGTCTCCGCCTGATCGTCAAGGGTGTGCCCAGTCACGATCTTGTCGAGCTTGCCGGGGAGATTAAGTTTGGGTGGCGCAGCGCTTTGAGCGCTGCGATTGCCAGCTCCTAGATCCGGGGTTTTCGACCCCGAGGTGCCTTCCAAATTCAAAAGATGTCCGAAAAATTCATACCGCAGCTCTCTGGCCGCTGCTTCCAGGCTGACACTTTCGAGAGAAGCATGCTGGGCCACATCGTCGTTGTCGCATAAAAGATCCAAGCCACACTGGCGCGCCAGATTTGCCACAAACTCGGCGTCCCCGTCCGACTCCGCCCCCCGCAATTTGTGATTGAAGTGAACGACTGAAAGGACGATCCCCAATTCCCCGCGCAATTCCAGCAACAGACGCAACAATGCAACCGAATCAATCCCACCAGAGACAGCGACACCAACGCGATCCCCCGCAATGAACTGCTCCTTGCGGCGAATTTGAACCAGCATTTTTTGCGCTAGTGGATGCACGACAACATGGTACAACTGCACCTTAAGGTTCCGACAATGGCCCCTCTAACGAGCCTGATTAAGTATGTCGCGGCCTTCCTCTGTCTTGCGTCGTCGCTTTTACCCACGCTTGGACAGCAAACCGACCCACCTCACAAAGACGAGGAAACCGGCGGGTCACCCTTGCTGTATTCCGATGGCGGGGGATTTTTCATCGACAGCCCGAAGGGCTGGATAATTGACCACGAGGTTGGGGAGCGTCTTGGGACTTGTTGCGTGTTTTATCCCAAAGGCGCCACGTGGGAGGACGCACCAACCATAATCTACCCGAGTATCGTCACCAAACGTCCGGGACAACAGACGATTAAAGAATTCATGCAATCCGACTTGACGGAATTTCGTCAACACGATCCCGATATGAGTTATGAAGACGCCGAGGATATTCCTCTAAAGCACAATCGGATGGCCAAGATTCGAAAGTTTTACAACGTGAATCACGGCGCGTCGGAAGCAGTTGCCTATATCGACGAAAAAAAATCATCGCAGTCGTCGTATTGAGTTCGAAGACGAAAGATGACTTGAAACAGGCGATGCCGCTCCTGCGTTCGGCTCTCGAAACGTACCTGTACATGGACGTAAAAGTTAAGAGTCCGAACTCCAAGAAGGAAGGGCCCCCTCCATCGTCGAAAAACTAGCAGCGGGGCTCGCTAGAGATTCGCTTAAAGGCTGGCGCTCTTCTCCGCAATCAGCTTGCGAATCTTCTCCACGAACTCGGTCGCGAGCATGTCTTCGGTTTTCTCTTTCCCGCGCGTCCGAACATTCACCTTCCCCGCTTCAGCCTCTTTATCTCCGACGACCAGCAAGAACGGCACTTTCTGCAACGCATGCTCGCGGATCTTGGCGTTCATCTTCTCGTTGCGCGCATCCACTTCAACGCGCACGCCAATGGCCTTCAACTGCGCCGCAACCTTGTTGGCATACTCCGCGTGCCGCTCGCTGATTGGGATCATCGCCGCCTGCACCGGTGAGAGCCATACCGGAAACGCTCCAGCATAGTGCTCAATCAGCACACCGAAGAACCGCTCCACCGACCCATACAGCGCGCGATGCACCATCACGGGCTGCTTGCGTGAACCATCTTCAGCCACATATTCCAATCCGAAGCGCTGCGGCAGATTGAAATCAACCTGTACCGTCGAAAGCTGCCACAACCGGCCGAGCGCATCCACCAGCTTGACGTCGATCTTCGGCCCGTAGAACGCCGCCTCGCCCGGCATGGTTTTGTAATCAATCCCGCGCGCCTTCAGCACTTTTTCGAGCGATTGCGTGGCGTGATTCCACTGTTCTTCGCTGCCTACGAAGTTCTTGCGGTCATCGGGATTCCAGGTAGAGAGCTCAGTCTGAAATTTATCGAATCCGTAATCCTTCAACACGTCGAGCGCGAACTCGAGGCAACCTGCGATCTCGCCTTCAACTTGGTCTGGCGTGCAGAAGATATGCGAGTCGTCCTGCGTAAAGCCGCGCACTCGCAACAGGCCGTGCATCACGCCAGAGCGCTCATAGCGATAGACCGTACCCAACTCACCCAGCCGCACCGGCAGATCGCGATACGACTTCAAAGAGTCGCGGTAAATCAGAATGTGCCCCGGACAGTTCATCGGCTTCAGCCGGTATTCCGCATCATCGAGCTCCATCGCATCGAACATATTCTGCGAGTAGTACCCTTCGTGCCCCGAGGTGTAGAAGAGCTGGCGCCGCGCCACATGCGGGGTGCAAACGAGCGAATACCCGCGTTTGATGTACTGCTCGCGCATCCAGTCTTCCATCTCCTTGCGGATGATCCCGCCCTTTGGATGCCAGAAAATCAACCCCGGCCCAGCTAACTCCTGAATTGAGAATAGATCCAGCTGCTTTCCAAGCACGCGATGATCGCGCTTCTTCGTTTCCTCGACGTGTTTCAGATAATCTTCAAGATCCTTCTTCGAGAAGAACGACGTCCCATAAATTCGCTGTAGCTGCGGATTCTTCTCGTCGCCCAGCCAGTACGCGCCGGCAATATTCAGCAGCTTGAATGCCTTGATCTTCCCCGTCGACGGAATGTGCGGCCCACGGCAGAAATCCGTGAACTTGCCGGTGCGATAGATCGAGATCTTTTCGTCGGGTTTGGTGAACTGCTCGACGAAATGGCACTTCATGAAGTCGCCTTCTTTTTTGAACTCGGCCAGACCCTGGTCGCGAGGCACAAACTCGCGCGCGTACGGAATGTTCTGCTGCACGAGCTCCTGCATCTTTTTTTCGATCTTCTCCAGATCTTCAGGCGTGAATGGAGTCGGACGATAAAAATCGTAGAAGAACCCGGTCTCGGTAGCGGGTCCGTGCCCAAGCTTGGTCTCGGGGAAAAGTTCCAGGACCGCGGCGGCCAGCAGATGCGCCGAAGAGTGTCGGTACACCTCGAGGGCTTCCGGATCCCTCTCCGTGATCAGCCGAAGGTCGGTATCTTTCTCGAGCGGACGCGCAAGATCGATCAAATCGCCGTTCGTCTTCGCGACTAAAGCAGCGTCCGCCAAGCGGGGACTGATCGACTTCGCAATATCGAGAGCAGTCGTCCCCTTGGGGAACTCCCTTTCGCCCCCGTCGGGGAATTTCACATGAATGCTATCTGCCATAAGGGGAAACCTGTAGCCATCCTGAATTCTTCAGTTTATTGGACGTCTTCCGGAGGGGTCAAACCCGAATCCAACGTGTAGACCTTAGTGAAACGGCGTCCTACGCCTAAGCAATTCTCCGGATGGCTCGCGATTCCCCTCGCCGTTACTCTGCATCGGTCGGCAGTGACTCGCTAAAACGGAGGGCCAGATCGATGCTCTGGACAATTGCGGTATTGCTTCTGATCCTTTGGTTGCTGGGGATGGTCAGCTCCTACACGCTAGGAGGGTTCATTCACATTCTGCTTGTGCTCGCCATCATCACCGTCCTGATCCGCGTGATCCAGGGCAGAAGTCCGGTGGCGTGACGACGCAATACAGTCGGGTCGTAACACTTTGATCGGAGGAAACCATGGATAAAGACCGTGTTGAAGGAAAAGTGAAGGACATCGCCGGCCGCGCCCAGCGTCAAGTCGGGGAATGGACAGGTGACACGGAAGACCAAGCCAAAGGCGCCGCCAAACAGGTGGAAGGCAAGGTCCAAAACGCCTGGGGTAAAGCCAAAGATGCGGTGAGAAAACCCGGTGTTGAGGATGTGGACAACTCGAAGGATATTGAGGAAGAACAGAAAGATCAGCAGCGCAAAGCTGGTTAATCGTTGCACTTCAGAAATCAACGGGAGGGCCGAACCTGGCCCTCCCTTCTTTCTTACATTTGGACGTCTTTGATGTGCGTAGCGATGTACCAGGTGTTGCCAAAGGCGTCCCGCACGCCGGCGCTACGGTCACCATAGAATTGGTCAGTCGGCTCCTGGAACGAGGTTGCACCAGCCGCCACCGCCTGCTTGTACACCGCATCCACGTTCGGCACGTACAGATAGAACATTGCGGCCATCGGCTCGTATTTGTCGTGAGCTTCGCCCATCTCTACGACCGAATCACCCACTCGAATCACGGCATGATGCACAACGCCGTCAGGAGATGCGTACTTCGCTACCTCTTGCGCACCGAAAGCACGCTTAAGGAAGCTAATCAGGGGTTCAGCTCGCCGCGGATGCAGGTATGGATTCACGTTAAACAGACCCTTGGGAACCGCACCCTCTCCCTGGTGGGTCGCGATATACCACATGTTTCCGCCCTTGTCTTTCACCGTGCTGGAGCGCTCTCCATACTCCTGGTCCCGCGGCTCATCGATGAGGGTCGCTCCTGACGCCACGGCCTTCTTGGTCACGGAATCAACATCTTTCACATAGACGTGTAGCGCATTCTGCTTCAGTAGGCCCGGGAAATTCTTCCCTGGGATGCCGCCGCCCACCATCATCATGGAATCGCCGATGCGGACTTCCCCATGTACTCCACCCATCGGCGTCTCCGCCCGCATGATCTCTTCCGCTCCAAATGCATCTTTCACGAAATCAATCAGAGCCGGACCATCCGCAGCCACCAGATAAGGCGTCACCATGCGGAAGCCGCGAGGAACCGGATCAACTCCCTTGCGCACCTCAGAGAGCCTCCCACCCTCGGGTCCGTGGCTCAACCCCTTCATACGGCGATGCATCTCTTCGACCGACATTTCTTCGGTCACGCTGAAGACCCCCCAGGTGTAACCAAAAGGATCCTCAAGGGTGGCGTCGCGGTGGCCATAGAACTGATCCTTGGGTTCACGCACGAGTTTCATCCCTTCCGCGACCGCGTGCTTCGTGAACGCGTCTACATCTGGGACTTGTACGGACATCCAGATCGGCGAATGTCCCAGCGTTTCCGCGCTGAAGCGGCCGCCGTCGGGCCATTCTCCAGCGATATTGATTGAGGAATCGCCAACCCTCAACTCGGCGTGCGGAATGTCATCGCCGATCTGGAAACGGAATACTTCTTTTGCGCCTAAAGCGCGCTGGTAGAACTCAATCGCTTTGGCAGGATCTCGGAACGCCAATCTCGGGGACGCACTCATTCGAACGGCTGCAACAGGCTCGGCAATGGCGGACATACGCTTCTTTCCTCCTAATTCAGCTTTCAATCGTGCCTTGAAACTCGCACTCGGCAGATTGCGCAAGTCCGCCGCGATGCGCACCAGTGGCTCGATTTCCGCCCCCGCCTTCTTGACCCGGCCGTCATTCTGGGCCAGCATTCCCTCGAGCGCTTGATTCAGTTGCTCGATCTTCTTCTGGCCGCCGCTTTCTGGATGTAGAGAGCGCTTAGGCATCGGCACCCTCCATGCGCGCCTTCAAGGTGCTCAGCGCGCGAAACTGTAATTGCTTCACTGCTCCCTCAGTCTTGCGTACTTCCCTTGCGACTTCCTTAATGCTCTTCTGCTCGACAAATCTCAGCACCACAACGCGTTTCTGCTCGGCCGGCAAAGTTTCGACTAAACGGAATAGCGTGGCACGGCGCTCGACTTCCTCAATCTCTGCCGGACTGACCTGAGCCGAACCGATAGCCTCGTCATCTGCGACTTCTCGTCCCGACCGCTGCCACCGATCGGAAATCAGGTTCGCGGCGATGCGGAACAGCCATGCGGCAAACGGAATTCCCCGCCATTCGAACCGCTTCAAATTCGCCAGCGCCTGATGGAACACGTCGGCGGTCAGGTCCTCGGACTCGGCGCGGTCCTGCACCCGTTTCACTACATAGGCATAGACCCGCTCGAAGTTGATTTCATAGAGATCCGCAAAGCGGGCGGGATCCCGCTGCGCAGCCTCGATCAGAAGCCGCTCGTCCGCCTCTTTCTTCAGAGCCTTCAACAAGTTCTCCGCGGTTTGCCCTTACACAGAATAGAACGAACTGCCACCTGGAAAGGTTACGGCAATATTGCATTTCTTTTTGACGTACCTTCGCGACACTCTCCGGCATCCAACTTTGCCAAAGCGGTTTACCGGAGGAAACATGGAAGCAGTCACTGGAGTATTCGCGACCCGTTCAGCGGCTGAAGCTGCCCTTCAAGACTTACACAAATCTGGAATCGCCTCAGACAAACTCACCCTGCTGATACCCGGAAGTGACGACAAAATCGCAGAAGAGGTCCAGACTGTTCCCGTCGATTCCACCGAACAGCCCGGGATGGGAAATGCCGTGGGAGCGCTTATGGGTGGTGGAGTCGGATTTATCGGAGGTTCCGCCCTAATGGCGCTAGTGCCCGGAGTCGGGCCAGTAACAGCCCTCGGCCTCCTTGGTGCAGGCATCCTCGGAGCGGCTGGCGCCACCCTTGGCGCAACCGCGGGAGGCAAAATCGAGCGCGCAACATATGAAGGTCTACCTGAGGATGAGATCTTTGTCTACGAAGACGCTCTGCGCAAAGGGCGCTGCGTGGTGGTTGCGGTTCCGGAGGACGAAAACTCAGCCGCTTTGGTCCGGCAGATTCTGCAGCGCGACGGTGCCGAATCGATCGACACTGCGCGTGAACAGTGGTGGGTCGGATTACGAACCGCAGAACAGAGCCGTTATACAAATCCCGGCCGCAGTTTCTCCGAAGACGAACCTTTCTTCCGGCTTGGCTTTCAAGCCGCAATGCACGCCCGGAATCGCTGCAAGGAATTCGATCAAGTGTCAGCTGAGATGGACGCCGCCCTCGAAGATGTAAAGCGAAAGTACCCCGGTGCCGATGTGGAGGAGCCATTTCTACAGGGCTACCAGCGAGGGCGCGAACATTACCAGGAACTCTGTGACCAAAGTCGAAAGGCGGCTTGAATCACTGCGGCCTGTAGTAAAGATCTTCCAACGCTCGCTGCACTTTTGCAGAAAGGTCTTCCATATCCCGAATCGTCAGTCCCGCCGTCGAGATGGGTTCGCCCACCCGCATCTCGAGTGGACGGCATTTGATATGGTAGGTGTTCATCGGCAGTAGTTCATAAGTTCCCACTAGTGCGATCGGAACGATATCCACCTGCGCCTTGATCGCCAGGAAAAATGCACCCGGCAGGAATGGCTTGATCTCACCGTCGGGAGTGCGTCCGCCTTCAGGAAAGATCACAAGCGGCATGCCCTCTTTCAAGCCCTTTAATCCCGCTCGAATACTGCTGATCGAGTGCGACGGATTCTGCTGATCAATACAGATCTGTCCCGATCGCTTCAGATGCCACCCCACGACCGGGTAAGACAACAGCTCTTTCTTGAACGCAATCCGGAACTGAAACGGCAGATTGACGTAGAGAACTGGAATATCAAGCGCCGATGCGTGGTTCGCTGCGTAAACGTGCGGCTTCGAAGTGTCGATCCTGTCCAGTCCGGTCACCTTCACCGGCGAGAAGATCGTCTTCATGATCAACCATGACCATGTTCTCGAAAACCAGTGCTTGCGGCGGGCGCCCGGGTCAAAGAAGCCGCCGGGAATTGCCCCCAGCCCCATGACGATTGTGTAGAACCAGATCAGCGGATCGAAGATCAGGTAAGAGCGCAGTCGGCTTCCCCAGCCATACTTTCGGTCTGAAATAGCGGGCAGATTCCGGCGAGAAGGGGCGATCGTCACTGAAGGATCCCTCTGCTCAACCTCTCCGCTCTCGACCGGTTTTACGGATGAATTCACTTCCTGCACATTTCCATTCTAAGAGATTCGCTCGGCAGGGGACGGCTCAAATCCGCGCCCCCAGGATCTGCATGACTTCCCCCACCAGATAAATCGAGCCCGTCACTACGATCACGGCTCCTCGGCTGGCCTTCTCTCTCGCGCGATCCAACGCCATCCTCACGTCCGGAACGGCCGCGATCTCAGCACCTGTGCGATTGCCGGCCTCCTGGATCTCTTCCGGCGAAGCAGCCCTCGGATTTTCCGGACGCGTTGCAATCACCCGCTGGGCCAGCGGGAACAGGATTTCTGTCATCTCCGAGATTGCCTTGTCTCGCATCGCCCCGAAAACAAAAATCAGTGGACGGTCGTCATACCGCTCTGAAAGGGCCGAACGCAGTGCCCATGCTCCCGCCGGATTGTGCGCAACATCCAGCACAATCTCCGCTCGATCACCGGTCGCGGGAAGAACTTGGAAGCGCCCCGGCCATCGAGTCTCCCGAATTCCACGTTCAATCGATTCAGGCGTGATCCCGGCGAAGCCCTTCTTCCCCAGTTCCTCCGCGGCTGCGATAGCCAGCGCTACATTCCGTAACTGATGCCGCCCGACCAAAGGAGATTCCACTAGGATTTCTTTCCCGAGAACCCGCAATGGATACCGGTAAAAGGCCCCCTCAGCGATCTCTGCGGATTTCTCCGCGGCCTCAGCGGTTAAAGATTTTCCCTGAGTACTGGGTACCCAGTATTGGGCGCTGCCAGGTGAAACCGGAGGAACATACTCCACTGCGCTTACTCCAACCGCATTCAAATCGAGAATAGTGTTGCCGACGACGTCATTCGCTTGCGGCTGCTGCGGCAATGTCACAACCACCCCACCCGGACGAATAATCCCGGCCTTCTCCCGCGCAATCTCGCCGACCGTATTACCGAGAAACTTCTGATGATCCAGCGAGATATCGGTAATCACGCTGACTAGCGGCTCGACGACGTTCGTCGCATCCAGCCGCCCGCCCATCCCGACCTCGAGCACCGCGATATCCACATGCCTAAACTTGAAAAACTCGAACGCAATCGCCGTCATCATCTCGAAAAAGCTGGGATGCCACGGCAGTCGTTCGTCATCCAGTAACCACTTGACCCTATCCTCCACTCCGTCGTACAGCTTCTCGAATTCATCGTCGGAGATCGCAGTTCCATTTCGTCGAATGCGCTCGTTGATCCGCGCCAAATGTGGAGACGTATAGAGCCCCGTGTCGAGTCCGGAAGCGCGCAAAATCGAAGCCAAGGTTGCAGCCGTCGACCCCTTGCCGTTTGTCCCAGCAATCAAAACGCTGGGGAACGCTCTCTCGGGATGATCTAGTCTCCCGAGCAGCACTCGCATGTGCGCCAAATCAAACTTATGCGATGGCGTCTGGGCCAACTCGTGGCCTAGCGCAAACATGCTCGCAACCGCGGTTTCGTAAGACATTTTCGGGCATCAGGCTCCATGCGTCGGGAGCCATTAAAGATTAACAGCAGACCTGTTTACCGAGAACAAGACCGAAGAGGCAGGAACTGAAGGTGGATGGGTTTTGCGGAAGCCGAAGCCGGACGCCGGAAGCCGGCCTGCTACGCCGCCATGAAATCCAACGCCCGCGCAATGTAAGGCTTGAGCTGTTTGCGAGGAACCACCGCGTCCAGCATACCGTGCTGCAGCAAAAACTCACTGCGCTGGAACCCAGGCGGCAGTTTCTGCCGGATCGTCTGCTCAATGACGCGAGGCCCAGCAAATCCAATCAAGGCTCCAGGCTCAGCGATATTCAGATCCCCGAGCATCGCAAAAGACGCAGTCACGCCACCAGTCGTGGGATCCGTCAAAAGCGAGATATACGGCACTTTGGCCTTATCCAGCTTTGCCAGCGCCGCGGAGATTTTCGCCAACTGCATCAGGCTAATGACGCCCTCCATCATCCGAGCGCCTCCCGATGCCGACACAATAATCAGAGGCATCCTGGTCTCAGCGGCCCGTTCCACCGCCCGCGTAATCGCTTCCCCAACCACCGCGCCCATGCTGCCGCCGATGAACGAGTACTCCATCACGCTTGCGATCACCGGACGCCCTACAAGCTTGCCCTGCGCATTGATGACCGCATCCTTCAACCCGGTATCACGCTGCGCCTGCTTTAACCGCGAGGAATACGGCTTCAGGTCCACAAACTTTAGCGGGTCGGTCGAGGCGATGTCGTCATCGAAGACAACGTATTCGTTGTCGTCAAGAAGATGCCCCAGCCTCGTACGTGCGTCAATCCGGAAGTGCTTGTCACACTTCGGACACACGTTCATGTTTTCTTCCAGATCCTTCTTCCAGATGATCTGACGGCAGTTTTCACACTTCACCCACAAACCTTCGGTGCGTACCTTCTTCTCACCCGAAGTGTCCAATTCGCCGGATTCGCGTTTAAACCAAGCCATAAAGAATGGAGTAATTGAGATATTTAGTAATTTTCTAATTGAAAACCAATAATCGTGCCGGGTTTTTCAATTACCCAATTACAAAAATACTAAATTACAAAATCAGTATTCGATCCCTCTCTGCGCCATCACGCCCTTCTCGTAGGCATGCTTTACCTGGCGCATCTCTGTAACAGTATCGGCGACCTCGACAATTGTCGGGTGGGCATTCCGCCCCGTCAAGATGACGTGGACCATCTCTGGCTTCCTTTTCAGGCTTTCAACCACCTTTGCAGGATCGAGCATGCCGTAGCTGATCGCGTAGTTAATCTCGTCCAGCACCACCAGGTCCCACTCACCCGATTGGATTGCCTTCTCACCCTCAAGCCAGGCTTCTTCGACCATCTTCACGTCTTCCGCATCGGGCTTTTCGGCTCCCACTTTCACGAAGCCGCGTCCCATCTGCTTCATCAGAAACTTATCGCCGAAAGCCTGCACAGCATCGAGCTCCCCATAGTGCCAGGATCCCTTCAAGAACTGGAGCATTAATACCCGCATTCCCTGCCCGACAGCTCGCAGAGCCGTCCCCATTGCGGCCGTCGTTTTTCCTTTTCCCGGGCCGGTGTTGACGATGATGAGTCCACGACGAACATCTGCCATGCCGCAATCTCAGGTTCAACTCTAAGCGTTCGATTCTACTAGAATCCGTCCGCCGTCCGGTACGATGGGGATCACTTGTGTGGAATTATCTGTCCGGTAATGGACAGTGCTCCTCTCAGTTGGACAACGAGACGGTCATCACCTCACCCCCGCCTTATTCCCCTCAACGGGTTAGGGTGTCTCGAGGTGGCACAACGTTTGCACCTCTTTCCAAGAAGATTTCGTGCCCGCCGTTAACAAACTACTGCCCGGCAGAGTTTATTAGAAAGAAGTTGTAATAAGTCTTTCTTCTCGGCAGTCGTTATTTTTAGCGGCGTGATGAGGACATCAACGCGATGTATCCGGGGCATAAAACAATCTCGCGATTCAAGAATTTTTTCACGGAACTCGTGCATCAAATCTTGCGTAGCTCGGTCAAGCGGATCTCTGTCCCCTCGCAAACCGCGGAGGTCTCATTGTGATCAACAGGTGTTTCGTGTTGTTGTTGCTGCCCCTGCTGCTGGGCAGTGCGGCCTTTGCTGCTCAGCACGTCTCCATTCGGCCCAAGCCCATAATGGACTCCGGCGACCAGGAGACGATCCGCGAGATTATCGAGATGGAGAGGCAAGCTAAGGAGGCCAGCCTTCACCGTGATGCGGAATTCTCGCAAAAGAGCCTTGCCGATGACTACGTTGCTATTACCCCGCTAGGACAGGTCACGACCAAACAAGACACCGTCTCCGCCCGGAAGAGCGGCCAGCTTCGCTATGAGGCGATCAACGTTACCGACATGGTCGTTCGTATTTACGGCGACACCGCCGTCGTCACCGCCCGCGCCGACGTCAAAGGCCATCAACTCGGCGAAGACTTCAGCGGCCCTTACCGCTACACCCGCGTGTGGGTTCGCCGAACAGGCCATTGGCAAGCCGTAAGCTACCAGGCGACAGTAACGCAGTAGGTTTCCCTGTGGTCCTCTGTGCCCCCTGTGGTGAACGAGGGTCCCCAACTATAATCGGCGGCATCCATGAAAACCCTGAAAACCCTAAGCCGCCCCACCCTTGCTTTCATTTCAGCTCTCAGCATCCTTCCGCTTTGCCCGGCCCAAGAGCACAAGCTTTCGCCAGAAAAACGATCCCAGATTGAAGCATCCGTCGCCAAGTACATGTCTGCGACACATGTCCCCGGCCTTTCGGTTGCGATTGTCGAAAACGGCGATTACGAATGGGCTAGCGGATTCGGCTTTGCCGATGTGGAAAACAACGTCCCCGCCAGCGAACACACCCTCTTCCGCCTGGCATCAATCTCGAAGTCGCTGACGGCTCTAGGAGCTATGAGACTCCAGGAAGAAGGCAAGCTCGATCTCGATGCCCCAGTCCAGAAATATTGCCCGTACTTTCCTCAGAAATCCGCCCCGATTACCACTCGCCAGGTCATGGGACACCTCGGCGGCATCCGCCATTACAAGTCTGAGTCCGCTGACGACCCCGAGATTGGCAACACGAAACACTTCGACAATCCGATTCAGGCCGGACTCGACTTCTTTAAGAACGATCCTTTGGTTGCGGTTCCCGGCTCCCACTTCAACTACTCGACTCAGGGCTACACGCTCGTCGGCTGCATAATGGAAGGCGCGTCGGGGACCAAGTACACCGAGTACATGCGTCAGAATGTCTTACAGCCTGCCGGGATGGAGCAGACTCGCACCGACGACCGCATTGCCATTGTTCCCTACCGGACCCGCTTCTATCAGAAGACAGAATCCGGCACCGTCGAAAACGCCGGCTTCCTCGATTCGAGCTATAAGATCCCGGGCGGTGGCTGGCTTTCGTCCGCCGAAGACATGGCGCACTTTGAAGTCGCCGTCCTCAATGACAAGCTGATCAAGCGCACGACGCGAGACTTGATGTGGACTCCGCTCAAGCCCTCTGACGGTTCGGATGACAACTACGGCCTCGGCTGGGGATCACTTACCCTCGATGGCGTTCGGGCCTTTGGACACAGCGGCGGGCAGCAAGGCACCAGCACCTACTTCCTTGTCGCGCCGGATAGGCGAGCCGGAGTAGTCGTCCTGACGAACATGGAAGATGCCGACCCGAAAACTCTTGCACTAGAAGTAATGAAAATACTTCAAAAGTAGCGTCGGCCTCCGTTCGGCTGTTGGCGGCATCGCGCCCCCCGCAGTCGAAATCGGATATCCGTTCGAGGTTTTAGCTGACGCTAATGGCCCGAATGATATGGATGGCCCGTCAGAATGGTGAAAGCTCTGTACAGTTGTTCCAGCAGAACAACGCGAGCCAATTCGTGCGGCAGGGTCATCTTTCCCAAAGAGATCAGGTGTTGAGCTATCGATCGCGTCTCCGCGCTGAATCCATCCGCCCCACCGATCGCAAAGACCAACGGTAGCGGATTTCGATCCTGATAGTCCCCTAGAAACTTTGCGAACTGCTCCGACGAAAATTCTTTGCCCCTCGAATCCAGGAGCACCAGCGTGGACTTTCCCGCACCTTTAGAAGCCGCACCGAACTTGGCCAGCAGGTCCGCTTCGCTGCTAACAGTAACTCGTTCAACGGGGACATAGCGGCCAATTCTCTTGAGGTATTCCTCTGTCAGAGCCTCAATCGCCTCTTCCTTCGTCTTTCCGATCCACGCAACTTTGATCTTCACCGGCGAATTCCTTCTTTTCGGACACAAGGACCAAGGTAACGTCGAAGGCAATTCAGTCATCTACGGCATATCGGCTCGCCGCATGATGCTTTGCTTTCCGGAAGCCACAAGCCGATACCGCGATCCCGGCGCGGGCTCGAGATCAAGCTTCGTTGTCATGGGAAAGTCAGAAATTCAAGCGTCCGGTCGGAGTGGCTATCTCATCACTTGATCACTAGCCCCTAGACCCAAATCCCTGCTTCATCGCGCTCGCACGCGCTTCTTCCTTTTTTCCGCAGCAGATTTCGCTGGCGCTTTTCGGGTTCTGGGCGCGGCTTTCAAGTCGGACGGTTGCAGCCGCTTCGCAGACTTCCATAGCCGTTCCAGATCGTAGAATTTCCGCGCCTTCTCGGAGAACACGTGGACGACGAAGTCTACGTAGTCGATGAGGACCCACTCGGCCTGGTTGTAGCCTTCCATGCTATTCGGACGAATCCCCGCCACCTTCAGCCGCAGTTCGACCTCGTCGGCAATAGCCTGCACCTGCCGCGGATTCGTTCCGCTGCACAGCACGAAGTAGTCGGTAAATGCGCCCGACCCCTTCTCCATTTCCAGAATGCTGAGTTCTTCCGCCTTTTTCTCAAGGCACGCCTGGATGGCCGCGCTGACTTGTTTCTTCAGTTCGCTCTTCTTCATTCGATCGGTAGTCGCTTATCTCGTTAGGCTTTAGTGATTACGTTGGAGCGGCCCTGGAGTTCCACCCTTACTTAGTGGACTTCTCAGCCTCTGCGCGTTTGCGCAATGCGGCCATGGTCGCGCGGGAAGGGTCTTTCCGATTGTTGTTCTTGTTGCGCCGCTTCGGCTTGGTAGCGTAGTGATTCTTCGACATGAAAAAACTCTCTCCTGTGGGTGAATCGTTAGATGGCGTTTCAATTGTAACCGAGGACAATCGCGGGCGCCTTAAACGCCGCAGGGCAGGCACAGCAATAGTCGAGGCAGCTTACAACGCTTTGTACAGCCCCATTTTCTTGATGTAGTCCGCCACCGTGGCGTCGAGAAACCGTCCAAGTGGCTTGCCGGCCGACGCCGCCTCACGAATCGCGGTTGCGGAAGCAGGTTGCTGCAGATCTTCGAGCAGGTGAATCCTGGCCCCGGGCAGCATGAGATCCCCGCAGGGCTTCTGTTTTTGGAAGGGCTTCGTCACCTCGGCGCGCGGACGCAAACTCTCCGGTAGAGCGTTGGCCACATCCGCCAACGAATATCCAGGCCGTCCCCCCACAATGAACGTACATTCACGGAATAGCGCTTCGGATTCATGCCATTTTGTGATGTCCGCGAAAGCATCGATCCCGATGAGAAGAAACAGGTTGTCCCGGCCCTTAAGTGACGTCTTAAGGCGGCGAATGGTGTCGATCGTATAGTTCGGCTTCTCGGGATTCTTGCGAGTCCCTGCACCTTCGGCTGGTGCCTCCAGCAGTGACGGCACAAAAGCCTTCTCCGAGGCCGTTGCCAGCACCAGCATGGCGAACCGATGTGCAAACGGAGTCAACGGCTGCTTCTGCTTATGAGGAGGGATATGAGCGGGAACGAAATAAATCCGGTGCAGATTGCACCGTTCCATGGCTACTCGCGCCAAGGCGACATGCCCGCGGTGTACCGGATCAAATGTACCGCCGAATAATCCAATATTCATGAGTGCGAAAGGATCCTCAGACTTGCCCCACGGATTTGTACACCTTGGGAACCGGATACGGTAACACTCGACCTATGTGATCTTCAATTCGGCCACAGTAGAGCACTGACGATACCCGAGTCCAACGAGTCAGTGTACCGATGGCCAGTGTTCTGGTCGCCCTGTCCTCTCTCCGCTCACTGATGAACTCCTGTAACTATCCTGTTTTCTAATCTGGCACTAGGATGGGCGTTATATGCGAGTAACCCTCCCCCTACTTCGCATCCCGCCGTCGCGCGCGCCTATCTTGCGCTACGGCGTAGCTGTGCTCAGCACCGCCTTGGCGCTGATTCCTACCGTTCTGCTCGCGGATGTTTCCGAAAGCCGGCTCGCGCTCTTTGGCGTCGCCGTCATGGTCAGCGCCTGGTATGGCGGATGGAAACCAGGACTTGTCGCCACCTCTTTCGCCCTGACCGTTAGCGCCTATTTCACCCTCGTGGGGGAGCACACTCCGGACCAATTACGCACCGCGATCCTCCGCTTGTCCCTGTTCTTTTTTATCGCGATGCTCATTTGCTGGCTCAATGCCGCTTTACGCGCCGCGCAGGAGAACCTCCGGCTGTCCGAAGCCAACTTCCGCTCCCTGGTAACGAATGCGCCATATGGCATTTGCAGTTGCGACGCGACAGGTAAGATCCTCGATGCCAACCCCGCCTTCCTGGAACTGCTCGGCCTGACCTCTGCAAACGACGTGATCGGGCAGCACATCTACAGTCTCTACGCCGACAGCGAGCAGTGGTTCGACCTTGCAGATCTCCTGCGCTCTTCAGCACCGTTCAGGGGTCTGACGGCGGAATGGAAGCGCAAGACCGGCACCACGGTGGTTCGTGTCTCTGGACGCTCGGTTTCCAACGGCCGCGAGGAAGGTATTGTCTTCGAAATATTCGCCGAGGACGTCACCGAGCGCCGCGCGCTCGAACAGCAACTTCGGCAGTCGCAGAAAATGGAGGCCGTGGGACGTCTGGCCGGAGGCATTGCTCACGACTTCAACAACCTTCTGATGGTGATATCCGGTTACTCTGAATTCCTGCTTGAACGTCTGGGAGGCGAGCCGCACCTGCGCGGTCCGGCACAGGAGATCGCCAGTGCCAGTGAGAGAGCTTCCTCTTTAACGCGGCAGCTTCTGGCCTTCAGCCGTAAGCAGATGCTCGCACCTCGCATCGTGAACCTGAACGACATCGCTACAGAAAACCTGAAGATGCTAACCCGCATGATCGGGGAAGACATCGACCTGGTCATGACTCCGGGCGAGAACCTCTGGTCTGTGCGCGCCGACGCGGGACAGATCGAGCAAGTCATCATGAACCTGGCGGTCAACGCCCGCGACGCCATGCCTTCAGGAGGCAAACTCACGATCGAGACCTCGAACGTGACTCTCGATGAGGAATATGCGCGCATCCATGCACCTTTGCGGCCCGGAGACTACGTGATGGTCTCGATCAGCGACACGGGCGCGGGCATGGACCCCGATACACAGCAGCATATTTTCGAGCCCTTCTTCACAACCAAAGGGCCAAAGGGAACAGGTCTTGGCCTCTCGACGGTCTACGGAATCGTGAAGCAAAGCGGCGGCTATATCTGGGTATTTAGCGAGCTTGGGCGCGGCACAACATTCAAGATTTACTTGCCGCGTGTCGCTTCTACTGGCGAAACCGCGGCGCAAGTGATCACAAAGGTTGAGTTCCAGAAGGTTGAGCCTGGAACGGAGACGATCCTTGTGGTCGAAGACGAAGCCAACCTGCGTTACCTGGCGCGCCAATATCTGGAGAAGCAGGGATATCGCGTGATTGAAGCGGCCGATGGCGCCGTGGCCATGCAAATCGCCGTCGCGCATGAGGGCGTCATCCACCTGCTGCTGACGGATGTAATTATGCCCGGGATGAATGGGCGCGAACTCGCGCAGCGTATCTCTGAAATTCGCCCAAACGTAAAAGTGCTGTACATGTCCGGCTACACCGAGAACGTAATCGGACAGGACGGCATGCTGGATGCTGGTGTCCGCCTGCTCCAGAAACCTTTCAACCTTCGCGACCTGAAGAGCAAAGTGCGCGAAGTGCTCGATGCAACTCCAACTCCCCCGGAGGTCGTTATGTCCATGCAGTCCGCAGAACCACAGCCCACGTTGCGAGCACGGCAAACTCCGCCGAACCGCGCACAACGATTCCAGCTTCACTTGCCTCTACGGTATCGCCGACTGGGCGAAACGCAATGGCATGAAGGCAAAACCGAAAACATCAGCCGCTCAGGGCTGCTGTTCCAAACCGATGATGTGCTTCAACCAAATTCTCAGCTGGAGATCAACCTGGTCTTGCCTGCCGAGATCGCGGGGCTTGCCGGCACAGAAGTTGTGTGCCGGGGAGAGGTCGTGCGCACAGTGGAAAAAAAGGGAGATACGGTCAGCCCGGCGCTGGCTGCACGGATCCTGCAGTATCACTTCCAACATGGCCCGTTGCCGCGGGCGTAGAATACTTTCGGTTCTGTGGGTAAGTTCTGGGAGAGGCGGCCTGCGAAGGCCGCCTTTAGGTTTTGGGCGCCTTGGTTGTGAATTTCCTCTTCTTTACGCTCTGCGAAGGGGCCTCGGTGAAAGGAAGGCTGATGTGAAGGTACCCCATTCCGGCTTGCGCCGTGAGTTGAATTCTTCCGCCGCTTCGCGGCCTGCAATGAGAGTTTCTGGTTTCACGGTGGCAGGCTAGGAGGCTTCCCGTTCAGGTTTTGAGCTTCCTGTTCCTTCCTTTCGTAGCTTCTCGACTTCTTCGGCGACGCCGTATTTCAGGTCTTCAATGCCTTTGCCGGTCACGGCGGAGATTTCGTAGAGCTTTAGCTTCTTCTTTTTGCAGTACTTCTTCAGAGCCGACAATTTTTCTTTGTTGGCGACATCGATCTTCGAGGCCACCATCGCCATCGGCTTGTCTTCGAGGTGGGCGCCGAAGCTGGCCAGTTCGCCCACGATCACCTCAACATCTTTCACTACATCGTCGCGGCCGCTGGCGTCGGACACATCGACCAGATGAACAAGTAAGCGCGTGCGCTCGATATGGCGCAAGAACTGGGTTCCGAGCCCGGCACCCGTGTGGGCCCCTTCGATTAAGCCAGGGATGTCAGCTACGACAAAGCTGATTTCATCGCGGGCGTCGCCGACGGCTACGACTCCAAGATTCGGTTGCAGCGTGGTGAACGGGTAGTCGGCGATTTTTGGGCGCGCCGAAGAGATGCGGGAGATCAGCGTGGACTTGCCGACGTTAGGATATCCGACCAAGCCAACGTCTGCCAGAAGCTTCAATTCGAGGCGGTAGGTATGTTCTTCCCCAGGCCTGCCGGCTTCATGTTCGCGCGGCGCCTGATGGACCGAAGTCGCGAAGCGCGCGTTGCCGCGTCCGCCGCGGCCTCCGCGGGCAATGACGAAACGCTGGTCCGCCTGGGTAAAATCGAACGCCTTCTCACCTGTCTCATCGTCATAGACGATCGTGCCGACGGGGACCTTGAGGACGACGTCTCCTCCATCGCGTCCCGTCTTGTTCGAGCCTTCGCCGTGCCGGCCACGCCCCGCACTGTGCTCGGGGTTAAAGCGGAAATGCACGAGGGTGTTGTGGCGCTCGCTGGACTCCATCACGACGTCGCCGCCCTTGCCACCATCGCCACCGGAAGGGCCGCCGCGCGGGACGAACTTCTCGCGACGGAAGGCCATGCAGCCGTTGCCGCCGTCGCCGGCTTTGACTCGGATTTTAGCTTCGTCGATGAACATGGAGACCGTCGTTGGTCGTTCGTCGCTAGCTCTGCCGTAAGTGATTTAGGTCGTGCGCCCAGAGATTAGTCTCTGAGGTTGGCCAACGACCAAGGACTAACGACCAACGACGAAAAAGAAAATGCCTCAGCCCGAAGGCGAGGCAGTTGGAAGCGGGTGCACGCCCGTAAAGATTCCGGCCTTTCCTACTTCGCTTCTACGGGCTCGACCATTACGAACTTGCCCATGGAGCCTTTGTCCATGAACTTGATGCGGCCGGTGATCTTGGCAAAGAGGGTGTCGTCTTTGCCGCGGCCGACGTTGAGGCCGGGTTTCACGCGAGTACCGCGCTGGCGGACGATGATGGTACCGCCGGAGACCACTTGTCCGCCGAATGCTTTAAAGCCAAGCCGCTGGGAATTCGAGTCGCGGCCGTTTCGTGATGTGCCTTGTCCTTTTTTATGCGCCATAAAAACAGTTCTCAGTGGCCAGTTGCCGGTTTTCAGGTGCCGACGCCGACAGCGGTCTTTGCACCAATGTTGGTACGTGAGATCCTTCGCTCCGGCTGAAAAACGCCTCCGCTCAGGATGACACCAATTCACTTCTTCTTGCTCGCAGCTTTCTTAGCTGCTTTTTTCGGGGCCGCTTTCTTCTTTGCCTTCGGCTTGGATTCGTGTGCTTCGGCAGCCGCCTCTTTCACCTTCTTGGGCTTCGCTTCCTTTTTTGGAAGATCGGGAGCCTTGAAGCTCTGGCCGCCAAATGCGATCTCGGCGATGCGGACAGAGGTGAAGGCCTGACGGTGTCCGCGGAGCTTTTTGTATTGCTTCTTGCGCTTGTAATGGAACACGAGAATTTTTGCGCCGCGGCCTTCGCCCACGACCTGGCCTACAACACGCGCATCAGACTGGTTGCCGACCTGACCTTCTTCGCCCGAAACTGCTACCACCGGGAACTCAACCTGGTTGTCAGTGCCGTTGAGCTTCTCTACGCGAATCACATCTCCGGGCGCCACCCGGTACTGCTTTCCACCGGCGCGGATAACCGCGTACATACGTCTGCCTCCATCGAATGTCGTTTGAAATCAGCCCGTGAAAGGCACTTGAAAACGGACCTACGATCAAAAATCCCTGGAGCGCACACCAGCACTACCGGGGGCCTGCTGATTTCCTGTGCTTGCTGTGTTTCAGCCGAGGCGCTTCAGCAGCCAAGGCAGGCGTCCCCAGAACGGGTCGGCGAGTACAGTCAAACTAGGTTATTTTATCGTGCGCTGTGGAAATCGGTCAATCTATGAAAGTTACCTTGCAAACTTGAGTGTTTGCTATAGGATTCTCCGCAATCTATGGCTGACGCAACGATTCCGGTTGTAGAAATAGTTGCACCCCCGGAAGCCAGCAAACCAACGAGAAAACGCCGTCTGTTTGCGCTGGTGATGGTGTTGTGCGCCAGCATACTGCACTTCATAGTCTCGTCGTCCTACTACCTGCTCGGCGGCACCGCAGCACCGTCGGTGCCGGGAATGATGCGATACCGTCTGGTGGGCGCTCTAGTTGCCGAGTCCACGTCGTTGCTGGTGCTCTGGTATGTCATCTCGGAGCGTCACGATGGATGGAAATCGATCGGATGGAATCCCAGTTGGAACGACCCGATGCACGGAATTGGCTTGTGGATTGTGAGCTTAATCGCGACTGTCCCACCCGTCATGATCTTTCAATCGGCAAATTATGCCTTCTCCGGGCACTATATGCAGGCGAAGGATCTCCGGCAATTGCTCGGATTCGGCATCTCCGCTCTTTCGATCGCATTCGTCTTGGTTAATCCTTTCTTCGAGGAACTCATTGTCCGCGCATACGCCATGTCGGAGGTAATGGGTCTCGGAGGCAGTCGGGCGCTCGCGGTTGTGGTCAGTGTGGCACTTCAGGTGAGTTATCACCTCTACCAGGGTGCGGCGCGGAGCATCGCTGTGGCCGCAACCTTCACAGTGTTCTCGATATATTTTGTCCGTACCCGGCGGATTCTGCCGGTTGTGATAGCGCACTTCTGCATCGATGCGTTGGCTCTGCTTCGAGGCGGCATGTAGCTTTGTGCTCTGACTGCGTTTTGTGCGAGAATTCCGCCGGATTTAACGGAGGGACTCACCAATGTTGAAGCGCTTCATTACCGTTTCGCTTTGCCTGGCGGCGATCACCGTCTCAGCTGCAGCGCAAGCCAAGAAGCCCGCCGCCAAAAAGGTTTCCACCGCGCCCGCTCCTGATAAAGCCTATCTGCAGAAGATCTGGGACGGCTGGGCGACGCTGGACCCGGCGAACACTGCCAAATTTTACTCTACCGGGCCGCATACTTTTTTCGATATCGCACCGCTGAAGTACAACAACTGGGACGAGTACGAGAAGGGCGTCAAGGGAGTGCTCGCGGGATACAAGAGTGCCAAGTTTACGGTGAACGATGACGCAGACGTTCACTCGCATGGCGACCTCGTGTGGGCGACCGCCACTATCAAAGAAGAAATGACCAACAAGGCGGGCAAGGTTGATATGGGCAATTTTCGTTGGACCGTCGTTTTCGAGAATGTTGATGGTAAGTGGCTGATCGTGCATGAGCACGTTTCGGCGCCGTTAGGATAACGCTGGCCACGAATCTCACGGATTCTCACGGGTCAACATCAAACCCCATTGCTTTATCGGTGAAGATCCGCGAGATCCGTGACGTTCTTCTCAGTAGGACCTCCAGAAAAAATACCCAGTCATTCCCGCCCCGACGACCACAACAAACGAGCGAATCCAAGACTGGGGCATTTTCATGGCGTAGTGTGCCCCGAGATATCCTCCGGCAATGCCTCCGGCGATCATGACGACACCTGGCTTCCAGTAAATGGCGCGAGCAACGATGAAGGTCGCGACCGCGACCCCATTGATAACGAATCCCATCACACTCTTCAGCGCGTTCATGGCATGGATGTCGGTCATGCCGAGTGTAGCCAGCATGGCGAGCATCACAATTCCCATACCACCCCCGAAATAGCCGCCGTAAATCGCGACGCAGAATTGAAAGGCAGTGGCGCCGATTAGCGCGACGGTCGCAGTCTCATGTCCCATCACGAATTGCCGTTCGCCTGCCAACTTCCTGCCGAAAGCGAATAAGAGAGTTGCTCCGAGTGTGAGCCAAGGGAGAACTCTCATGAAAGTGTGGGCAGGTGTCTTCAGCAGAAGAAATGCGCCAACGATGCCGCCGGTCACGCTAGCAGTTAGTAAGGGGATCATCACACTGCGGGGGATATCGAGTCGCTTACGATAAGCGCCTCCGCTCGCTGCGGCACCAGTCCAGAGCGCGATGGTATTTGTCGCGTTCGCCGGAATGGGGGGGACGCCGGTAAACAGGAGCGCAGGAAAGGCAATGAAGCTACCACCCCCGGCGACCGAGTTCAGCGCCCCGCCGAGAGTTCCAGCAATGAAGAGAAAAACGATTGTTTCGATTGTCAAGTTGTTAGGTGTATCAGAAAGCTTGACTGACGGCCAAGGCTGTAACCTTTACAGGATTCCACCGTCTCACCGGCATGTCACGAATCTTCACCTTGTTTACCGTTCTCGTCCTGCATGTGCCTGTGATGTTCCCGCAACAGGCGAACGGGGCGAATCCTTGCACAGCTGCGCAGCAGAAGCAACTCGACTTTTGGATTGGCGAGTGGGACCTGACCTGGCCAGGCGACAAACCGGGCGAGGTGATGCATGGGACCAACTCGATCAAGCGGATCATGGATGGGTGCGTCGTACAGGAAAATTTCTCCGCAGGCGAATCCGGGCATCTGCGCGGCACGAGCGTTTCCACCTTCGATTTGAGATCAGGAATGTGGAAGCAAACTTGGGTAGACAACGAAGGCGGCTATCTTGACTTCGTGGGAGAGTTCAAGGACGGTAACATGATTTTGCGGCGAGAGACTGTCCGCGATGGCACGAAGATCAAGCAGCGGATGGTGTTCAAGAATATCTCCGCTGATGAAATGGATTGGAACTGGGAGGCCTCCCAAGACGGGGGCAAAACCTGGAAAGTCAACTGGCCGATTCACTATAAGCGACGCACATGACGAAATCTCAGTTACCTGTGTAATCTGATGTAGGCCTCGGCATTGCCGCGAAATCATCTCCACGCAGTTGGGGTTTACCTGTCTGAAGATCTTGGGGAGATCATGCGAAATTCATTGATCTTGTTCGCAACGCTAATCGTCTGCAGCGTCGCCTGGGGACAGGCACAGTCCAATACTTCGGGCCGCACGGATTCGTCCATGCCGGCAATGGATATGTCTGGGTCGCATCACGACATGTCGAACATGAAGGATGTGCCAAAAACCGCGGACAAGGAAGACAGCGAAGCCGGCGCGCATGTGATGCATGCGATGGAAGGCCACATGGACATGGGTCCGCATATGAAGATGACGGAATTGCGCCAACCGCATCCGGGCGACACGGATCGTGCGCAGAAAGTCGTCGACGCGGCGCGTAAGGCTGCGGAGAAATATGAGGATTATCACGTCGCGCTCGCTGAAGGCTTCAAGATTTTCCTGCCGAATGTTCCTCAGAAGATGTATCACTTCACGAACTATGGATACGCGATGGAAGCGGCGTTTAACTTCAATCCGGAACATCCGACATCGCTGCTGTATGAAAAGCACGGGGATGATTACAAGTTGATCGGCCTGATGTATACAGCGCCGAAACGTTTAACGGAAGATCAGTTGGATGAAAGGATACCGCTGAGCGTGGCGCAATGGCACGAGCACGTGAATTTCTGCGCGCCACCCGCAGGACGCAGGAAAGAGATGCTGCAACCGCACCCGCAGTTTGGTTTGCGCGGATCCATTGCGACGCAGGAAGCATGCGATGCGGCGGGAGGAACATTCCATCCAGTGGTCTTCAACTGGATGGTGCATGTTTATCCGTTCGAGAAAGATCAGGCAAAGATCTGGTCGGTTGAACGCCAGCACAACGATTGAGTGTATTGACATGCTTCTATGTTCACCGCCGGACACTTTCCGCAACCGGCGCCGTTTTTCCTCACAAAACATTGCGACGTTGTTCCGACTGCGCGAATCGAATGCATTGAAAGTTTTGCTACCAGAAGCATTCTCATAGCGTCCAACAAAAAGTACGAAGAAAGGCTCGTGGAAGGGAACCACAGCCGTGTTCAGCACGTAAATCCTGAGAGCGAGTAGAGGCCGGGAGGGGTGATCCGGCCGAAACGAAGAAATCTGAACGCGGGGTTTGGGGATTCTCTCACACTCGGTTTGGCGGCCCAGGTGAGAAAACCCCCAAAGCGGAAGCGCAGGCGCGGAGCCTGACGCTCAACCCCGGCGGCAGCATTGTAGGCGATTCGCGGCGAAAGACAAGTGTTTTCTCTGCGAGGTTCGCGAACCGGGGCCGCCCCTAACCGTCCCGAGATAGATCGGGACAGACAAGACAAGGAGCAGCTATGAAGTTCGCGAGCGTTTCGAAGGGTTTGGTCGTGGGGTTGGCTCTACTATTGACCTCGAGTGCATTCGCAGCCAGCAAAGCAAATTTCACCTTGAACAGTGATGCCAGCGTTAACGGCACGAAACTCAAAGCCGGCGATTACAAGTTGGAATGGGATGGCACCGGTCCGAATGTCGAAGTCAGCATTCTGAAAGGAAAGAAAGTTGTTGCCAAGGTTCCGGCGAAGGTCGTGGATCTCGATAGAGCTTCGACCAACGATGCTGCCGTTTTGAAACAGAATGGTGGTGACTCTACTCTGGCCGGCGTACGTTTCCAGGGAAAGAAGTATGCACTGGAACTGGGCGAGGGTGGTGACGGGATGCAGGCGGGATCGAGCAAGTAGATCTGACGCCAAAAAGGGGAGCGGTGGGCGCTCCCCTTTTTCGTTTGCATTCCATCTTTAGAAGACCAAGCCGTAAAAATCAGATGCGACTGTTGTCACGTCAATTCGGCGAGGCCAGCACATCGTCGTAGTAATTGGCGACGGCGCGGCGGGGTTTTGTTTTGAGCCCTTTCAGCGGCACATGTTCATCGACGGTGCTGTTCCCAGAAATTCGGGCGCGTCCAAGGAACACAATGTTTCCGTCGGCCAGTTCCAGATAAATCGGCACCAGCATCCGGAAATGTTCATCTACAGCGGATTGTGTCACCTTGAGATTCATCACAACATCGCCATCCGGTCCGTTCTCGAATCCTGCGTCGACTTTGTATGACGGCAACTGGGTTCCATAAACGTACTCGTTGAAGAACCAGTCCATCCGGTGATTGCCGTCAAGATCCATCTCGGGAGTCATGTGCTTCTCGATCATCGCCTTGAAATCTTCGGTTGTGGCTGCTTTTCCCGAGTAAGTCTGGACGAAATCGTGCATGGTTGCCTTGAATAACTGGTCGCCTTTTTGATTGTCGTGCATCATCGTGCGAAGCATGTGCAGGATGTAGGCGCCTTTGGGATAGATCAGGCGCCGCGTGATGTCGAAGCCCGTTCGGGAATTGCTGGCGCGATATCCCATGGTCAGCGGGCCGGCATCGATCGCGCGAAAGCCCTGAGGGTTGCGCTCGAGGAGCAACTCGCGTTCGTCGTTCCAGAATGTTAGATACCTCTTTGGATTTTTCTCGATCAGCATGAGGTAGAGCGAGGCTGACATATCGGAAAAACCCTCGCTCATCCACTGGTCGCGTCCGGAACTAAAACCGACAGTGTGACCCCACCATTGATGAGCTACCTCGTGCGGCGTCACGACTTTCCAATACCCTCGGTCGCCCCAGTCTAAGCCGAGCTGATGACGAACGGTCGTGTCGAAGTAATAGCAGATGGGGATCCAGACCAATTCCGGCCAGGATTGACCGAAATCGCAGGCGGTCTGCTGCGTCAGCTGCATGTGCGTGAACATGGAAGGGCCGAAATAGTCGGTATAAACCTGGACGGCCAGTTGACCCTCGGCCAGCGCTTTCTTATTCAGGCCGACGGTACTCATGGATCCAAGCGTCATCTCTGAGGTATGGGAGCCCCCGAGGACCGGTAAGTCACCGTTGGGTTGTGCCTCGTGTTGCAGCGCGCTCACCCAATCCGGGGTTTCCTGGTTAGCGTACGACTGAATGAAATACTGCGGCTTATCAAGCTTGGCTTCCTCCACCTTGAATCTTCCATAACTGAAGCCCGCAACGGCCTGTGGGACTTCACTCTTCCACGTGGTTACATTCTGATTGCCTTCATTGTTGTCGGTGAGCCGAACACCAGTCGCGGCGATCTGCATTCCTTTGGGAATACGAAACGTCATATCATAGCTGGAGTACTCGCCAAAGCTCCCACTCGGATCATTCGGATACCAATTCTCACGCGCGACGGGGAAGTAGTTGCCTCCTCCTCTGTTAACGACTGCCTCTTTGCCTTCGTATTCGGTAATAACCGAATACTGTTCTCCTGCTGACAAGGCCTTAGGGAGGATGACTGAGAACTGGGCATCGTCATTCTTGTCTTCCTGGATAAAGGTAAGTGCCTGGCCGTCTGCGGACTTCACGCTTCGAACCCGGAGAGTACGAAAGAGATCGAACGGCATGACGCGGACACCGTCAAGGTGGACGGTGAAATCCATCTTGGCCTTACCAATCAGGTTTGCGTTCTTTTCCAGCGTGGTGTCAAGTTGCTGGTGATCGATGTGGACGGGGTGTCCGATCGTGCCTGCCTTGTGCTCGCTCGACATCGGAAAGGACGCCCACTCACCCAACTTATTTTCGTCATACGTCACGAAGGTCACTTGATCGCGCGCTTCGTGGGGGTCGATCACATACAGCTCCTGACCGTTGTAGCGTTTGCCATGGATGAAAGCGACAAACAGGCCGCCCGGTGCGGGGCTCAACACATCCTCGAGGATGCGGGCCTCGAGGTTATATTTCAGCTTGTGGCGCGTCGTATGCTGGCTGTCTTTTAGCGGTCCGGACTCGCATGTGCCCCCGGAGGTCCCGGCTTTTTTCAATTCATCGTAAGAAGAGTCCGTGAAGCGCAGAACCATCTGCGAGAAGTTTTCGCTAAACTCATTTTCCTTGGTCAGCAGTTTCAACATGCTTCGTTCGGACTGGTCGTCGGGTGTGAGGACGAAATTTCCGTCACCCTGGAAGACGGCGCCGGTCACTTTGCCATTCACGGCTGACACAAAACAAATGTTTCCGGAACGCAGATGAAAGGTTCCTGCATCCCGCTTCAGCTCGACATTGCTGACGCTCACCGCCTCTCCGCTGAGAGTTATGTTGCGCAAAGCTTGATACGTGGGATCAGAATTTGGCCCGGGCGCGGGACTCTGCGCGGACAAAACTTGAGCCCAAAACCCAACGATGAGGGCTGTAAGCGTGAAAAGGGCAGACGCTCCGCGAAGGGACACAACCAGCGCGGGGCGCAGGGCGCGCGCGACGAAGTGTTGCACAAGGCCTCCCCGGGGGAAGAGGAATGGTAATTATCGACATCTACCGCTAAGTTGCAAGGGCTGAAATCACAATTGAAAAAGGTCAGGCCAACATAAGGCTTACTGGGAAACCTGCTTCTCCAGTGCCGCACTTAAATGAACGCTGCTACCGGCGTTGACTTTCATCTTGCGCTCCCAGTCCTTGAAACCTGATTTCTTGACGGTGATGGTGTGATCACCCTCTGGGACCTGCACGTCGGACGGGGTGTTCCCGACGAAGCTTCCATCCAGCTCGATGTCTGCCCCGGTCGGATCTGACTCCAATTGAATTTTGGCCGAAGACGGTGCGGGAGCGGCCGATATGGCGGCGGCCTGTTGGCTCCCCGCCCCAGCACCCTGGAACTTGGCGATGTCGAGTTTCATGTCCCCGTTTATGTAAGCGGTCACTTCCGTACCTTTGGGGATGCTGATGTCTTTTCCGTGCATAAACAGGAAAAACGGAGCCGCCGGAAAGAACACCAGGCTGGTCGCGACCATGCCACCAACCATTGCGCCAGTGTGTCCTCCGCCTTTGAGATCTTTCACAGCCCGCAACGCGGCGTGTTCACTACTGACGAGCTTTACATAATCGATGTTGATGTCGAGTTTTCCACCTCGGGCCATTCTCCGCTTGGGCTGCGCTTCCGTGACCGTCGCGAAGGCTAATCCACCCTTCGGAATCACGAGCGTGCCGTTGACACTGATGTCTTCCAATACTTCGAAGTCAACCGTGTCTCCGACGTGGGCATCCGCGGATGAAACGGTGCGGTTGATTCTTATCTTGACTGGAGTTCCATCCTCGATCACGAAACCTTTCGCCGAGGTGTAGTTGTTATTCGCCGGTTCCTGGGTAGCCGGCTGAGCGTTTGAAGTAGGCGCGCTTTGTCCTGCGTTTGACTGGGCAAACGACAGGACCGACAGGAAAGCGATCGAGAACGACACAAGCAGTCTTGCTTTCACAAGAAATTTCCTCCCGCATGAGTCCGAAAGGCGAGATCGGCCAGTTGAAACGGCATATTATGCGCTGTCCGGACCGGTTGAGCAATGATCCGGACCACAATAAGAACGGGGAGCACATGGAGTGCTCCCCGTTTGAAACTCGCGGTTCCGGCAATCAGTACTTCGGGACTTTAGGGTCGACGCGATCGGACCAGGCTGTAATGCCCCCGGCGAGATTGTGCACTTTATTGAAACCAGCTTGCTGGAGGAAGGCGACCGCCTTGGCGCTCCGTCCACCCATCTTGCAGTGGACAACGATTTCCCGGCTGGAGTCGAGTTCGTTCACACGCTTCGGAAGATCGTTGAGGGGAATCAAATATCCGCCAAGGTTGCAAATCTGGTATTCATGCGGCTCGCGAACGTCGAGCACAAACAGATCTTCCTTGGCATCGAGACGCTTCTTCAATTCCTCCACTTGAATCTCGGGAACTCCGCTGCTCACGGGTTTCTCCTCCCCACGAATGCCGCAAAACTCGTTGTAGTCTATCAGCTTCGTGACCGTGGGATGCGTGCCGCAAGCCGGGCAATCAGGATTCTTGCGCAGCTTGAGTTCGCGGAACTTCATTCCGAGAGCGTCGACAAGAAGCAAGCGGCCGATCAGCGGATCGCCAACACCCAGGATTAACTTGATCACTTCCGTCGCCTGCATCACTCCGACTAAGCCGGGAAGAATTCCCAGCACTCCACCCTCGGCACAGGACGGAACGAGTCCCGGCGGGGGTGGCTCCGGATAGAGGCAGCGATAGCATGGGCCATTCTCGGTGGCGAAGACACTCGCCTGCCCTTCAAAGCGGAAAATCGATCCGTAGACATTTGGCTTCCCTGTCAGCACGCAAGCATCGTTCACCAAGTAACGAGTGGGGAAGTTGTCCGTGCCGTCGGCGATAATGTCGAACTCGCGAAAGAGTTCTAGCGCATTGGCGCTGCTTAGCCGGGTGTCGAAGGTCCGCAGGTTGATGAATGGGTTGATTGCTTTCAGCTTGTCGGCGGCAGAGTCGAGTTTCTTGCGGCCCACATCGGCGGTGGAGTGGATGATCTGGCGCTGCAGGTTGGTGTAGTCCACCACGTCGAAGTCGACGAGTCCAAGAGTGCCCACGCCGGCGGCGGCAAGATAGAGTGCCAATGGCGAGCCGAGGCCTCCGGTTCCGATGCACAGCACGCGCGCAGCTTTGATCTTCTGCTGCCCTTCCATGCCGACCTCGGGCATGATCAAGTGGCGCGAGTAGCGCAGGATTTCGTCTTTGTTCAGGGTTACCGGAATTTCTGTGGTGGTGGCCATAATGTCCTCGATTTAATTGACGTGCTGGGAGTCGATGAACCGCGAGTCAGCGCGCTAGTGACAGGAAAGGCAACAACAGCGCATTTTCAAGGAAGGTGTCACTCGGTTCATGCTCAGGCCGCGCCTCCGGCAATCGAAGGCACTATGGAAATGTTATCACCGTCTTTCAGAGCGGTGGCTTCCTTCTGCAGGTAGCGGATGTCCTCGTCGTTGAGGTAGAGATTAACAAAGGCCCGCAGCTTACCCTCATCGGTGTAGAGGTGCTTGCGGAGTTCGGGATGCTGGGCGACCAGGGCGCTCATGGCTTCGCCGACAGTTGCTCCCGGCACGTCGACAGAAGCCTGCTTGCCAACATACTGGCGCAAAGGCGTTGGAATGTGGATCTTGCTCATACTTTGATTTTAATGCAATCCCTTCGTGTACTCGTAGAGCGGCATCCCGAAAAAGTCCGTGACTCGCCCCGATGCAATGAAGCCATGCCGCTTATAGAACTCGATGGCTCGAATCAACGGTTCTGTCGTGTCTAATGTTATTACGGCACAGCGACTCTCCCGTAACTCTACCTCCGCGGCATTGAGCAGGGCTGAGGCCACCCCAGTCCCCCGCCATTCTTGTAAAACCGCCATACCCCGAAGGTGGCCTTCAACCCCGTTCGCCTTATATGCGATCGTGCCAATCACGCTCCCATCGGAAACTGCTACAAACATTCCCATTTGCGCGAGTCGCTGCAGAACACCCTCGGAGTTCAGCACAGTGTCGGCATACGCCCCGGGCGTGTACTGACCGCGAAACTGGGCAAAAGCCAAGACCAAGCACTCCGAAATCGCCTCTGCGTCCTTTGGCTCTGCAACTCGTATCTGAAACGGGCGCCCAATCGATTGTTGTCGATCCATCGTCCGCTGTACCAGACTCACGCCTTCTTGCAGCCTATCTAACAGATGCCAAGGCATTGCGGCGAGATTCAAGCCAGAGCCGACTTTTAAGCGCATCGCCCCTGACAAGGCACTTACGCGAGTAACTCGTCATTCTTAAAATCCCTCAGGGAGAGAATTCAATGACAATCTTTGATCCAAATCGACCCAGAGTCATCGACGTGGGCGGGCATGGCGGCGGACTGCTGCGCCTGATCGCATTCGGAATCCTGGCGTTCATCTTGGTGATCCTGCTGCTGAGCTCCATCACGCGCGTCGGCACGGGGCATGTTGGTGTGCTCACGCTGTTCGGCAAGGTTCAGACAGGCGAAATCCTGGGTGAAGGCATTCATCTCATCAATCCTCTGAAAACCAATAACGAGCTTTCCATCCAGACGCAGACGTTGAAGGAATCCGCCAGCGTACCTTCCAGCGAAGGCCTCATGATGAGCCTGGACACTTCCCTGATCTATCATCTGAATCCGGATCGGGCCGCCGAGGTATTCCAAAAAATTGGCGCGGACTATGAAACTGTCGTCGTCGAACCCACTCTGCGCTCGGCGATCCGCGAATCAACGGCCTCTCATACCGCCAACGCGTTGTATACCGGCGAGCGCGAACTCGTCGCGAAACAGATTCAGGATCAGGTGACAACTCAACTGAGCCAGCGCGGATTGGTCGTAGAAAACGTCCTGCTGCGCGACATCCAACTACCGGCGACGTTGAAGGCTTCGATTGAAGCCAAACAACAGGCCGAGCAGGAAGCGCTGGCAATGAACTTCCGCCTGCAAAAAGAAACGCAAGAAGCGCAGCGCAAGAGGATTGAAGCAGCAGGCGTCCGAGACTTCCAGCAGATCGTGGCGCAGGGGATCACTCCGTCACTTCTGGAGTGGAAAGGCATCGAGGCGACGGAAAATCTGGCGAAGAGTCCGAATACCAAGGTGGTGGTAGTAGGCAATAACAAGAACGGATTGCCGCTGATCCTGGGACAGTAGCGCAGCGAGGTCAGCCTATGTGGGGACAGCCGCCTTCGGCTGTCCGTCGCCCGAAAGGGCGACCTTTTGTCCTGCTACCATGAAAGCCGTGCCTTCGCTGCTCGACATCCGGCATCTCAACGTTGAATTCCCAGTACATGGAACAGACACGGCCGCTCGCGCGGCCGGACAGCCCATGGCGGCTGTCTCGACAAAATCATTGCCAGCAGTTCGCGACCTTAGTTTCTCCATCGCTCCAGGTGAAGTACTCGGCTTGGTCGGCGAATCGGGCTCGGGCAAATCGGTGACATCATTGGCGATCATGCGGCTGTTACCGCCTCAAGCCCGTATCGAAGGTGAAATCTTTTTTGGCGACGACGGCGCGCGCGATCTTCCGAAGCTCGATGATGAGTCGATGCGCCAGTTGCGGGGATCGGGCATCGCGATGATTTTTCAGGAACCGATGACCGCGCTGAACCCTGTGATGCGTGTGGGAAATCAGATCGCGGAAGCCGTGCTGGCGCACAACGCCGTATCAAGAAAGGAAGCGTGGCAGAGGGCAATCGATGCGATGAACGATGTGGCAATTCCCGACGCTGCCCGGCGCGCGCGCGATTATCCGCATCAACTATCAGGCGGGATGCGCCAGCGCGTCATGATTGCGATGGCGATCGTTAACCGTCCCCAGTTGCTGATTGCGGATGAGCCGACGACCGCGCTGGATGTCACTATTCAGGCGCAAATTCTTGAACTGCTTGGGGAATTGCGCAGCAAGTTCGGACTCGCGATGCTGTTCATCTCGCACGATCTGGCGGTCGTTTCGCAAGTAGCAGACCGGGTCGCCGTAATGTATGCCGGTTGCCTCGTCGAGATGGGCTCCAAGCGCGACATTTTTGAGGCCGCAGCACATCCGTATACTCGCGGACTTCTGCAAGCTGTCCCGGATCTGAAGACCGACCGCGCTCATCCGCTGAAGACGATTGAAGGCACGGTCCCGCCACTTCAGGCGTTGCCGGCCGGATGCGCATTTGAACCAAGATGCGGATCGCGGGTTCCGGAGTGCGCTGTTGCGCTTCCACCGCTGGTTCAGGTATCTGATGCGCACTGGGCCCGGTGTCCTGTGATCAACGGCGCAGCAGCTAAATAGTGCGCACATCGAATCGATTGAGCGGCGCTCGAACGGCTACCCTAAGGCCCTTATCCCCACAAAATCAACATCCAGTCTATAATCGGCAATTCGTCCGGTGATCTGTGCGCATACTGCTGCTCAGTGACATTCATGCCAACCTGGAAGCTCTCGACGCCTGTCTGGCGGCCGCGCCATCGTTTGATTCAATCGTGAATTTGGGCGACATCGTCGGCTACGGAGCCAGCCCAAATGAGGTGGCGGACCGGTCGCGTGAGTTGGGAAAGCTGTTCGTCCGGGGGAATCATGACAAGGCTGCAACCGGACTGATGGAACTAGACGATTTCAACCCCATGGCAGCCGCGGCAGCAATCTGGACGCGCAACGCGTTAACTCCGCAAAACCTGGAGTGGCTTCGGGGCCTGCCGCACGGACCGGTTTCAGTTCCGGAGTTTCCTGATATTCAGCTTGTTCATGGCTCTCCTAATGATGAGGACGAATATGTTGTGTCGTTAGGCGATGCACTGGCCCCCTTGATCACGATCACCATGCCGCTGACATTCTTTGGGCACACCCACCTTCAGGGAGGATTCTTCGCGAACGGATCGTCGGCAGACGGATTCCGGCCGGAATACCGCACGGTGGGGCAGGCAGAGTCCGTGTCGTTACATCTGAAAAACAACGCGCGGTATTTGATCAATCCCGGATCGGTGGGGCAGCCGCGCGACGGCGATTGGCGGGCGGCATTCGCCTTGTACGACAGCGAAGCCCAGGTCGTTCACTTTCACCGCACGCCTTATAACCTGAAGGCCGCGCAGGACCGGATCTTCGAAGCGAACCTGCCAGCCAGGCTTGCTACGCGGCTGGCCGCGGGGCGGTGAATCAACTGCATCAAATCTGTTCACCACAGAAGACACAGAGAATCACAGGGGAGTAATTACAGAGCATGCCATTGCACGAGCGATTCAAGCCGCTTCTCGAACCGCACGATAGCCCCCCGGCTCACTATCTGGTCGCGCATAGTGATGGAGGGGCGCGCGGAAATCCGGGGCCCGCCGGGTTTGGGGTCGTCATTAAGGATGAGACAGGCCGTAAGGTCGCGGCACTCAGCGAGTACCTGGGACATCAGACGAATAATTTCGCCGAATATCAGGGACTGATCGCGGCGCTCGAGTACGCACTGCAGCATGGACCGAAGGCATTGAAGTTGATCAGCGATTCGGAATTGCTGGTGCGGCAGATTAAGGGCGTATACAAGGTTAAGAATGCGACGTTGCAGGACTTGCATGCGCGCGCGAAGGAATTGATTGCGAAGCTGGAGTGGTTTTCGATCGGGCATGCGTTTCGCGAGCACAATCAGGAAGCGGACCGTCTGGCGAATGAGGCGATGGATCGCGGAATGGGGAGGAGTGTGGCTGCGGCGCAGCCTTTAAAGCAGGCTTTGCCGCAGCAGGAGTTTGAGGGTGTGGTGCGCGGCGGGAAGGTTGAACTAGTCGCTGGCAACTTGCCTGACGGGACTCGCGTGCAAATACGCGTCAAGAAATAACTCTCAAACACATTCCAGCGTCTGTCATTCCGAGCGAAGCCGAGGAATCCCTACCTCCGGCAGTACTCCCGCGGGTAGGGATGCTTCGACTCCGCAGCGAAGCGTGCTGCGCTCGCCACTGCTCCGCTCAGGATGACAACACATTTGATTCAGGGATTAATCCGCGGCAGAGGTGTGGTCGTGGATGATTTTCCAGCCGTCGGGGAATTTGCGAAAAATCAGGGTGAATCGGCCGTGGGGCATTTTGCCGTCGGGCATCGTCAGTTGCCAGACGCCCCGCACGAAGGCGGACTCTGGGCCGAGAATCTCCACACGTAAATCTGAGAAATCCAGTTTGCCCATTTCGTGACCGGGGCTTGTATATGTCGCCTTGTATCGGTCGATCGTCGCTTGCCAGCCTTTGGATTCTTTCGCACCGGAGAAGAATGTGAGGTCGGGAGAGTTCCAGTAGCCCGTCATGAAGGCGTCGAGGTCATGATGGTTCCAGGCGTCTTGCTGTGCATGGAGGACCTGTTCGACGGATGACGTCTCGTTCGCAGATTGAGCCGTAAGAAAAGATCCCAGTAAGAGCATTGCGGGCAAGGCCCAGATTGTTTTCAAGAGTGCCTCCCAGTATGACTGTCCCTAACGGGACTCGGCGCATTTTACTCGCATTTCTCGGGACTGATTCTTTATTGGCATGGACAAAGGGGCGGAGACTTGGCCCGTAGATGTTGGGTGCCCCGGGTCTCGCCGCTGTTGCGAGGCCCGGGAATCACAAAGCGATCGACTTCCGAGAATTTTATGTCTCACAGCTCTCAGCAGGCGCTCTCCGGCGTTGTTCGTATCAGTGTGACTCTTCTGTCGCTGGGGCGGTGTCCGCGGTGTCGACTTTCTGGGCGACGTGCTGGGTAACGGGTGACGGCTGGAAATCGCCAACATCTTTCCCGGCCATGGCAACCGTCATGAAGTTCATCCAGATCGGCAGAGCAGCATGCGCTCCGGTTTCTTTGGCGCCAAGAGATTTCTTTTCGTCATACCCGACCCAGACTCCGCAGGTCATTGTGGGCGTAAAACCAACGAACCAGGCGTCAGTGAAATCGTTTGTAGTGCCGGTTTTTCCGGCCACGGGGAATGGCAGCTTCGCCGCGGCAATGCCCGTGCCGTGAAGAACGACCTCCCGCAGCATGGAGGTCATGATTCGTGCCGTCCGTTGGCTGATCACATCTTTGACCTCGGGAAAATCTTCTTCCAGCACGCGGCCTTCGTAGTCGGTTACTCGTGTGATGTAGCGAGGGCTGACGTGTACTCCATCATTTGGAAACACGCTGTAGGCGGAGGTCTGCTCCATCAACGTGATTTCTGCCGAACCCAGCGCCACCGGAAGATACGGAGGCAACTTCGACGTAATCCCGAAGCGCCCGGCATATTCGATCACGCTCTTAATGCCGACTTTATTCGCCAGCTTCAACGCGGGGATGTTACGGGATTGTGAGAGTGCACGGCGCAGCGTGATGATGCCTTCAAATTTCTCGTCGTAGTTGTGCGGCGTATAGGGACCAGAAGGTGTCTCGAAGCTGATCGGCTCGTCAAGGATGGTGTCGTCGGGACTGGCGCCACCATCAATCACAGTCGTATAGACATAGGGCTTGAAAGAAGATCCGACCTGCCGCAAGGCTTGTGTGGCGCGATCGAACTTGGAAAGATCGAAATCTCGCCCGCCGACCATGGACTTGATGGCGCCGCTGGCGTTGTCAATCGCAACCAGGGCAGCTTGGGCGCCGGAATCCTGTTCCAGGCTTACCTTGGCGGCTCCGTTGGCACCCAGGGAAACGATCTTGACGTAGCAAACGTCTCCGGTTTTTAGGATGTCGGCCAGTTTGTGCTGAGTCCATGCCACATCCGGCTGCCCGAGAGCCGCTGTGTAGCGGCCGAATTTCAAGGTCGCGATGCCCGCGCCGGCCGAAGTGACTAGTGCGTGCACATATCCGTTGATCTCTGGATCGTCGTCCCAGTCAGGATGGGAATATTTTTCCAGCGTTTCACCATCCGCCACAACGTTTTGAAGATGTCCCTTCCACCCGTGGCGGCGTTCGTAGGCCGCAAGGCCGTTGAGTACGGACTGATTCGCCGCTCTCTGGAGTTCCACATCGAGCGAGGTATAGACCTTCAAGCCGCCTTCGTGGACCTGATCGGTACCGAACTTTCCTTCGAGATAGCGGCGAATCTCTTCGATGAAATTGGGAGCCAGCGAGTTGGGGTCATGTGCCAGGTGAAGCACCAGTGGGGCCGACTTTGCGTCGTTGCCCTGGGCCGCCGTGATCTTCCCGTCTTCCAGCATGGCATTGATCACACGGTTGCGGCGTTGCTGGGCGCGGTCGGGATGGTTGATCGGCGAGTAGTAACTCGGTCCCTTGGGAAGGCCAGCGAGCAATGTAGCCTCTGTCAACGTGAGTTGTTTGGCTGGCTTGCCGAAATAAAACTCGGAGGCCGCCTCGAATCCGAACACGCCGTGCCCTAGCGCGATCTGATTGGCATAAAGCGTAAAGATCTGCGGCTTGGTAAAACGGCGCTCGATCTGGATCGCCAGCATCGCCTCCTGCACTTTGCGCTGCCAATGGCGGTCGGGCGATAGGAAGAGATTACGCGCGAGCTGCATGGTGAGCGTGGAGGCACCCTGTACCGTGCCACCCGAGCGGATATCACGATAAGCCGCCCCCGCGATCCGCCAGAAATTGATGCCCGAGTGCTTGTAGAAATCCTTGTCTTCGATCGAGATCAGAGCATCGCGGAGCACCGGCGGAAAATCGTCGTATCCGACAACGACCCGGCGCTGCAGAGCGAATGACCCAATAACTTTGCCGTGGGCATCATAGAGCTCGGTAATAGAGCTGGGACGGTACGCTTCGAGGGCGTCGACCTGGGGCAGGTCAGTGGTGTAGACGAGGAGCAGTCCGCCAGTCGCGCCGACCAGGATGGCGATGAGGATCAACAGCCCGAAGAGGACCCGGCCGACGAGTTTACGCCCGCCGATTTCTACCTCGGGGAGATTTTCATACAGAACCTTCATGTCGCGATGAGGTCAGGATAGCACTTGAGGGAAGGGCATGGTTCCCGCGACTAAAACATCACCCAGCGTCTTTCTTGGGCGTCATCCTGAACGGAGCCGCAGTTCAGGCGTAGTGAAGGATCTCCCTGGACAATGAAGTGGGGTGGAGGTCCCTCCCTCCGCCGGGAAAACGGCTCTGGTCGGGATGACGCCCGTGAGAGAGAGGGGCACGAAGGGAGAAATCAGCCGGCGCTACGGGACTGTGACCGCTTCTGGAGTCGATGGTTTGGCCTCAGCTGTGCTTACGCGGCTCAGGAAGATTGCCGAGCCCAGGTACAGCAGGGCGGCGATGATCGTTAGCGACTTCAGGCCGAACCAGAGGGATGCGGATTCCAGAAGGCCGCCAATCAAAGATCCGAAAAGGTTTGAGCCTAGGGCGCTGCCACGGAAGCCTGCGCGCGCGAAGCTGGAAACGAAGATAATGCCAGCAAAGAAAACGGGCGTGCAGAGAGCGAGCGTGGCGACCAAGGCGCGCAGGGTCCAAGATTCGTAGAACAGCTTCTGCATGGGGACGAAATACATGACTGCCAGCGTTACGAACAGGCCCGCATAGGCTACCGGCAGAGGGATCTTCGGGATCGCACCGTACACGAGGTTCGCGCCCACGATCAAGCACAGCAGCCCCGACACCACGACGGCGCTCACCACCCAAGTAGTTCCGAACAGCAGCGCCATCTTGCTGACAATTTGCGCCTCCAGAAGCATGAATCCTGCGCCAAGCAACATGAAGTGGAAGTCGAGGCGGGCACCTTCTCCGCTTGCCTGGCGCAAGAACCACCCGAACACCACCAGTACGGCGATTGAAACCAGTATGACGATGATGGGCAGGCCCGGGGCATGCTGGTAAAAATATGGCCAATCGTCGGTGGTCAGAGTTGCGGGTTCCATCGGCACATTGCCGTGTGTCGAGAGATAGGTGGCGAGCGCTGGCTCAGCTGCGGCTTTTGCCAGACGGTCCTGGGATCCCGACACGAAAAATCTTCCTGCAGTGTCGAAACCTCCAATATCGGTCTGGAATTGAATGGGATCGAATCCGAAGGTTTGGCTCAGAAGGTTGAATAAACGGCCCGCAATCCAGGGATTGTCGACCTGAAACTTCACGATGAGGAGGCCGTCAGGTTTCAGAAGCTGCTTGGCTCTCTGCAGGGCTTGTCGTGTGTAGACGTAATTGTCGATGCGGATATTGGTGAAATGCGAAGTCGTTGTGTGCGAATCGAGAAGTGAGAAAACTATCAGATCGAATTGATCGTGGCTGTTCTCGATGTAGCTACGGGCGTCGTCAACGGTAACGTGGACGCGGGGAGACTGATAAGGATGCTCGAAATGCAGCTCGCGACCGAGCTTCAGGATGAGCGGATCGATCTCGATGGCCTCAACGCGGCCCGCTCCATTCCGCAACGCTGCGGCAACATCATTGCCCATACCGGAGCCCAGAACCAACACAGACGGTGGTGAGGGATAGAAGCGATAGGGCATGTTGTAGGCGTTTTGGTTCAGGCTGCGACCGCGAAACAGTTGCGGGTGAGATTGGACGAATTCCTGTGAGAGATTGAGAATTTGCTGGTACCAGGAATCGTTCGTGTTGAGGACGTACGCTGCAGCCTGACCGTTGCTGTACTGAGATTGAAGTGAGAGCTTTTGGTAGGGAGACCAGTACGTTTTGACAGCTGAGTTTTCTGGCGTTGCTAATAAAAACGCACAAGCAACAAAAACGCCCCCCAGCGCAATCCTGCCTTTCTGACTGCGTCGGAACGCCAGTACGGCAAGGATTCCTGCGATTAGGAACCAAATCCAAGGTGGAGAGTCGAGAAAGCAAAGCAGCGTGAATCCGGCGATTCCCGCGAGGGAGGCCAGGACATTAACGCTGTAAGCAGCGACTCCGTTCTGTGCATTCTCCAGATACCATCCGACTAGTTGTCCGAACGGGATGAAGGCGGTCGCAATGACCGCGAACAACGGAACCACAAAGCTTAGTGCCAGGAGCATGCCCCACCAACTTGCGGGGAGGGCAGGCACTCCCCAGACATGAACTTCAGCAGATGCTCCAAGCAAGGCAGGCAGGGCCGAGATGCCACTTCGCAACCCTGAAATTGGGGCCTTCAAGATGAGCGTGAGCAGCAGCAGCGGCGAAATCATGGCCATCAGTTGCACACGGCGCCGCGAAAAGTAGCAACCAAGGCCGAATCCGAGGAAGCATGCTACCAGTACGAAGTTCTTGAAGTACGCGAAGATCCGGATCTCAGACGAGATCCAGCGGATCATCAGCATTTCGATAAAGAGGCTCAAGAGACTTACGAGAACTAATTCGAAATAGCGGAATCCACCAAGGTTCGCGATTTCTATTTCCAACGGTCCGGGGTTGGATGGCGGTGTGCGAAACCGACGAAAAAGCCTATAGACGATGAGAACCGAAAGCGCAGAAACGACCAGAAGAGAGATCAGTGAACCAACCGACTGTCTCATTGTCTCCATGCCAACGGTCAAAGTGAGGTGATCAACAGCGTTGAAGAGCAGGTGTAACAATATCAGAAAGCTGCTTCTCAAAAGCAAAAGCGCCACAGAAGTGGCGCTCTGACATGGATGTCATGCTGAGCGGAGAACGAGTTCACGAAGGGAACTCGTTCGGAGTCGAAGCATCCCTACCCACAAAGCAGTGCCCGCAGTAGGGATTCCTCGCTGCGCTCGGAATGACAAAATCGTTTTGCGAGGCGCAAAGTCGCGCCAAGCTGGTTAGCTGGCCCGGCTCTTCAACAACTCGACGGCTTTGTTCAGTTGCTCGTCGATCGTGTTCTTGGGCTTGGTATCTTCGTCGGACGGATTCGCCGCGCCGCCATCCTCGTCGGGGCTGACTGCCTCGTCAACGGCATCCGCGATTACGACGTTCGGAGTGATGGCCGCATCCTGAATCGCCTTGCCGCTGGGCGAATAGTATTTCGCAACCGAGAGGATCAGCGCTCCGCCATCGGGCAACTCCAGCGTCTTCTGCACCGAGCCGTCGCCGAATGTCTTGTCGCCGACCACGTCTCCGCGTGCGTTTTCCAGGATCGCAGCGGCCACAATTTCAGCCGGACCGGCAGTCCCGCGATTCACCAGCACCGCAACCGGCAGCGTGGTAATTGCCTTCGATGGTTCGGCATTGAAAGCCTGGCGAGGATATTTCTGTCCCTGCAGGTACGTGATCGTGCCGTGGTTCAGGAACAAGTTCGCCGTCGCGATGCCTTCGCTCTCATCGCCCTCGGCGCAATAGCGGAGATCGATAAGCAGCTTTTTGGCACCCGACTTTTCCAGCGACTTGATTTTGGACGCGACTTCCTGCGTCTTGCCCTTGGTGAGAGCCTCAACCTTCACGTAACCGATCCCAGCGTCCATCATCTTCTCGGTCACGGGAGGAATGCCAACAACGTCGCGCGTGATCGAAACCTTCTGCGGTTCCGCCTTGCGCGCGCGCACGACCTGAACGTTCAGCACCGAGCCCGGAGTTCCACTGATCAGATTGCGAATTTCCGGCAGCGACATTTCGCGCGTGCTCTGTCCTTCAATCGCTTCGAAAATGTCAGTTGCCTCGATGCCGGCTTTTTCCGCGGGCGAACCGGGTAGAACAGCCACGACTGCCGCATAGCCAAAGCGCTTTGAAACCACCGCTCCGATATCAGCCTTGCCTTCAGCCTTGTGGGCCTTGAATGTCTTGTAGGCGTCGGCGGACAAGTAGCTGGAATTGGAATCGAGCGATTCGAGAAGACCGTGCAGCGCGCCGTCCGTCACCTTCGGGATGTTCGGCTCTTCGACGTACTCTGTGCGCACGCGCGAGAGCACTTCGCTGTAAACCTGCAATTGGCGGTAAGAGCCGTCGCTCGACGAGGCGTGCACGCCTCCCATCGATCCGACAACGACGAAGAGCAATACGGCAAAGGAGGTGACAAGAATCGCTGCTTTAATTTTCATCGACATCTTTTCTTTTTCTCAGGTGATCTTCTTCCGGAAGGAACTGCTTCCTCTAGGACTCGTTCCATTATATCTCTAGATGCAAATCGCCCCGGCTAAGTCTGCCAAATTCTCGGTTCTTTCGCCCATGCCGGCGCGTGGGTCGAGCCAAGGGCTAGAAATAATTTCGATAAACCGCTTTCTATAACATAACAATGGACTTCCATCATTGTCCGGGAGCAAATCGCAGGGTCAAAGTTGTCTGAACTGATACAGCACGACCATTCACGGTATACGGCCTAAACCTCCATCGCTTTACGCCGTCGATAGCGGACCGCGCGAAGGCCAGCGAACCCTGCAGGAACTTCGCGTCTTGCACCGTGCCGTCCCGCCCAATGAGGACCTCCAATGTGACCGTTCCCTGTTTTCCAGCAGCGCTGGCCGGGTAGGCGAGCGGAGGTTGGTCCGCGAGAAGGGCGCGCTCGGTCAATTCTGGTACCGCGACCGGTTCGATCGCGGGAAGAGCGGCCTCGGCTGGCTTGTTGCCACTCGCTTCTGGAGTCATGGTAGCCATCTGAGACTGCAGGCTCGAAGGAACCTTCGTCGTCACGGGAACATACGGCGCCGGCTGATGATGGGTTGCAGCTACCGGTGACGGTTGTGCCGGGGCCGACTCGGCCGGCGCGGCAGTATGGCTTGCCGGTGGAGGTTCCGTGGTTGGGCTCGTGCTGGCCGGTTGAGATGCCTGAGGTGCTGGCTGAATCGGCTGAGTTGGCGCTTGCTGGGTGGTTCCGCTTGGAGTGGTGCTGGGTTGTCCGGGGTCAGGAGCGGTCGTCGGTGTTGTTTCAGGCTGAACTGTTGCCGGATCTGTCGCAGTCGCATCCGGTGTTGTTGGCTTTTTCGCCGTCGGATCGACTACGGGCACTACGTTAATCTGCGAGGGATCCGTTGTCGCGTCGGGAATGTTTTCCGCTATTGGAAGCTTGTATTCGTCACCGGGACGGGCGAAGTTCTCATGGGCCGTGGGCGCCTGAGAGACGGAGGTTACGGGCTGCGGATTCAGCCAACCATGTAATTTGTGGCGTCCACGCGACCAGAGTCCCGCTACTTGAGCGTGCCATGGAGCTTGCGGCGCCGCTGCGACAGCCAACGCCGCCAGAACTACGGCTGCGATGATTGCCCCTTTCCCGAGACGGAATCGTGACGAAGTCTCGTCGGGAGGCTCCGAACTCTCCTCCCTATAAGAGGAAAAGATCTTCGGTTCTGAACTCTCGGCATGGCCCGCAGACCCCGACGGAGGTTGAGCCGCAGTGCGTTGCGGCTGAGCCGGCGCCGGGGAAGAACTAGCCTGATCGTATCCAAGCAATTCAGGCTTAGCCTCGCTAGGCGGCGTTGGCGGTGCGGCTGTCGACGATCCCAGGACAGATCCCGGCTGGCGGACAACTCCGCGCGCCTTGAGGTACCATTCAAGCCCTTTGGGTTCATTCGGAGGCGGCTCGACGGGCTGTTGCTCGGCAACGGCAGCCGCCATCGGTTCCAAATCTTTTAAAGGATCGGTCTGTTCGGCCACCGACTGTTCGGGAAAGTGCGAGACCTCGGTATCGGTTTCGAATTGCCCACCGGGCGCCGGCGACGTGGATTGGAGTGGGCTTCCGGCATGCAGCGTCTTGACGGAAGCGGGTTCGGGTCTCGAGGGAGCGGAGACCGCAGCGGCAGCGGCGGCAGCAACAAAAGAGGAATTCGCGGATTCCTGGCGCGAACGCAATAGATCGCGCGCCGTAGTCAGCGTATCAGTGACTTGATTGACGATGAGCGGCTTCTTCAGAATTGAATTGGCGCCTGCCTGCAAGGCTTTTGGAACGCTGGCATCGTCACTCACAATCGCCAGGGTCAGAGGCCGTTCAGCTGGTTTTCGATCCCGGGCGGCCGACAACAGCATGGCTGCTTCGGGTTGCCGGTCCCAATCAACTACGACGATTTGAAACAACTCCTCGGCGAGCTTGGCGACTGCAGTGGTTGTTTCCTGACAGGATTCTCCCTGAATCCCTAGGCCGGTCATTACTTGGCGAATCGTGTCCGACGACCCCTCGTCGGAGCAGAACAGGAAGCAGCGCAGCGCCATGCGCTCTCAGACTAGGGCCGCCCCGTAACCGCAACAAGATTACCGAGGTGGTCGAAAGCGCGACACGGATAGACCAGCAGGACATGTACCACTGCGCGGGCACTGGGCTAGAATGCTCGGTCGCGGTCGCGATCTCGGCTTTCGGCTTTCGGCTTTCGGCTTTCGGAAGACCGGAATGATCGAACTAACACAAATGGCACTGCAAGAACACAACTACTGGCTCACCACAGCCGAATTCCCTTCCGTCGATGTCTCGCGTCCACTGCCCGAGATTTTGGATGTCGCCGTGATCGGCAGCGGGTTCACTGGCCTATCTGCCGCTCGGACACTGGCACGCCGCGGCGCCAAAGTGGCGGTGTTCGAGGCGGAAACGATCGGCTGGGGTGCAAGCTCACGGAACGGCGGCATGGTGTTGACTGGAATGAAGCTCGGGGTCAAGAAGCTCATATCAAAGTATGGACGCGAGCTCACCCGGCGAATGTATGCGGCCTCGCTGGCTTCGATCGATTGCGTGGAAAAGATCGTCGAAGAAGAAGGAATCCAATGCGATTTTTCCCGCTGTGGGCATCTCGAAGTTGCCTGCAAACAAAAGCATTTCGACGGTTACGAGACGCAGGCGGAGCTTATCGAGGTCGAGTTCAATCACCAGCTGCGCGTGCTGCGGCGAAGCGATCTCAGTTCTGAGATCGGCTCAAGCATTTATTACGGCGGCATGGTCGACGAAACCAGTGCCGGGTGTAATCCCGCGCGTTATGTCGCAGGACTCGGCCGCGCCGCCGCGAGGGCTGGCGCGGAGATTTATGAACATGCTCGGGTAAATACCATCGAGCGCGACTCCAGGCAAGGAGAGTTGGGATGGAAGATTGCCACGACGCGCGGCACGCTCTGGGCGCATGAAGTCTTCGTCGGTACAAGCGGGTACACGAACGCGGCAACGCCGGCCCTGCAGAAGAAGATCATTCCGATTGGCTCCTTCATCATCACCACCGAAGTGTTGCCGAAGGCGCTAGCACGCGAACTGAGTCCGCGCAACCGGATGATCTACGATTCCAAGAATTATCTCTACTACTTCAGGCTCACGCCCGACGGACGGATGCTGTTCGGGGGCCGCGCTGCGTTTTTTCCAGAGAACAATCAGACAGTCCGGCGAAGTGCCGATCTGCTGCGGCGAGGCATGACCCATGTATACCCGCTGTTACGCGACGCGCGGATCGAATATGTGTGGGGCGGCACTCTGGACTTCGCGTTCGACATCATGCCGCACGCTGGACAGATGGACGGGATGTATTACGCGCTGGGATATGCGGGACACGGGGTCGCGATGGCGACCTATCAGGGGCAAAAGATGGCCGAGATGATGGCGGGAGATCAGGTGGAGAATCCGTTTGTTGGAATCCCGTTTCCTGGCGCACCGCTGGGACTCTACAACGGGAAACCATGGTTTCTTCCGTTCGCGGGAGCGTGGTACAAGGTGCTGGACTGGGTGAGTTAGGGCGTGCACCATTTTGGTGTAAAATGGTGACATGAAAAATACGAAACACGTCCGGCGAAGTGTGACTCTTCCCAGTCGACTGGCGCAGCAGGTAGAACGAATTGCCCGGAAGAAGCGGCTCAGTGACAATCGCGTGTTGGTGGAATTGCTCGAGCAAGGTCTGGAAGCGCAGGAGGCGAAAGAGAAGGCTTTCTTCGATTTGGCAGATCAGTTTCGTGCTGCGTCCGACCCAGGCGAGGTAAAGCGCTTGGGCGACGCAATGGGCAGGTTCATCTTCGGTGAGTAAGTAATGCCTAAAATCGAGACTTGGTCGCGCCTTCCTGCTGCCCTCCGTGACCATCTCGTACAACGGATGCGGGATCGCAATGTCGGCGTCGAAGATCTGAATCAACTGCGCCTGTGGATGGCTACGAAGCCCGAGGTGCCCGACGGACCTTGGTACAAAGATTTTGGCTCATTCAAACTGTGCGGTGAAGGTAAGTATCCCAAGACGTTCCTGACTGCGGGACAACCCGCAGTCGGGCGCAAACTCTGAGAACACCACCATAGCCGAAGTCTCTTTCGCCTGTGCTTCTGCATCGGAGCCTCGCTGAGCGTTGTATATCCATCACTCTGATCTCGCAATCGAGGCCTTTCGAGATCAGAACTCTCTGGCGATCAGATAAGCAACTGGTCCCAACGCCATCGCGATGACGCCGCCGATTATGGCAAAACGATCGCCCCACGCGCCCAACAACGCCACGATTGCCATGAGGACCGGCGCCCCAACTACATAAGCTAGACCGGCACGACCGCCTTGCACTGTGAACGAGCGCGGCAAGTCAGGTCGGCTGCGCCGAAGTTTCCAGCATGACAGAACTGTGAGAACGGTCGTCGCCGAGCGTAGCCAAATGTACACCGAAATCAATTGTCCGAGACTCTTCCACGAGAGCAGTGCGTAGATGAATGCCGATGCAATGATTGCCAACCACGGCGTTCCATAGCGCGGATGTTTTCCCGTCAAAGCTTCCGGAAGATATCCATCCTCGGCCATGGCGAAAGGCATCCGCGTGGTGGTGAGGATCGTGCTATTCAACAGGGCGACACTGCCGATCATGGCGGCGAGTGCCATCCAGCTGCCCAGAGTGGGACCTCCGATCAGGCGTGCGGCTTCCGAGAAAAATCCGGTGCCCCATTTTTCCCAGTGACCCGCGGAACCGAGTCCCACGAATGTCGGCAAGAAGTAGGCTGCAATGGACAGAGGCACGACAACCGCTAACGCACGCGGATACGCCCTCTGCGGGTTCTCGACTTCTTCGGCGACAGTCGAGAGTTGCTCGTATCCCGAGTAGAGCCACAATCCGAGAGCAAGGCCGACACCGAAGACTTTGAAAGTGCCTTGGTTGGGAACAACCCAGGGCTTGAAGGGATTCTGGTGCCAGTGAGCGAGCCCCATGACCACCATGGCGATCACAGGAATAAAAATCAGGATCTCGAGTGCGGTAGCCACCTGGCCGACCATCTGAATGCCGCGAACGTTGATCCAGGTCAGAAAAACGATGAGTAAGAGTGAAAGCAAGTAGTGCTGCCACCAGGTCATCTGGGGATAGTAGTAAACGAAGTAGTCAGCAAACAGCACCGCGTACGCTCCCCCCAGAAGGAAGGAAGCCGACCAGTTCCACCATCCGGCGAGGAATCCCCAGAAATCACCGAAGGCCGCGCGCGTCCAGCGATAGAAGCCTCCTTCGACCGGCATAGCCGTCGTCAGTTCAGCGGATACGAGTGAAACCGGGATGCACCAGAAAAATGGAAGGATCAGCAGGTAGAGCAGAGTGGTCCCTGGCCCTGACGTCGTCACCATCTCTTCCAGACCGAACGGCCCGCCGGTCGTGTAAGAGAACATCACGAAAACCAGGTAGAAGAGGCTAGCCTTGCGGAGACCGGAGGATTTGGTTTGAGTCGTCAACGCTTCGGTTACGACATCGATTGTTGAATTTTGATTGTTGATTGCTGAATTGAAACCGGTAAACAGCGTAGTTTTCATTCAACAATCAAAACTCAACAATCAACAATCTCTTCAGGCAGCTAGCGTACCGCTGAGCGCTCCTTCCAGTTGCAACAGCGTGCGCTTCACGTCCAGTCCCCCGCCATAGCCGCAAAGCGTCCCATCTGAAGCGATCACACGATGACATGGAACGACGATCGCGATCGGATTCCGGTTATTGGCCATGCCGACGGCGCGAAATCCCTGAGGCCGGCCGACTGCGCGTGCTATGTCGGCATAGGTTCGGGTTTCGCCATAAGGAATCGCCAGCAGCGCGCGCCAGCAGTCGATCTGAAATGCTGTGCCGCGCATATCGAGCGGAAATGTGAACTCGCGCCGGGTGGACGCGAAATATTCCTCAAGCTGGCGGACGTAGCTCGACATTCCCTTTTCGGACTGCTCAAATCTCAAGTTCTTGGACTCCGCCCGCACGTCCCGAGGATTTGGGCGCATCGTCTGCTGCCCCGGAAGCCGGGCGTCGAACTCAAGCGCCATCAACCCCTGATCTGAAGCGGCGAGGAACAGTGGCCCCACCGGTGACGCAAACATTGTCGAATGAAGGACTTCCATGCTCTTTTACCGGAGCCAATCGGATCCGCGGTCGCAGATACACAATACTACGGAAGGGCTCAGGTCTGACAACCGGATTGACAGAATCGTCCTTATGCCCCAAAGTAGGGCCTGCAAATTTGTGCTTGGGAAATTTGCATTGAAAAAGGCCCTCCTCATAATCGCGGTCGCGCTCGCAACCGTCTTGATGGTGACGTTCGTCCGTGCTGCTGGAGAATGGCGAGCAATTGGCCAGACCGAAGCAGGAGACAAGATTTTCGTCAGCTCCGTCCGGGTACTCAAAAACAATCAGCGGTCTGCTCTCGTACGGGTCGAATATAAGGAACCAGCTCAGTTCCCTCAAGGCGGACCCTTTGTCGAGATGCGCGCGCGCGTGCATTTCAATTGTGCAAACGGTGATGCCAGCCCGACCACCGTGTGGTTCTACACTCGAGACCACAGTGGACGATTCGTGGTAAGCAAAAAAGCGAATCGCGATGAGCAGTTCGGAAAAGCCGCCGAAGGTGGCTTCGGTGATCTGGTCCACAAGGATGTCTGCGGCCAGAAGTAGATGTTGATCATCCCGCTGTCGTTTTTCCTCATTGAGTTTTTCACAGCACCAGCACCTCGGTAACGTCCCGACCACTTCCACACAGCGAAATTTCCGCATATTCTGAGAGTGAAGTCGGCGGCCCTGCGCAGACTTCCCCTACTCTGGTATGGACTCGCTTCGTTTGTATGGACTGGTCGCTACCGGCAGCGCTGCGCTGCTGGGGACCTATTTTTTGCTGCGGCGAAAACCGAAGACTCCCGAAGACCTGGAACGCGAACGGCGTGCCTGGCTGGAAGGATCGGGACGAATCACCGACGGTACCGTAATCGACGTTCAGGAACTCGAGCCGGCGAAAGATCACCACGCAGCTGTCATGCTCATCTACAAGTACGATGTGGCCGGCGTGTCATACGAGTGCTCACAGGACGTCACCTATCTCCGCCACTGGATCAACCTTCATTCCTGCCGCCTGGGGCTGCATACGTCGGTGAAGTATGATCCGCAGAATCCGGGGAATTCCCTTGTCGTTTCTGAAAACTGGATGGGGTTACGGCAGTAGGCAGGCTCTCGAATCAGGTCGCTCCGCGGGAACTATTGCCAGGTCAAACGCATGGCGGAATTCTTCTTCTCGAAAGAGACCGTAAGGGATTTCGTGTCACCTCCAACAAAGTCTGCTGAGAGGGTCTTCGAGAGATCGACTGTTTGATCCGTCGACAACGCTCGGAAACGGAGAACCCGCTTCCCTGCAGGAACCTTCAAGGTCTGCGAGACCACTCCACGGATTCCATTAAAAACTACAAGCTTCTTTTGCGCTGCGCCGTGTAGCGGAAGCGTCAGTTCCAGCTTGTCATCGATCCAGACGTACAGAGTTGCGTCTTTGAACTGATGTTGCACTGCCAGATCGACCGTGGAGAGAGGAATCACAATCTGCTTGGGCGCGACATGCTGCGGTGGCTTAGAGGCGGCTCTCTTCGGCGCGCTCGTATTAGGAATGGGAACGGATTGGACTACTCTCGGAGGTGTGTCCCGATCGACAGAACCAGGTTTCGAAGCCCCCACGTTCGCCGCCGACAAAGGTGTTGGAGCTGACGAACTGCCGAAGTCGAATTTCGGCAGATTCACCAGTAGCTTCGACTGAATGAGAACGATGACGAGCAGAATCAGTGTGACAGCTCCCAGCATTAGATCGCGGGTTCGCGCCTTGGCAAACAGGCTTTGAACCGCATTGCCGGCGGCAGCCACCTGCGCGGGGCGAACGGCAGTGCTGCTGGTCCGAGCCGAGCGTGTTCTTGTTCCCGTCCTCAGACGCGAGGTCGTCGAGGAGGATACCCCGAGACTTTCACGGAGGATGCGAATATCGTCCGCCAGGTCAGAGCCGCGCTGATACCGATCCTTCGGATCTTTCGCCATGGCTCGAGAAATCAGCGCGTCCAGTTGCGGAGGCAGCGTCATGTCGAGAGCGCTGGCAGCGATCGGTTCCCGATTGGCGACTTTGAAGCAGACGGTGGTGGCACTGTTGCCCTGGAACGGTGAGTGTCCAGTGACCATCGCGTAGAGAATCACTCCCAACGAAAAAAGGTCCGAGCGCCCGTCCGCTGCTTCTCCGGCTAATTGTTCGGGAGCCATATAGGCTGGAGTACCGAGAACCCTTCCTGGGATGGTGAAGTGCGCCAGATTCAGTTTCGCAATTCCAAAGTCTGCGATCTTGGCGCGCCCGTCCTGCGTGATCAGGATGTTGGCAGGTTTAATGTCACGGTGAATCACCCCTTGTGCATGAGCATAATCAAGGGCATCGGCAACTTCCTCTGCGAGTTTGAGCGCCCGTTCCAGGGGCAGCTTTTTCTCTCGCGCGAGGATACGGCTCAGCGATTCGCCCGGAACGTATTCCAGGACGATATAGGGATCGCGGTTCTCGGGATTCTCACCTACGTCGAATACTGACACAATGCCGGAATGATGGAGCCGGCCCGCGGCTTGCGCCTCGTTCATGAAGCGCAGGCGAAACTCTTTTTCTTCGTCGGGTTCCTGGCCCCAGAGGGAAACGGTTTTTACGGCAACGAGCCGGTCGATCTGAGGGTCGCGTGCTTTATAGACCACGCCCATGGCGCCGCGGCCGAGTTCGCCGACGATCTCGTAACGGCCAAATTGCTTTGTATCTGGCTTCTCCATGGATGCCTTTGGGCGCGAATCGCCTGCCACGAAACATTGGGGGATTCGTACTATGTTAGCTTCTGGACAGCCGCGATCCCGCAGGTTTGTTGGAGTCCATTCATTACCCCGGTAACTTATTCCGATCAAACGCCCAGACCGGTGCTAGCCGCCAAATGTCCGCCAAGATCACGTGCTCCTGTGACTGTGGGCACTTCACTACGTGACCATGGTTTCTATGATTTGCTGGGAGCTTTGTACCCGTGTCAACGCAGCAGGCCATACCGGGACAGTCCATTTCCCACTACCGTCTGTTATCGCGCCTGGGAAGCGGCGGGATGGGCGTCGTCTACAAGGCGGAAGACCTGGAGCTAGGCCGTTACGTGGCTCTGAAATTCCTATCCGACGATCTTGCCCGCGACCCGAACGCGTACGAGCGGTTCCGCCGGGAAGCCCGCGCCGCCTCGGCCCTGAATCATCCCAATATCTGCACCATTTACGAGGTCGGTGAACAAGAAGGGAACGTATTCATCGCAATGGAATGTCTTGAGGGACATTCGTTGCGTGATCTGCTGCGCGGTGCCCCACTCGACTTCGATCGCGTACTCGAGCTGGCGCTGGAAATTTCGGATGCTCTCGACGCGGCCCACGGCCGTGGCATCATTCACCGGGACATCAAGCCAGGGAACATCTTCGTCACCGACCGAGGGCACGCCAAGCTCCTGGATTTCGGCCTCGCAAAACTGAGCCTGCCAATTTCTCTGGGGACCACAACGACGGCGAGCGACAGTAATCTGACGAGTCCCGGGACGACGCTGGGTACGGTCGCCTATATGTCTCCGGAGCAGGCGCTTGGAAAGGATCTTGATTCCAGGAGTGACCTGTTTTCGTTTGGCGTGGTCCTTTACGAAATGGCGACCGGCGCGCTGCCTTTTTCCGGAAATACATCTGCCGCCATTTTCGATTCAATTCTGCATGGGGCTCCGGCCCCTCCCGTGCACGTGAATCCGTCGTTGCCCCAGGAGTGTGAACGGATCATCAATACCGCGCTGGAGAAGGATCCGGATGTCCGTTATCAGAGCGCCTCAGAACTGCGGGCGGATCTCAAGCGGCTGAAGCGAGACACCGATTCCGACAAGTTCCTCGGTGCTGTGGATCATACGTCTGGATCCCGCCGTCGTGCGCAGGCGAGGAGGACGAAACGACTTGGTTCGTTGGCCGGTGCTGCCCTTTTCATCGTTGTGGCTGCCATCGTCTGGATACTGACCCCTTCCGCACCAGTACGAGTAACTGGCATCAAACAAATCACCCGCGACGGTGTCTTTAAGGGGTCGCTCATCACGGATGGTTCCCGTCTTTATTTCACCCAGCTTCGCGCACACGCGGAGTTGGGCCAAGTTTCAACGGCAGGCGGCGAAACGCTCGGCGTCAACACGCCTTTTCAGAACGCGTTCGTCTGCGGCATTAACCCGGATCACTCCGCCCTCCTCGTAGGCGAGTACAACGGTTCGGCCCCCTCCAGGTTCTGGAGTCTTCCATTGCCAACCGGCTCCTTACGCCGACTGTCTGACACCGATGGCTCTGAGGCGCAATGGTCGCCGGACGGACGTCAGCTTGTATACACCCGCGGCGTGGATATGTATCTTGCGGACGGCGACGGCGCACACAGTCGAAAACTGCAGAGCTTCGCTGGTTTCCCAAACCACGTTCGTTTCTCGCCTGATGGTCAGCACCTGCGCTTCACACTCACCCCGACAGGAAAAAACATCTCGTCGTTGTGGGAAATGAAGGCTGACGGCTCCAATCTGCACGTGGTGTTTCCTGGATGGAAAGCCGATTCCATGATCTGCTGCGGCGAGTGGAGTGCGGACGGCCGGTACTATGTCTTCGTCGTTCAGAATCAGGCGGGAACAAAGGACCTGTGGATAAATCGTGAGCATCCGAAATATTTCGGTGGACGCAACTCCCCGATGCAACTTACGTCGGGCCCCCTCTGGTACTCCGACCCGGTTTTCCACCCGCAGTTGAATCGCGTGTTTGTGAATGGCGTCCTGCTGCAGGGTGAACTTGTCCGTTACGATGCGAAGACAAATCATTTTCAGTCCTACATTTCGGGAGTGTCTGCAGGAGAAGCTGATTTCTCGCCTGATGGCCAGTCGATTGTCTATGTGAGCTATCCAGAGTTGGCGCTGTGGCGTGCTCGCATCGACGGAACACAAAAGACGCAGCTCACCTATGCCCCCCTCTATGCGACCCTGCCGCGATGGTCCCCGGACGGAAAGGAGATCGCTTTCATCGGGACGGAAGCGGGAAAGCCATGGCGGATCTACCTGATTTCAGCAGATGGCGGAACGCCCCGGGAGCTCCTTCCGCAAGATCGCGAGGAAAACGATGCGACCTGGTCGCCAGATGGGAACCGCATTGCCTTCGGGCGGCAGTCTTACGGAATGGATTTCGGAGAACTTGAAATTCAGATCTATGACCGGACAACGCTTCAAACTTCGCCAATCCCCGGATCACACGGTTTATTCAGTCCGCGTTGGTCTCCCGACGGGCGTCATCTGGCCGCGCTGTCGCCGGATTCCAAGAACCTGATGCTTTTTGACTTTCAGACCGCCCAGTGGTCCGTCTGGTTGCATGCTGACGATGGGGAAATTGGCTATCCAGTTTGGGCGAAAGACGGGAAATCGATCTACGTGGAACGCTTTCATGCCGCCGAACCTTCTGTGCACCGGCTCAGGCTGGGAGAGTCCCGGTCCGAGCTCTTTCTGTCGTGGAAGGATCTACGCCGCTTCGGCGGGATTTGGGGAGCCTGGTCTGGTATAGCTCCGGATGGCAGCGTGCTCGCCGTACGCGATGTAAGTTCGCACGAGGTATACGCGTTGGATCTGCAGCTGCCGTAGAGCTATCAGCTTTCAGCTCTCAGCATTCTTCATATCAGGGTTGAAGATAAGAACACCACTGCCCGAAGCCATACATGCTTTTTGTTTGGAATTGGTTGATAGCTGATGCCCATTTGCACGGGCTAGGGATCCTTCGACTGCGGTTGTTCTTTGCGCTTGGGCGCAAAGAACAATCCTCGCTCAGGATGACAGGCTCGAATCAGGATGGCAGGGTCGAAGCCGATAATCTTCAATTGTGTTTCAAGCAAAATCCCCACTTCTGGCAAAATCGGCCAGAAGTGGGACACCCTGTTCGACGTGGTTCTCTACACGCTTTGAACTGATAGCTGAGAGCTTCTTTAGCTTCCTGCTGCGAAGCCGCCGCTGTGCGCGACCGTCATGCGGAGGTACTTGTAGGGATTGACCGGGGTATCGTTGATACGAACTTCGTAGTGAAGATGGGGACCTGTCGAACGGCCGCTCTCACCGACGTATCCGATAATTTCACCGCGCTGAACGCGTTGTCCTGAGGTCACGGCAAATCCGGACAGGTGTCCGTACCGCGTGCTGATGCCGTTGCCGTGGTCGATCATGATCGTCTTGCCGTAGCCACCTAAGGTGTCTGTCAGCGTGACCACGCCATCCGCCGGAGCCACAATCGCGTGGCCATAGCTGCTGCCGATATCGACTCCGCTGTGGAACGCACCCTCACCGTTGAACGGGTCGATACGTTCGCCAAAGCTTCCCGTGACCTGACCTTCTACCGGCCAGAGATTCGGAGCGGAATTGGCTTTGATCCAATCCGCGGTGGTGACGTTGCGGGTCAAGCCCATGGTCAGGCCGACCATGGTGGCACCCGTCAGAGCAGAAGTCCGAAGTGCGTGCAGCCGATCGAGCGAAGAAGTTACATCGGCGTCCTGGATCTGTTCAGCGGTCGGGGTGACCAGCGTCGTCTGCGCCTTCAAACCGTACAAGGCGGACACTTCACCGGCGATCGAACCCAGGGAGGCGACTTGCAGGTCACGCTCCTTAGCAACCTGTTCCAGACGCGAATAGTTCGTTTTCAGCTGATCTTTTTCAGTCCGCAATTGGTTGAATTGGGAAACCTTCAACAGCATGCGGGTATAAGAGCTGGCAATTCCGGTCAAGCTGAGAAATCCAATAGCGGCACCGATGACGAAAACGTAGAGGTAATGGACTGGAATCGAAATCTTGCGGAGTTGCCCGTCGTCGCCACGGGCCACGAAAAGGATGTAGAACCGTTTCTGCAAATGGCTCCTCTAAGTTTTGAAGCATCAGGTCCGGAATTTCAGGCCTAGTATCTCAACTCGCAGAACGCCTGTTCGGACTACCTGACTTTGTTCGGGCCACGCTTCCAATCTGGGAATGGAAACTCTCTCGCGCCCTGCCTACCAGAACATCGCCGGAAGCTCTCAAATACCGCTTGTCTGCAATGTAAACACCTTGCAGAACTTATAGTCCCCGGCCAAAGGTTTTGTGAAATGACTGGTTAACGGTAACAAACTGGGTTCCCCCTGTCAACGACGCACAGGTCCACCTTCGGTTACTGAAGTCGGGACAACTGGCCGTCACTATGGGACAGGTAACCAAAGTGCCTCGGTACATGTGGCTCACCGCCCGGAGGCTTCCCCAAGAAAGTCGAAAACGTCGGACTCCCACATTGAGACCGAGTTATAAATCGCGTTATGGCCATCATCCGCAGTTTTTCCAAAAGCCGGGTAGATCTTCAGCACATGCGAATGGTGAAGATACTCCAGTTCCGCAGCTAGGTCGCGGCCGGGGGAGGTTCCGTAATCATTCGCAGCATGAATCAGCATGAACGGGGCGCTTGCCTTTTTCACTGCAGTCAGGAGGCGCTCTCGGATCTCCCGTGATTTTTCCCACGAGTTTGCGGCGGCTCCGAATGTAACCACGGCTTGCAGGCTGTGATCGCGCTCTGCATCGAGCAGAGCCAGTTGGCCTCCGAACGAATGGCCGACTACGGCAATCCTGTGGACATCTACACCTGGAACAGTCTTCAAGAATGCTAGTGCGGCTAATGTGTCATCCAGATACGCGCCCGTCAGCAAAGCAAATTGCAGTTTGTTTCGAGCTTCGATTCCACCGTTGACTTCTTGCTTTTTCAACGCATCTTGCATGAACTCTGCCTGATCCGCAGAGAGCCCGTGACCGCGCCGACAGGGAAAGAAGAACACATATCCGTGTTTCACGAAGACGGTAGCGAGGACTCCTGCCGCCTCGCGCATCGACATGCCAGCAGTTTGCGTGGCATCCGGACCTCCGGATCCGTGATTGAACAGCACCGCCGGGAAAGGACCTCGACCCGGAGGCTTCCACAAGTAGACCTTCAGATGAAGGTTTGAGCTTGGAAATTCCACAATTTGTGGAGGCCCGGCTTCAGCAGATTGTCCAAATGCTATTGGAGACAGCAGCAGGGCGAGTTCCACAGCCAGCTTGTGCATCGCGCCAGTCTAGCCCAAGGCACCGCGGATGGATATGAATTGCGTATTCGATATAGTGTGTGGTCGTGCCGCTCCCGGAAAAAGCGCTGATCGCCAAACTCCGCCGGTTGGTGAGTTCATCTCGGGGGGGAAAGCGCAGTCCGCTCGGAGCCATACTCACTGGCATCGGGGACGATTGCGCCGTGTTGAATCTTGCCAAGGGGCAGGATTTGCTGGTCACCACCGATTTCAGCCTGGAAGGAATCCACTTTCGCCGGGATTGGCATCCGCCCGATTCGGTGGGTCACCGCTGTCTGGCCCGCGGATTAAGTGACATCGCAGCGATGGGTGGCACTCCGATAGCGGTATTTCTATCGCTGGCGTTGCCCCACGATTTGGAGCAGTCCTGGGTCAACCGCTTTTTCAGTGGCCTGCTCAGCCTGACGCGAAAACATAACGTAAGACTGGCGGGAGGCGACATCGCGGAGTCTCTCAAAGGAGTTCTCGGCGACATCGTCGTCGTCGGGTCCGTGCCTCACGGAAAAGCAGTCCTTCGTTCGGGCTCCAATCCCGGAGATAAGATTTATGTGAGTGGAGAACTCGGAGGATCAGCCGCCGCGGTGCGGAAGATGCGGGCGCAGAAAAGGGGGACGAAAGTCCATGTGCGAGACTATGCCCGGCACTTCTTCCCCGAGCCACGCGTGGAACTGGGACAGATCCTCCGAGAAACAAGATTGACCACTGCGATGATCGACACCAGCGACGGCTTCTCAACCGATCTGGCACATATCTGTGAGGAGAGCGGCGTGGGCGCCGAAATCGATTCGTCATTGATTCCACGAGCTCGGGTAGGAAAGCCCTCTCGAGAAGTCGACCTCGATTTCTCCCTGCACGGCGGAGAGGACTATGAACTGCTCTTTACCGCTCCTTCAGCAAAGCGCATCCCGGGACGCCTCGCGGGAGTCCGTATCACGCAGATTGGACGCATCACCCGTGGTCACGGAATTTTCGTGCGGAATGCAAAGGGCCCCGCATCCGAACTGCATCCACGGGGCTGGGAACATTTTCGAAGCTAGTTAGTTACCAAGAAGACTTGTCAATCCTGAGCCTCTTTTGCGCAAAGGACCTGTGCAACGCCGCCGTCAGCGAACGCGGCGTCCTTCAACCGCATAGGTCCTCCGGTCGCAAAGAGAGCGACCTCTGAGTGACAAAGGCAAGAGGGTTACCTCCGTCACCAGTCAGTCTCTACCCCAGGTCACCAAACCGGACTACAGTAAGAATCATGTCGTACAGAAGAGTGCTTTTGCTTGCCGCCTGGGTTTTTCTTTTGTCTGTGTGCGTTTTTGCGCAGAAGAAACAACCGCCACCGCCGCCAGCGCACGCTCGTCAGCCATCGCCTGCTGTGACCGACGAATTCATCCAAAAGCAGTTCGGCGATAACTGCTCTCTCATCGCCGGACCGCAGCAATTCGTAGGCGACCTTGACGGAGACGGAATCGACGATCTGGTCGTGGCCGCAAAATGCAAGAATCCAATGGCTGACAAGGACGAATACGAATTTCTTGTGGCGGACCCTTACGATACATTCCTGGGATTTGGCGACGTCAAAGTCACCTCAACATTCGCGTCGGATGAACCTCAGCGGCGCGGCCTCAGCCTCCTGATCATTCACGGTGACGAGAAGGACGCGTGGAACGCGGAAAAGCCTAAAGCCAAGTTCCTGCTGATCAATATGCCTTTCAAAACTCTCACGGTGAAGCGCCTGACACTGAAGAAGAGAACGGTGCTCGGCGTCTACATGGAGGAAACCGGAGAGGGTGAAAACACGTCCTCAGTGCTGTACTGGGATGGCAAGAAATACAAGTACACACAGTTGGGCGCAACGCTGGAGTAGGCAGGCTGCATGCCGGAATCAGAATTCGGAAGCGCGCCAGCACTTTGGAATCTAGATCTTGTTGGAGTAGACGGGCACCGAGACATCCTCTCTTCTGGCTTTCCTGTAGCGTGCAGGCGGGGCTCCGAAGCTTCGCTTGAAGGCGCGATTGAATGCCTGTTCTGAATCGTATCCTACTTTTGCAGCAATCTGGGCCACACTGTCAGTCGTTGAACTGAGCATCTGTGCGCCAAGTTGCAGGCGCCAGCGCGTGAGGTAGGACACCGGCCCTTCTCCGATGTAGCGCCGAAACCGCTGTGCCAGTACGGACCGGGAAATACCCGCCCCACTCGCGAGACTCGTGAGCGTCCACCGTGTTGCTGTTTGCCGATGGATGAGGGCAAGAACCTTGCCCATCTGCGCATCAAGCGCTCCCGCCAACCATCCAGTGCGCGTCTCGGGCAAAAGTTGTATGTAACGTCGCAGGGTTTCAATAAACAACGTCTCGCACAGTCTTTCCAGCACAGCGTCAGAGCCATCTCCGCCGGTTCTACTCTCGAGAGAATATCGAATGGAACTTTCCAGCCATTGCCCCGCTTGATCCTGACGAATGTTCACTTTGAATATCGGCGGCAATCCTGCCAGGAAAACTTGACTGAGACTGGGTTCGCACACCATGTACCCGCATATAAACCGGGCAAGTTTCCCTCCGCCACCCATTCGAGACAGTTTCAGGCCCTGAGAAAAGATTCGCTGCAATTCGCCTTCGCCATCCACCGCGAGACGGCATGGGCCGCTCTCAAAAAAATGTGAATCCCCGTGCGGACATATGACTACATCGCCGGGAACGAGTGCCAGGCGCTCATCCCCCAGTTGCGCATAGGCGTTGCCCTCGATGAGTAAGTGATAAACGATGACGTGGCCGCTGGACCGATTAATGTAGGGGGCCAGTTTGCGCGAAGAAGGCGAACGAAAGCTCCAGGGCGCAGAAAACTCCGCGTTGAAGAAAAACGCGCTGTCGAGCTTTACCGTTCTCAGCACTTCTGAAAGTGCATCCATAGCCAGATACTGAGCAGAAATCGAACCGAAGTACACGCAAAAAGGCGCTAATTATTGATGCGCGGTTAAGGAATCGAGACTCACAATCAAATTCGACGCGCCAGGCGGGTGAATCAAAACACCGCAGAGAGACCGAGATTCCAGTCCTGGTCTCGAGGAGGAAGAAATGGATAAAACTGGTTCTATTAAGTACTTGCGGGTGGCGCTGGCGGCTGTCGGGGTCATTTATATCGTCGGGATCTACAGTCTGATCGTGATCTGGCCATCGGGCTGGTCCTGGCACTCAGGTCAATCGCACCACCTGCCGCACTACCTGCAGATGATCCTCGGCGTCTATGCAACGTTAGGTGTGTTCCTGCTGATCGCGAGCCGTGATCCGCTCAAAAACTTGAGTCTGATCTGGTTCACGGTGTGGTCGAACATTGTGCATGCCGCAATCATGGCGGCACAGGCCTTGGCCAACCCGGAGCAGACCGGACACCTTTGGGGCGACGTACCCGCTTTACTTGTCCTAGCGGGTATTCTTGCGTTTTTGACGAAGCGAGCCGTTAGAACAGAAGTATCAAGCCTGACTGACCCGCTGCTAAGAGCCCAAATATTGAGGGAGAAATATCGGGCGACATCGCTCAAGGAGCAACTATGAAAATATCCACTGGCACGGTACTGGATCGTCACCTGCAGTCATTTGCTATGTCTAATGTTGATGCCGTCGTATCGGACTACTCACCGGATGCAGTGTTCTTTGTGCCCGGAGGACCGCTCAAAGGTCGCGAAGAGATCAGGCGCTTTTTCGAAGCGCTTATATCGGAATTTGCCAAGCCCGGTTCCTCGTTCACCATGCAACAACGCTGGGTTGACGGCGAACATGCATACATTCTGTGGAGTGCAGAGACGGCAGATAACACTTACGAATTTGCTACCGACACTTTTGTTGTTCGGAACGGAGAAATTGTCGGACAGTCCTTTGCAGCCGCCATAAGACCGAAGTACGCAAGAACCGACGAACGGACGTAGTACACAACGGCCAAGCGTCATTGACTGATTTCGGTTTCTGCCGCTTGGCACTCGCCCCCCGCTCTTAAGTCATTTTCGCCTGTAATACGGAAACTCGCTTGTCCCGGCCTTGCTGGCGTTCGCCTCTGCAAACTCACACACCCGATCGAGAGCTGCTTGGAGTTCCTGGTTGTAGCGCGCAAGGTCCTCATCGCTGGCGTCGGTGGGGACGTAAATTAGCTTTCCAAAACGAACCAGGACACGTGAGAACGGCTTCGGGATCACCATGCGATCCCAGCTGTTCAGAGTCCATCCTTTTTCGACTCCGACGTGAAACATAGTCAGGGCCAAACCCGTCGATCGTCCCAATCCTGTCGGGCCGACTTTGACTTTGTGCCGTGGCCCGCGAGGACCATCGAGAGTGAAAGCAACTGTCCAGCCTTGTTCCAGCGCGCGGCGCAGCCCGAGGAGGGCACGGATTGGATTCCTGCTGCTGGATCCTTTTACGGGCACAAATCCGAATTTTCTGATGATGCGGCCCATGTATTCGCCGTCGTAGCTGAAGCTGCTCATGACGCGAATACCCATGTCGCGCCAGATGTATGTTGACGGAATAATGCAGGAATGCCAGAAAGACGCGACCAGGGGACGCTGCTCCAGCGTTTGCTGTCCACCTTCTTCGGATGAAACCGCGATACGCAACGTCCAACCGATGAGGCGGATGACCAGAGTTCCAAAGGCAACAATCAGGCTCAGAACGATGCGTTGTCGCAGAGTCCAGCGTCGCGGCCCAGATTCGGGCTCAGCGGATGCGATGATTTCTCGAGGTGTAGCGTCGGCCACGAAGCCTATTGTAACGGCCCTGGCTCAGAGGTCAGAGGTCTGGGGTCAGTTAGCAGAGCATGGACATTTTCGCGAGTTACAGCTGGCCCCCAGTCCCTGTTCCCTAGCTCCTGATCTAGTTCTCCAGGTACGAATCGATCCAGCTCTTGATCTTCAAACGGCGGTCGTCACTTGTGTCGAAACGCACGCCAATCGACTTAGGCTTATTCCAGCTCACAGTTCCACGCACAAGGACCCGGGGCAAAGTCATCAACGCAAAGGAGACCTCCACATTGACCCCGGTCGAGAAGTCTTCACCGGTCTTGATCGACATGCCGCCCGAGCTGATTTCGATGCTGCTCGCACTCACGCGACGTCCATCGCCGACAATGGAGACTTCGGTCATGACGGGAATCCGTACGTAGCGACGGAATTCGTGCAGCACCAGGAGCCTGGTGGCCCGCACAAGTTTCAGCATCGCGGCCCGCTCGAGCGGTTCCTGAAACATCGCATTGATGCCGTATCTGGAGAAGCGCATCGCATCTTGCGCGCTGCCGCCGACACCGTAGATGACACAACGGCTGTTCGAGCGAGAGCTGCGAGCGGCTTCCATGATGGACTCGGAGTCGGACCATCCGCCCAGCGGCAGCACACAGGCTTCGAACTTTTCCCGCCGCAAGCGGTCCTGCGCATCCGTCGTCACCGGCACCGGCTCGATGCCGAACTGCCGGAAGCAGTCTGCGATTACGGAGTGGGTTACATCATTAAAACCGACTAATGCCGCGCGGGCGGCAGTCTTGCGGGTACTGGCGGAGGGTGTGAGGGTCGAAGCGAAAGCTTTATCCATATTTGGGGAAGACTCCACTTTCGATCGTCATTGTGCGTCCGACCGGGCGGTCTGCAAAGTTCCCAAGGGCCAACACGCAGCGAGAGAAGGTTCATTACCTAAAAATACTCCCGTGGGAGAAAGGACATTACGAGGGAAAAAGGTGCACAAAATCAGGGGTTTCTAACGGTGCAAGAGAGTTCCGGAGACTAGTTGCTCCAGCGGCGGAACAGCAGCGCGCCGTTCGTTCCACCGAAACCGAACGAATTCGACATGGCGTATTCGAAGCTGGCTTTTCGGGCTTGGTTGGGAACCAGGTCCATGCCGGCAGTGTCCGGGTCGGGATTTTCAAGATTGATCGTTGGTGGCAAAATCTGATCCCGCAACGCAAGGACGGTAATCCCCGCTTCGAGACCTCCAGCGCCACCCAGCAAGTGTCCGGTCATCGACTTGGTAGAACTCACCGCAAGCTTGTGATCGCCGAAGAAATTCCGGATGGCGTGAGCTTCGAGTGTGTCGCCAATCGGGGTTGAAGTGCCGTGTGCATTCACGTATCCAACTACGTTAGCGTTGACTCCGGCGTCCCGAACGGCGTTGCGCATCACGCGGAAGCCACCTTCATGCTCCGGCGCCGGTTGCGTGATGTGGTATGCATCGCCCGACATACCGTATCCGGCCACCTCCGCAAGAATTTGTGCGCCGCGTTTCTTCGCATGCTCCAATTCCTCGAGGATCATAATTCCCGAACCTTCCCCGATGACAAATCCGTCGCGGCCTTGATCCCAGGGACGACTGGCCTTTTCCGGCTCGTCATTGCGCGTCGAAAGCGCGCGCATCGCAGCGAATCCGCCTACACCCATAGGGGTGATGGCAGCCTCGGCTCCCCCGGCGATCATGACGTCGGCGTCATTATGCTGAATGATGCGAAACGAATCTCCGATGGAGTGCGCGCTGGTCGTGCACGCCGTGGCAGTGGCTTCATTGGGTCCCTTAGCGCCGTAACGCATGGAAACCTGCCCGGCCGCGAGATTGATGATGGCCGAGGGAATAAAAAAAGGAGAGATCCGTCGTGGGCCGCCCTCCATGAGCGCGCTGTGTTCGCGCTCGATGATGTCGAATCCGCCTATCCCGGAACCGATGTGAACCCCGACTCTTTCGTCATTTTCGGGCGTGACCTTCAGCCCCGACATCTGCATCGCTTCATCCGCCGCCGCAATAGCGAAGTGGATGAAGCGCGCCATCTTCTTGACTTCTTTCTTCTCGATGTACTTCAGCGGGTCGAAGTTCTTGACCTCGGCAGCGATCTGGCAGGCAAAGTTGCTAGCATCAAAGCCCGCGATACGTGCCACACCGCTCTTCCCCGCCAGCAAGGCCTTCCACACATCGTCCGTGGAATTGCCCACGCCGCAGACCAGGCCGAGCCCCGTGACTACGACCCTGCGTCCGTTGTTCAACTATTTTCCCGCCTTGGCGTGCTTGCCGATGTAGTCGACCGCGTCCTGCACGGTGCGAATCTTCTCCGCGTCCTCGTCTGGAATCTCGATATCGAATGCTTCTTCGAAAGCCATGACCAGTTCCACGGTATCCAGCGAATCGGCGCCGAGGTCGTCGACGAAAGAAGCGCTCGCTGTGACTTCCCCCTCATCCACGCCCAACTGCTCCACGATAATCTGCTTTACCTTCTCGTCTACGGCTGCCATATGTCTCCTCGCTTACATCAATTAGATTTGAATTTTCGGATATTTGGTCGCGCCATCACGGCCGACTGCTTTGTCCGGGCCTTCAGGCATTGTCTTTGCCGGCACTTCTACGGACTTCGGTACGAATCAGGCGAACGTGTAGTGTAATTGTCCGGGCGAATTAGTGTAAAGGAAGGGCCGTCTCTTTTTACGCCAAAGCCTCTGTTATCTTGAGATTGCAACAACCCTGATCCTAACGGGTACGCGTGCCGCGGTCAAACGTGCTAAGCATTGTTCGAACACCGGATTCGCGGCAAAACCTATGAGAGCAGTCGTCCAACGCGTGAGCCGCGCGAAAGTCACCATCAATAACTGGATCGCCGGTGAAGTCGGCATGGGACTACTCGTTCTGCTGGGCGTTGGACATGAAGACAGCGAAGCGGATGTCGACTATCTCGCCGAAAAGGTCATCGGGCTGCGCATCTTCGAAGATGCGGACGGCAAGATGAATCGCAGCGTGCTCGATGCCGGCGGCAGCGTGCTTGTAGTCTCGCAGTTCACTTTGTATGGTGACGTACGCCGCGGCAAGCGCCCTTCATTTGACGCGGCTGCTACACCGGAGAATGCGCGCAGGCTTTATGAATTATTCGTTGAGCGTATCCGTGCCGCTGGCCTGCGCTGCGAAACGGGAAGATTCCAGGAAATGATGCAGGTCGAACTGGTGAATGAAGGGCCGGTCACGATCCTGCTGGATTCAACGAAACTGTTTTGAAATTGTCCCGAGCTTCTGGATAACACCGCCGCGCACACATGAACATCACCTGCGTTACGCCGAGCCTGCTGGTGGGTCCCGCTCCCTGCGACTCCGAGGAGTACGAAGAGCTCAAGGCGGAGCGCGTGACGGCGATTCTGAGTCTGCAGTCGGAAGAAGATCTTGACGATCGGACTCCCGCCGACGTAAAGAAAGCCGCCGAGGCCGCACATTTCGTGTTCCGAAACGTACGTGTGTTGG